>OLIS01000117.1_pt1 | contig 57107 bp, 47 predicted proteins | sample 1601351 | NCBI WGS metagenome assembly OLIS01 (sample SAMEA2452122, study PRJEB22498) | human gut metagenome | biome: human feces; feature: human gut; material: feces | place: Australia | collected 2012
CAATCCAACAGACACCCTGACCTTCAAGCCTTTTTTGGATAAGTACAAGAAAAGACATGGAAAGCAATCCAAGTGCGTCACCGCAGACTCAGGATACGGATCAGAGGAGAACTATGAGTACATGGAGATGGAAGAGATGGTGGGATATGTAAAGTACAACTGGTTTCACAAAGAACAGCATAAACCTTTCAAGGAAGATGTCTTTAACCAAGCAAATTTCTACTATAATAAAGACGAAGACTATTACGTCTGTCCCATGGGACAACACATGAATCCTTGCGGACAACGGCAAACGAAAAGCGACTCTGGCTATGTGTCTGTCATTACATTATATAGAGCGCAGCGATGTGAAGGCTGTCCACTTGGGAGTCTTTGCAAGAAAGCCAAGGGTAACAGAACCATATATGTAAACCATAAGTTGAATGCATATAAAAAGGAAGCATTTTTGCTGTTGACGTCAGAGGAAGGTATGAAGCACAGGAGTCAGAGACCGATAGAGCCAGAAGCTGCGTTTGGACAGATGAAGGAAGACATGCATTACAAGCGATTCAGGCATTTCGGAAAGGACAAGGTTTACATGGACATAGGTTTGTTCGGTATAGGATTCAATTTGAAGAAACATTTGGGGATAAAACGATAAAACTCAATTTGGGCAGTTTTACCGTCTGGGACAATTATGCCCTTTTGTGAGCTTTTGCGCAGTTTTGTTATCGATAAAACAAGAAAAGTAAAGTTTCTATACAATATAATAAGATTACCCTTGTGAAGAAAGGCTACGATTCAACTAAAATATACAGAAAAACACAAAAAAAGGGTGCGTCACAGACTTATGACACACCCTCTGGACGGAAGAGCAAACTCTGTCACGCTCTCTAAGGGCGTATACAGACATATCATGCTAAAGCAGCGTACAGATCACTCCGTCTTCGTGTTCAGGTTATCGGACAGAGGAACATACGGATTCTGTATGCGTGAGGACTGGGAAGAACTTTGCAAGGCAAACACCGCCTTCACTCAGCTTCAATTCAATCAGGAGCATAAGAAGGTGGGATTCCGAAGTGACCGCCCTTCCGTCACCGCCATCCTGGACGAGTACAACCTTCCGCTCAACAGAATGGTTCGCCTTACTTGCATCCCACGTAAGTCAGGCAAAGGCGAGCCATACTACGAAATCATGCGACCAAACTTAAATTCGAGCACATGGAGACAAGACAAGAAGTAATATTCAAAGGACTCACCAACTCTCCATCCGACTATAATTGTCAGGATGGAGAGTTGGCAACCTGCCTCAACCTCATCAATGAGGATGGGGCACTCCACCCTATCCACCAGCCTGTAGTGGCCGAGCAGAACATCACGCTGAATAACGGCACTTGCTCTATCAGATACGTACATAAGGCAGAGCATGAAAACGAAAACCACTCACACTACATCGTGAATTGTACTAATGGTTCGCCTTATTCCTGGTACTGGACAGAAAAGGGAGGAGATGGGACCAAGCACAAGTTAGACCTGGGGGATTTCAAGGTTAACTCTGTTACTGCTATAGGGAATATCTTATGCTTTGTAGGAGACAACTCTACTAAATACGCATACTGGAAAAACGGAGAATATAATATTTTTGATGATTCTCTGTTCCAATATGACATTACTATCACGGATCAAAAATCCATAGAATCAGGGACGTATGTTATTCAAGACTACTACAGTGTAATATGCGACTTTACGCAAGACTGGGATGCTATATGGAAAGACAACGGGCATTTTGTAAACACCAGCGGTACTTCAAAGAATCCGTCAGCGTCACAGATTGTATTCTCAGGAATTGACGCTATTATCAACAAGCGAATTGAAGAGATAGACCAATATACATTCAAATACCTGTCGCTTGGAGTTGTAGCCTTAAAAATGTACGATGGGACATATAGAAACATCAGTTCTCCATTTGTTCTGTCACCAAGATTTATATCAAACAAATTCCTTTGGAGGGACTCAATAAAGAAAATTAAAACTTACTTTAACGCTCACAAACATAAAATTACCATTAGTACCAATATTCCAGAGGAACTAAAGGATTTAATAATCGGAGCTGATGTTTTCTTATCAACACCAGAATCATTTCTTAATACTGAGGAATCTTTTCATACGATAAACAACGCATCTAATTTCTTACATGGACCTAAGGCGGAGAAAGATGTATATAGTTTCGCCATGGACTTCATGCCACAAAAAAAGGTATATAATACAATAGATAATATGTCTTTCTTCCTTAGCGTAAGCATTGACACCAACGATTTCGGTAAGCCTGTGAAACTCAAAAGAGTTATGGAGACTAATCAAAGTCTATCATTGGCAGACTTCAAAAAGAAAACATTTGGAGGAAAGGTTGCATATACCTATAATAACAGGCTACATATTGGCAATGTGAAAGCTACTACCAAAAACGCTTTTTCTACATTTGTAGAAGAGAAATTTGCGATCAACACAAATCTCCGAGAAAACCTTTCAGATAAATATGAAATGTATCTAAACAACCGTCTTGATTTAAATGGCGACAAAGGCATGATGTGTGAAGCTGTGATTGCAGTAACAATATCAGTCAACGGAACAGATAAGGTTATATATGAAAAAACAAAACTCCAATATCCGTTACCGCCTATCATAGCATATCCAGACAGTAACGCTACAAAGATGACTTTGTTCCTCCACAATACATTTGACAATACTTACTTCAAGAAAACAATGACATTACACCAATCTGATACAATGGGGATGTCGTACTATGTTAATCTTGGTGGAAACAGAAGAACTGAGGCTGTACGTGGAAACGGCTCAGATTATGAGGACGGATTTGGAGGAAGAGTGGACGAACCAACAAATTCTAACAAATCAGAGCCTACCGACAAGACTTTTATACTCCCTGATGATGAAAACTTGCCAATTTTCATGTCTCGCTATTATTATAAATTACAAGACTACACATATACGGTAGGGAGCACTACGACAACTATAAAGAAGTGGAGTACTAACAGAAATACAAAAACAAACGTTTTTGAAGATAGTTCCCAATCCGAGTTTGCAGCCAATTATAAAAAAGTAGAGAAAGAATACACTACATCAAGCAACCATTCTCTAATCAAGGTCAGCGAAGCTGAGAATCCTCTAATTTTCCCTGCCAAGAATAGTGTTCAGGTAGGTTCTTCTGCTATCTCAGCACTTGCCGCTAACACCAGACCAATCAGCGAAGGGCAGTTTGGCGAAGCTCCTCTATACGCTTTTACCGATGAAGGTGTTTGGGTACTGATGCTTGGAGAAGAAGGAACCTATGCGGCTCGTCAGCCTGCCAACCGAAATGTCTGCTCCAACCCTAAAGGCATTTTGCAGATAGATGATGCTGTCCTCTATCCTACCGAAAGAGGCATCATGAAGCAGCAGGGAAGAGAGTCTGTATGTATAACAGACGCACTGGATGATTACCCTTTCGATTTTTTATCCATTTATTCTCATTCAACAAAGGATAAGACCTATCCGAACAAACTCCTTGCGACAGGTAAAATTCCCGAGTCAGACGTGAAGTATATCCGTTTCCGTAAGTATCTCGAAAAGGCAGATATGATTTACGACTATTACGATAGCCGCATCATCGTCTTCAATCCGTACTACACTTATGCTTACGTCTACTCTTTGAAGAGCAAGATGTGGGGTACCATGCACAATGTCTTCAACAAGCGAGTGAATATATATCCTGAGGCATACGCTACAGACAAGGCTGGAAACATTCTTGATGTGTACGTCAAAGAACCAACGGAAAGTGTTCCGTTCTTTCTTTGCAGCCGTTCTTTAACGCTTGGGCAAGAGGTCTATAAGACTATGTTCGATTGCATCACAAGAGGATATTTCAGCAGCATTCAGGCAGGAAAATGTGGAATGGTTCTGTTCGGGAGTAACGACCTTGTTAATTGGTGTTACATTAGTTCTTCTGTTGATATATTTCTCAGAAGCCTTGTAGGTTCTCCGTACAAATATTTCAGGATTGCGCTCATTGGCAAACTTGCCCCCAACGAATCTATAAGCGGTCTGTCTACTGCGTTTCAGGAGAGATTGCAAAACAAACTTAGATAAGTAATTTTCTTTTTCACTATGTTTATAGATAAAGGGTAGCAGTCCGTGATGGATAGCTACCCTTGCTTTATCTTAATCAAAAACCTTAAAATGGATGCAAAGTAATTCTTGCCCTGCCAGCCGACCTGTTGCTTGCGCTCTTGATCTTCTGTTTCTTCTCCTCTGCAAGTGCCAGGAATCTGTCAGCACCGTCAGGATAAACAATCGTCAACCACTCGTATAGGCATTGGTTGACTATGTAGTCATGGATATATACCGTCATGGTATGTACGCTCGTCTTAGAGAAACCCTGCGGTATTCTCATCGCCAAATAGTAGGCTTCTTCCTCGTTTGTAGGCGAACCTATACATTCTTCCCACTCATTGGAATCGAAACCGCCACCAAGCATTTCCATCTTGGTATATCTGAAAAGCATTTCGTTGCAGTCTTCTACTGCTGAATCAAGAATCCTTGCCAATTTATCTCTGTTGCCATCCTCGCCCACATCGTAGATGTTGTGGATAGAATGGGAATCCTCTACAGAACTGGAGATGGAATCTGCATAAACGGCAGCCGTATTCTTGATGTCAAAAACCAACTCCTTCTTCTGAAGCTCTATCATCACCTTGTACCCAAGGTTGCATACTCTGCATTCTTTCATGATGACCTCCTTCCTTATTCGTTGGGAGCTGTCCTGCTGGGTCTCTCACGTCTGTTAAAGGTCTCATGCAGATTCTTGATAGCAGCTATCGACAGTTCTGAATAAGTCTTCGACTCGTTAGGATTGGTAATGATAAACCAGTCCATCAAGGCCTTGTTGATAATGTAGTCATGGATGGAACTGGTAAGCGCATCCTTCAAGGCGAGTGGATAGTTTGATGGAAGGGAGAGGTTGATGGTGATATTGGTATCGCCACTTATCAACTCGTTAGACGCAGTGGTACCCGTGTCTGTTTGTACTGACTCACTCAACTCAACAAGCAGTTGACTGTACGCATTCTGAATGCTACGCAATGCCTGATTCTTGTCTTCGTCATCATCGCTCGCCTGGATATTACTTGCCGCCTCTGCATCCATACTGGCAGCTCTTCTACTGCGTCCTGTAAGGAACGCCTTATTCTGAAAGTCGTAAATGAGTTCACTCATATACAACGTAATCGTTAAACTCTTTCTTGCCATACTATGATATTTTTGTTCGTGTCGGTTTCTTTTTGTAGAACGCTTTATCCTTAATGTCGAGCAATAATGCAGCAGCGTTATCCGCATACTCCTTTGCCTTTTCGTTTGCGGCTATCTCGCACCATTTCCCGATAATACTGTTTACCAAGAACGAGTTGGCTGACGAGTTGATGGAACTGAGTAGGTTGCCATCGAATCTGCTGGGCATCTCAAGTTCCCAAGTGATGGTCCCGTCTACTCCTGAGCCTCCTGAGATAAATCGTTTCAGAACATTTCTTAGCGCATCCAACGACTCGTTGAAGAACCGCTCTATCATTGCCAAGTCTGCTTCCGTCACGAATATCTGATCAAAAGCCGATTTGCCATCCTCTACGGTTGTCTTCTTACCTATGTAGGCAGTGGTCTTCGCCACCTCTTCATAGATGTCATTTTTCTTGATTGTCAATGTGAAATCTGCCATTCTTTATCTTTTTATAGAGTTTATAACATAATATGATAAGCAGCATGCAGAGTGCGCCAAATGACCACACTGCATACTTCAACTGGAACTGCTCCCACTTAGAGAGTTCCCTTTCTACTGGATAGGGAAAGGGAATGGAGTCTCTTTTGACAAAGGAATCCACCTTCGTCTTATACACATTCTTAAAGACGGTTTTCTCATGCCATCGGTCAAGATAACACGTATCTCCCTTTTGTCTGAGATATACAGAATCACGCACGAAAACGCTGTCAGAAGTATGCAGCGTATCGTGTTTTATCGCATTCTGATATACAACTTTTTCTATTGGAATGTACTTCGTTCTGCATCCCGACAAAAGAACCACCACTAATAAGAGGCTTATCACGTAGGGTGTTACTTGCCAATCATACCACTTTGTCTTCATAGGCTAAACTTTAAAAACTTTCTTTGCTCTTGCAAGGAACTTTCGTCTTGATTCCAAGCCGTTAGTTCCACCATTGATAGTCTTGGTGATAGCCACAATACAATCACTGTCGGCCAGTTTGTTCAGGCCGTGTTTCCACCACCACCACATCGCACTCTTGGTTGCCAATAGGGGAAGCTCTAATAGCTTGGGGTTTTCCATAATATCATCTGAGCAATATTTGCTGTTCTGAAAAGCCTGATAGTTGGCTCTGCCAGTGATCTGAATCAATCCTCTACCACGATACTTGTAACCGTCTCCATCTTTCAGGTTGCCAAGCATGTTCTTCAACTTCCCGACATCATACTTGCGAAAGTAGTTTTTGTTGCCGAGTTCCTTGGTGTATCTCAGTTCGCCACTCTCATGTGCTATCTGAGCTAAGAAGTGGGCCATTCGCTGGGCAGTATCAATATGAAAAACCTCTGCATAACCATTGATGTAGGGAAGAAAATCATCCACCCTGTCCTTGGCATTCGGCATGATAGCCAAAACCTGTTCTCTTGTTACCTTCATTACTTACCCTCCTTCACTTGTTTTATCATACTTGCAAGTTCTCCTTTTACTTTGCTCTCAAAGTTGCCCAACTTGGTCTTGAAATAAACGTTTACTCCGAATATCGCTCCTGAGTAAACCAGTGTCTGGCTGACGTACCACAGCACGCCTTCCGACACTACATAATTGTTGAGAAAGAATGATAGGAAGGTGAGCACAACACCGCTCAAAAGCATTCCTATAGCTGCACCATATTGCAATCCTTCACGTACATTTGGAGTCATAACTTATCTTTTATAAAATATTAATAATACGCAAAGATAAGTTATGTCTTCCAATTCGTCATCTTATCCGTTAATGTTATGCCATATCTTGCTCGTTGGGTACAGACTGTCAGGGTCTTGGAGGTATTCTACTGCCATCAACACCACCATTTCTTTCAACTCCTCTGCATCCTCACTGTACCGCTCCAGCAGAACATGATGGTCGCTCCTCAGCAAATTCATGGTTACCGCCAAGTCATGGATGGTATAGTCTGATATGTCATCCTTGTGTTTATCGAATACCTCCTTTATTTCTTTGTCCGTAAAGAAAGGTGCCATGTGCCTGGTTCCGTCTGCGTCCTCATACCACATCTTACTGATAGCATCATCGGCAAAGTACTTGTCAAAATGTTCTTCACTCAATACGCCATACACCATCGCACATAGATGATGTACCTCTGCATCGCTCAACTTGCACGAGAGATACTTACCGATAGCCTTGGCTATACACAACATCTGTTCAGGAGTCATATCCTGTTGATACTTTTCGACAAACTCTACGAAATTCATACCTGTAAAATTTAAAAGTTTATGATGCTGCAAAGATAGGAAAATCTTTAACACAGCAACATAAACTCATAAATATCTCTGTAGCTATCTGTGTGTCAGACAAATACAGTTACGATAAAAACACCTCCTTTCTTTATTCGTCCTTAAATCTGGTTCGTTTCTCTTTGCCCCTCGCCCAGATGTCGTTCTTCTTACGTTTCGACACCTTGCCGAATACATCATTCTCGTAAAGTTCGGGCTTAGTTTCCCTGCCTTTGGTCTCCGTAGCTATTCCGTTATTGGGATTGCTGCCTTGGCTGGTATCGGGGTTTCCGTTGCCATACCATTCATTGTCGCTTGGTTTGTCTGCTATCATACTATTATCTATTTAATGAATAACTGAATTAAGCTGCAAGCGGTGGGGTCTGTCCGTCTGGACTCACTCCCTGACCACTCATCATCTGCTGCAACATCGCCTGGGCCTTCGGATTGCTCTGTGATACCTGAGCCACTTGTGCTTGCAACTGAGGTGAGAATCCTTGTGGAGTCTCGCCATTCTGAATGGCTTGCTGGTTGGATGCTACCGATTGCAATAGCTCCTCGCCAAATGGGAAATCTCCTACTTGCAACAACTGCTCCAACGTGATAGCCTGATTCTGCCACAAGGTCATAAGGAACTCGTTGGCCATCTGTCTATATACTGGCGTAGCCGTGCTTTCTGTGATATTGATGTCAAACTCCACGTCTCGTATCTTCTTGGGATCGTAGCGCACTATCTGCCCTGCCCTGCCAACGATATTGAAGTTGCGGGCCACGTCATAGTACTGCTGCATGTTCTTCACTGTCTTGTACGCACCGTCAATGACAAACTGGCTGAAACTTTCCAAAATATCAAGCAGCGACATGGTGGCGTTCTGTGTCTGCTGGGCATAGAGCGAACCGCTCGTTCCTGATGCTCCTTGCTTTCCTTGCAACGCTCCTGTCACTCCCGATATATCCTCAAAGAACTTCAACTGATAGCTGAGCAAATCACCGATGCCTATGTTCGTAGAGTTGTTCGCCACTTGCTGAGGAACCTGACCGCTTGTGTTTGGCTTATACCTAACCACGCCATTAAACCTACTCCACTCATCGCAGAAATCATCCCAACTCATATCGTCAGGCAGACAGTCATCAGGACAGAGCAGCACACCCTTGGCACTCGCCCTCATAATGAAGTCATACATCGTGATAAGTCGGTTCACGTATCTCTGCTGGTCAATCACATCTTCCACGAAGCTGTGAATCTCTCCGTCAATGAATGGGTAGAATTTAAAGCAGTATGGATGCTCGCCGTGTGCATAAGGGGTCTCGCCCTCTCTCAGTATATCACCGAATGGGGAAAGGTAGTAGAAATGCCAGTAATCGTCCATAAACCACTCTGCATCAATCAGCGGAATATCCTCCTCCTGCATGCCAGCGGCCAGACCTCTACGCAATCTATCTCTATTCTCGGCATCTACAATGTCGGCCTTGTCTTCAATGTCTATCTTGAAATCATCGCCATTGTTGTAGTCGTGACATCGGTATCTTGGCTTGCTTTCCTTGCGCCACACCTCAATCACTCGACAAAGAGATGGGTTGGCAGGATTCATAAAGTCGATGGTCTTGGGGTCGAACTCTCCGAATCGCTGGGTGCAGTCTGCAATCACGAAGTCTCTGTTGGCAGCAAGTCTGTAAATCTCCTTCAACTTACGAGCTTCATCGGGAGACTTTGCAAACTCTCTCAGCACATTACCGATGGTGATGTCGTGTACCTCGCCCAAACAACTCACGTCCCATCCACGGAAATCCCTCATATTGTTGTCTATGAAGAAATTGTTCGGGTTCACGTAGTCAGTCCAGCAATCCAACCTGCCTCTTCGCCATCCGTATTTTTTCTTATAGATAGCGGCACCGCTTATCAGAAACTCTTCCATGGTTCGGGCATCCAGTTCCGACTCTCGGTTCAGTTGTCGGTTACATTGCAGCACCACGCTCATGGTCTCGCCATATCGCTTCTCGTCCTTATCTCTTGCGTTACAGGTTGGCTCCTTGCTCTGTGAGCGATATACTCCCAGCACGTTTTTCACCAATCTTCTGATAAGGTTACTTTTCAACGGCTCGCTACCCTGCTCACGGATATAGTCTTCCTCCTTGATACGTTTTTTGAAGCCACACTTGTTTTTGAACGTAATGGTATCGCCCCACTGGTCCCCATAGCAGTATCGCTTGTTTCTCAGTCTTCGCTTTCGGAAGTTATCCATGTTGTTATAGTATCGTTGGGCCTCCAGCAAGATAGAGAAGGCACGCTCGTATGGCTTGTCAAATCGGTTCTTGGATGCTTTCACGCTATCCAGTTCTTCCTTGTCAAGCACCCTGCTCAATGATAGCAGTTTTGTTTCTTCTTTCTTCTTTGCCATAATTTATGATGTCGTAGGTTCAACAATATGCGCCAGTTTTCTGGCCACTCCGAGAAATCCGCTTGCGGTGTCGGTATCGCCAAGACTGATGCAAGTAAGATAGCCGGCCATATATATGATGGAGTCCTTCAATGTTTCGGGCAATTCGATATTACCTTCACTGATAGAAGGCATACCGACATAGGTGAGCGACACGGTGGCGGTATTGATCTTGCTTGTGAATAGCTCCAAGAGTCGCTCGCCACTTCTGTGGATGAGTGCAGCGACAGGTCGCTCTGGGTTTCCTCTTACTCCGAATCGGCTACACTGTACCTTGTAGGCATCATCCTCCTCTGTGATGATCTCTGCCGAGCGGTTCCAGTCACTGGCCTTCACGTTAAGGAGTCTGATCATGTCGGAAGGTAGATGGATGGTTCCTACATAAGCACCATTCGATTCTGCCCAAGATGTATTCAACCCATTGTAGTCCTTTCCGTCCAGCATGAAGGCAGGAGCATCCATCAATATGATTCTTGCTGCATCTACTATCTTACTCTGAATCAACTCGCCCTGTGATAGCGTATCGGTATCGCCAGGAGTCAGCAGTCCAGCAGACTCTTGGTTCCTGTCAAGGAGTACCTTTACTTCTTTCACCAGTTCAGATACAGCATACGTTCTCATTACTCCAGTCCTTCTAATTCAACACCCTTTTCCTTGGCGATGGCCAAGATCTCTTCCTTGGTCTTCATCTTTGAACGGCTCACTCCAAAGGTCTCAGCCAGATAGTCCTTGGCATCCTCAACGTCTGTCACTACGTGGGTCTTCTTCTCGTCAGCCATTTTCTTCTTGGCCTTGGCAGCGGCCTTCTTCTTGGCCTCCGCAGCTTCCTTCTTCTCGTCAACACTCTCTGCCAAGAAGAACTTGTCTTTGTACCAATAGTGGGACTCAATGGCCTTCTGTACCTTTGGGTCTCTTGTCATATAGACACTACAACCCATGGTCTTGCCCTCGAAAACTATACGCATTCTCTCATCGCCTACCATGACGCTAAATGCTAAATCTGTACCTGCTTGATATTTCTTAAACATGATTATATCTTATTATATATGTGTTACTAAGAAAGGGATGGGGCAAGTGCCCACACCCCTCACTATTTAATGACTATCTGTAAATCTACTTGCTTTTAGACATTGGTGTCCTTGTTCTCACCAGTGTCAGATGTACCTTCTGCGGTAGACACGGCAGCAAGGCGCATACGAGCGTGTGCCTTAGGGTACTTCAAGTAGAGACAGGCAACCTCCTGAATAACTACTGCATCGGTGTTGCGAATACCAGCCTTCTTCAGGTCGAGTACGTTTCGCGTCCAAGACAAGTGTACTCGCTTAACCAGGAACTCTGGGTCAAGGGCAAAGCCGCAGTCGCTCATATCAAAGAGGTCGAACAGCTCTGAGTGAATCATCAGCACCTCTCCGAAGTCTGTCTCCCAACTCTTGAACTTCAGGTCCCAAACCTCTACGGTGTCTTTCAGTCGGAACTTGTCAGAATCAATCTTGCTGAATGCGCTCACGAAGTCTGAACCAGCGATAATCACCTTGCGCTTGTTGCCGATACCTGTACCCACAAACAAGTCCTTGGAAATGTCAACCAACTCCAAGTCGGTAATCACTCGCTCATTCTTGTTGTAGCCCTTCTTCACGTCATCGGCTGTAGCAACATGACCTACCTCGATGTCCTTGCCAGCCATCCACCAGATACCCTTGGTAAACCACTGGGCAGAGTTGTTCTTGGTGGTATGCTTGATACAGCCCATATCGCCAAAGAGATAAGTGCCCTCCATGGCAAGACGCATATCGTAGATGCTGTCCTCTTCGATGTCTGAGAAGTCCCAATCCACTCGCTTAGCGGCAATCTTATTGAAGGTACTCTCCTCAATCTGAATCATGAAGTTCTGGCAGTACTGAATCTCAGATGCAGGGAGGTTGTTGAAACGACCTGTCTGTACGTCCAACTCACCGCAACTCTTTGCCATACGGATGAGCTTCTGTCCCTTCTGTAGGGCTGGAATACCAATAGGCTGCTTATTAACCAACTTACCATTTACTGCATACACGATAGGATAACCCTCATTATCCTTACCGCACACACAGAGTTCCAAATCTGGAGTTGGTTCATCGGTAAGGTCTGCGTAAGCCTGATTCTTGTAGTTGGTAATTGCCTTCACACCTACCACTCGGATGGTATCATCCAGTGTGAACATTTCGGGATCCTCAACCTTCAACACCATAGAGGTGCCTGTACTCTCCACGGTTGTTTCCTTCACGGTGGTCTTGATAGGACGTGTACCGATACTCCAGTATTCTACTACAAACGAACTGGCTGACTTGGTTGTCGCATAACGTGAAATCTGGTCCACAGGAGTGGCCATCGGACGAATCTTCGTAATCTTGTCGTTGATGTCGTTCTCGTAGAACTCCGTGCCGTTCTCATTGAAGTGTTCACGACCTTTGCCTTCGGTTGCTATACCGTCATCCTGACGAGCCGCACCGCCATTGCCAGCTTCTTCGGCAGCAGTAGCACCACCAGCCTCAGCGGCATGTCCACCCTCGGTCGTACCGCCATCAGGCAGAGCCGCCTCAGCCATAACGACCTGACCATTCACTCCAAAAATAACCGCCATTACCATCAGAAAAATGGAAAGCAGCCGATTAAATGTACTTTTCTTCATTGTTATTCTGAATATTAATTAAACATATAAATTGTCTTTTTATCTTATCGCATCATCGAATACGTGTTCTTTTCTCGTGCCCACGCTGCCAAATGTTTCCTCTGCGTGATGCCCTATCAAGCGCACCAAGGTCTGGCTGGTTATCCGTTGGCTTGGTCTCTGCATTGGCAGAATCAAGTTCGGCAGTGCCATCGCCCTTCTTGCGAAGCTCCAAGTTCTTGACGTGCTTGCTGTTCTTGCCACGAACCTCGCCTTCGTGAGCGGCATCGGCCACATCGGTATCATGGTTCTTTGCCTTGATGAATGTGGTAATCATCTCCTCGGTAAACTTGCCAGTCACCACATTGCGCATAGTCTGGAAACATTGGTCGATAGCTTCGTTTACCGCTTCCTCGCCATATTTCTCTTCCAGTTTGTCGAAGACTTCATAGCTGGATGGCATGTTCTTGTCGTACTCCTCCTGCAACTTCTTGCCGTTGGCGGCATTCTTCAGGAACTCCGACTGAGCCGCTGCAATCTCGTCCGCATTGTCGGGGTCTGAATAGTAGTCTATGGCATCCTCGCCATGCGTGCGAATCAACTCTGCGTAAGGACTCTTGCCAGCCTTCATCGCTTGAAGGAAGGCGGCTGCCTCGGGGTCGCTGCCAAGCCACTCGCCCATCGCCTTCTCGTTATCCTTGTAACCCTGCAAGGCCTTCTGGTCGGCATCGTAATCGTCATTGATAGCTCCGTAGATAGACTCATCGTCTGCATACTCGGTGTCAGGATGCCTAACCTTCAAACGCTCCAAAGCCAAGTCTCTCTTAGTCTTGGTGTCTTGCTGTTTAGCAGCACCAGCATTCTGCTCTGTATTTGTATTTTCGTCCATATATATATGTATAAATTTATAAATCAACGTCCAAAAGTAACGCTTTTCAGATTATTATTAATCTTATCCGTTAACTATACTTAATCATATCCGATTAATTTGGTTATTTCAATACATTTTTGTATCTTTGCATCATAAGTACATGAAACATAAAGGCTCACGATGTGACTTTACTAAGGAACGTGATGCTGACATATTGAGGGCTTACAAGGAAGTTATATCGGTAAGAGACAATATCGGCCTCTTGGAGATTGAGCGAAGACTGTTGCAATCTCCGAGCAAACGCTTTTGGGTTTCGGTAGATCGGGCATACAACGTTATTCTCAATATGCTCAACGGTAAGTCCATCAGCAACATGAACTCTCAGAAAAGAGAGATGTTTCAGGAGATTTTCCGTAGATATAAGATTTATTCAAAGGAGCATCCTTCTCTCACAAAGATGGATGTAATATGGCATGTGTGCAATCAGGAAGCACCGAGTTTCTATCTCACTCCTAAATCCATGCACGTCATACTTCATCGGGTGAGAAAGGAGGAGAAGAAGAGATGCTACGAACTTCGCCAGAGAAAATTGCACTTTATACAGGGTACGTTATAATATCATGTATCACACTCATAGGATATGAAGGCATGGGTCTCTTTGAGGGTTGTTCTATTCAGAACCGACTAAGCTACCCTTTCTACCATCAGAACATCTTTCATGCAGCCGTCAACCTTTACGTCTTTCACCAATGTTACCGAGCCATACCTTGTGGCATCGGCCACATGTTGGCATTCTATCTCATAGCCGTAAGCTATCCTTTTGCATCATCAGTACCAATCATCGGTCTCAGCGGATTTATCTATGCTTATATGGGCTTTATTGCCCCATACGTGGAGAATAAGGTAAGATACAATCTCACCATTCTCCTATATATCTGTGTTGGAATCTTCTTCCCTTGCATGGCAGTTGGAGTCCACATCTATTGCTATGTACTTGGTCTGTTGTGGGGTTATCTTAATGCACCGCTATGCCAAGACAAGTAATCGCCAAACTGACAGATGCACTCGACAAACACGTATTGGGCATCCTGAAAGAGAACGAGAAACGAATAAAGAAAATCAACACACCATTCAATCCTATCAAGGGCGAAGGGTGTGGAGATAAGCGGTTTGCGCTTTCCCTTCCTGATTTCCCGATTCAATGCCAACAGCTTCCTGTCTCGATGAAGAAGATTCCGCTCGTTAAGATGCTCATCGAGTTCGGTAGCTGCAAGGCGGTAATTGAGGAACTACATAAGGATATAGACGAGCCATACAACATAGAGGAAGAAATGGAGCAACTGGTGGAGCAGTTTACTCGCATCAGAATGAAACACGACCCCTTCTTCTTCTTTGCTACGTTTATCTATATCAAACCAAAGGGTGGAGGTCTCCCCTTCCGTTTTGTACTCAGAAGGCCGCAGCGAAGATTGCTCAGATGGCTGGAGGAACGAAGAAAGAAGAATCGACCTATCCGTCTTATCCTGCTGAAAGCAAGACAATGGGGTGGCTCTACGGTTATTCAGATGTACTTCCTCTGGCTGCAACTTATGTGGCAGAAGGGTCTCAACTCGCTCATCGTGGCTCAGGTCAAGGACACGGCAGAAACCATCCGAGGTATGTTCGAGGAAGCTCTGAAAAACTTCCCTACCAAGTTCCTCTACGATATGGGTGAAGCGTTCTCTGAGAACGAGCCGAAGTTTGTGGGTGTGGGAACATCGGGTAATGTTAAGAAGGTTCCTCAGCGATTCTGCAAGATCAAGGTGGGTTCTATGGAACGACCGCTGTCTGCCAATGGTGAAGACTACAACTTGGTTCACCTTTCCGAGGTGGGTTTGTGGAAAAAGACAGATGGTAAGTCTCCTGAGGAGGTAGTACAGAATGCTACCAATGGTATCTTGTACCGACCATACACGATGATTGCCTACGAATCCACCGCCAATGGTACTGGCAACTTCTTCCACAAGGAGTGGCTTGCAGCAGTCAAGGGTGAGTCTCAGTTTGAACCTTTCTTCGTTCCATGGTACGAGATATACGATATGTATCATCTTGAATTTGAGAGCAAGAAACAGAAGACGGAGTTTGCCAAATGGCTATACGAGAACCGTAACAATACCAACACGATGTCCGACCGAGAAGAGCCTGGCACCTATCTTTGGAAGCTGTGGACGCTGGGTGCTCCTCTCGAAGCCATCAACTGGTATATTGCCGAGCGCAAGAAGTTCACCGACCATGCCGATATGGCTGCTGGCTACCCTACTGATGATATTGAGGCATTCAAGCATTCGGGAGCCAAGGTGTTTGCCGAAGACAAGGTTGATAAGTTCCGCAAGGGATGCCGTGCGCCTAAGTTCATCGGTGATGTTTATGGTGACGGATATAAGGGTAAGAAGTGTATGCAGAATGTCCGTTTCTGTGAGGATAAGCAGGGTCAGTTGTGGATATGGAGCAAACCTGAGACATTTAATGATTGCAAGGTGATCAACCGCTATCTGGTCGTAGTGGATATTGGTGGACGTAGCAAGAATGCCGACTGGTCTGTTATCTGTGTCTTCGACCGCTATTGGATGATGGAAGGCGGCAAGCCGTATGTGGTAGCGCAATGGTATGGCCACATTGATATGGACTTGCTGGCGTGGAAGGCGGCTCAGATAGCCAAATACTACAATGATGCTCTTTTGGTCATTGAGTCCAACACCTTGGAGACGAAAGACAAGGAGCATATCTTGGAAGGTGGTGACCAGTCTGAGTTCATCCTGAATCAAATTAAGGGTGTATATGACAACCTCTATGCTCGCAAGCAGAGTGAGTCGGACATCAAGAATAAGGTCCCAGTGAAGTACGGATTCCATACCAACGTGGCAACCAAGCCAATGGTTATATCCGTGTTGGTTCAGGTTATCCGTGAACAACTCTATGTGGAGCGTGACGATAGATGCCTGGATGAATATCTCACCTACGAGAAGAATGGAACGGTGTATGAGGCGGCAGACGGTAAGCACGATGATTTGCTCATGACGAGGGCCATCGGACTACACATCTGTTTCAATGAAATGGAAATGCCTAAGATGATAGAGTATAAGGCAAGAGTAATGACAAGAAAGGTTTCTGTTTCGGCAGCGACCATCATATAGTTTCAAACAATTAATAATTACGATTATGAAAGTAACAAAGATTTTCAAGCGTATCAAGTGCGAAATCATGTACCGCCAAGCTACGGCTAAGGCTGACTACGCATCCAAGAAGAACAATGGTGAAATCTTCTATGTTCTTCCTACGCAGAAGGGCAATTTGATGATCATGAACCGCTCTCTCTTCGAGACGTTCAAGCGAACAAAACTGGTTGACAATGACATGAAGGTCAGAGATCTGTTCCGAGATTGTGTCTATCATACCAACTGCAAGAGCAAGAAGGGTAAGGAGAGCCGCAAGCGCAAGTTCCTCAGATGGAAAGGCTTGATTTAGTAAGGTTAACGGATAAGAGATAGGTAGATTAAATTCTGCCTATCTTTGCTTATATATTAATAATATACGTATATGATTTATAAAATAGTTAAAGGTAATAGTTTTAAACTGCACATCTTGGTGCGGAAGATGGACGTATCGAAAGAGTTTCAGAGACTCGTTGACTTCGATATGAATCTGGCTACCGACATCAGGGTTGAGTTGTCGGGCTTTTGCTGTGATGCAATTTCCGTTCCAGTACAAGTGGCAGGAATCCAAGGCAACGTACTGATATGCGACATTCCTTCTTCCCTTGATTGCGGTAATTACAACGTCAGGGTGTCATGGAAGTATGATGGTAGCGAAATGGTCAGCATTGAGCGCAACCTTCTGAGAATTGTAGAGCACAACTCTATGAGCAATGTTCCTATCGGTGTTACCGAAGGCGAGCATACTGGCTTATTCAATCTTCGCTACTACATCGTGACCAGCAATCAGTCAACTTGCCCTGTATCGTTCATCGTTGATAACGCCAAGTTCAGCTACACCATCAATGACGAAACTCAAATGGTGGAAAATCAGGAGAACTTCGTGATTAACGGTACTGTCAAAAACGGCAAGAAGTTGGAGGCTGAGTTCATCCCAATCGAAGGTTTCAGCATCGGTCAGGTGAAGATTATTATGGATGGCAAAGATGTTACTGACGAGTATTACAATAGTACGACTCATAAGGTATTCATTCCTGCCGTATCGGGTTATGTTACCATCACGGCAAGCGGAACTGTAAAGGCAAGCTATTACGGCGCATCATCAGCCAAGAATATGGGCGAGTTGAACATGTCAGACCTTACAATGTACGAAGGTACGCTTGTCGGACAGACTCTAACCATCGCAACAACGGAAGAAAAACCATACATCTGGTTCGCAAGCCGACAGCCGCTTGTCTTTAGTCAATGTGGTTTTGAGGCTTCTTTGAATACTACCAAATTGGGAGACCTCTACTACTACTGGTCAGACGAACTGGTAGCTGGTGATGATAATGAATATCAAATTAAACTTAAAGAATAATATGGCAGAAAGTAAAAAGTACAACAGCATCCTTGTTAGCGGACGCAAAGACGAGACTCTGACATATTCGAGGTACATCAAGGACGAAAAAACGGGTAAATCTGTTAAAGAGTCCCTTGATGGAAAGATGAATACCACGGATAAGATAGAGATTGAGCAGATTGCTCAGGCTGTTTGGGATAAACTCAAAGATGAGTATCTCAGAATAGATGGCAGCAATGTTATGCGCAGTGACCTGAGTTTAAATAACCATAATATCAGAGGCGTTAAGGAAATCCGTAATATCGATGCTCTACCTATTGTTATAGCCTTTAATAAAGATGGCTATGACATTAAGTTAGAACACTGGGAAACAAGTGGAGGAGATGACGACCAATACCCTCGTTCTCTTGGTGGTTTTGATGGTGGATCATTTGAAGTTCCATTAGATATTACCGCAGTTGGATTTAAAACTCACAACCGCTCTGTGTTAGGTCTGTTGAACAACAATAGCGAAGTTATTACAGCAATGACAGACTCTGATATTGATAGTTGTATCACAAGTGTATTCGGATAAAAAATATTAGCATGGAAAAATATTTAGATAAAAACAGTGTTTTAAGACTCCTGCAATGTATCAAAACACAGATAGACAAGTCAAAACAAAATATCCTTGATACTAAGGGCGTAGCGAATGGTATTGCCTCTCTTGATGCTGGAGGTAATGTTCCCCTCTCTCAGTTAGGCAACCTTGACACCACTTTCTTTGAGGTGGTAACAGAACTCCCTACTGATATTCGCAACATCAAAAAGCATATCTATATCCTCAAAGGCAACAAGGATGGCGATAACAACAAATATGCAGAATACATCTACACTGGTGACCTGACAGATGCAGGTGATTTGGCAGGAGATGTTGATGCAACAAAATGGGAGAAACTTGGTGACTTTGTTCCCACCTTCGACCTTCAAGAGTATGTCAAGAAGAACAGGGCTGTGGCAAAGTTGAAATTTTACGATCCAGTTTGGAATGATGCATGGGATGGCGATTATGATCAACCATCTGAAACAGCTATTAGAATTGAGTTTGCCGATGGTTCACACCAATATCTTATTGTCCCTAAAGCCACAGCACCAACAAACACATCACGTTCTAACTCCGAGTCAAGTGACGAAAGAGACAAACCTTTTATATCTCCTGGTAGCGCTGGCTTTATGTCACCTTCCGACAAGGGTAAACTTGACAAGATAGACCTCAATGCCCTTACTGTATCCATCAACGCTGCTAATACCGCTGCCGATAATACAAATAAAGCTATCCAAGCCGCAGAGACTGCAACGGATGGCGCAGAGACCTGTAATGTAACCATGCAAGGCTCTACCATCTCTGTGACCAACAGACACGGAGAAACCAAGTCGGTAGATGTTATCAATACCGATGAGGAGGTGACTGTCACAATTGCCTCTTCTGTAGAGTCTATCAGTGTGGATGGCATTAAGGTTAATGTATTCCTCAATAACGGCAAGACTCCTCAGACGTATACTACCAACGCAGAGGGCAAGGTTACATTTATCATCGACCGAGGTAACTACTATCAGGTTGTGTTCCCCGAATATGGCAATGCTCAGCCTATTGCTCCCGTTGGCTATACAGCCGTGCTGGGCAGTCGCAATATCAATGTGGAATATCTGCCTTACGATGAGGACAGTATGGAGAAGGTAATCATCACTGCTACCAAGTATGTTGAGAACGTAGGCACGGCTTGGGAAGGTATTCCTGTTATTGTGACGATTGACAAAAAGGATACTACTTATCAGACGGACGCAAAAGGTCAGGTAACAGTATTCGTTCCATACAAGAAGGAGTACACAGTTGTCATTAACGACCAAGACGGCTACAATGTCAGCTTTAATAAAAACTCAAGAACCTACACAGCGAATGTTCCTCAGAGGCTTATTGACTACAGATTCTATCAGTTTAAGGCAGGTATCTTTGTCGTTGATGCGAATAAAAATGAATATTACATCGAGGACTGGGTGGCAGCAGGAAGAAACGCTGATGACGCAGTAGCTATCAAGGTGGCAGACGCTTCGCTTTCTATCAATCATGGTACTTTCTGTATTCGTACAAGTGATATTAAAAATGTGTCAAAACTGATAAGTATGTCGTGGTGTACGCAGAACTTGCAGTTCAATTCTATTGCTCTGAACGGAAATAACGTGAAAGATGCAAACTACTATAACGGAGAGTCTTCATCATACCTTATCAGGCAGGAGGCTCAGGAGCGAAGTTTGTCTGTGCCAGCCTTTGATTATGCCTATGGTCAGATATTCAACCTTGGCGGTGAGGATTTGCGTGGATTTGTCATGTCGATTGGTCAGGAATACGTACACGTAGCCAATATAGGTATTATCAAACAGGTGCTGGAAACCCTGTTTGGTGAGACGGTTGCTACAGACTACTACAACTTCGTAATGAAAAAATACAGGTGGACTTCTACGCAGGTCAATGCTACGAACGCTTGGTGCTACAGTAGTAGTGCGCTCAACTACAACAAGTCGAACAGCTACGTGGTTTTGCCAGTTTTCGCTTGTTAACCTCTTTATCTCTTCATCTCTTTAAATCTCTTTTCAAAATGGCACTTACAGAGAATTTGTTTATATACAAAGATACGCTCGTCTTGTGCAAGATACTTCTCAAGTACAGCAAGACCGTCAGCAAGATTGTGAGATACAGCACCTATAATGAGGCTGTCAGCAAGGCTTGCGCAGCCCTCGATATGATACGCAGAATCAACGAGAGCTGGACGGAAAGAGAAGAACGTATCCATGAATATATATTGCTCATGTCGGAAGTCAACTCAAGGATCAACCTCCTCACGGATGCTGAGTTTTTAGACAAGAAGCAGGCTACCAACCTTAATCATTTAGCGGAGAAGGTATTGAGAGAGGCGTATGGATGGCAGAAGGCAGAGCAAAAGCGCAAAGGTGAGAGTCGTGAAGCTGTAGGCAACACGAGGGTGCCGTCACTAAAGTGACAAGGGGTATTAACACGCAACTCTGAAAAGAGAAGTGTTCAGACCGTAAAAACGGAGAAAATACCGAGATACGCAGAACAATGCTACGAACGCTTGGAACTACAGTAGTAGTGCGAACAACAACAACAAGTCGAACAGCAACGTGGTTTTGCCAGTTTTCGATTATCAGGTAGTGACGATTATCTCTGTATTTGTTATTAAAAAATGAAACTTGAGAAAGAGTATGTTACGATAGAAGAGGTGTATGTCGCCTATTACGACTGCTGTAAGCATAAAGGTTCGACAGATGGTTGCATCGAATACCAGATGAACTATATTGCGAACAATTATCAGCTATACATCGAACTCAACTCGATGATATACGAGATAAGCAAGAGCAAGACTTTCTGTGTAACGAGACCAAAGCTCAGGGAAGTGTTCTGTGCTGCATTCCGAGACAGGATAGTACACCATCTGCTTGCGATTAAATTTGCAGACATACTCGAAAGTGAGATGACAGACAAAGCTTATGCCTGTCGTGTGGGTAAGGGAACTGATTACGGAATCACTGATGTAAAGAAGGAAATAAAGCGAGTGAGCGATAACTATGCCACGGAAGCGTGGGTGCTGAAATGCGACCTACAGGGTTTCTTTATGAGTATAAATCGCTTGCTCCTTTATAACCTCCTTGAAAAGGTTATCAGGGAAAAGTATCGTGGAAGTGATATAGAATGGTGGCTGTGGCTATGGAAGAAAGTTGTCTTGCACGACCCGACAAAGAACTGTGCAAGAGTTGGTGATTTGAGTTTATGGAATAAGCTGCCGAAGAATAAGTCGCTATTCACTTGCGGAGAAGGTATCGGATTGCCAATCGGAAACCTACCATCACAACTTCTTGCAAACCTTCTGCTGTCTTCATTCGATAAGTTGATGATAGAGCGAGTAGGTAAAGATGGCGGATATGGCAGATACGTAGATGATTTCGTAGCTATCAGTAGAGACAGGAATCTGCTACTGAACATCCTGCAAGAATCAAGGGATTATCTGCTAAAAGAACTTGGTCTTACACTGCATCCACGAAAGGTTAGCCTACAGAGGGCATCGAGCGGAGTGAGGTTTACAGGCGCAATAATTCGCCCAGGCAGAATTCTCCCAAACTCACGGACCGTGGAACATCTATATGACGTGATAGATAAATTCGGAATGATGCCCGACCCTAAAGGTGAAGTGTTGCAGAGGTACGTAAACCGCATTAACAGCCTGATGGGTGTTCTTGCACATTACGACTCCTTTAATATAAGGAGAAAGGCATGGGCGATGATGCCACATAAAGATAGAGTCTTTTGCGTAAATATGAAGAAAATTAGAATAAAGTATAACTATAAAAATTAAAAAAAGATTATGGAGAAGATTAATTTTATCAAGACCTTTATTCCTCAAGGTCAGTACAGGCAAAAGTATGAGTACGGAGACATGGTGGTATATCACATCAATGCCGAGTTTAACAAAGAGATGAACGCTTATGAGTGCTACGAATGTACTCTGCCGAAAGCTACTTTCGATGAAACCAAAGTAAGGGCTGCATTTACTCAATTCTCTACAAAGCTGGATGCCTTGAAACTCGAAGAAGCGAAGTCTGAAAAGATTGCCGAGATTACAGCCTATGACAAATCATCAGCAGTCAACTCTTTTCTTCTCAATGGGAAAGAACGCTGGCTTAAAAATGACTTGCGAAGAAGTCTGTCTTACTCCACCAACATACTCAAAGAGGATGGAGAAAAGACCGTTGACATCTGGTTTGATACAGAGTGTGAAACAATGGATATTGACAACGCTCTGTATATGTTGAAAGAGCTGGAAGTCTATGCCAAGCAGACAAACAACGTGACACATCATCATAAGGCAGAAGTGATGGCTCTTACCTCAATAGAGGAGGTTGAAGCTTATGATATTACAAAAGGTTATCCCGAAAAATTAGTATTCAGCAATGAGAAGCTTTCTGAGGTGGTTAGCAACCTTTAATATGCGAGACCTCCAAGGTCTAATTGGCTGGTTTATAGCTGGCATGGTTATTGGTTTATTCGCTTTGCCTATCATGGTAGTAAGGGAATATTACCAGTACAAGCACTACAAGTTAGAAAGGTTTGAATGGGAAGACATTATCAGATACTCTTTTGTGATAATAGTAGGTTCTGTTATTCATATTTTGTTGTGGCAACAATAATAGCAAATCGCTTTACAGATAAAAAGATAGGTAGATCAAATTTTACCTATCTTTTTATTGTTGCACTGCCTGGAAGAACTGCTCACAAAGACTCCCCATGATATAGCATGGTTCCTCACTCATCATGTCTATTCCATCCTGCTCACAGATATGCGCTACAACATGAAGAAGCTCATGCCCAATAGTATTGATGATGCTGCCATCAGCCTCACATTTCCCAATGGCAAGCACACTCCTTCTTTCTGATAGGTTGGAATAGGTAAGTCCCCTATCTCCACTCGATAAAGACAGATGCTCGTATGCTTCTGATAGCGGATTTCCGTTGCAGCCTATATCAGAAAGAGCATGGCATATCTCATCGGCATCATCTGGCTGATAACCTATGAAACATACTATGCTCCATTCGTACTTCGGAAGTCGTATTACTCTCCTGATCATAGCACATCTTCCCAAGGGATAGGCACACCATTGTGGCAGCAGTCGGCATAAAATCGGTTGAAGATGAATCCATCCTTCTGGTCGGCATCATCTACCATATCCTTAATAAACTGAGCCAACTGCTCCTCGTCCTTAATGGAAGACTTATAGAAGTCTGCCCTCGCCATATTCGCCACATACACATGGTCGTAGCCAGCCTTATTCTTTACCTCTATACCCTGACCAAGCAGCAAGGCATCCACCTTCTCCTTATCCCAAAACGAGACACTTACATCACGCTTGGAGGAAGGATCATACTTATACATCTGACTCACTGCCCACTCGCACATCTTCTTACTGAAATGATAGCCATTGTATCTGAGATAGGCAACCATTGCCTCAGGTTTGAGGTCATACATATCCAATGGCATTTTGCATTTTCCCATATTGCTGAATATTAAAGGGAGTCTGGTCCCGAAATTTATTTCGCTACCAAAACTCCCAAGTTAAACATTAGCGACCGCCACCATTGTAGCCGCCACCACCTCTTTCACCATAGCGGTTCGGGTAGTTCCAATCATCGTTGACGTTGTTGAATCTGCGTCTGTTCTCACGTTCCTCACGCTCCCTTCTCCAATCGTCACGATAATCAGGCATACGTTCACCCATACGCTCCTGCTTCATCTTTTTCAGACAAGACATAGCCTTGCTGCCAAAACCAAGCATAGACTCGATGTTCTCATACAAATCATCGAACTTATCTTCTGTAATCTCAATCATTACCATAATCATTAGATATTAAAGTGAATAGATAGGTAGGAGATTACTTGCTCATGGTCTGCTGGAGCCATCCCATCATCTTGTCAATCTTGCCCTCAATGCCCGAAACTTTACCTTCCAGTTTGTTGATTTTCTCGGTCTGTTCCTTCTCCTTGGCTATCTGGGGGTTGAGTTGCTGTAGCATTCCTTCACAAGATTCTACTACCCTCTTGTTGTAATCTACGCTCTCCAGTATCGCCTTGGATTGTCTCAGCATGGCATCCACCTCGGCACTCATGGCTTCCTTGTTGTCGCTAACCACAAGGTTCTTGTCGTTGGCTATCTGTCCGTTTGCTGGCAGTTGCTTGAAATCCACTTCCTCATCACCCAGCTTCACCTTCACGTCAACCACAGTTTCCATAGGCTGAGGTGTGAAGCCGCTGTTAAAGGTAGGGTATTTCGTCTGAGGGTTGCTTACTGAAACCACCTGACCAATCTGCAAGTTCGGGTTCTCGCCCTTGTCGAGGACATAAAATAAGGAATTAGTTCTTAAACCTTGAAACATAATGTAATCTCCTATTATCTATTCTGTTTGTTAAACAATACCCGACATCAGTTGAAGGGTGTTAGTATCTCTCTCAAACCAGAGCTGAACCACTCCAGTCCCAGGCACGTCTGCAACCGTCAATGCTTCACCATTGAATTTGGTTACAGCCTGTGTTGATCCGTTGGTCTCGAAAAGGATAGGCAGCGTACCAGTCGTTCCTGTCGGAATAGCCTGCATCAGGTTCACGAAAATCGTTCCTCTGTAGTTGGCATTCACGAAGGCGTGGTTTTTAAAGGTGAACACCACATCGGCAGTATTCACCTTCACGCCAGTAGAAGCGATAGCTGCCGAACCATTACGATTCACCCATGTGTAAGGTCTTAACCATAACATAGCAGCCTCCTTTCCTATTAACCCCAGAATCCTGCATTGTTGGCAGCATTCAGTCCATACTGATAAGCCACGCAGTTAGGGACCGCAGTGAATGGGCTGTAAGGAGTGGTAACTGTCTCAGGCAACTTACACTTGATACCAGCCACCTCGTTCTGCAAGCCAGCCAATACCGCATTGATAGGTGCCACCGCCTGACCCACAATCTGAGAAGTCATGGCAGAAGACTTGAAAGTGCTGTTCTCCTCACGGAGCGCATCAATCTTGTTCTGCATTTCCCTGAACTCGGCTTGCTTCTGACCATCAACGATAGTCTGAGTGCTTTCCTTGATGGCGTTGTGCAAGTCACAAGTCTGCTGCTGAGTAGCATAAGCGAGAGAGGAAGCTGTACGCTCCTGACCTACTGCCACGTTGTTGATGGCATTCTGCAAGGTTCCAGTCTGCTGACAGATAGCCAAGCGGTTCTCGCAGCAGCAGTTGGCAATCTGTTGAGCTATCTGCATATTACCCTGCTGCAAAGCATTGATAGTCTGCATACCGCTCATACCTACCTGATTACCTACACTCTGGACCTGAGAGGTCAAGGCAGAAATAGCACTCTGAATCTGACCTTCGGTACAGTTGAGCTGAGTTGCCAAATTGCTGAGTGCATTGCGGTTGCCACCGATGGCATCCATCAAGAGACCACGACCATAGTCATTGTTAATCTCGTTGGCGAGACCGCCACGACCATTGCCGAAACCTCCCCAGCCGTTACCTCCCCAACCCATGAGGAAGAAAAGGAAGATTACCCAGATAAACCAACCGCCTTCACCACCAAAACCATTGTTACCCTTCATGGCAAGAAGGACATTTGGGTCAACACCCTGCTTCTGGAGCAGAGGTGCGAGAAGACCAAGCATTCCATTATTAGATGTTGAGCCTTCATTTCCGAATACATACGTTTTACTTTCCATATTATCCTGAATCTTTTGTTAAACATAAAATGATACTCACTCTGTAACGTTACGAGCACAAAGATACGAATAATATGGATAGAGATAGATAAACTCGTAAAAGGTTGTTTAAGTGTTTGAATAGCAGCGATTTGCGATTATGGAAAAGGTCATAAGAATATAGGAGAGGCTATTTAGTTTCTCCTATATGTATCAGTTTAGCTATTCCTAAATATTTATGCCATACTTCTTTGCTTGCTTGCGGAAGAAAGCCTTCTTATTAGCAAAGAATCGGATAAGGGATTTATTCCACTTTTTCTCATGCCCAAACTGGTCATGGATGCCTTCTGGTATCTTGCCATCGTGAACATACTTCTCGAATGACGAGATAGATTTACCCAGTTCGTGGGCACACCAACCCTTATTGGCTTGCGTATCATTCATCATGGCAGTAAGAAGTGCTACCAGTTCCAAGTCCCCTTCTGACAGACCACAAGGTATTGGTTTGCCTTCTTCTTGCGCTACTGCTGATTCATGCGCTTTATCAGCAAGAGCACGAAGTCCTGCCTCTATGATTCTGTAATTTACTAATTGCGACATAAGCATATAAAATTAGAATGAGTGTAATCAGGAACATATCACAATAATACATATCGTTTGTGACAACAATAGAGCCGAACATGATGTGTATCACATTGACTCCTGCAATATACAAGATAGGTATTCGCCATTCTACACACAATCTGTGTAACACCTGCCCTTTCCAAAGGGAAATAGGGTAAAGGATATAAGTGATGAAATAGAAGAACCAGACTGGTTCCTCGTTCTCTTCATACCAAAGGGTAATCTCCATCTTGTTGTCATAGAATTGAGATACACCATACCATCTGATAAGCATGACCAAGATTGGTGCATACTTAAAGTAAAGTAAATCTGTTTTTATTTTTCTGCGATCAGGGATGAGTTTAACTATCTCTCCCGCCAATTCTCTGACCCGTCGGTTTTCATCTTCTTCTTGATTCATAAGCATTTTTGTTTATAGGATTGAAAATCCTTGATTGTATTGTTCTTAGATTTGGCAAATCTAACAAAAAACTACGAAATATCCATATTAATGTAATATTTTAAATATTAAACTTTGCTAATACTTACAGATTAAAGGTTTTATTCAAATTAAAGGAACAAAAAGTTTCAGAATGAAAGCAACTATCCCCCGAAAGCCTAACACTTTCAGGGGATAGTTATATTTACTTTTTCTTCGTCTTTTTGTTTATCTTACCTTGGATTGCAGTTTACTAAACTTCTCTCTTTCGGCACGAATCTGTTTCAGGATTGTCTGCTTGGCATCATATCCGTCAGCAGAAACCAGTTTTTCCTTTAACTTCTTTATCTTCTTACCATACGTAGTATATTCAGATTTCAAATCCTTGTATGCCTTGAAGTTTGGATGCTTGCTCATAAAGATATACTTCATTGCATCTGTCTGCTCGTTGTACTCATCATTCAGGGCAGCGTATCGCTTGTTGAGCACCTTATTGTAGGTACTGATAGCATTATCTTCCGCCACATCAATAGACATCTTTACTGCATCGTAAGCCTCTTCGTTAAGTTCCTTGCCCTTCTTCTCTTGACTCAGACCTTCCTTTGCAATTTGCTCGTCAGCAGCAGCATTTGCATCCTTGGCACGTTTCTTTTCTATCATATCCTTTAACTTAGGATCAGAAGTAGTATCAAAGAACTCATCAGCCTTCTTCTTGTCATACTCGTCCCACTTATCCATCTTATCCTTAATCTTCTTTTCAAAGGACTTCTGGTACTTGTCAACATAGCCATTGAAGGTCTCTGAATCCATACCAATCTGAGATAGGAGATTATCACGGTTGATTTGTCTCTCGGCATATCTCTTCTCCAGTTCTGCCAATGGGATTTTCTTGATGTCTCCACTCTTCAATCCTAACTCATCCATATACAACTCACGGATGCTTTCCTCAGGAGCACTGATAGCCTTCAAGATACCTATCTGCCATTCCTTAGCCGTATTACCATTATCATAGTCTGCCTCAGCGAAAGCCTGGTATAATGCGCCCACGGTCTCAGGATTGAATCCTATGAGTGATTGAACTCCAAGTATACCCAACTTATTGACCACAGAATACCACTTCTGGTTTCCTACCATCGAATAGATGTTAGCCAAGTCAGATGTGGCAGGATTGATGTATAGATTCTGATACCTGAACACCTCTGGATCAAACGTTGGCTTGCCATCCTCCACTTTCAATCCTGCATTGAGAATGTTCGATACAAACGGAATCACATAGTTGTCAGACAAAGATGTGACAAATCCTTTGAGCACAGCTTCTTCTATCATATCTTTCTTCTTATCATCATCATCTCCAGTGAGCAAGTAAGGAAGTACCTTATATAAAGCCCAAGTGACAGGAATGAGAGTAGCGAAGTTAATCAATCGCCCGATACTCTGTCTGAAAGTTCTGTTATATGTAGCCTTAGCTATAGTCCTTGCAGTATTCTCGTTAAGTCCATCCTCTCCCATGATTTGTCGGGTCATAGACTCAATAAGTGTAGTCTTATGCTTTCCGCCCCAGAAGTCATAGGTTCTCGCCAGTCCTCGGCAAGCCTCAATCTGCATACGACCATAAGCGTAGTTGGCATTCTTGAAGAGTGAGAGAGCGGCAGACACATAGGTTCTATCCACCTGCATAGGCGATAAGTACATACCACCAGAAGACTGCTGTGTCTTGTTGTATGCAGCCACAGCCTTATAATAAGCCTTCTCATCAGCCTTATCTTTTGGGTAGCCTAACTTGGTCAGTCGATTCACCTCTGTTTCATAAACTGAGCGAGCACCTACAGCACAAGTTATTCCGTCCACAAGGATATTTGGAGCCATACCTATCTTGGATATTGTCTTAGTCCAATCATGCCACTTCTCCAGTTCATCAAGATACTGCTTCAGTTTCACATCGCCATAGGTCATATTCTCAACACGCTTTCTGAAATCAGGAATATTCTCCATCGCCCACTTCCATGAGCCGTAAGGGTTAACCCCATTCTTCACGAATCGGGTAAAGTCACACTCAGGCAGGAATACCGTTGCAGACTGACTCTGCTTGATGGCAGTCCACAATCGACCCGAAATCTTAGCAACAGCGATACCACCCATGGCAGCAGCAATCCTGCTATCCATCATACCAGCATTCACCTTTGGCTTGTATGTGCCAGCAGCAATCTGTGCGGTCTGCTTGAACTCATCCCACAAGGTCTTGCCACTACCATAAGCCACGGAACTCATGTTCTGTACTTGGTTTCTGAAATGAGTGTAAGACAGTAGCGTATTGATGTCTTGTCTGAATGGCAGCATAGCCGACCACTCCTCCATTTCCTGCAAATGGTTGAAGGCAACCTCAAAGGCATCTGCATTCTCTATATCAAGAGGAATCACATTCACCCTACGAGTAACAATAGCACCAGTAGATGTACCAGCTAACTGACTCATAGCATCAGAATCTTGGTTCACATCTTCCTTGACGTTTCTTGCTCGGTTATTAATGGCAAGAGGGAAATAATTCTCCACCTCCTTCATAGGAGCACCGAAGTACTTAGTATGAGTAGCTTGGTATCTTCTCTGACACTCAGGAAGGTATTCATCCTGCAACCACTCACCCATAGCCTTCACTCTTGGGTCAAGATTTTCCTCGATTGCAGCCACATCTTCCTCAGTGATACCCATAGCACGGAGTTTCATTTCTCCATCAGTCTCCTTATTGACCAGATAGATATAGAGCATCTGACCTTGTTTCAGGTGGATGGTTCGCTTTCCAGTCTTCTTATTGGAGTTGTCAGTAACCTCAATATCCATTTCCTTCATACCCTTGCTATCAATACCTACCAGCTTCATAAACTTCTCCTTGCCGAATAGCTCCTTGGTCTTCTCATCAAGGGCATTACGGTTCATTTCATTATATAACTGTTCCTCATCAAGAGCATCTTGGTTCAGCTTATGGAAGTAGTTATATAAGCGACCCTCGCCATTTGCTGAATGCTTACCAAAGAACTTCAAGAACTGCTCAAAGGTATAGGTGGAAGAGAAGACTGCACGCTGCAAATCATTGTTCACAAACTTCTTCTTGGCAGTTGTGGTATTATAATAGGTAGAATCCACACCTTCCAAATCCAAGTTGGCACGATGCAGGATTTCATTCTTATGCTCGGCAATCTCCTCTCGGAACTCCTTTGCCCTACCCTTACTCTCCTTCACCATTCTCTGAATGTTGTTCAGGAGGTTTTCGTACATGGTAATGCGGTCAAACTTATTCTCAAAGAGCTTCTTTTCCAAAGACTTTAACAAGTCCTTATCTACCTTAGTAGCATCCTTCTTATTCTTCAACTCGCCAATCTGTCTCTGCAACTCGGAAATATCAGCATCATTGCCACCAATCTGCTGCTTATACATGATGGCAGCCTGAATTCCAGCCAGTCTGTAGTCATTCATTTCCACATTGTCTTCATTCTTGGCAGAATCTTCCTCAATGTTTGCGATATAGGTATTCAGAGACTTATCATCCATATTGATAGCCTTCTTATACTCGCTCATGAAAGCCTGACCCTTGGCATCAAGAGAACCCATCTTAATCACACCGCTCTGGTCTGCCCTTGCACCCTTGATATTGATAAGGTTGTCGTAAGCAGTAGAGAGACGGTTGAGATAGTTTTCAGCAAGGATTCCCATAGCCTTGTCGAGATACTTCTTCACGTCATTGGCTCCAGTGGCATTCTTGGCAGCAGAGAGAAGGTTGCCCACCTTACCCCTGCTCAATCCGTCACCCCATCCGATGTTGAGCATCTTTCTTACAAGGTCAGATACCGCCTTAACCGTTCTCTGGTCATAGTTCTTCTGATTCAGAACCGCTCTTCTGATATTACGAAGCTGCTTGTTCATTTCATCCAAGTCAACGGACAAATCAAAATCCTTTGGCTTTGGAGCAGACTTCCAGAGTTCCTTCTTCTTGTTGTACTCCTCCAAGTCTTCTGCATAACCGATTTCTGTTGAATAGTTTTCACGATGAGGGCGAACTGGTGGATAGGCATCAGGAGAAAGACCATTATCAGCCTTCCACTTGTCGAGTGCATCTTGGAATCCAGTCTGCTTAGGAGCAGTCTTCCACAAGTTCTGATTGCGAGTCCACTCTACCATTCTGTTGGCATAATCAAAGATATTCTCACCTTCCTTCATGATAGGTTTCTCCATAGGAGCTGCATCCTTATCCAGATGGTTCTTCTCCTTCCACTCTTCCATCTGCTTATCGTAAGAAGTAGAGCCACGGAGAGAAAATTTAGTGTCAGACGAAGAATTTTCCGAAGAAACGCTTGGATTCTCGAAATCTTTTATTATCTTTGCAGCAGAATCAAGGTTCAAGCCTATTCTTTCAGCCTCTTCGGGATTAGTCCGAAGACTGTTGATAAGGCTTAGAACCTTGTCTTTTTTATCTATACGGATAGCTTTTCCGTCCTGAATCCACTTTATCCATTCGTGGTTTTCTTTAGGAAATAGTCCTGAGATACTATTTACAGCCAAATCTCCCTTTCTGTAATCAAGAGTCACACCAATGAGGAAATGTTTCTCACCTTTGGTCAAGCCAACTATCAAGTTTCGCATATTAGGCTTGGTGTACTCAAAGATAGCCAAAGGCTTCTGTATCGCATCCGCCAAGTTATATAAGTCTGTTGGAGAGAACGGATGCCGCTCCATACCAGCTTTCTTGTTCAGCAAAGACACACGCATACTGATTGGAAGTTTCGGGAAACCAGCACTTAGCAGTATGTCAGACGGAAATCCCAACTCAAAACGGCTATTCTCAGGAAGGACACCATTTTCCACATAAGATTTCAAGTCAGAATTAAACTTATCATTAGTCTGTTTCAGAGAGAAACGAATATTGTCGCTACTATTGATAGCTTCATTGAAGGCACGACTGCGGTCTCCTTCCTTATTCCTATCGTATTCGTAAATCTGAACACCAGCATTCTGCAAAGCCTGCTTAACCTCGTCACTTGCCGTTGTTGGGACCACAGCAGAAGAGAACTCGTTAAAGCCAACAGGACGTTCAAACTTTGTCTCAAAGTACATGGCTGGGGACTCTTCCTTGATAGCCTTAACCATTTCCTTCAAACGTTTCGTGTCCTCATCTGAGAAGTCCACATTGTACTCCTTCTTCAAATAGGCTTGTGGATCACTTGTCTTTGCCGCCTCAGAGAGCCTTGCCAAACCATAATCATCAAAAGTTCCAGTTGCATCAGGCTGGCACTTCATGCCAAGTTCAAAGAATACTTTCGACCACTTTTCATCAAACTTGTCTAAATCCTCATAATCGGAAGTCAACAAGCCTTTCTTGGAGCGAATATCATTCAATGTTCCATAAGAAGGCATCAAACTTGCAGCGAAGTTTTGGAAAGATACCGATATTCCAGTTGCACCATTTCTGCCTTGTTTCTTCATTATCTTGGAAACATTCTCCAATGTGTTTGGTACATATCTACGATTTCCGCTTGGAGTGAAGCCATCAAAGATTACCTCCTTAATACCATACTCCTTTTCCTTACCTTCCAACCAAGTATTGAACTCATCCGTCAGGTTATTGGTCTTAATGTAGTCTTCAACCTCATTAAGCGTGGCGTTCATGTCAACACCAGTCTTGCGATGGTCATACTCTACATCACGGACGAAAGTCTGCACACCCTTGAAGTTGAAACCATATTCATCGTACAGTTCGACATTCTCTTTGGCAATGGTATATCTCATTCCACCCTTTTTACCAGCATCAACGATAGACTTGTTTCTTTCCTGCCAAGCCTTGGTCTTCTCCTCATACAAATCCTTATCGCCATCAAACTTGGCATCAATGTACATATCCAAGACCTTCTGGGCATCAGCCTTTCCGATACCATAGATATTGAAGTCTCCAGCAGTAATAGACTTCAACTCGTTATATACGTCATCACCAAACTTATGCTGAATCTTCTTCGGTTCAGGTGCCACACCCTTTTCGTGAAGGAACATATAGGCCATAGCAGAGTTTGCTTCTCCACCATCCAGCCATCGGTCAAGTCCTCTTCTTACCTCTCTGTACATATCGCCAGGGACAGAACTAACATCCTTAGATGCTTTTGCAGCCCCCTTATTACTCATCTGTCTCTCTACTTGCGGATAGGTAGGCGTCCAAGCATCGCCCTGCCAAGTGCCAGCGTTCTTTCCAGTTCTCTTGGCCACCTTTTCAGAAGGCAATATCAGGGAAATGTCACCATAGTCCTCATGGTTCTGCTTACTGGAATCAATAACTGCCACAGATGGATTGGCAAGACCACCCTGCTTGATAGCCTTCAATAGCTTCTCCTCGGTAATATTGTGAACTCCTGCAAGAGTTTTTTCGTCCTTCAAAGAGTAATGAGGTTCTGCCGCAGAACTCATCTGTCTGTCTAAACCTTTGATATTATCTTTGTTTGTCGCTGCATCAGGAGCATCGAACTCGTCAGGTACTTTGCCCTTAACCTCGTTTACTTGGTCTGCAAATGGACGATCAAGGTCAAATAGTTTGTAATTACCCCAAGCCTTCTTGCGCACATCGTTCAATTCGTTGTGAACTGCCCTGTTATAGAATCGTCTCCAGTTGTCTGCCAAAACCTTCTTCTCATAATACTCAGGTATCTTTGAAGGCATGCCCATATCCACAATGGCATACTGAGCATACTTGTTAGGACGGAGTTTAGCAGCATATTCATAAGCATTCTCAGCCGCATTTCTCTGTTCCTCATTCTTGATAGAGAACTTCAATGAAGGATGGTTCAAAAACTCCTCGAAAGTCTTTGGCTCCTCATTATTAACAGACTGCGCCTGAGAGAACTTTACCTTTGAGTATTCAGCAAACGGCTTTAACTTACGATTGCTCGTATCAAGCCACTTATCGAACTCAGTCTTACTTGCTCCAGTAATATTGCCAAGACCCTGCCACCCCTTGCTATAGTTGGCGAGATAAGCCTTTTCTGCATCATCCATAGAGTCATAGCCATACATCACCTTATGCTCGTCAAACGAACCATCAGGATTCACTTGGTCAACGACAAACACATCACCATTCCAATTATCAAGGTCTGCCTTGTCATTGATGAACATATCCAGATGATCGCCATCCTTGCCAAACTTTCCACGGATATAGCCATAGGTATCGTGCATGGTAACTTTCCATTCTTTACCATTAGCATCCTTGCCTGAGCGAGTCGAACCCTTTGGATTCTCTATAGTGTAATCGTAGCCACCGAACTTGATGTGTCCCTTCTTGTAGTTGCCACTCTCCTTCTGCGCATCAGATGGATTGGTTTCTGTTTCCTCAATAGCAGCCTTCAAACGGAGAGAGAACTTGGTATGCTGAGTAATTTTCATATCCTCAGGCTTGAAAATAACATAGTTGGTATCGCCTTCCTCTGCGCCACCTTGGATAGTACCAGCAGGATATTTAATGCCAGTAAAACCAAGAGAAGAGAGGAACTTGCTCACTTCCTTTGGCTCGCAACGCATCATCATTGGAAGAACCGCTGCATATACATTTTTGAAAGGCAAATCCAGTTTGAAACCTCTATTTTCCCAAGATGAAACATCAACACCATTCTTAGCCAAAGCATCACGAATAGCATTTATCTGTTCCTCATTCAAAGGATTTTCCCAATCCAGATAGTTGCTGCCATTGTCCTCAGGAATGTCAACCTCATAGAGATTCTTGGCACGACCTTGTTTTATATACTCCTCTTTATACTGCTCCTCAGTCAAAGTACGAAGCACTTCAAGTTTCTTTTTATCTTTCTCTATGCTCTTCTGCAAGAACTTCTTGCCCTTTTCGTCAAGTTCATTAGAGTTTTTGAGCATATCACTAAAGCTGGCAATAGAGTTTTCTGCATTCTTAATAGCCTGTGCCTTTTTCTGCTCAAACGTTTTTGCTCGCTCATTGTATATCTCCTGCCCTAAGATAGAACCTACAGCAGCTTCAATAGGTGTATCTTCCGAAGACGCATGTCTATGTCTATCTTCGGCACTCATCTGACCTATCTTAGCATAGCTCTTACCAATCTTCTTTGATGAAGTAACATAGCCGCCCCAGCCAAATACTTGAGAGCCAGCACCCTCGCCCATGTGGTCGAAGTCAAACTCTGTGAAGTCAGCACCGCTGCCATGATATACCTTCAATGAGAACTTAGGAGCATCAGCTATCTCCTGATTGATGCTGTTCACAACATCATCAGTAACAATATCGCCCTCCTGCATCTGCTGAGGTTCACGACCAGCGTTCTTCACAAGTTCCGCTTGCTCTGCTCTGGTCAAGATACGGTTCACCTTCATCGCACCAGTAATCACCCAAGGGTCAGTCTCAGGGTTCGGGTTGGTACGATACATATAATAGCCATCAGTAGGCAGATGTTTCAAGCCAGCCAATGAATGCTGATACTTGCCCGAAGGATTGATACCCTCTTGGCGAGCTTCCTCCTGATAATCTACATCAGCAGCATACTCCACCTCAGCGAAGACGAAGTTCTTAGGGAAGAGAGTCTTGTTTCCCTCAGCATCCTTGCGGTTAAACTGGATAGCATAAGGCACTACTCCCAGGTGCCAGCCTGGTCTATAGGCTAACTTACCGCTACCGCCTTGTGTTCCCTTACCGCCCTGCTTAACCTGAGGTCTGCCAGTCTTGCTTTCTCCTGCAATAGGAGCTGCATCAGCATCGAGCCATACACCCACTGGTGTAGCAGCACCATCAGGGTTCGCTACCATAGGTGGATAGAGTTTGCCATCCATTAGCACGAACACCTTGTAGCCGATACCCTTCTTCTTAGGTTCAGGCTTTTGACGGAGAGAGAAGGAAACATTTTCACCAGTCTCACTATTCACAACCTGACCCTTTGCAGTCTTCACGTAAGCCTGTTCGATAGAACGGATGATGTTCTTAGTCACATCGCTATACTCTGTACCATAGAATGCCAACTTAATCTTCTGCAATATCTCATGTATAGCAGCGAGCAGAGGGTGATACATCTTCATAGCGAGAGTGTGAGCCAAGTTGAGGTCACGAATCATTTCGCCTACAGCATCAGCAACAACCTCCTCAACATAATCATCAACATTGTTATATCCAGAGATACCATGATAGTTTTGGTAAACCTTTGCCAAGTCTTCCTCAAACTTCTTTCTTGTTGTTACCGCCATAGCAACCTTAACAAGTTCTTTGTATGCCTCAGAATTCTTCTGCTTGATGGCATGAGTCATTTCGTGACCAAAGACAAACTGAGTAGCCTTCTCTGTGTCCAGAGCAAGATACATAGTTCCATTCTCTATCCAACCATTTGACCTTGCGCCCATATAAAGGAACTGAACCTTCAATCCCATCTTCTTGCACAATTCCTTAATAGCCTTGTGTACATGTTTAGGCATATCAATATCCAAGATGTCCTTATCATCCACCTTGTTGTCATTGATAAGTCTCTGTCTGTCTTCATCATCATTTATGTTATATGTCTCACCGCTCTTTCCTCCTTCAATTTCAAACGGAACCTTATCTTCGCTAAGTTGCAAGCCAAGCGGATTCTCATCCGTTGCATCCTCAGGAACTTCAATAGTCTCACTCCCATCCTTTAGTTTGTCAGGGAACTTATTTTGCTCAGGAGCATTTATATTCTCATTTTCCTCGGTCTTTTTCTTCTCCTCTTCTGCTTTCTTCTCCAGCTCGGCCTTTTTCTTTTCTTCCTCCTCTTTGACCCTCTGTGCTTCGGCCGCATCTTCTTCCTGTCTCAGTTGCTCCTCCAACGCACTCTCTGCAAGTTCGATACGCTGATTCAGGATATAGTCTCTCGCCTGGAATGCGGTCTGACCGCTTGTAATAAGACTGATCAAGGCATTTCTTATCTCCTGAGTGTCCGCACTCTCCAAGTTGGAAGGTCTATTCTCCCAAAGTCTGTGTACCTTAGCATCAATAGTCATACCCTTACCTTCGGCAGCGAGCCATCCCAACTTGGCGAAGTCAGAACGAGACAAACCTGTCTCTTGCTGTACTCCCTTTGAATTATCGTTGCCTTCATAATTCAGGCTATACGGACCGACATTGGAAGCAACATATTCGTAGACAGTATTAGGAGTATCATTGAATACGTCAATTCCTGTAGCATCATACAGACGATGAAGCAACTTGCCGACCGTCTCATTCCACAAGTCACCAGGCCGCTCACTCCATTCTTCGCTGTTCTTCAAGCGAGCATACTTTCTTCTTGCCTTCTCAATGAGACTCTTTCTGCCCTCAGGAGTATTCTCTTCCTTAGCAAGTTGTCGCTCGTTATAAGCATCACGGATAGCGATAGCTGAGTCATAAGCCGCCTGAGCGTCAGCAATAGCCTTCTCCTTGGCAGCCTTTGCAGCCTTCTGTTCCACGAAAGTCTTACCCTTCACGGTCATATTGTTGGCCTTGTCGAGTGCCTTCTTTGCGTCAGACACATATCCAGACACGATACCATCTGCATCCTCATCAAACTGGGTGTCATACAACTCAGCAGTCTGTGCAGCACTCAGCTTCGAGAAGTCAGGATTGCCATCCTCCAACATAGGTACGACAGTTCCATCTTCAAGGGTTATAGCAGGAGTCTGTTCGGTTGTATTAGCCTCAGAAGATTCAGAAGTGGCAGTTTCCTCAGCAGAACCAGCAGTCTCGCCCTCTATTGTCGGAGCTTCCTCCTCTATCTCACCTCTATTCTCTCCACTATTATCCTCTATTTTTGAGGATTCAGGTATGAAAGAAGATTCAGCAGCGAGTATCGTATTGCGATACTTCTTGTAATCATCAACAGATACTTCACCCCTTGTCTTTATCTTAACCAATCCAGTAGGGAAACTCTGAGTCTTCAACTCTCCATTTGCATCAATATAAACAAACTTGGTTCTCATCTTGTTTCCTTGGATATAGAAAACATCTTTAGCATCAGGGAACAGATTATTTCCATCCTTATCAGAAACATCTACCATCTGAACCTTACCATCCTCTCTGATTATATCAGAGTAGTCTATGTTATCTTCAATAGGTGCCGACTGGATATTATTTTCCTGAGCAGGATTCTCTGCTTGTGTAGTCTGTGCTTGCATCTGCTGCTCAGCACGCTCCTTCTCCATCTGTTCTCGCTGAGCCTTTGCTGCTTGCAATCTCTGCTGATCAGCCTCATCCTTCATATTCTGCAACTCTTCAAACGAGACTGGGATATTTACATTCTCACCCTTGACAAGTTCAGTTGGAATGTTGCCATCAATAGTTATCATGGCAGTACCATCACCATTATCAGCGAGTACCTCATAAGTATGCTCTGTACCATCAGCATCAATGGTCTTGAACTGAGTACCTACCTCAACAACACCATCAATGATACCAGTAGTTTCTTTAATAGCCTTCTCCTTGGCATCAGCCATAGCCTGACTTCTCACTTCATCAGCATTCTCCTCACTACCCAGTTCAGCAAACATCATGGCATCAGCATGCTCAACAGTATTGGTAGTTGGGTCATAATACAGAATCATATCATCGCTATTGCTTACATCAATAGAGCCATCATCATGAGTAGCAATATTACCGCTGATAATATACACACCATAGTCTTCCGCACCACCCGATGCTTTGATGGTTGCGTTTCGGATAGTATTACGAGACTTGTCTGTGTACATATCAACCGCCTGTGCTGCTCTCTGAACCTCCAAGTCTATCTGGTCTCTTGCGTTATCAACAACACCTTCATAGCGAGCACTCGACAACTGGTAGTCATAAATAGCCCTATCAATATTATCATCACGACCAGAGAATGATTCAAGTTCCTCATCACTCATGGATGCCAACTGCTGCTCTGATATACCGATAAGTTGAGCAAGAGACTTTTGTTTGTCTTCTTGGTCTAACTGAATCTCATGTGTATCATAGCCGTAAGCATCACGACCCTGCTGATATGCCTGATTCTTCTCCATGTTCTTCACGGAAACACCTTCACCCTTATCTTCAACTGCCTTCTTTGCTGCAAGCATATTACCAATGTCATAACCACGCATGATGAGCAAGTTCTGAATATACTCACGCACTGGCTGTCTGTTCTTACCAAGAGCAACATCACGATTGATTTTGTTTACCATTTCAGGCATATCCTCGTTTGTTGTAGCATCAATCTGATTACGGAGTTCTTCCCACTTCTCCTTACCGAGCAACTGAGACAAGTTTACATCAGCCTTGTTTAGCTTATGCTTATAGGAATAATACTGCTTGGCATTATAAGCATGAAAAGGAGCAACAGCACCCTTCATCAATCCGATAGACAAAAGCATACCGCCCCATATCTGTGACTGCTGCTTTTCATCCCACAAGTCTGAGATTTTATTATCACCAGTAAAGACCGTGTTGGCGATGATACCCAACTCTTCTTCCAGAGACTCACCGACAATACTATTCACTTCAACCTTACCAAGTGTTCTGTCAGCACCAGCCTTCAAGTATCTTACATTCTTTGACACTTTATTATTAAGCAAGAAGTCTATCACCTTGGAGACATTCTCCATGTTGTACTTGTTGATAATTTTCTTGCCACCTTTGATAACGAAGTTCTTCAGGGCAGTACCCACAGCATCAATGCCACCGCCAGCCAACTCAGTAGCAAACTCAATGGTCTGAGCCGCATCACCCTTTACGAAGGCAGTAAGGAAGTCTTCACCGCCTTCATGCACAAGTTTACCATCACTATCAAATGTGCCGAACTTATAGTTTCCCTGCTCATCCTGATAGACCTGACCAGTATAGCGGTTAATCACATCGTTAGCAACATTTCCGAGACCAACTGTATTGGCTTGGGCAGCACCAACGATTCCATACTGGATAGCTTTTCCGAAAGCCTTGGTAGTAAGACCAGTTACCTTACCGATGTTCTTAGCCAAATCTGCACTTGCAAATCCTGCCGCCTTTTTCATCGTACCCAGTGCCACCTTGGAAGCTGCGCCCTGCACAACCTTGCCGATTGAAGTACTCAAACCCTTGGAGAATCCTGCACTGGCAATCTGCACAATAAAAGGAGCCATATTGGTAGTGATAACACCACCAGTGTACATCCATCCTTTATTGTCACCATACTGACTCTGTGCATTACTATTCTTTACCGCTTGCTGCATCAGCATATCTCCAGCTTCGGTATGAACACCATTATCCAAATCCTGCCTGGTCGCAAGCAAGGAGCCAGCATTGATAATGTTAGACGCACCTCCAGTCAGGAATCCAGTATCTTTGGCAGCATCATACATTCCTCTAAAAAAAGAATGATTGTCAAAGATTGCACCATTTCTTGAATCCTTCTCCAACCGTAAGAGTTCCTTTCTCTTGCGATTGTAGTCACCAGCAGCAAGAATTTGTCTGGCTTCAGTATTCTCCAAGATACCGTTGTTGGTAGTAACACTATGAGGAGTACCAGCGATACCGCCACCTCTTGTCATATTACCCCACACACTACCGACCTCATCCGTAGAACCGATGAAGGACTTGAACATATCGCTAATCTTTGCTGCATCCTTGTCGGCATCAGCCATCTGGTCATGCAGTTCATTCTCCCAATTCTTTGTAGTCTCCTGAGCATACTCCCTATCAAGGTCTTCTACGGTCTTGGCAGGAGTAATGGCAAACTCCTTTCCAGTTGGCTTACCTTCCCGATTTACAACCTTAGCGACTACTGGCTTACGGACATTATTCATTCCTCTTTTTGCCTGACTAACCGCTCTATGAGTAAGTTCAGATGCCCTGCTCTTGTTTGGGTCAACAGAGTTCAACATTTGCTGGTGATACTTGTTTACGGTAGGATAAACAGCATGAAGGCCAAGCCATTTACCGAACTCCTCATAGTTTTTCCCGACATCAGCCCCATCAGCCTTGAAGGTATCATATACGGATTTTCTGTTTTTGTAACCTTCCTTGCCTGGCTTAAAGAACCAAGAGTTAAATTCTTCTGGTGTACCAACATCACCACCATCAGCCTTCAAGGCATCATACAGTCTCTTAACCTTACTATTTATTGGCATATTGTTTCTTTTTAATGATGAATTGAAAATTTACTTTTAGCACTTCCTTTAGAAGAAGTACCGCCACCCTTATGAGCAATCTTCTTTCTGACTATCTTCACAACTTGCTTTCGTCCAGCAGCAGTATTTGGTTTGATACCTCCCTTTGCTACGGTTTGATTAGCATTTGCTACCTCAGAAGGATACTTTCCATTCAGTTTGAGATATTCAGCGTCCCAGTCTTCTTTAGAAGAACTGCCACGACCACCTCCAGACCTGTTTGGAGCGATTTGTTTAGCTTGTGCATTCAGGTATTTGATAGCAAGTTCCTTCTCGCTTTGAGTAATCTTATCTTCCCTCCTAAGTCTATCCAGCTCAAGCCTTGCCTGATTGTATTCCTGCTGATTGGTAATACGCATTTTGTTGATATCAATTCTCTGCTGTCCTTGGTCGTTCTTCGTCTTAGCAATACTCTCGAGTTCCTTGTTATGTCTAACCTGCTCGGCATAGGTCATACCACGACTTTTCGCCTGCTCATCAAGAGCCATCGCCCTTTGATAACCAGCCAGCCATGCCGCCTGATTTCTTTCTCTCTGAGCATCCATATACTCCTTTCGCTTATTCACAACCTTAGTCATATCCGACTCAGGATTGTGTACCACCTTGGCACCCTTAGTAGCGAAGTAGATATTGCTGAGCGCACGCAGACCGTCACCGATTGCAGCGATACGAGCCTTTGTGCGTTCCTTCTTCTCCCTTCTCTCCTTCTGTTCTGCTGTCTCCTCTTGCTCAGGATTCAGCATCTTATACATATCCGCATAAGATAACTGCTTAGCCTGAGGTTTCGGCTCCTCCTTCTTGACGATAGGGACAGATGGTTTATCTTCCTCATCGCTTGGGACACTCTGATTCACGTCCGCCCCATTGGCGATGGCTTGTTGTGTGGCGATAGTCTTAGCCCTGGCAGCCTTCATAGCCCCATCGGTGGGAGTGGCAGCGTTTATCTGGTCAATCTTCTTGCCAGCCGCATCAAGTTGCTGCTGGGTGAATACTGGAGCCTGAGTCTGTGCTACCTTCTGTGCCGCATCCACCCCACTCTGCTGCTTGTCGAGTACACTCTGTGTAGTCTTCAAGCCGTTATTTTGTCGTAACATATCTGATGCTTTCATAGGCTATGCTTTTATTCTTTTTAGATCGTCCTCAGACGGTAGGCCAGTAGTCTTCGCCTTCAAGCCAAGAACATCGTCAGGATTCTTCGCAATGCCATTCAACTGCTGCTGAGTCGTATTCATATTCTGAGCCTTCTTTGCTCCACCCGTACCAGCATCAAGTGTTGCAGCGATATTAGAAGCTGTACCAGCCACTCCTGCTACAACATTGGCCGTATCAGCCGACTTCTCTGCTTCCATCTGCATCTGTTGACCCTGAATGGAACGCTTATTCTGCTGATACTGCTGCTCGATAGCATCCTTGCGAGCTTCGTTTGCAGCGACAATCTGCGAGGTCGTATCAGCAAGAGTCTTGTTGTTCGCCTCCTTCACCGCAGTAGTGGAGTCTTCCGTACCGCCCATTACGGCCTGTCTGCCCTTAGCTGCTCTGTTTCTGTTCTTAATCTGCTCCTGCATCTGAGTGAGCAATCTTACCGTATCGGCACGTTTGGTAGGGTCCTCATTATATCTCCTGTCATACCATGCCTGATTTTCTCTCTGTTGCTGGGCTAACATCTGTTCCTGCTTACGTCTCGCCTTGCGGTTAGCTATACCGCCAGCGATACTGCTTGCAAGCCCAAGTCCAGCACCTATTAATGCACCTATCATATATATGAAATTATAAATTATTAATAATGATACAAAGATAATCACACCTTATATAATAGCAATCTTATCTATTAATTAAGGTGCCTGCAATTCCACAAAGTTAATGGATAAGGTTTCTAAGTGTCAAGACATAGCTAACTTTGCAGTCAAATAGTTTGAAAAAAAATGGCAGCAGACAGAAATACTAAAGGTCAGTTCGAGAAAGGTCGGGCGAAGACTGGAGGAAAACAGAAAGGATACGAGTCTCCTATCACAAAGGAGTTTCGTGAGCTGTGTGCTGCCTTTACACGAGAGGCTTGGGACGACTTCCTGGTTGCTTGGAATAAATGTGAGCCGAAGGATAAAGTCACATCTTTTATCAAGATATTAGAGTTCAACTGTCCTAAGCTACAGACTGTTACTCTTGACGATAAGCGTGAGGTTCATAATACTCTCACCGAGAAGTTAAGACAGATGTCAGAGGAAGAAGGTTAGTGTTATAAGTATAGGTTTTTGGTTTATAGGTTAAAAGGTTGTTATTAAGGAGATAGGGAATGCGTGAGCACTCCCTATTTTATTTCCATTTTTTTCCAGTTATTTCCAAATTGGAAAGATTCACTATGAGCGACAACTTATGAACTTCTATCTTCATAAGCACTATTTTGTCGTTATATCTATGATAACATCTGTCAACTCAACAGCACGTTTTGGCATAAAGAATCGCTTAACTAAATCATCATGCAACTCTGTTGCCAGTTTGTTGATTTTAGAAAGTAGATTCAAAATGCGCAGTTTTTCAGATTCAAAATCACACACCTTTCGCTGATAACTTCTTTCCAAATCCTCAGCCTTATTTTTGTACTCCTTTTCAAGTACAACTTTCTTCAAGTCATACTCGCTATCGAGTTTTCTTTTTGCTTCAGCATAAGAGTGTCTCTCGTAGTCCCTACTATCGATGCTACGATCAATCTCATCTTTCATAGCCTGCTCAACCTTTAAACGTACATCCTCAAAGTTAACATAGGACTCAGAAGATTCTATAACATCTCTACTCACTCTGCGTTTGTAAGTTGGCAACCCAGCCGGGCCATAACCAGGAACATCTGTCTCGTGTTCTAAAACCGTCTCTTTACGAATAATTACCTTTGAACCCTGCTTCAAGGAATCATTCAACTTTTTGAGTTCCTTTACTTGCTCCTCTAATTCCGAGTTGCGCTTACGTATAGCATCATACTCAGACAAATCTACGTTTACAATTGCCATTTTATATAATTTTTAGTTCGATATTTTCTTACTAATTACTTAATTTATCCAATTTTTATTGGATAAAAAAATGGATAGTTTTTGATTCCTTTGGATTCTGGGTTCCCCTTATCGCACACGTATGTGAGCGAATCAGAAAACCTAAGAATCCGAGTATGGATGAGTCCCATCATCCCCCATCATCTGGTCACTTGATAATTCTACATCAGTTAACCTAAGCAGCATAAGGAGTAGATTCCCCTCCGCTCGTCTTCTGCTATCAGTTCCCACGATTTGCCATGCGGTCTTCCTTGCAATTTATAGACTTGATGAATCGGAAGGTATTTAGCCCATAGTCTTCCATCTTGTCTTGTCATTAAACTCAGGGATATAAAAAAGAACCCCCGAGTGTTGGTTACGGACAACGACTCAGAGGTTCATATCTTGTAGGCTTACGCCTGAAAGGAGGACTGCTTTAGTCTGCCAACCGTAACATTGACGATGCAAAGATAGAAGCAATTTCTGAAACTGCCAAATGCAAAAAATTGCTAAATTGTAAAACATTAAGATTTTAATATTAGTGGATATGTAGTGGATATAGAGTACAACATATTTTTAGAATGGTTAATCTTGGTTAAAGTAGTTGTCTGTATAAAATATAATCACTACTTTTGCATTGATACGAATGTGTTACTTTTCAAAATTTAACATTTGTATGTTACTATTTTGTTACCCACACAAATCTATCAAATACATAAACACCTGATTATTAATACTTTACAATAGAAATACAGACTAATGGAGTTTACCGCAAAACAAATAGCCCAGTTTGTACAAGGGCACGTAGAAGGTGACGAGAATGCAATCGTCAATACCTTTGCAAAAATTGAAGAAGGTAAGAAAGGTGCTATTTCTTTCCTCTCAAATCCCAAATATACGCATTATGTATACGACACTCAGTCGTCTGTCGTATTGATAGACGAGAGTGTAGAACTGGAAAAGCCCGTTTCCACAACATTGATTCGCGTAAAGAATGCCTACGAATGCGTGGCAAAACTTCTGCAGATGTATGAATCAATGAAGCCTAAGAAGACTGGCATAGATCCATTGGCTTTCGTTTCTCCTAAGGCTAAGGTAGCCGAGGGGGTTTACGTAGGAGCTTTTGCTTATATCAGCGATGGAGCTGAGGTGGGCGAAGGCAGCCAGATTTATCCTCATGCCTACATTGGCGAAGGTGTCAAGGTAGGAAAGAACGCACTCATCTATCCTAACGTGACTGTTTATCATGGCTGCAAGTTGGGCGACAACGTAACTCTTCATGCAGGCTGTGTAATAGGTGCCGATGGATTCGGCTTTGCACCTGGTCCTGACGGTTACGACAAGATTCCTCAGATAGGCATTGTCACCATTGAGGACGATGTAGAGATTGGTGCCAACACTTGTGTTGACCGTTCTACTATGGGAAGTACCTATATCCGTAAGGGTGTGAAACTCGACAACCTCGTTCAGATAGCTCACAACACTGATATTGGCGAGAACACCGTGATGTCTTCTCAAGTAGGTATCGCAGGAAGCACCAAGGTGGGCCAGTGGTGTATGTTTGGCGGTCAGGTAGGTATTGCAGGTCACATCACTATTGGCGACAAGGTGTTCCTCGGTGCACAGAGTGGTGTTCCTGGAAGTCTGAAGAGCGGACAGCAGCTCATCGGCACACCTCCTATGGAGCAGCGTTCATACTTCAAGTCACAGGCCATCTTCCGTCGCTTGCCCGATATGTACAAGGAACTCAACGACCTGAAGAAGCAGGTGGAAGAACTGAAAAAGAAGTAATAGAAATAACAAGGCACGAATGACATGGATGACACACAGAGGGTAATGCCACTAAGGCATCCGAAAAAAAGAAAAAATCCGTGTAATCCGTGCCTAAAAAATAATATAATTATGTCAAAACAAAAAACTCTGAAAGGCAGTTTCTCACTTTGTGGAAAAGGCTTGCACACAGGATTAAGCCTCACTGTAACTTTCAATCCTGCAGCAGAGAATACCGGTTATAAAATACAGCGTATCGATCTCGAAGACCAGCCAGTCATCCAGGCAGTAGCTGAGAACGTAGTAGAAACACAGCGTGGAACAGTGCTTGGCAAAGGTGATGTGCGAGTAAGCACCATAGAGCATGGTATGTCTGCTCTTTATGCGCTCGGCATCGACAACTGTCTGATTCAGGTAAATGGTCCAGAATTCCCTATTCTCGATGGTTCAGCTGCTTTGTACGTAGAAAAGATTCAGAGCGTGGGCATACAGGAGCAGAATGCAGAGAAAGACTACTATATCATCCGTCATAAGATAGAGGTGAAAGACGAAAGCGGTTCGGTCATCACTATCCTGCCAGACGAAGACTTCAGTATCACAGCCATGTGCTCGTTCGAGAGCAAGTTCATCAACAGTCAGTTTGCTACACTCGACAAGATGGAGACCTACGCAGAGGAGATTGCTTCTGCCCGTACCTTTGTTTTCGTACGTGACATCATGCCATTGCTGCAAGCCAACCTGATCAAAGGTGGCGACCTCGACAATGCCATTGTGATCTATGAGCGCCAGGTAGAGCAGGCTCAGCTTGACCAACTCGCCGACCATCTTAAGGTTCCTCGCATGGATGCCAACAAGTTGGGCTATATCCAGCACCGACCTCTGCAGTGGGAGAACGAATGCACGCGTCATAAGCTTCTCGACATTATCGGCGACATGGCTCTTATCGGTAAGCCTATCAAGGGTCGCATCATCGCTACCCGTCCTGGTCATACCATCAACAATAAGTTTGCCCGCCTGATGCGCAAGGAGATTCGCAAGCACGAGATTCAGGCTCCTATCTACAATCCTAACGAGGAGCCGGTTATGGACAACATACGCATCCGTCAGCTTCTACCCCACCGTTACCCAATGCAGTTGGTAGATAAGGTGATAGCCATGGGTCCAACCAGCATCGTTGGTGTGAAGAGCGTAACAAGCAATGAGCCATTCTTCCAGGGTCACTTCCCTGAAGAGCCAGTCATGCCTGGTGTGCTGCAGGTAGAAGCCATGGCACAGTGTGGAGGCTTGTTGGTGCTCAACCAGTTGGAAGAGCCTGAACGCTGGAGCACTTACTTCATGAAGATAGACGACGTGAAGTTCCGCAAGAAGGTAGTACCTGGCGACACTCTCCTGTTCCGTGTAGAGCTGCTGGCTCCTGTACGCCATGGCATCAGCTCAATGAAGGGCTATATGTTTGTTGGCGACCAGGTAGTGGCTGAGGCAACCTTCACTGCACAGATTGTTAAGAATAAGTAAGAAAACTATCCTTTGACATGCAACACAGGCAAGAAAAGATATATAAAAAGCCTCTCTGCATGTGAGACTTGAATCAACAATAGTTAATTAAATTGTAAACAAGAAATATGAATCAGATTAGTCCTTTAGCATTTGTTCATCCTGAGGCAAAACTCGGAGATAACAACATCATCGGTCCTTTCTGCTATATTGACAAAGACACCGTTCTGGGTGACAACAACGTGATGCAGAATTCTGTAACCATCCATGTGGGAGCACGAATCGGCAACAACAACGAGTTCTTCCCAGGTGCCAGCATCTCTACCAAGCCACAGGATCTCAAGTTCCGTGGTGAGCAGACAACCTGCGAGGTTGGCGACAACAACAGTATTCGTGAGAATGTAACCATTTCCCGTGGTACTGCCTCAAAGGGCAAGACTGTTGTCGGAAGCAACAACCTCCTCATGGAGTGTGTGCACGTGGCTCACGACTGTGAGTTGGGCAGCGGTTTGATCATAGGCAACTCTACAAAATTTGCCGGAGAGGTGGTAGTAGACGACAACGCTATCGTCAGCGCCAATGTTCTCGTTCACCAGTTCTGCCACATTGCAGGATACGTGATGATTCAGGGTGGATGCCGATTCTCACAGGACATTCCTCCATATATCATTGCCGGTAAGGAGCCAACAAGATACTGCGCACTCAATCTGGTAGGTCTTCGCCGCCGCGGTTTCAGCAACGAACTCATTCAGCAGATTCATGAGGCTTACCGCCTGCTCTACTCTAAGGGCGTACTGAAAGAAGGTATCGAGGAAATCAAGAAGAACCTGCAGATTACCCCTGAAATACAGTATATCATCGACTTCGTTGAGAACTCCAAGAGAGGTATCATTCGATAAAAGTAAAAGGGTAAAAAAGGGTAAAAAAGTAAAAAGAGCATTCTTGCTTAAGTTTATGAAACGAGCAAGGATGCTTTTTTCTTGAATATAAAGAATGATTCAACTTTCGCATGATATGAAGACATTAATTGTGGTCTTAGGTCCTACGGGTGTTGGCAAAACAGAGCTTTGCCTTTCACTCGCAGAGCATTTAGGCACGCCTATTGTCAATGCAGACTCCCGTCAGATATTCGCCGAGCTCCCTATAGGAACTGCAGCCCCTACTGCCGAACAGCAGAAGCGCGTGAAGCATTATTTCGTAGGCAACCGCCACATCGAGGACTATTACAGTGCTGCCCAATACGAGGCTGACGTGATGAAACTCCTAAAAGAGGATATCTTCAAGAATCACGACGTAGCCCTGCTCACAGGAGGAAGCATGATGTACATTGATGCTGTATGCAATGGCATCGACGACATCCCCACCGTACGTGATGACATCAGAGAATGGATGAAAGCACGTCTTGCCAATGAAGGGCTCGACACTTTGGTGGAGGAACTGAAAAACCTCGACCCAGAACACTGGGCCATAGTAGACAAGAAGAATCCACGTCGCGTGGTTCATGCCCTGGAGATATGTCACCAGACAGGAAAGACCTACACATCCTTCCGTACCAACAAGAAGAAGAGCCGTCCTTTCCGCATTGTCAAGATAGGACTGAACAGAGACCGTTCCGAACTGTACGACCGTATCAACCAACGAGTTCACGTCATGATGCAGGAAGGTTTAGAGGCAGAGGCAAGAGGCGTATATGCCTATCGTGATCAGACAGCCCTGCGTACTGTGGGCTACAAAGAGATGTTTGCCTATTTCGACGGCACCATCGACCTGCATGAAGCGGTACGCCAGATACAGTCACACAGCAGAGAATACATGCGCAAGCAGCTTACATGGTTCAAACGTGACGAGACGATACAATGGTTTCACCCCGATAATATTAAAGAAATCATAAAATATGTAGATAGCTGCTTGAAGATGGAATAATTTTACTACTTTTGCAAAGAAGTTTAAAAGAGTATTCAATATACAACAACAATGAACAAAATCAAGAACTTAGCAGCATGGCTGTGGCGCAAGTTCCGCGCTTTCTGGCCATGGTACAAGAATCTGTATCGAGGCAAGGCATGGTATACCAAAACTCTCATTGGCATAGCAAGCTGCATCGTGGCTTTCATACTGTATTTAGGTGCAGTGGATATTAACTTCCTCTGGCTGTTTGGTAAATCGCCAGGTTTCTTCTCTGGCATTACGAATCCTCAGACCAGCGAGGCTTCTGAGATTTACAGCGCCGACGGCAAGCTGATAGGTAAGTATTTCAACGAGAACCGTACTCCTGTAAAATACGAAGAGGTAAACCCAGCCTTCTTCAAGGCTTTGGTCGACACCGAGGACGAGCGCTTCTACAAGCATTTGGGTATTGACCCCATCGGACTCTTTGGTGCCATGAAGGATGCCTTGCTGCATCACGATGCACGAGGAGCTTCTACCATCACCCAGCAGTTGGCAAAGAATATGTTCCGCGTCCGCTCCCAGTACTCTACAGGTTTGCTGGGCAAGGTGCCCGGTCTGCGCATTCTCATCATCAAGAGCAAGGAATGGATTATAGCAGCCAAGTTGGAGGCTGTCTACACCAAGAAGGAAATCATCACGATGTATGCCAACACTGTAGATTTCGGTTCCAACTCGTATGGCATCAAGACAGCGGCAAAGACCTACTTCAACGTAAGTCCTAAGGAACTGACTACCGATCAGGCTGCCGTACTCGTAGGTATGCTTAAGGCTACCACCTATTATAATCCACGCACCAACCCTGAAAACAGTCTGGAACGACGCAACGTGGTGCTCAACAATATGGTACGCCATGGTGACCTGAGCCGCGAGGAATACAACACCCTCAGTCAGGAGCCTATCAAGCTCGACTTCAAGGTAGAGGAAAACTACGACGGACAAGCCAAATACTTCCGCGAGGCTGTGGCTGACTATCTGGCAGACTGGTGCAAGGACGAGGGTTACGACCTGTATACCAGCGGACTGAAGATATACACCACGATAGATACCCGCATGCAGAAGTATGCAGAAGATGCCGCACGCAAACAGATGCGACAGGTACAGCAGAACTTCAACAACCACTGGGATATCTACCGCAAACAGGATACCAACTGGCTTCGTCAGGAACCCTGGCAGGACGAGAAGCATCAGGTCATCCCCAACTTCATTCAGGGCATTGCCGAGCGCCAGCCTTTCTATAAAGCTCTGATTGCCCGCTTCCCCAACAATCCCGACTCTGTGAACTATTATTATAAGGAGTGGGTTCACCCAGTCAAAGTATTCGATTACGACAAGGGCACCATCACCAAGATGATGACATCCGAAGACTCCATCAAGTACATGACCACCTTCATGCATTGTGCCTTTGTGGCCATGGAACCACAGACGGGTGCCGTCAAGGCATGGGTGGGCGACATCGACTTCGACCACTGGAAATACGACAAGGTGACAGCCGAACGCCAGCCAGGTTCTACCTTTAAGCTCTTCGTCTACACCGAGGCCATGAACCAGGGTCTTACGCCTTGTGACAAGCGTCGCGATGAATATATCTCGATGGATGTCTATGACAAGAAGAAACATGAGATGGTGAAATGGACCCCATCCAATGCCAACGGTTCTTTCTCGGGCGACTCCATCCCACTGAAGAGTGCATTTGCCAAGAGTATCAACTCTGTAGCAGTACGCTTGGGTCAGGAGATGGGCATCAAGCGCATCATAGAGACAGCACAGAAGATGGGTATTCAGAGTCCGCTCAACGACGAGCCTTCTTTGGCTCTTGGTTCGAGCGACGTCAACCTCTTGGAATTGGCAAACGCCTACTGTACGGTAGCCAACAACGGAAAACATCATGACCCTGTCCTGGTGACAAGAATTGTAGACCGCGACGGCAAGGAGGTATATACTGCCCCATCAACCGAGGAACAGGTGATTCCTTACAAGTCTGCCTTCCTGATGCAGCAGTTGCTGCAGGGAGGTATGCGCGAACCGGGTGGAACCTCACAGAGTCTGTGGGGCTACATTGGCAACGTCCGCGATACCGAGTTTGGCGGAAAGACCGGTACATCCAACAATCACTCTGACGCCTGGTTCATGGGTGTGAGCCCTAAGCTCGTAGTAGGCGCATGGGTAGGAGGAGAATACCGCTGCATCCACTTCAGGACGGGTGCTCTCGGACAAGGCTCCCGAACGGCATTGCCTATCTGTGGATACTTCTGGCAGTACGTGATGAACGACCCTGCCTTCCAGAAATACCACGGCAAGTTTGACAAGCCTCACGACGAGGACATCACCCGCGACATGTACATCTGTGCAAGTTATGTGCCCAAGGCTAAGGTTGACACCACTCAGGTTGACAGCACTGCCCTCAACGAAGAGATCATCCTCGACGAGAACGGCAACCCTGTCATCAAGGAGATACCTGCCGAAAAGAATGAGGCAACAACAGGAACTGCCACAGAGAAAAAGGCAGGCGAGGAACAGGGCGAGAAGAAAGAAAAGAAAAAGCCACGCCCCACAGAGCAGGCCATCAAGTTTGACGACTTGTAAACAGCGCCAGGCTCTATAGTGACAGAAAAGAATAAACATAACCTAACAAGAATCGGCGATTTTCTGAAAGATGGGAATCGCCGATTGTCATTTCAAAGAAACAGGTATGGCAGAAAAAGACCACTCAGCAAGCCAGGCTGCAGAAAATCATATCGACCTGGATAATCCTGAGTTGCAGAATGCACTCCAGATTATACAGTACACCCGGCGCTCACTCTTCCTCACAGGAAAGGCAGGCACCGGCAAGTCCACCTTTCTGCGCTACATTGCTGCCCACACCAAAAAGAAACACATCATTCTTGCACCCACCGGTATTGCTGCCATCAATGCCGGAGGAAGTACCCTGCACAGTTTCTTCAAGATTCCCTTCCATCCGCTGTTGCCCAACGACAGTATGTTCAGCGTGCGCAATATCCGCAACACCCTGAAGTACAACTCCGAGAAAATTAAGATCATACGCGAGGTGGAACTCATCATCATCGACGAGATCAGTATGGTGCGTGCCGACATCATAGACTTCATAGATAAGGTGCTGCGCATATACAGCCGCAACATGCGAGAGCCTTTCGGTGGCAAGCAACTGCTTCTCGTGGGGGATATCTATCAGCTGGAACCTGTCGTGCGAGAGGAAGACCGCAGGCTTCTCTCACCTTTCTACCGCAGCAGTTTCTTCTTCGATGCCAAGGTGTTCGAATACTTCCAATTGGTGAGCATCGAACTGAGAAAGGTTTACCGACAAAGCGACCCTGTGTTTATCAGCATACTCGACCACATTCGCACCAGTCAGGTTCCCATGAGCGACCTTCAGAAACTCAACCAGCGTGTGGGAGCCCGACTTGACGAAAGCGACAGCAAACTCGCCATCACCCTTTCCACACGCCGCGACACAGTAGACTACATCAACGACAGTCAGCTCAAACTGTTGCCTGGCGAGCCTACCCTCTTCCGAGGCAATATCCAAGGCGAGTTCCCAGAAAGCAGCCTCCCCACCCCAATGGAACTATATCTGAAGACGGGCGCACAGATCATCTTTATCAAAAACGATATAGAGCACCAATGGGTCAACGGAACCCTGGGAACCATCATCGGTTTCGACGAGGACGATGATGCCAAGATATACGTGCGAACAGAAAATGGACAGGATGTCATGGTGGAGCCTGCCGCATGGAGCAACATGAGATATCACTTCAACGAGGTGGAGAAAAAGATAGAAGAGGAAGAGATTGGCCGTTACGAGCAATATCCCTTGCGGTTGGCGTGGGCGATTACTGTCCACAAAAGCCAGGGCCTTACCTTCAATCAGGTGAAGATAGATTTCACAGGGGGCGTCTTTGCTGGAGGACAGACCTATGTGGCACTGTCACGATGCACCAGTCTGGAAGGCATCAGCCTGCAGGAACCCATCAGACAGAACGAGGTCTTTGTACGCAACGAGGTGAAGCAGTTTGCCCGTCACTACAACGACCAGTCTACCATCAACACGGCTCTTACCCAGAGCAAAGCCGACAAACAATACCATGATGCCGCAGCAGCATTCGACCAGGGCGACATGCAGGGAGCACTCGACAACTTCTTCCTTGCCATACACAGCAGATACGACATCGAGAAGCCAAGTGCCAAACGACTGATACGAAGAAAATTGGGAAAGGTCAACTCCCTGATAGCTGAGAACGAGCAGCTGCGCGAAATCATCAGGCAGAAGGAGGAAAAGAAAAAGAAACAAGAGAAATTCCTGAAACGCCTGGCAACAGAATACACTTTGCTGGGCAAGGAATGCGAGAAAGAAGGTATGTCGGCTGCTGCCATCGCCAACTACAAGAAAGCACTCGAACTGTGCCCCGAGCATCCCGAGGCTAAAAGAAGACTAAAAAAGTTGAACCCGTAAATGGATTCAACTTTTTTTCTTTTTATCTTGTCCGCATTCTGATTCATGATCAGTTCTATTTTCCTATCAGTTTCTTATTGACCTTGAACCGGTCGAAGCCCAATCCATAGACACCGATAACAGCACTCTGGCTGACAAACGCAGAAGGGTCAATCTCATCTATCAGACGGAATATCGTCTGCGACTCACGCTGACGGGCCAGCACAAAGAGCATGTGCACATCCTTGCCACTATAGCATCCATGACCGTCCATCACCGTACAGCCTCTGTCGGCAGCTGTATTGATGGCGGCACTCAGTTCCAGATACTTGTCCGAGATGATGAAGAACTGCACCGATCTGCGAAGTGTGTTCACCACATGGTCTACACAAACTGAGCAGACAAAAAGGCACACATAGCCATAGATCACCATCTCCCAGTCTTTCAGCACCCAGTAGGAACTCGTGACAATACACAGGTCGCAAATCATGATGGCATGACCCAACGAGATGTTGTAATACTTGTTCACCATGGCTGCCACCGTATCAGAGCCACCCGTAGAACCATTGCTCGACAATCCCAATCCGGCACTGCATCCCATGAAGAAAGCTCCCACCACTGTTGCCATGAATGGCTGGTCGTGCAAGAGCGTGATCTCGTTTCCGCCATGACTCTCTATCAAGCGGGTGACTACGGCAAAGACTGCCACGGCATACACCGTCTTCAGGCAGAAGCGCCATCCCAATGCCCTATAGGCCAATACCAAAAGAAAAATATTGAGACCGAAATAAGAAAACGATACAGGAATACCGAAGCCCCAATACAGGATAGAGGCAATACCGCCTACACCGCCCATAGTGACATGGTTGGGAAGCAGGAACACGTTAAGACCGATACTTCCGATAACCATGGCTAAGGCTATCACTATGTAATCACGTATCTCATGAATTTTTGTTTTCCTCGTCATGATGCTGTTTTGATTATTTTTTGATTTTGATGTGTATATTATTTGGTATATTTCTTGCCAAGTCCCTTGGCGAGTCCGCCCTCACTGGTCTCCTTGTAGAGCGAAGGAAGATCATGACCCGTCTGGCGCATCACCTCCACCACTTTATCAAACGACACACTGTGATGACCGTCGGAGAAAGAGGCATACAAGTCGGCATCCAAGGCTCGGGCTGCAGCAAAGGCATTACGCTCGATACAAGGTATCTGAACCAGTCCGCATACCGGGTCGCAGGTCATACCCAAGTGATGTTCCAGCCCCATCTCGGCAGCATACTCCACCTGGGCAGGACTTCCACCAAATAACTGGCAGGCTGCAGCCGAAGCCATCGCACAGGCCACGCCTACCTCACCCTGACAACCCACATCGGCACCACTTATCGAAGCATTGTGCTTGACGATGTTGCCCACAAGACCGGCAGTAGCCAAGGCTCTCAAAATGCGCTGTTCGCTCATGTCGTGAGCTTCCTGCATGTGATAGAGCACCGCTGGCAACACGCCACAGGCACCACATGTAGGAGCCGTAACGATGGTTCCTCCCGATGCATTCTCCTCGCTCACTGCCAGGGCATAGGCATAAACCAAACCTCTCGACTGCAGCGAGGCGCGATAGCCCTTGGCTTTGGTGTAATAAGTGGCAGCCTTACGAGGCAGATTCAGCGGACCAGGCAACACACCCTCATGGTCGAGACCGCGACGAATGGCTTCCTTCATGGTCTGCCATATCGTCTTGAGATAGTCCCAGATTTCCTTATCCTCACATTTCTCCACATATTCCCAGAAAGAGCGGCCGTTATCGTAGCACCAGCTCTGTATATCGCTCATCTTGTTGAGGTCGTACACTTCGGAAGCTCCCAGTTCATCATGACCGTCAATGCCATCCGAAAGGGCTCCACCGCCAATGCTGTAAACCGTCCACTCGTCTATAATATCACCATTCACGTCCCTGCCAACAAACTTCATTCCGTTGGGGTGAAAGGGCAAGAACACCTGTGGCTTCCAGATAATGCTGACAGTGTGATGTGGATGAAGCACCTCCTCTATGGCGACATCCGTCATGTGTCCCTTGCCTGTGGCTGCCAGACTGCCATACAGAGTCACCTCATACGAAGATGCGTTGCTACAGCGTTCCAAAAAGAGTTGGGCAGCACGCTGGGGTCCCATCGTATGACTGCTCGACGGTCCCTTGCCTATTCTATAAAGCTCGCGTAATGATTTCATATTCTATACTAACTTTCTGCTTGTTTAAAACAACTATTTTCTGTTCTCGTTCTATCAAGTTGCAAAATTACAAATTTTAATAGAAATATCGGCAAGTTTAATCAGAAAAATCAGCAAAGGCAAATAGAAATAACTTCTGATCTCTTCTAATCTTCAAATCAATCCACGACAAGCAAACTGTTTAAGAACGTCAAAGAGAAAACCCCAATAATTCAGCCTTTTCCTTCTTCACCTCCTCGAAGTCATTCGCCACTTCGATATAGTCGTGCCATCGCCACGAATCACGCCTTTCTCTGCCATGTCATCCAACAGGGTGATGTGGAGTTCCAGAAGCCTTTCATGTTGTAGGAATCACCATCTTGTGATGGTAGCTGATGGTGTGGGCGGCGGCGATGGTGAAGATTTCGTCCAGGGTGCCGATGCCGCCAGGAAGGGCTAAGAAGATGTCGCTCAGGGTAAGGCAATGGCAGAGAAGCTGCTGGCGGAATAAAACCAGAATCTATTCATTATGAATGAAAGTTTTAGGCAAAAGTATTCATTCTGAGTGAAAGGTTTTTGATAAAAGTATTCATTCAGAATGAAAGATTTTGGGTTTTCTCTTGCTGCTTCCAGATATTTTTCTTATTTTTGCCCACGAATCATAAAATAGTGGAGCAATTCATAAAATAGTGGAGCAATGAAAGAACTGTTGAAACGAATTATATTTGAGCAGC
>OLIS01000118.1_pt1 | contig 56752 bp, 79 predicted proteins | sample 1601351 | NCBI WGS metagenome assembly OLIS01 (sample SAMEA2452122, study PRJEB22498) | human gut metagenome | biome: human feces; feature: human gut; material: feces | place: Australia | collected 2012
TAAGTCGTTTAGAGTGTGTTGCCAGTGTGTTAGTAGGTGTGTTGGCAAGTGTGTTAGATGGTGTGTATTAAAATGACAATATTTGTTACCAGTGTGTTAGCAGTGTGTTAGTTGTCTTTTTGAAATCTCTGTAAGTCGTTGGTTTATAGGCATTTAAAGTGTGTTAGCAGTGTGTTGGCAAAAATAGGCGGTGTGTTAGCAAGTGTGTTAGTGAGTGTGTTAGCTGACTTTTTGAAATCTCTGTAAATTACTGATAATAAGTCGTTTAGAGTGTGTTGCCAGTGTGTTAGTAGGTGTGTTGGCAAGTGTGTTGGCTTAGTCTCCAAAAAAAGCAACAAAAATCCCTCACTATCTTCACAGATAATGAGGGATAGATAACTATTAACCTATTTATCACTTGCTGAGATAAAGTGAGGATTGAGGGAATCAAACCCTCTCGGCTTCTACATCATAGAGGTCTGGTACACGGTAAGGTAAATATGTTCTGATAAGAATCCGCTCCAGGCTTATATGCACTGCTACACTATCAACGCTGTAGCCACAATCCTCAGATACTAGAGCCATCGCCAAATTCCGAGAGTCAGAATCTTCTTGCCTAAGGAAGAATGGTTCTAGTTAAGGCTATCTTCTTTTATGCACGACAAAGAAATACGATCTTGTACTATACCGCAGCTCTCCAAAACTTGATAATTTCAAGTCCTGTATAGAACTTCTTCATCGTTGCCTTTCTGAATCCACATTTGATAAGACCAAACACAGTGTACTTCTGTAAGGTCTTTCTTGTGATGCCAAGCAACTCGCAGGTCTCATTGATGCTGTATCTGCTTGTTGCTATTACCTTTGGTTCATTACTTGTTACTGCCATAAGCGAAATCCTTTCTTTTTAGGACTGACAAGCTCGACTACCTTCGAGTATTCAAGTTCTGTTCGTACTATATCATTATTAAGCAAAATGCAAGTTTTACCCAAACCGTTAACTTCTCGTATTGATTGTATGTTGTCGACATTGATGAGTATCTTATAGCCTTCAATGTTTCTTACTTCGATAAATTTTGCCATATCTTACTCCTCCACATTTAAATCTTTCAGACTAGATAGACAACATACCAATCCGATAATAGCTGGCACGAATAGCCAAGTATGACAGAATACCATAACTGCTGTTAGAGAGATACCGAAACCAATGCAGATTTTTCTGGTCTTATCTGTATGACTTTCCCAATTAACATCTCGCTTCCACAAATCAATTAATTCGATGAAAGCATTCTTCTTTACTCCAAGTTTTGGAGCTTTATTGCTCTTAGTGCATCCCATAACGATGAATTTTAAATTTAACTTATTGCTCTTAGTGCATCTTAACACATCATTCATGCCAAATTCCAATCTTTTTTGTATCTTTGCATTGTTATTTGTAGAATGACAGTGCAAAGATACAAAATAAATCTGTAATATCGGTACAAAACATACAGAAATATCTTAATATTCAGATTATTTAACTTTGCGCATAGTATAATATATATAATAAGGTGTAGAGCAATGGAATTATATAAAACTCTTGAAGAGTTATCTGACAAGGTTTCTAAGCTGAGAAATCATGTAGCGACTGAGGAAGCCACGAAGACTGCCTTCGTTCTTCCTTTTCTAGTCTCACTTGGCTATGATATATACAATCCGTTAGAGGTTATACCCGAAATGGATTGCGATATTTCTCGCAGAGGTGATAAGGTGGACTATGCTATCAATATTGATTCCAAGCCTGCGATGATAGTAGAGTGCAAGCAGTGTGAAAAGAGCCTAGATGCTTTTGTTCTCCAGCTAGCTAAGTATTATGTGGCAACTAAGGCTAGGTTCGCAATACTTACTAACGGTATAGAATATCGCTTCTATTCAGATATGGATAGAGTGAATTTGATGGACTCAAAACCATTCTTTGTTTTCGATATAAGCTCTTTTGACAGACATGATGTAGAATTGTTAGGTAGGTTTCAAAGAAACTGCTTTGACGAACGGAAAATTATGCAGATTGCAGAAAACATTAATATTGAAGAGAAGGTTAGGACATTTCTAGAGAATGACGTATTCAAATGTTCTGATACATTTGCGAAATATATAGCTGACTCAATCGGTTGCAGTTATTCTGTAGATGAGGTTGCAAGAGAGGTTCGGACTCAACTGAATGATAGATTGTCTATTCCGCAACCGAAAGGTGATAAGTCTTCACCTATAGCAAATGGCGAAGACTATAAGGCTTATCTCTTGGTCAAGAAGATACTGAAGCATTATGCTTACGAGGACGAGATTAAATATACGTCTTTCAAATCGTATTTTACGATCAACAAGCATGGTTCTGTATGGAGATGGATTGTTAGAATCAAAAGGACGGCAGAGAAAGTCAAGGTTTGTTTTCCTATGAATGATTATAAAACCAACGAGTGGGTCACACTTGACTCTATTGATGATTTATCAAAGATGAGTGATAGAATAATTCAATCATTTCGTATGGCTTCATTCGAGAAGTCTTATGGAGACTGTACTAATGATAATCAAAATGTGGTTAAGCACGAAAAAACCGCAAATGAACCGCAAGTCTGAAACCGCTCATTTGTAACTATTTGAAAATCTGCGGAATCCGAATTTTTCGGACACGCCTGGAAAGCGTGTATTCCCCTAAAGGGAATCGGGGGTTCGAATCCCCCTCTTTCCGCTAAACTCCTTTATTTTAAGGGGATTTGCCAAAAGTGGTTTTTGATACATTTTCATACTTTTGGGTAAAGTTGGGTAAAATCAACCGCAGATTAACCGCAAAAACCGCAAATCAACCGCAACATTAAAAAGAAGAGATATGGGAGTAACAGTTCACATATACTTAGATAAGCGTAGTTCTAAGAGAGGTGATGAAGCCCCTCTTAAAATTGGTATTAACAAACAGGGCTCTTCTGCGTACATCAATCTTGGTGTGAAGATACTACCAACTCAATGGGACCCTAGTAAGGAACGTATCAAGAATAGACCAGACAAAGCAAACCTGCAGAGCTATATTGATACCCAAAAAAGTACAGTATCAAATATCGTTCTCGAATTATTGAAGAAAGGTGAGTTAACCAAATTAACAGCTACACAAATAAAAAACAAGGTTGTCGAAATCATAGAACCAACCGCAGCAACCGCAAATAGCTTTTATAGCCGTTTCCTGTCTTATGCAGAATCGCGCACTGCTAAGAGGACAAAGGAGATTTATCTAGTAACTGCAAAACGTATGGCTGAGTATGATGCTAAGATTAAGACGAAAACCTTCGAAGATATTACTAAGGATTGGCTTAGTGGCTTTGATGTATTTCTTCTTTCGTCTTCTCCATCCGTAAATGGAAGGAGTATTCATTTTCGCAATATCAGAGCTGTATTCCGTGATGCCATGGCGAATGAGATAACGATGTCTTATCCTTTTCGTGTATTCAAGATTAAGTCTGAGCCTACAATTAAGCGTTCTCTGACTATTGACGAATTACACCGATTATTTTCTTTCCATGGGAATGATAAGCAAACTATGGCTGTCGATATGTTCAAGCTATCCTTGTTTCTTATAGGTATCAATGTAGCTGACCTTTGCAGCCTAACAGAAATAGGGCAAGATGGCTATATACACTATAAACGGCAAAAGACGCAGAAGCTATATTGCATCAAGGTTGAGCCAGAAGCATTAGCCATCATAGATAAATATAGAGGAAGAAAGCATCTGCTCTGCATTCTCGATCAATACGCAACCGTCCATACGTTTACTGCATCATGGGGAAAAATATTACAAAGCATTGAAGGTTTTGATAATCTAACATCTTACTGGGCTCGTCATACTTGGGCAACAATAGCTAGTGAACTCGACATACCCGTTGATGTGATAAGCCATGCCCTAGGACATTCATTCTCTACAGGTGCCAAAGTAACACAGGTTTACATCAATTTCAATCAGCAAAAGATAGATAATGCAAACAGGAAAGTAATAGATTATATTCTGAATACAAAAAAATAATTACAATATAATATAGATTTATTTTAAATAGTTAATTTCTAGCTTGTTGGGCTAATTTGTAAAATTGGTATAGATATATGAAGAAGAAAAAATAGGGGCTTAGAAAGGCTTAAAATAAATATTTAACTTTTGGTTTACTTAACTAAACTTCAATGGTGTTAACTATAACTAAAACGGCAACTAATTGGCTGTCAGTTGTTTATAGAACACTATTGAAGTTTGGTAAATTTGTTTTACATGGTTTTAAACCTTGTTTCTCTCTATAATTGACTTATGCGTTTTTGATAATTCTGAGACTCCATACATATCAACAATTGCCTTTTCCTTTAAACAAAGGCTGATTTTTTCAACGAGGTTGATAACAGCTTCATCAACCTCACACATAGCGTTATACACCTCGGGTGTACTTTCTTCTTCAGCATTCTTGCTGCATTCGTTCCAAGTTTGGTTTAGCTGCCTTGCAGCATCCACCATTAATTTAATGTCCGTCATATTTTAAGTTTTAAATGAATATTCTACTAACTGCCTGGCAGAGCCATCCCATCATATAGCAAGGCTCTTCGTCTTTCAAGTCAATACATAGTGATTCGCAGATGTGAGTGACAACGTGGAATATTTCGTGTGTGACAGTATTCACAAACTCATATTCCGACGTGGTCCTACTGACAGCAACCACGCTCTTTCTACCGGCAAGGTTGGAGTAGGTTAGACCTGTATTGGGCATTCCACGCAAGCAATGCTCCCTTGCGCTTTCGACCGCCTTTTCTGTGCAGCCTATCTGCACAAGGGAGTTGCATACCTCATCGGTATCTTCTTCTTTCAAACCGTAGAACACAAGAATCCTCCAATCATACTTCTCTAGATATATCTCTTGACTTATCATAAAATATCATCCCATGGAATGCCGATACCATTATGGTTGCAATCAGCATAGAATCTGTTAAAGATAAAGCCATCCTTCTGGTCGGTATCATCAACCATATCTTTCACGAACAAAGCCATGTGAGCTTCGTCCTCGATGGAAGACTTATAGAAATCAGCCTTAACCATGTTTGCCACATAGACATGATCATAGCCTACATTATTTTCAAGCGTAACTCCCTGCTTTGTAAGGATGGATTCAACCTTATCCTTATCCATGTATTCAACCTCCTCATCCTTTTTGGTGACTGAGTTGTATTTTCTCATCTGACTGACTGCCCACTCACAAGCTTTCTTGTTGAAGTGCCAGCCATTATATCTCAGATATGCTATCATTCCCTCTGGCTTCATATCGTAAGCATCCAAAGGCATTCTACATTTTCCCATAGCTTTTCTTTTAAGGGTGGCAGGGAGAAATCCCCACCACCGAATTAAACATTAGTAACGTCCGCCGCCACGTCGACCATAGTAGCGTCGCTCTCCATAGCGGTCTTCGTCGCGCCAATCATCATCGTCCCACTTGTCGCGATAGTCTGGCATCGGCATACGGTTTCCCATACGCTCACGCTTCAAACTATCCAAGCACTTCATAACCTTGCCACCTGCACGAATCATATCCTCGCAGTTGTCAACAAGCTCATCGAACTTGTTTTCTGTAATTTCTACCATATATCCCATAGCAATTACTTTTTAAAATTGTTACCGTTCAAAGCCTTAGACAGCATGGATTCAATATTGGATAGCGTTCCCTTCATGCCGCTTACCTCTGATTTGAGGTTATTGATGTCCTGCTCTTGCTGCTTCTCCTTGGCAATCTGTGGGTTGATTCTAGTGAGCATTTCCTCACAGGAGTTTATGACCTCATTGTGGTAATCTACACTTTCCACAACTCCCTTGGAATGTCGCAACATAGCATATATCTCAGCGCACATAGCTTCTCTGCTGTCACTGACAACAACACCCTCATTACCGAAGTTTACTATCTGTGCCGTAGATGGCAGCTTTTCGAAATTGACCTGTTGGTCCTCTACTTGCACCTTAACATCAACGGTCGTCTCTAAGGTAGGAGTCTGTCCTGGTATATAGCTAGGATATTTCTGCTGAGGATTGCTGACCGATATTACTTGACCGATTCTTAGAGTCGGCTTTTCTCCTCCCTTGTCTAAGATGTAAAAAAGGGAATTTTGTCTTAAACCTTGAAACATTTTCTTTCTCTTTTAGTGGGACAGACTTTTCAATCTGTCCCATAGTTAATACTCTGTTAGCCGCCTGTAGGCTGCTGAAACCCAAGCAGTCGGATAATACCGCTCTTCTTATTGATGTATGCCAAAGCCTCCGTAGTTCCCGAAACGCTAGCTCCCGTCACTGCATTTCCTGCATGATCAACAACTGGCACCTTTGTTGTGCCGGAAGTAGTTCCGCTAGTGTTGGCAGTTCCGTTAACAGTGGTCGAACCACTATTTGGAGTTACGATTGTGACAGGAAGTGTCGCACTTGCAGCGGCAACTCCTTGATGTATCTTCAAGAGTACAATGCACTCGCAAGGCAAAGCATTGTAGTAGCAAGGATTGATACCATAATCTACACTAGCATCTGTGACCTGCTGGGCATTCGTCTTCAACTCATAGATACCTCCTACATCAATACGTCTGATTTGGTTTCTCTGACCGATTGGAATAAATGGATTGAATGGATATAAAGGAAACATAGTTACCTCCTTTCCTAACAACCGCATCCTACAGTTGAACGAGAAGCCGCTACATCACCTGCATAAGCTCCCATGGCGGCAGCAGTATAAACGTCCTTGTTGAATACTCCGTACTGAGGGTACTGAACACTGATGGTGTTAGGCAACTTGCACTTGATGCCAGCCACCTCCGCCTGCAACGCAGCCAAAGCTGCATTTACTGGTGTGATAACCTGCGCCTGATAAGCCTGCAAAGCCTGTGTCTGATGCTCGTTTGAAATCTGAGCAAGCAGGGCACTGTTCTTCTCTCTCAAAGCATCGAGCTTATCCTGCATAGCCTGTGTCTGCATCTGATCCAACTTAGCCAAGACAGACTGATTGTTAGCATCTGCCTTGTCACGGAGCATCAAAGCATTGGCGTTTGCCGTATCATTGATGGCGTGAGTCTGCTGACAGATAGACAACTTGATGTTGCCGTCCATTGCAGTGATGGCGTTATTGGTCTTGCAGCAGCATTCTGCCAACTGGGTAGCGATAGCGTTGTTGCCCTGCATGATAGCTGTCAAAATCTGATTAGCATTCATGCCCATCTGATTGCCGAGGTTGCAAATCTGCTGACCTAAGCCATTGATTGCAGCCATGACTGCGTCACTTGATGTGTTGAGGGCTGTAGCCAAGCTCTGAACATCAAAGCCATTGCGCTGAACTGCCTGCATGATAACGGCAGTATTGGCATCATTGTTAAGCATTGGCATAACACCGCCCTGTCCGTTAGAGCCCATGCAGCGATTACCTCCGAAGAGTCCCATACCATTATTGCCCATAAGTATGAACAACAAAAGGATAGCAAAGATGTCTTCACCCCAACCATTTCCGTTTCCACGGTTGTTCAAGAGTGCAATAAGACCTGGGTCAACACCCTGTCTCTGCATGAGTGCAGGAAGCATAGCCAAGATTCCATTAGAGCCTGTGCCGCTTGTGCCGCTCTCTGGATTGAACACGTAAGTTTTACTTTCCATATCCCGAATTTTTAATTTAACCTTAATATTTACTAACACTATTTGTAACGTTACAAATGCAAAGTTAGAAAATAGTATGCATATAGGCTATAACTCTATCATAGTTTCTGTTAGTGGCTCTAAATCAGCAGTTTGGTGTGATAGTAGGTAGCGTCATTTTTGAATCTCTTAGAACGAAAGAATTTACTTTGCAAACAAAAAGGGCGACCGCTCATCACGAGTAGTCGCCCTAGTTATCCTAAATAAATCTCAAAACCTTAATTAAACAACTTTTCTAAGATTCTTTCTTTTTCTTCCTTGATATATATAATAAGTACACAACTATGAGTATAAAGCAGAACCAAAACATCTGCCCCGTTTTTAAGAATATCTTCTGCATACTTGACAGAGATTTCTCTTTTATAGAAGGAGCGTCAATCTTATAGAACTGAGAGGTACCAATCTTTGATAAAGAGTCACATCTTCCTCTGTAATATATAAAGCTATCTTTGTATGCTTTATATGTACTGATGGAATCAAGTAGCATTCTTCGTTCCTTTTCAAATAAATAGTGACTCTCGTAATGAAAACGATCTTCACCAATCTTATTCCCTTGGGCATCATATCGAGTTGCTGTGCTATCTTTAACATAGCTGCTATCTTTGGTAGCTTTTTCTGTTTCTCGCTTTTGGATATGTTGCCATTGCTCGAAGGCATAAGACAATCGGGTAGTGAAGAGGGAATCGAATTTCTTTTCACTCTGCTTGTCTGTGATGAAGGTTTGTGTAGTTACTGCTCTATGAGTGCTGCACCCTAAGACAGAAACAAGCGCAAGACCTACCACTAAGGTAGTGGTTGCCCATTTCCAAAATCTTATATCATACCATTTCATCATTTATTCAATTTTAGATTACCATACGTAATGTAGCTAAGTCTGCGAAGCCATCCTTTAAGAAAACCTTTCTGGTCACCGACTGCAATTCTCTTTAGATAAGCTTTTCTATCTTTCTTGAAGGCTTCGAATAGCCTTTCTCCGTTGGATTTATTAATGGAATGCAGGGTCTTATTACCGATAATACCATCTGCTGTGATACCTAATACAAGTTGTAGATGTTTTACAGCTTTATTAACTCCGCTATTATAAGCAAAGTCTACCAGCATATTAGCTACACTCTGATCTTGAATTTTGTCTGCTTTGCAGGCATTCCAATAGTTCTCCTTAAAGACACGATGGAAGTCTTCCTCAGTAAGGAGTTTCACGTCTTCCTCGTTCAGAACACCATCGCCATTCTTATCGTACCCGACTTTTCTCCAGGTAGCAAGGGTAATTCCGTACTTTGTCGGTCCCCCATTATCGTTTTTTCTGTTCGTGTATTTATCCGTTTCCCAACTAAGAATAAACGGAACAAGTTTAGCTGAATCTGCCATAATCACTCCTCCTTTTCTGCGTAATTAAGATATTCTGATAGATAGGGAATCTTATCAATAAACCTAAATCGCATAAGATAATACAGGAAGCTGACTACGTACCAGGGTGGAGTTCCTTTTTTGAATATCAGCTTCAAGTTCTTAAGAATATTGCATCCATAGAACCACAGAACTAAATACGAGATAAAGGAAACACATTGAACAGAGCCTTCCATCTGTCCTTTAAACCTCCCAATAGCATACACGGCTGCGCAAAGGATGAAAAACACGGTAGCGTGACCGATGCACACAACTGCTTTCTTTAACTCGAAGTTCTCTCCTTTTGCAATCATGCCACTAAGATAACCGAAAATAAAGTTGAGGGTGAAGACGATCATAAGCGAAGACAACTCGCCTTCAATCGGTTTAAGATAGGCGAGGAGTGCAAGAACTACACCTACAACAATATCTTTAATTCTATCTGCCATACTATAACTATTTGATGATTAAACAATAATGCTGCAAATATACAATAAAATATTTAATCATCAAATAGCTATTGCGAAAAAGTGCAAAACTTTATGCACTCATATAAACGCATATATATAATTTCCTCGAAATATTGTATATAATTGTATATAATTTTATCGAAATATTGTATTTTTAAAACCCACGAAATCGGGGGAATTAAAATCCTTTCCAGTGTTTGCAAGATAGGAAAGGATTGAAAATAAAAAAGAGAGACAATCACTTACCTCTCTTTAGCTTATAAGAAATAATTAAAATACAAATACAGTCCAAATCCGAACCACATTGTCAATACCATAGTTAACATCGTTACCCAAGCCAGGAAGAACTTATCAACCTTCTCGTACTCATGCGTAATGTATAGGTATGCAATGAACGTGCAATTAATGACGACTATCATTGCTACTATAATCAAAGTCTGAAACACAAAGTCCATAATACTCATACATACTCGCTTGACCGTGCTGCGTAGGGCTTATACGTTATGATTTTCTCTTGCTTTTTATGTAGTGTAGTATATCCCACTTCTTAAAATATCGGGTGTGTCCTCGCTTCTTGCATTCTCCGTTAGGTATGTCGCCTCTCGCAACCATACGATTGAGTGTAGCATCGGAAACGTGAAGCTTTTCCTTAACTTCCTCGGTGCTCATCATCGGGTTGAGCATATCTGGAATGATGTCACACAGTCTATCCAAGTCCTCATCGCTCATTCCGCAAGCGGTAATTTTCTCACCATTTCGCTGCTGCTCGTCTGCCTTGAAGCAAGCATCGCTCAGCGACTTCAAAGCCGTGCCGAGCAACTTATAATTTAGTATCTTTCCCATATTATGCACAGATTTTTCGTCCTAACTTGGTTTTGCTGATAAACATATCCGCAAATCCATATATATAAAACATTGCCGTTACTATCATGACAGTGAAGCAGGAATCTACCATATCCTTAGTAGTATACCAACTCCATTCCACGATATGAGCGGCGTTTATGCCGAAGAAATAAAAGAATGGAATGCGGTATCTCCAACACAAAAAGAAAAACCTACTTGCTAATATCAAAACCATCGGCAAAATATAAACCATAAAGTAGATGAATAAATAGCAGGGGAAATTCTCATTGTTTGTTATGAACATTTCCCTTGGATGCTGACTAAAATCCCACATTCCGTATGCGTGGAAACACATAATGATTATCGGAAAATATTTGCAGAACCAGCAAAAAAATTTCAATATCCTTCTGCTATACCGATTTCCATGTTTCATCAGCAAGTTCATCACCTCGCTGACATCTTTACCTTGCAACCACCTTAATAGGTCGCCTTCGTCTTCTTTATTCATAATTTTCGGTTTTAAGATTCAAAATAAGATGGTTGCAAAGTTACACTTCTGTTGCAATAACGCAAGAAAAATGCCAAATTGTTAATGTTAAACTTTGCTAAACCATCTTATTGTTACCAACAACGGCGTTTTACTATCAATCTATTACCCAGTACGTCACGAATACATCTAAGAACCCTGCCACCTCTGCCATATACCACACAGGCTTATATCCTTCGTCATCATCCGAACAGCTTACGAGTAGCAGATAGATAAGAGCTATTACAGCCGTTGGAACCCAGCACACCGACATACACCAGCCTACACACCCTGCCGCAGCTATAAGCGCACCTCCTTTATGAATAGGGTAGGCATCAGCATCAAGATAATTAGGAGCGAAGCCTACAAACATTAACCCCATACACCCAATAAAGGCAAGACACTGAACACCCTTACCTGTGTCGAGCATACACACCATCATCAGTACCGCACACGTAACCATAACGGCGGTAAATACCCATCCATAGTTTCGCTTACGTTTATCACCAATCACCTCACTACCAGTGCAGTTCTGCAGCTGATAATATACATCGCTTACCATCGAAGGGACGCCGAAGCGCATTGCTGCGAGAAGCAGAAACCCTCCCAAGAGAAGAAACAAAATAACACTCAGTATATACATAGTCTTTTCATTTTAGTTGTGTTAAACTATCTCAAACGCAAGAGGTATGCGCTTGAACTTCACTGGTATCTTCAGTGTGAAGTCATTACCTTTAACGATTTTCTTCATATAGCTATAAAATTAAATTATTAATCGTACTTTTTCGGGATAGCCTGCCGTAATATCGTATACCATCAATGCGTCTACTGTCTGTAGCTCCGCAGCCTTGTCGAGATGAGTTTGCGTCACATTGTAACAGTCTTTGGCGTAGACCTCTATCTTGCTGATAAGGTCTTGAGCTGTATCGATTGGCAAGGTATAACACTCACCATCAAGCCACAGGGTTGTCTCCGTGCGCCCCATTCGTCTCAGTCGCTCGTTGCCCTGATACACTCTGTCTCTTGTCTCGAAGTCGAGCCAGTGAGCCTCGCCGTTGAGATAAAACATATTCACCTCTGCGCTCTTATCGTACTCCGTTATCTGCTCGATACACTTGTTTCTCAGAGCCTCTGTCAGCTGTTCTTCAGTAGGCTCTGCATCGGTATTCATGCCGAGCAACACGCAGTCGTACAGATACTCACCGTCTTCTGTCTTGCGTTCGTTCACAGCAAGACGCACCTCATTATTTTTCCATGTCGCAACCTTCGTTTCCAAAGGCGTAGCATACAATTCCTTATATGTTATCATATTTGTTTAGTAATTATTGTTGCTCATTATTCCTACGTCAAGATTACCGAAAGTGGTTTCCGTCTGTATCGAATAGATTCTTCCATGCCCTGCGAGTGTCATGTACTTAGCGCTGAAGGTGGCTATCTGTACATAGAAGGATGGCCTTGTCACACTCTGTCCCTTCTTGATGGAAGGCACCCGTTTTGTGTTGTCGTAGGCTTTAGCATCCGCAGTAAGGAACACGCCATCCGCAAGATTTGTCAGCGCACCATTCTTCACCATAGTGCGGCTCGTGAACGTCCTTCCGTCGGCTGCGCTCGCAAGGTTGTAGGAACCCAACCCGTTGGCCGAGTCGGCTACTATCTTTCCGTTCACTCTTGGTGCTGAGTAACGATACAGGGTCGTCTTTTTACCCGTCGCACCCTTAACGAAAAGAATGTAGTTGTTATCCTCCGTTGCCGTGTACCACGACTTCGTTGTGTCAACCCACGGAAGATCTACATTCTCTCCGAGCGGAGTCGTCAGTCCTGCATCCTCTGCTTTGATATATTGCTCAGAAGTTATCTTTGCGTCGGTCTTGCTGAGTGAGGCAATACCAGCAGGACCGAGGTCGTAGAGAAAGTTTCCGTTGTCGTCGTAGTACGACAGCACGGCCTGTCCCGAACTGTTCAGACCGAAGCGGATGTTTGCAGTTCCTGCCTTTCCGTAGATATTGATAAGGCCATCGGCTATCCTTACCATCTGTCCGTTGTGTCCTTGCGATGTAAGCATCTGCGCCAGTATCAGAGCCGCATTGATGGCTCCGTCTGTAAAGAGTGCGGCTGTCGTAGTCTGACCAGTAGATAACGTGTTCTCCACCTTGATTTTCTCGCCATACAGAGTTACTCCGCTCGACGTAATCTCAAGTCCTGCCGCCTTTGCTGTGGCTCTGTCGATGAGGTCGGTCTTCCGTTCTGTATAATCAGTAAGTTGTGCGCCTTCCTCCAACTTCGGCTTTGTCACCCAAGCCTCAGTATCGCCTGGAACACGTATCAGCACCTTGTCTGGAATTACCTCTGCTCCCTCGCCAGTATAGTCCTCTATTCGCCAATGCACCCAGTACCGCTTATAGGTCGAGGTGAGTGCGAGCTGTGTGTATCCGTCAGCCCAGCCGACCGGATATACGTTTCCTTCGCAGGTTTCTGTAAATACATTTGCATGTACGCTGTCTCCATAGAGATAAACGTTGATGTTCCCGCTGCCCTTGGCAACGAAGGAGAACACATAGTCCTGATTCTTTACTATTCTCGCCTGCCCAGAAAGGGTAGCCGTTGTTGGAAATTTATATTGCAAGGCTTCTGTGAACTGAGACTCTGCCGAGTTGTTTTTGTTGTACAATATACCGTAGCAGCCTTCGTATTTTTCAAACATAATCAGTCCGCTGGCAAACTGAAGATTGCTGTTGTCAGACGATCTGGTCAGTGTCATCGTGTCCTCCAAAAGGTTTCCGCCCACATAGTCGTAGTCCGTTTCCGCAGGAGTCCAGCCTGTGTACTCGCTTCCTTCCTCCAGCATCGGCATACATATCCATCCGTTACCAGAGGCAGTATAACCAAATGTTCCGTCCACGGTTATGCCATTGTAGACAAAGATATTCACCTCGATAAACTCGGCGTCGCCCGAGTTGAAAGTGTAGTTCACCTGCCTCCACTGGTTCACCTCGTTCTCCTTCGTCAGCCAAACCATGTCTCCGCTTGTCGCATGAATATTCTCCACTCTGTTAACACTGAGCAGGGCTGGCAGTTTGTACACTTCTGACTTAATCGTCAAATCCTTTGTGTCGCTCTTTATCCATGCGGAAAATGTATAGTCGGTATTCTTCTTCACAGCGATGCCGTTGACGGCCCGTCCCCAGAAAAGTCCCTTGTACTGAGGCGTTCCGTCACCCGTCACCGAGAAGCGGATGGCATTATGGCCGTTCACGCCCTGTGTTATCGTAGGCTGAAAGAGGCCGTCCGAATAATATATATCACCCTTCCTCGTCAGTGACGTATCTCGCAGTAGGTTATGCCGTCCTTGCTGGCTCTGAGTCACACTGAGAGTAATCTCCTTTGCCGTCTGCTTGATAGTAGATGTGTAGGCGTTGAGAACGGTAGGATTGCTTCCTTTGAGGTCGTTCTCCAATGCCTTAAATTGCGACTGATACTGCTTTGCCGTAGCCTTTACACTACCCATATACTTCGACACGTTCACCGAGAATGGAACCTGTGTACTGTAGCTCTTCCCTCCGAGAGAGAATGCGATTGTGATAAATCCCTCGCTCACCGACACCTTGTCTCCGCTCGCCAGAGTGGTAGTGTTCACAGAATTGAGCTTCACCTTTATGTATCCTGTAGCCAAGCTTGCCGCAGCCGTACAGTTCTGCATATAGCTCACCCTTACGTCTGAGCACTCATTAGTAACATTCTCGCCACCTCTCATCACCTTTACTCGTCCTTCTGCCGTGGTGTCCGACACGATGCCGTCATCGTTAGTGTCGAGCACGATTGGCTGTACGAGAAGTATGCTCACTCCGTCATTTCCGTTCACACCAGGAGTACCTTGTTCTCCTTTCTCGCCCTGCGGTCCTTGTGCACCCGTTTCGCCCTGCGCACCTGTTTCTCCTTTAGGTCCCTGTGGTCCTTCGTCACCTCTATCTCCCTTTTCGCCCTTGTCACCTTTCTCACCCTTCTCGCCCGACAGCACCTTCTGCCAATCACTGCTTGCGTCCGAAGGTTCTTGACTTGTTCCGTTCTCGTTTATACAGGTCCACAGGGCGTTGTTATGGTTCACTTGGTCGTAGTAGGCATAGCTTCCTGCCTTCCACTCGCCTCTGTAGTTCACCATGTGCATAGCATCCCCAGTCGAAGATACCCACTCAAAGATACCGCTATTAAGCCTTATCCTATCAGGCGAGAGCACGAAGACCTCCTTGCCCTTGTGTGTATATCTGTCCACACCCTTGAAGCCTACGATGCGAGGTGTGTTATCGCCAGTGCTCTCCAGTATCAGCACACCCTTTCTGCTGTCGTCGTCTACAGATTCTCCTCCAACAAAAACAGCTCTGTGTCCGTCAAGCACAATAGTGTCTCCTTCTTCAGGAATACCACCTATCTCTGCCGTTGCAAACTCCTCAGTCATCGAGTCTAACGACAAAGAGTGCTTGCCGATTACTATCCACGAGAACATCTGCCCACCATACAGCTCATTGTCATATTCGTCATATATCTTCTCGTTCTCACTCGACACGCCGTGCTCAGGGATTGTTCGCCAGTAGCTCTTGTTGCTTGCGTTCGTAGTTCCCGTAGCCAGCGTTCCGATGGTCTTGCATCTCACTTGGTCGCCCTCTCTCCACAGGTTCTGTGTAGCCGTAGTGCCATCATCTGCCAATAGGTAGCACTTCCAGCCTTCGCATTGCTCTACAGAAGTATGATACCAAATTTCACCATTAGGATGATTGGGTAATCGTCTCCATTTCACTGGCACCACCTTCACTATCTTGCTTCCTGCGCCTGATAGGTACACATTACCGCCTGCATACGACAGCTTTCTTACCTCCAGTTGGTTAAAGATAGCCTTTCCCCAAATGGTAAGATTGGTGATAAAGGCGTGATACTTGCCGTTCTTCTCCTTCTCAACAGAAAAGCCTTGTTCAGCCGCATTGTCGTAATCGAGAGACTTGATGGTATTAAACACCGCATCGCCCAACTCCGTAATCATAGCATTGTTGCCAAACTTCGCTCCCGTCATCAAATCAGCAAGACCTTTGGCAATAAGACCTTTCGCGAATGTGATTAATCCCTGCGCAGTGTCGTTGTATTGCTTTGACAAGAAACTAAGGATAGTCTTTCTTGCTGATAGAACATTACTGTCTGTAGGAGGTGTTGAGTCGTTCATGCCTATTACATAGACGCCACCACCACCATTGCCACCACTTATCTGAATGCCGTTTACCGTGATAGAGTCAACCTTATCTTCCAGCTTCCCCAATCGACTTGTTGCTGCTTTTTCACCAACTATGTATTGGGGATGGTCATAAGGTATATCCAAAGGTATCTCCATGCCGATGATACGAGAGTTTCGGTAGTGCTTGCCTTTAGCATCAACCTGCGCAAACATATCATTAATCAGCTTTACTTGTTCACCGAGAGGATGATAATCGTATGTCCCGTTATTATAGAACTTATCGCCATCCATTGTGCATGTGAAGTTTGCGTTGCTGATCATAGTCTTCTGATAGTACTGCTTCGCTCTATCGAACAGAGACAACTGAGCGGTAGGGATGAGGTCCGTATCTGTAATCTTGGTTGCATCCCAGTTGAACAGAAAGTACTTATCACCAACCTTCGGACACATGACACCATCGGGGAGAGTTCTTCCGTAAGTGTCATTAGCAACAATCTCAAAGTAGTTAACCTTGTCAATGACTTTGAAACTAACATCGAACACCATGCCCATGAGAGCACCGCTAGTGAACTTGATGCCTAAAGTGAGGTTACTCTTTATCCAACTCTCCTTGAAGCTGTTAGTGAAAGAGTCTGTAGAAGTGACCTGCCAAAATGTCTGTGTAGTCTTCGTCCCGTCTTCGTTATCAACGGTGCTATCATAGGTCTTGATACTGCTGACAGCACTTTCCACCTTTGGATATTCGTCCTCAAACATCACAACACCTTCGATAGCCTGCTTATCATTCTTCACGACATTCACGTTCTCTATGTAGCCATCCTTGGCGTAGAAACCGTCACTATCAACTTCCTTGTTAGGGAGCATGAGGTAATCGGTAGCTACGCCATCGGTGGTGACGTCCGCATCGGCACCAGTGAAATATCCTTTCGGGATATTCCTATCTGAGCCGAATGCGTACAGTCTCGTAATATAAGTTGACTTAGATTCCGAATAGGACATAGACAGAACATTAACATCCTGTTCGAATGTTGTCTGACCTTCCATTTCGCAATATCCAAGGTATATAATAGAGCCATCTATCCACCACTCGCAGTTGAGCGCATCTTCGGAACAGATGGAGTTGAGAGCATCAAGAATACTGATGGAGCCGTACTCGATCAAGAATCTCTTCTGAACATCGAAAGCCTTGTTGTTGTATGTAGTGTAGTCGACAGAGAAATCCTTGCCATTGTACGTAAGACCTAGCGCCTTTAGGTTGCCGAGTATAACGTTCATGTGTACGCCTACCGTTGTGGTGAGCTTGAAGGAGGTCTCGTTGGCTCCGTGCTGAGGGCGATACTTGCAAATCTTATTCTTCCAAGACATATAGTAGGCATCCATCTGCATTTCGTAGTCGTAGCCATCACTATCGTTGTGCTTAGGGAAGTATGATGATGTAAGCTCAAAGTAGCCGAAGTCGGGAATCTCCACGGAGTCCCCAATCTCGAAATAGATAGGAGTAGCCGTAGTGAACTTCAAGATGATGTAGTGGTGGTCCATAAGCTGATATGACAGCTTAGAACCCTCACCGAAGTCCTCTAATGTGAAGAATACCTTGTTGTTTCTCTTAATCTGAATCATTAGCTTGTATATATTTACTTGTTTCACCTCTGTCACTAGGGTCTGGCTCGTTGAGCTTTAGGCTGAACTTTGCCATTTCCCGAAAGAACTGACTGAACTGTGTGCAGGAGAGATAGATGCACCGATACCACACATTAGGCTGAAATCGGGTGCGGATAACCAACTCTCCCTTGGCAAGAACCTCCTCGCAGAACCTAGCATAGTTCGTCATAAACGTATATGAGTCCTTGGCGGTCATATTGAACGGCAGCGTTATCTCCCTCTCATCAAGTCTTGGATTGTGCTTGATAACCGACTTGCCGTCCTTTGAGCGATACTTGTTACTGATAAACTCCTTGTTTGGTGCAGGAGTCATTAGCGTGCTGAGGGCGGTTTCATCTAAGATGATGCCCCATGTAAGGTAGGCATCCTTGCCATTTATATAAAGTTGACCATTAAGCATAACTATTTAATCATTAAATAACCTCATAGGCTTCGCTGTGAGCCGCTTTTGCTATTGTTTGGTATAGTTGTAAGGGTTGACAAGCGAAAAGCCTATAGAGGTTAAATATCCTTTAATCTTCTGTTCATGTCATCCAGCTTTGCTCCGAAGTCATTATATGTGAGCTTTGAATACTTCACGATGTCTTCGAGGTAGCTGTTTGTCATGATCATCATGTTTCTTATCTCCAATACTGCGCCATTGGTTGAGATTCCGAGTGTAACGATGCTCTCCATCTGTGAAATTGTGGTAGTCATGTTCTGAGCAATAGACTCTCCTGCAATCTGCAGGGCGGTGAAGCGACCATTCAGCTCATCGGCGGTATCTTGCCCCATAGATGCCCATCCTCCGCTTGTTGCGGTCTGTGATGAGGATGAAGAACCTGTATAGCCTGTCACCTTTGCCCACTCATCACGTCTCTTCAAGCCTTCCTGGACTATATCATCGTAACGCTTGTTGAATGCGTCTATGTCTGCTTCGGTGAGTTTGCCATTATTGTCATCAATAGCTTTTGCCCAATCATCATAGAGTTTCTTCAAGTCGCCTTCGATGAGGTCATCCATGGAGTAGGAGAGGAGTGCCTTCTGCATCATTTCTGCGAAATCGTCAGAGAAGTCCTGCGCAGACTTAGTCATATCCATGAGGTTGCTGATAAAGCTATCTCTCATGCTGTCAAAGGAAATCTGAGTGAGGGCTTCCTTGAACTCGTCGGTAATTTCATCAATGGCACCTGCTGAGTCTCCCCAATCCTGCATGGCTTTAAGCACAGCTTCTCCATAAGCGGAACGCCCCTTGTATATTTTACCTGTTCTGCGTATCTTGGTAGTGAACCACTCATAGCCTAACATGGTGTTTATGTCGTTCTCATCCAAACTCCAGATGTCACCATTGAAGTCCTTGCCAATAGCTTCTTTGATTTTCTTTATCTCATCACTACTGAACCCACTCCAGTAGCTACTCCAAGAATGATGAGAGCTATGATAGTCTGCTTTCTGCTTTGCAATCTCTTTAAGATTGTCATTCTTCTGCTGTTGTTGCCTTTTGGCTTCCTCGTAGGCTTTCTTAGTTTGTTGACCATAGGACTTATCCATAGTGTTCCTCAGCCTATTGATGGAATCATCCAACCGAGCATTACTATCCGTTAACTCCGATATGCGTTGGTTAACCTTCGCGGCATTCGAGTTTGTAAACCAGTCTGATGGACCTTTCGATGAAAGTGCTCCGAAGGAGAGAACATTACCAACACGCCCCAACACGTTATCGAGAAGACCACCAACGCCATTAACCACAATGCTTTCGAGAGCCTTGAAGAGGTTTTCTGGTAAATCGAAGATAGCATCAATGAGATTACCAACTGCTCCAAGTATGCTGTCAACCAAATCTGAGAGCCATTCGAATTGTAGCAACTGAGTGAACGAATCGAGAATACCTGTCACGAAGCTCTTGATGGAACTTGCGAGATTGAGGATGAGTTTTGGTATCTGTGCCACCACTCCTACGATTGAACCGAGAGCACTACCCATCATGTTGGTTATTCCGTCTCCGATAGAACCGAGAGTACTTCCTATACCTTTCGATATGGTCGCACCCATCGTCTTGGCTACTCCGTTGCCCATAGTGGAGAGCGATTCATCAAGAACACCCTTCAAAGCATCTATGTTGCCGACTGCTGACTTAACATCTGAGAAGCCTTCATTGCCTTTCCATGTTCCGAGTTTGTTTAGCGCAGCGGTAAGCCCCGAAGTATAGTTCGTAACGGCTTCCGTAGCTGAGTTGAGCTTGATACCGAAGGTATTCATTTTGTTTTTGGCATCAACTACCGCTTGACTTGCATCATCAGTAGCTTTCTTTGCCTGCTGAAGTTCCTTGTCGGAGATACTGCCCTTGTCATGGAGAGCCTTTGCGGACTTGAAGTTTTCACTCTGTCTCTTCTCTTCCTCGACAGCCTTTTGGTACTCAGCAACAGACTGATTGAAACTACTGATGGATGCAGCAAGGTTCTGCCACGTTGCATTCTGATCAGTTCCGAGGTAAGTGCGAATCTCCTGCATGAGGTCAACAATCTTCTGCTGTGTCTGAGTATCGGCTTGCTGAAACTTGTCTGTGTTGGTATAAGCATCTAACTTTTCAAGCATTGGTTTGAGCATTTCCTTGCTCATATTACCTACACCGCTCATCAGACCCTTCCAATCAATACCCATGGAGATGCTTTCGTAGTCGAAGTTGGCGAGTGCTTTTTTCTTCTCCTGCTGGAGAGTCTTCTTCTCGCCTTCCGTCTGAGCCTTGGCAATCTTCTCTTCGTACTCCTCGGCAATGGCTTGCTTCTGCTGATAGAGTGAACCATACTCCTTCAAGTAGTCGCGCATAGAGGTGAGGGCTTCCCTGTTGACCTCATCAAGCTTCTTGTTATACTCTTGGGTAGCGAGGTCTCTTGCCTTATTGAGGGCATTGGACTGAGCAGAGGTGAGGGTTACTTTCTTGCCAGCTTCCTTGTTTTTCTTCTTGAACTCTGCTTCCTGCTTATCAATCTCGGCTTTGCGCTTGGCATAGTCGTTCTTGATTTCAGCAAGCTTCTTCTCCGTGCCTTCCTGCATGAGGGAGATAGTTTCATCTGTATTTTTCTGCTGCAAAGCCTTCAAGCGGTTGTTTAAATCCTCCTGGACTTTGATAGCTTTGTTCTCTTCCTTGATGCGGGTCTTACGTGCCGTTGCTGCTGCCTTCGCTACCTTCCCACTTACATCACCACCTAGCTTAGAGTAGGCATCCTTGGCTGCTTTCAAGTTTTGGGTGGCGGTTTCGTACTGAGTGGCGGTGTATTTGCTCTTATTTCTCTCCATAGCAGCAATTTTCTTCTTGGCTGCGTTATATTCACGCTGCGCCTTGTTGTAAGCTTGCTGATAGGTTTCCGTAGAACCATTGTTAGCCAACGCTTGTGCCTTCTTTTTGGCTTGGTTGAGGGATTGTTTGGCGGTGTTCCATTGAGCCTTGAAAATCAAAGGAATGGTCGTAGCACCAGTGACCGCCCAATTCCGCTTCATTGTTAAGAGGTTGTTCAAAACCTTTGTCTTCTCAGATTCCTGCATGCGGAGATTCAGATCAGCAGGATTCTTCTTGATGTCTTCACGAAGACCTGCTATCTCTTTCTGAGCCTTATTGATGAATGCGTCCAATCTACTCTCGCCTGTAGCGTAGTTGATGGTTTCGTTGGCAGCTTGCCAGTCGTTAGCCAAAGTGATTGCTTCATCATAGAAGTCAAAGATTTCTTGGCGTACACTTTCGTTTTCCTGCGCTTCTTGCAAGCGAACTTCGATAGGCTTTGCATTCTCGGCTGCTTCGTCACGAAGTTTAATGATGTTGGAAAGCTTTTCTTCTGCTTGATCAAGGTCTTCTTGTGCCTGTTGTAACTGACCACCTAGCAATGATGCTTGTCTTCCTCCATTGTATGCCACATCGTCATGTAGTTGCTTGTTGAGACTTTCAACCTCTTGGCGGAACTTCTCTACTTCCTCAACTGCCTTGTCGTACTTCAACTCATCCATGCTCTCGGCAACTTCCTTCTGCGTCTTGGCAAAGTCGGCAGATGCAAGTTGAGCTTGTGAGTATTGTTCCGTTAACTGAGGTGCGAGGTTGGAGAGTTTTTGGTAAGCTTCTGCCTTCTCGTATTCTGTAGCTGTCTCAGACTGAATAGTTCTGATAAGGCTTTCGATATTCTGCTGACGTTCCTTGACCTTGTTGTCAAACTCATCCCATGCTTCATTGGATTTCCTTACTGCCGTTTCATGTGCTGTTTCTGCTGTAGCAAGCTTATATACGGCATAGGTTACTGCTGCGATGGTGGCAGCTATCAAAAACAGAGGACTTGAGAACATAGAAGCATTCCATGCCCTCTGTGCTTTCTCGCATAAGAGAGTAACCTGTGCCCATATTCCTTTGGTTGCGGTATCGCGAGCTGTCGCTGCGGTATTCAAGCCTTGGGATGCGGTATTAGCATTGGTTGCAGCCGTTGCAGCTTTCTCTCTTGCTGCTTTAAGTTGGTTTGCTATATTGTTTCTTTCGTTTGCTGCCGTATTGAGATTTGTTGCTGCCGTATCTCTGACTTCTGCTGATACATAATCGTCAAGGGCATCATAAGCATCTTGGAGTGATTGCACTTCGTTGTCTTGTAGCGCAAGCTTATTCTCCAATACGTGAACCTCGTCTTGCATAACCTTTGCCTTGGTTTGCAATTCGGCAACGTAAGCCGCAACCTCTTCACGCTTGGATGCTACCAATTCCGCCTGTGCTGCTGATAACTGACCTTTGGCTACTGCTTCTTCAAGGTCTGTCTTCTTTGCTTCTTCCTTCTTTGGAAGTAATGCGTCAAGAGCTGACAGCTCGGCTGCATAGCCTACATTTGCTGTAGCTGTATCAAAGGCTGCTACACTTACCGCCATTGCCTTATAAAGACCGATGGCAGATGCGGCTGCAAGGATAACCTCGCCTATCTCCTTCCAATGGTCAATAACCGTAGATGTGATATCTAAAGCATCATTCATCAAGCCTTCTGTCTGAGTGCCAAGGTCATTGATAGCCATTTCGATAGTATCTTTAATATTGCTTACCTGACCAGTAATAGAGTGAGATTGCTTTTCCATCAATCCACCGAACTTGCCGCCTTCATTGGTAAGGCTTTCGATAGCCTTCTTGACTTCGGGGAAACCTACCTTACCTGCTGTCACCAATTCCGAAACCTTATCCTTGGTAACTCCGAATTGCTTGGCAAGTTCCTCTGTCAAAGGAATACCGCGACCTGTAAATTGCATCAAGTCTCTTGTGAACAATCGACCTTGCACCATCGTGGTACCATAGAGCCATGTGAGGTCTTGCAGGTTCAATCCCAATCCTGCTGAAACGTCACCGAGCCTTCTCATGGTATCGGTAATCTCGTTGGCTGCAAATCCGTATGCAAGGAGCTGCTTTGCGCCATTTACCACACCCTTCATGTCGAAAGGTGTAGAAGCAGCAAGGTTGGCGAGGTCCGAAATCATTCCCTTTGCCTTCTGTCCGCTACCGAGCATGGTTTCAAAGGCAATTTCAAACTGCTGAAACTCTCCTCGGACAGAACCCAGTGTGCTGATGATTTCCTTTGCTGTGAATCCTGCAAAAGCTACCGATGCAACAGACTTGATGCGATTGAAAACATTCTCAATGCTCTGCCCCTGCTGCTCGACTACTCTTGCTGTCTGTGCAACACCATCCTGCACCCCCTTAAAGGCTCTCAGTACGGATGAATTATCGCCTGTTATGTCAAACTTGATACCTGCCATTTTTTTATTCTGTCAATTACGTAAAGGTGCACCTCCTCACCCAAACCTTTATTCTTTACTTTGTTCTTGTTAGTGAAGGAGGTTAAATTGGATTCTCTTCGCTCTGTCTGATCAGCTCCATGATGTCCTCTTTGTTATCTCCGCTGAAGACCTTCTCTGTTGCTGATGGAATGTGAGCCTTCTTTCTTTCCTCATCGGATAGATAGATGGAAGTTATCTTATCCTTCATCATAAGCGTGAGGTTGTTGTATGAGATTTCCCAGAGAACATAATCAAGGGTCCACTTGTATCTCTCGCAAGCTGCGTCAATTAGAGAGCCCCAAATGGTTCTGCCGCCAAAGATATACAGATTACTGGAGTCTTTGGCTCGGTTTATCTTCTCCATGCGCTCTGCTTCCTTGTCTATCCCACATTCTGTGATGATGTCATGAAGCTTGTTATCTGAGAGTATAGTGATGAGAAGGGTAGCTATATCATCGTTATCACAGAACTTGAAGATGATGTTTTCCCTTGCCTTCAATATGCGTGAACTGAGCATGTCGGATTTCTTCTGAAAGGTATGGTATGCTATTAGCTTACAACAGAGACTTCGATTCTCATCTACTACACGGAGAGCTTCAATGAGGGGATTCAGCTTTAGGTTATCATCCTTGATTCCTAACTGCTTAATCAATGGAGCAGTCAAATACATCTTGCCTAAAGTCTGAGGGTAGATGAACAAATGTCTTCTACCTACCTGTATGCCTAGAGGTGTATCTGTTAACACCATGGCTATAATAGCGCCAATTTCGATGTCATTCTTCATAAGCCAATAAAATTTGTTAGCACCCAAGGCAGGACTCGAACCTGCGTCTTTCAACCAGCTTTTTAAAGACCAACTGGATTTTATGTGACGGACTTTGGTCTCGCTCTAACCAACTGAGCTACTTGGGTAGGTTGCCGACTGATAACCCTCAATCGGCAGAAGGGAGAGAAGAAATCAACATATAGTCTTAAACGTCGCCAGCCTGTCCGTTAGGAACAGTTATTTCCGTTGATGTGTCTTCAGCACCTGCAGGATGCTTGAATGTGAGAACATATTCATCAGTCTTACCCTTAGCCAACTTAGCTGTGATGATTCGCCAACGGAACTGACAATATACGGTCTCGCCCTTTTTGTTGGTGGTCTTTGCTACTTCGTCACCCTCTGGCACAAGAGCCTTGTGGGTGTACTGCATCAAAGCACCATCCGCTGAAGAATATGACTCCTCCACGCTTACTGTTGACTTTCCGATATAGCAGCCAGGGTTCTCTGCATCTTCCGGCTGAACAGCGATAGCGTAGTTCCCTTCGATAAGTCCATCAATGGTAGGGAAAGGCTGAGATAAGCCCTTCTTGATGAACTCTTGATAAACGAGTTCGTAGGTGGACTTAGCTGTCTTGGAATCGACAATACCGCCACCTTCCTCCTTAGCTTCTGTTGTATCACCCTTGGTAGGGTTCAACTGAGTAGTGTCCTCCTTTGGAGTATCAAGCTTCTTCCAGTTGTTGGTTGCAACACTAAGGTCACGAACATAGATGGATGGTTTTCCCCATGTTATTACTGACATAATCTTAATCGTTTATAGTTTGATACAATAATTTGTTATTAATGATGTGCTCACTTGTGCCCTCGCAAGCTATTACCCTCTGTTCACTCATAGACAAGCGGAAATCCGATCCATGAACCGCTTCGAAGGTAGAGAAAGAGAGTTGGCATAACTCACGGAGCCTTGCCGTGTTCTCTTCCTTTTGGATATTGCCTTTCTTTGTGATTGCTTGGTCTTGAACGTAGATGTTTACATTCACGAAAGCTTCTTGTATCTGCGAAGTTCTGTTTGCTAGAATGGAGATACAAATATCTTCCTTACCAGTCGTACCAGTGCCATAATATGGTCTTCCCCGCTTGCAAAGACTACCAGTTGCAGCAGCCTTTAATTTAGAAGAAGAGATAATGTTGTACACATCGTCCTTGATATCAATATCCGATTTCATAGACTTATCTGATTGATTCTACTTACAGCTTTATCCACAGCGAGCTTTAGTTTACCATCAACGACGGAACGAGCCCATAACTCATTGGATGCAAGCACATCTTTATTTTCTTTAGCTTCTACAAAGTCTGCATAGTTCATAGCCGCGACTACTACCAATGCGTAAACCTGTGAGTATTCCTTGGCTAGGTCAGCTATCATTTGTCTTCCTTCTTGTGAACCATTAGAACCACTGCCTATGGAAGCGAAGGCTGATTCTACTTGTTTCCTTCCGTAGTCAAAGATGGCATAACCGATGGAACTTCGTAGGTTTCCTGTATGGTCTATCCAACTTTCCTCTGCCGAGCGGTCTCTTATCCTTGCATTACATTCTTCTCCTAGCTTGGCATAAGCAGTGAGGATTTCTTGCTTTATTATTGCCATAGCGGACTCGAAAAATTTATTGAGCGCAGACTGAGAGGTTGAGAGTTTTATACCCATATTTTACATTGCAGTTGGTAACGATGAAAGCCGAGCACGGAAAATTCCTTCACTTCGTTTCCGAAAAGCTTCACACGGATTTTGTCTCCGTACTCGAAATCGCGACATGCTCTAGGAAGGTTGTAGATGGTGTAGGAATAGTTCTTGACAGAACCATCGGGGATAGTGATAACGTTTGCTTTGCCAGCAGGGACAATATCACACTTGCAATAGTTCTCCACCCATTCTTCTGAGCCTTGAACGTAATCTCCGTTATCGTCTTCATACCCATCGGTTACATGTAGGTAATCTAGGGTGTGAGCAGCGAAATCCAATACAGCCATATCTTAACCTCCTATATAGACCATCGGCTGACCCAGTGCAGGGGATTCGCCGATGGACTTGTATAAAGCATTTATTCGAACTAGCAGTCTTTCCTTATCCTTGTCAGATAGTGTTCCAATGCTCTTGTCTGACTCGGATAAGCTTACAGCTTGTATGAGAGAGTAGAGACAATCAGCAAGCGCACCTTTCCATTCCTTGGACTGGGCGACCTCGAATGTATATTCATCATCACCATTAAGCTGACGTTCTATCATCTTATTCTCCACGAATCCTAAAGGGATAGGGTAGTGGATTTCATCAATCAATGCTTGCTTTATTGTCTTCATATCAATTCAAATTAAACCTCTGGAGTGAGTTTAGAGAGAACTTCGGCTTCCTCCTCATCGCTGAGTGAGTTGAGAGCCTTAATCAGAGTCTCATCGGTTGAGTTAGCCTTCACATTGGCACCAGCAGCCTTCAAAGCAGCGATGAGGTCAGCTTTCTTATACTTCTTACCCTTGTAAGTTGTATACTGGTCGGTAGTATCGGCAGTCTCGGCTTCCGTATCTACTTCCTCAGACTTGGTAGTAAGCATGTAAATCTGATCTACGTCCTCGATTACTGGCAAGCAGATAGCCTGTCCTGCGGTAACCTCCTGCAATGATGGCTCATTCTTGGAGTACTTAGAGATAAGCTTGTAGCTGTCAACGTTAGAATACTGAACACCTGGTACTCGGTTGGTGTCCTCTGCAAGTGTACCCCAAACGAAAGAGCCTACGTTGGTGTTACAGATGAAGATGATGTTATTCTCATTCCATGGCTTAACTGATTTTGGCTTTCCGTTCTTCTCGATAATCACGGTTCGGTTGATAACCTTGATGGCTGCACCGAACTCATCCTCGAATGCTTCCGAGAAAGCTGACTCCGATGGTGTCTTGAGCTTGGTATTTTCGGTATAAGTCTTACCCTCGTAGTCGGCAACAAGCTCTTTTGCCCATTGCTCCTTGCGGATTTTCTTAATCTGCGTCTTAGCGAGCATAACCTGTATGATGGTATTGTTATCGGCATTTGCCTTATCGAAGATTTTCTCGAAATCATCACGGGTTGTAACACCATTGGTTTCTGTTTTGAAGCAGTTTGCCTTAAAATATCCATAGTCAACACGGATAGCCTTACCCGTATTGTCTGCATCTTCAACGGCAATAATACCATTAGAGAGACCTGCCAAGAAGTTCATTTCGTTACGCTCTTCGAGACCAACAGAGCAAGCGACACCATCATTCATGAGCTTGTTGATGATACGAGCCTTTGCAGTTTCTGCCGCCTGTCGTGTTGATGTAGCCTGCTCAACCAAGCCTTGCGCCTGGAATGAATTGGCTCTCGCTACAATGTTCTCATACTGAGCCTTCATGATGTTGATGTTGTTGATATCAGACTCGAAAAGAATCTTCTTCATCGCAATCTTTGGCAACTTACCATTAGAGGTTGCGATTTGACCACGCTTCTTCAAAGGAATGTCCGAATCCATCTCAACGATGTCGGCAGCTACATATGTGGTCTTAGCTGATGAACCTTCCCACTTCTGATCGGGAGAATACACATCGGTAAGCATCTCCTTATAGAGGTAAGTGCGCTCCTTCGGATTCTCCTTCTCCTTAACATACAAGCTAAGTTTAGGAAAGATAGCTCGGATAAACTGAATAAAAAGTGATTCGTTCATATAAACAATCTTTTAAGTTAAAAACTAGAGCACAACTTAGTCATGCTCAAAAATAAGACTTGGGAGAGCGGTCTTGATGGCGGTTCTCTGAGTCTCGTCCTTGAACTGATAAGGCATTGCCACATCGTTCACGCGACCATTATCCATGATGGCAACCGCTTCGCCCTTCATGCGTGAGCGTACAACAACCCCAGCAAATTCCGCATTGCTAGCCTTGTCTTTGTACTTGCCATCTTCGGTTTCAAGTGGAGAATACTCATAAACATCATTAACCTTCTTGCGGACTATGATGTGACCTGCCTGAATAACCTCATCCTTGAAGTTGGCGTAGTCGAGTGCTCTACCGCCTGTGATACCACCGAGATACTGACGGATAACCACAGCGTCCTTACCCATGTCGTAGCCTTTGGCTTTTGGCTTGTAGTCTTCTGCTACCATAATCTAATAATTTATTAGTGAAACAATAGATGATTACATCTGAGCCAGCTTCTTGACTTCATCATCAGACATTAACTTATCTTCCTCCTTTTGCTGAGGTTTCGTATCGGGAGCAGGGATTCGTCCAAGCTTTTCAAGACCCTTTTCGAGTCTTTCCTTGTTCTCTTCCTCAATATCTTCCTTCAACTCATCGAGGTAGTCCTCAAACTCCTCTTCATTCTCAAACTTCATGCGAGAGAAAGATTTAAGCCGACGCTCTCCGAACTTACCTGTGTCCTTCAGCAGTTCCCTTACCTTTGCGGTACGGCTGCTTGTGGTATTGCCAGACTTCAATGCAGTTATATCGCCTTTGAGTGTAGCAACAGCCTTTGTAAGTTCCTTGATTGCGGTGAGGGTAGCGGAGTCATCATCATCGCTATCCTTCTTGCCCTTCTTGCCCTTCCGTGACGGACTTCTACGTGCTGGATCGTCATCTGGATCTGGATCGTCATCTGGATCTGGATCGTCATCTGGTGCAGGATGAGCGTTTTTGTACTCTGAGACTTGGCGGTCTGCTGCGGACTGAGTTAACTGGAGTAACGGCAAGACATCATCAATTGCGTCACTAATACCTTCACTAACTTCTTCGTCAGTAGCATCATCTTTGAGTTGAAGTTTGTTGGCAACATTGGCGGCAACACCCTTTAACTCCTTACGGCTGAACCCCAATGCCTTAATGTCTCGATTGGTTTTCAGCGCATCAAGAACTTTTCTGTAATACTTGTTCATTGCTTGTTGAGTTATATTTAACAAAAATGGTCTGCGAGCGAAATGCAGGCAGACCAAACGTAGAACTCGGTGTAAGAGCAATGTTACGAAAAGTTCTGTCACGTGCATCTTCACACGCTTTTATGGATGCAAATATACGAAATATTATTTAAACAACAAATAATTTTAGTAAAAAAGTGAGAAATTATTTTCATTTCAATAAACAAGGGAGAACTTCACAGCCCTCCCTTGGTAGATAAGATGCAATAAAAAATGCACTTAAATGTGCAAAATATCTTCTGTGTTCAAGTTAGATTCTTTTGGTATATAATTATAGGTCTGATGTATTTTATCAGCTTAGAACTTATAATTTTCCTTTATCGTGGTAAGAGTAATACTGATCTGATTTGCTACTGATGATAACGTGGTCCATAAAAAACAATCTCATTATTTCACAAGCCTTCTTTATCTTATATGTTATTTCATCATCGCACTTTGATGGAAAACAGCTAGGACTAGGGTGATTGTGTACCAATGCTATAGTAGTAGCATTGCATGAGACAGCTTCTTTGCATATCACTCTTACGTCTACAGCCGTTTCTGAAATTCCACCTTTGGATAATCGAACCATTTTGATTAACTTGAAGTTGTTATCCATACAGAACAGATAAGATTCTTCTATTTCTAAATCCTTGACGTATGGTAAAATATAGTTATAGACTTCGATGGAACTACCCAAATCTGTAAATTCTTGCGACTTCTCCTTCATAAATCTTCTGCCAAGTTCGAATGCTGCGAGTATAGCGGTAGCCTTCTTTTCACCTATTCCTTTGATAGATGTAAGCTCCCGTAGTGTTCTCTTGCTTGCCTTTCTCAATGAATGACTACCATCAAAGATTTTTCTTATTGGTTCATTACCCTGTAGCATAGGGTCTATACCGATAATTGAAGCAATAAGATTTTCGTTACTTAGATTTTCTACCCCATATTCTTTTGCGTATGATGTGATAGAATCGTACTTGATAGTTCTTGCATTATCCTTCATAAGATACCTCCTCTATGTCTTTTGAATAATCGAACACAACATCAAAGCTGAATCCCAATTCAGTAACGAGGTAGAAATGAATATCCTCCCAGTTCCAACTTGAAGGAATGCCTTTTATCTTTTTAGACTTTTCGGCATCCATTGCTATAATAACGTTCTCTTCCATTGCTCTATATTATTTTTAAAAGTTCATAACTTTCGTTTCATACACTATGAATCCTATCCGATCCACCACAACCAGTTTCAGATGATTTCCTCCTGGTCCATTTACATCACCATCATTCAATCCGATTTCCTCTAACGTAGCTTTAATGGCAGTTTGGTAATCTCCTATACCTTGAATTAATAAGCATAGGTCTGGTCTCTCATCAAGAAACTGGTGAAAACCATACAGGCTATATGAGCCTTTTTTGATAAGTGAGAAAAAATCTTTCCATTCATCACCACTAACCTGCGTGGTTACGGATTTTAGCTCTTCTATTGTTGTGCATTTGCTTTCCATACGATTTCATTTATCGTGAAACAATGAAGTCATTATCCGTAAAGGTCTGATCCTTGAATCTTTCGAACAATTCTCGGTCGCTGATGAGCTCATTAGCAAATGATAACTCTCTGAATGAAAGCTTGTACCCAAACTTATCTTTCAACATTTCGATTTTGAGTTCTTCTTTCTGAAGTTCCGATAATTCATATACTGTCATATTCATTTCCTCCTATTAAACATTGTCGTATCGCTATCCAACAATTCAAATTTAATCCCTTTATCTGTTTTCTTAGTCAGCCATTTTGCTGTAACCACGCCGCCATTCCATGCTTTTATGAGAGGGAGAACCTTACACTCCCCTAAATTTATAATCTGTGTCATATACTCGCAAGCACCTTCAAAAGTGTCGAATGCGTGAAGTAATACCGTATATCTATCAAATTCTGTATTAACGTTCATTGCTCTTATCTCCTATACTTTAAACCAATTTATAGCTTTCAGTATTCTCATTGTATGCTACGACTCCTTTCTGCTGTAAATTACAAAGTGCAGTGTTGAAGTTATAGATACTAAACTCTGCTTCGATAGCTTCAATCAAGTATCCTTCTTGGTAGCCGAACTTGACCTTTTTTAAAGCCTTTGTAATTCGCTTCTCTAACGCTTCTACTGTGTAAACTTTAACCTTTTTCATTGCTCTTATCTTTAAATTGTTATTAATTTATTTTTGATGGTGTAAAGGTAGTCATTTTTTTGCAAATGACCAAATGTTTTGAGCATAAAGTACTTTTTGCTAACTTAGTTTAACTTATTGATACTTAGATACTTATATTAAACTATTAATTTTGTGTATGTAAGTCTATTTCTTAAAAATGGTATAAGTATATGGAGATAAAAAATGAACAGCTTAGAAAGGCTTATATTGAAGTGTATAGTCTTTTTCTGAATTACTTTATATTAAATAAAAAATGCACTCTAGCCTCACGGTCGGAGTGCACTAAGAGCAATGAAACGTTAAAAGAAACGTTTCGGCTGCAAAGTTACAAAACTTTTCTGTATCTTGCAAATTTATACTATACTATTTAATAATTGCAAATCATTGTCTCTATCGTAGTCGTATGGATAGAAGGTGTTGGCAAGAGCATCCATCTTGTCGGGAGAACGTTTCAGACGCTTCTTGATTTCGTCTTTTGGTTCCATGATGATAGAACCATCTGACTGAAACAGCCAATGCACTTCGCACAATTCTTGATCCAACTCATCGTCAGGTGGGAGTGCTGCAAAGAATCCATTCTTCGGGTTGAGCCAGTCACGTATGCACCAAAACAAATAAGCCCTCATGTTAGCGAAAGAGTAGCAGCCTGTCACATCATGCTTGTTTCTCACGCCTTCCGAGAACTTGCAAGAGAATGCAGTTAAATACTTTTGCTCTATGAGTCTTGAATAAACTCCAGCACCTTCTCCTATGGTATCAATGAAGGCTTTATTCTTGGAACTCAAACTTAGGTAGTGTGCGACTTGACCTGCGACTGCCATGTGGTCCGCATGACCACCCGAATTATGACACTTGATTTCTGAAACATAGTTTCCTTGTCGTGGAACATAGCAAGACCTATCGCGCCCCATACCTGCGACATCGACACCTAGGCGTATTGGCTTATGGGTGATAAAGCCACTATCTTTAAGTTCCTTCCATCTTCTATGCGCAATCTCACACCATTCGTATGGTATGAGGGTATCTTCGGAAACCTTCGGAAACATACCGAGAACCTTAACACGAAAAAGGTCATTTGGAGTGTAATATCCACCTTCCCAAACAAAATCGCCACGACCTTCATCAAACTCAGATTTTCTGATTTTCTGTGCCCATGCTGAGACCTTATCGGCTACCCATTCATAGTCAACTTGGCCAGGGATAATATTTTTCTTGCTTACTACGTTCTCTGCGTTGAGGGATGATAATCTAAACTTCTTGAATCGGGGAGACTTCATGGAGTTGGCTGCATACCCTGTAGTAACGTTTGGGTTGAACACCAATAGCAATCGAGAGTTTCCTTGCAGGTTACCCTCGATTGCATTATAGATGGTGTCCGAGATACCCGATGCTTCAGTTACGATGAACATGGTGTTTACAGCATGGAATCCCGACCATGCCTCAGTATTGTCGGCTGAAGATTTGAAACCTGTCAAATACCATTCCTCGTAATCTGTTCTGATACCATCTGACAGCAAACGACCAGGCAGGAAGCCTGCCTTTTTGTATAGACGTGCCACTTCAGGAATCATGATGTTTGTTACCTGTCTTCCTGTCGGTGCTGTAAGGGCGATCTTGGTGTTCTTTTCCAAACTGCCATCCTTGCCGAAGCGAGGAGTGAGGTAGAGGAAACATAAAGCGGCTACGGCAGCGATGAAGTCCTTACCCCTTGCAGTTCCACTAGCTACCGTTGTCATTTTGTTCTTTTGAACAGAACGCAATATAGCCTTTTGTTCTTCGTCAAGGCGAGCCTTCAAGACTTCCTTGGCGAAGAGACACCAATCATTGCGCCATGCAATCATTTTTTTTATTGCTTTCTGTTCTGACATATTTTTAATTCAACAATATTCGTATTTTCTTATTTCCTTTGAGTATGGCTGCCGCTGCTCTGTGGTGACCGTCAATTATATAAATGTTCCCATTACGCTGTACTCCATAAGGGACTTCATTTGAATCAAAATTAATAGATGCAATCGCCTTTAGATTATTCGCTCCTATGTATTCTTGTGTTGGGTGTATCTTATCGACCGACACATATTCGTACTTTCCTGTTGGTTTACTAAATGACGATACAGTTTCTACGCTTGCCCTAACTTTTTCTGATTCCTCTTTTTGATATTTCTGCTTGAATACATCATTTACTTTGACAGCCATAGTACTCGTATTACCGAAAAGAGGGAAAGAAATTGCATCTACCTTTTTGTCTATTTTGCCACCCGCATCAGCCTTTCGGCTCTTTGCACTATTGGAACTATTTGTTCCTCTTGTGCCATTACTTCGTTTACCCATAAACAATTATTTTATATATTCCATTTATCTTTATGCTTTATATCTCCATTATATGGATTTTTAAGCGCTCTTAACGCCCTGTCTACTATTTTACTAAACTCTTTATTGTCTATGTCTTTGCCTCTAAACTCGAGTGGGTCCACTTTTCCACGGCCATGTCTAACTAATCCAAAATGGTCTACCTGAATCATCGTTTTATGATAATAATTTCTATCAGAGACTATCTTAAATCCGTCTCCATCGAAATCAGCCACAAAATAGCCATCGACCTCATCTCCCTTGGTTTTATTCAAAGTTTTACCAACTATATTTGATACAATATTACCTAATCTATACTTGTCCTTTTGTGGTATATGATTGAACTCTGGCACCTCTATCATAACTCCTTTTTTATACTCAGCTTTCAAGTCCTGATAACCGAGTTTGAAGTCATAAGATTTGGTTCCACTGAAACTTTCTGTTTTATTACCCCCTATAGAGCTCATGCTCATAGTTCTTGTTTGTGCCATCATTGCTGGCGACCGTCTTCTGGTTCCGTTACTTCTTTTTCCCATAATCAAACAATTTAATTACTACTATAATAAACTACTTTGATAGCTTTGGAAAATCCTGCATGTTATCAAGAATATCTTCTATAGAGAAGTTCTTTACTTGAGTATCATACAAGGTCTTTTTCAGCTCTTGATATTTAGCTTTTGCATCAAGATCAAGCATACCGATGGTATCTTTCATCTTTTCAAAAGCTTTCAACTTGTTCTTGATGATGATGATTGGTGTAATATAGACAGCACTGTTCTCTTTGCACCACTGCTCAATCACGTTACCACCTCCATAAACGATGAATCTGAATCTGTTGCCATTTGCTACGAACTTGGCAATCTCGTATTCAAATTGCAGTTCATTTAATCGGTCTGTACACCCCCTTGTGGCGAATGATGAGTAACCTTTAGGGACACCCATCAAATTCAGCTTATAGAACTTAGGAGCCACATTTAAGTCGACGAATACACCAATCCCCTTTTCCTGCATAGCTCTCGCAAGGAAGCGTTTCTTATAGATAGCCTGCATACCAAAAGCTATTGGAGTATCATTTGATAAGCTGAAGTTAGGCTCAATGATGCTGCCAGGGTTATACTTCAAAATCTTCTCTGGCTTCTCATAGATTGACCGGAATCTATAATCATCAGTATAGAAGTGGAGTGTTCCCCTGCCATTCATATTCGTTGTTCTTGCCTGCTCACCAAAGCAATAGAATGGGATTTCTATGTACTGAGGTTGCACATCAGACAACAAACATGGTATCTCCAACGGATTGTCCGTTGGAAACAAACAGTCTGGTATATACAATTCTCCGTTATACATAATTATCCTTCTTCATCATCGGGAAGCTCCTTCATTAACTTCTCGAATGGGTTTTCTACTAATCTGTTATCTACTTGCTCGACATAGCCACGCTTCTTGCCCTTAGTTTTCAGAAGGAAGATGATTGCAGTTAGGTTGCCTTCGTTCACTTTTTCAACCAACTTGCTTTCCGTAAAGTCAAGGATGCCTTCATCTATATCATCCAGCATCTTGGCTAACTTCTCATCCTCTTTTCGCCAGTTATATAAGGCTTGACGTGTAATGCCCAAAGCTACTGCCGTAGCAGCCATGTTGCCGCCCTTCTTTTCGTAAGCAGCGGCAATCTTATTCAATTCTGTTCTTCTTACCTTTGCCATAATCAACCTTTCTAACTTGCAGATGCTATGACAGCTTTCAAAGCATCTATGTAAGACATATTTTCTGTAAGCAACAAGCAACGTGCTAAATCTCCAATAGGTCCGAGACCAGGAAGGAGATTGACGTCTATCACGTAAAGGTTACCTTCATTATCGCAGCGCATATCAATACGTGCATGATGTTGTAACCCAAGACTGGAGAAAACATCGGAAGCTATCCTCTTAGCCCTATCATCTAAATCTCCATAGACCTTGCAGCCGACCTCCATATAGTTTTTCTTGCTTTCGTATGTTTGGATGCCGCCATTTGTTGTACAGATTACCTCCATTACAAATGTTCTGAGGGGAAAGCCTTTTATGCAGACAACCGTAAATTCTCTTCCATTTATAAAGTCTTCTATAACAACGTCTCCTTTGCCTTTCGGATCAAGCTTTTTTGTTTGAACTCTGATTTCATCAGCGGTGTGACAGATGTTTAGTTCAGAGATACCAACACTATCACTTCCATATCTAGGCTTTACGAAATAAGTTTTTCCGTGCAAGTCAAACACCTGATGATACTGATGTGGTACTCTAATACCATTCATCGTAAGCCATCTTGCAAGTTTAGCTTTATCCCTTACAAGTTCGTACTTGCTAAAATCTTCTGCCGTGGTCCTTACACCTTTCTTTCGGATTGTATTGATGATTAACTCGCTTGCAGTTCTTAGCAATACGACATCCTCTTTGTCAATGAAGTCGAGGTTGTCCGTCTCGTCAACAACTGCTAACTGGATATTTTCTCTACCAAGTGCTTCTTGATAATATCTGAAAACTGAAGGTGTATTCAGTTCTTTCATTTCTTTCTTACTTGTTATGCTCCAAATCATTTTCTTTTTCCCCTTCCTTTATTTCGGTTAAACGTTCACTTGCTAACTCTAGCAACTTTGCAAATGTGATGCTTGGGGATTTTATGCCAAACTCCTTACCTATGTCCTGTTGAATCTTAAGCAGGGTTTTCTCGTTATCTTCTTCGGAAGCTAGAATGAGAGCATCACTTTTGCGTGCTTGCTCACGAATGTCTCCATACAATGTGTCCAGACTAGCGAATGAGCTAGGATAGAGGATGATTGTGAATACGAAATTCTCCTGCATGGCATATACATCTATACCCTCTGTGCTTATTGGCTTAATCTCGTCGATGTTCACATGGGCAAACTTCTTAAAGTCGATAGATTGAATTGATGCAAACAACTTCTTCAAAATGCTAACATTAGCTTCACCATGAAGGGAGTTGTGAGATAATTCAATAGCAATAGCTTCATCATTTGTAATCTCGCTCTCTTCTACATATAAGATGCCTAGCATTTTATAGTGCAGTTTCTTGCAAGCCCTCAAACGATGATTACCGCTGATCATGATGTATCTACCATTATCCTTCTTGATACAGGTAGGCACACTACTCAATCCAGACTTAGCTATGTTGTCTGTTAGTTGGGCGAAGTCTTCACCCGACATTTCATTTGCATTGATTTCTACCTCATCTATGAGGTTTATATCAACTTTTGCGTATTTCCATCTATCTTCATTTTCCATTCTTCAACGATTTTTGATATTTCTCAATGATTTCCTTATTCGTAGTGTATATGCCAAGTATTCCTTCGTAAGCAAGATAAGATGATGTGCAGTGTTCCTTCACTTTCTTATACACGCCACGATATTTCATGCTCACAGGCTTATGAGTGTAAGCGCAGGAGATAACCTTCTCGCAAAGCTTGTGCATTCTTCTGCTCAAATATCTTTGAACTCCTACAGATTGAATGCAGTACAGTATGAGTTTACTCAATCGAGGGATTGCGTTATTCGTGCAGAAGTCCGTTAATTGAAATAAATCATACCCCTTGTGTTGAGGTAGCGTAAAACCAAACCCACCTAGGGTATATTTATCGTATTTTACCGCAAAAGCATACGTACATACGCTACATTGGTCCACCTTCTTGATATACTTCTTTTGTAAACAATGAAGAAGAGAAGCATCTACTCGTTCAATCTTTAGCTTATTTGCGTCTGTAATCTCCAAATCATCAGGAGGAACAATCTCATTGCATTCGATTCTGTATGAAGAATACGAGGTGCTTGCATTATTTTGTGCAGTTGGCTTATTGCAATAGAGGAACCTTCCTGCAGACCGTCTTTCCCCACTTGAATTATTCCACATAGCTATCTTATGCAGGTTTCTCAGATAAGGGCTGTTGCTGAAATAGTAGAAATAACTATCACTCGGAATACTTTCCACAAGATTATAGTAGTCGTTCCTTGCAACAGAAAAGTCTGATTTCAAGTCACTATTCTCAGAAATGAGTTTGAATGCTCTCTTCTGCTTCTTCTCTATTCTTCCGTAATTAAAGAAGATTACTTTCTTATTCTTGATGGCTTCTTCTAGTGTTCCGACATGGAAATCACATGTAGTGAGTAATCTCATCAATCGCTCATTTGCCTCCTCGGTTTTCTCGATAGATTCCCTTGCCTTAATTTTCAACGCTTCGAAGATGGCACTATTTCTTGCCGATTCACTCATGAAATACTTTTGCAGTTTCACCGCATAAAGAGCCAAAGCAAGCTGTCTTGATGGTGTAGGATTGTTATAGTCCTCCAACCATGCAAGCTTATCCTTATATGTTAGTGATGTTTTACCATTTGCCAACATATAGAGCAGATAGCAGTAGGCATCTTGGCAGTATATAGATACTTCCATCTTATCAAGGAAGAATAACTCATAGTAATACATGAAGCCATTTACTATGCAGATTTCCTTGTGTCCGTTAGCTTTTACAGCATCATACAGAGCTGAAACCATTTCAGAATTGTATGGTAAAGGCTTTGTCATATACGACTCTACCTTGTCGTATGGATTTCCTTGGTAGAGTAGCGGACATAATTCGTCTGGAACATCATATTTAAGCCCAGTAACCTCACAGAACTGCTGGTATGATGTAATTGATTTGAAATCCTCCAATTCGTGGCTTATAGCGTAATAAAATAGCCTGTATGTGGAAAGAACACAAGCCATAGCTTGATAGAAATCATCAGTGGCATGGTAAAGTCTAAACTCTATCGTCTTTGTCTTAAAATATGCAGAAATATTCACTGCATGACGTATGAAACCTTTATTTGAGTTGTTAGTGAATAACTTCTGAATATCCTCGAAAGTCTGAGCCTGCAGGACTCCTTCATAATACTTTTCTGTTGGAGTTGGCATCGCTATGGATATAAGCTCATCACATTCTGATATTTTAGCATACTGCTTAAAATAAGGGTAACATACATAGAAGAATAGGAATACTTTCTTTATCTGATCTACAGACAAATCTCCGACATAAATGTGTACATGGGTGTAGATGCTCCATTTTAGCCTGCCACCTGCAGCAACCATCGATTCATATACAGAACGGAGGTCATGCAGCTCTTTTAAGCAGCAAAGATGTAGTGGAGGGGTATTCACCTCTCCACCAAACTGCTTATTGCTTGAACAATCGGTATTATCAATGCTCTCTTCCTTGCTCCAGGAGTAACCTTCGGGCAAATTTACCTTCGCCCTTTCAAGATTGCACATTTCGATTTCAATACCGAATGTTCTGTTTCTTATGTCGCTATCTACATTCATGAAGCATATCTATTTCGTTAATAATTCCTAGTCTCTGAATAGTTCTTCCTGTCTTACGGAAGTCTATTCCTAAAGCTACACTTGCAAGCGTAATGAGGGATGATGTAACTGGAAGCTCTAAGCCTATATAGTTGGCAATACTTTCCATCAGTACCAATCCCTCGGAAACGTCTTCTGTGATGTAACGTGAGTGAACAGATGTTGGGCTGATGGCTCTATCACTAGATTCTGAGTAACGATGCAAACTCTCTATTGGGGCTGACATATTGAAACCTCCTGCTTCAAATACGCTTGTTTTGAAAAAGCCCAAGTTTTTTAAGACTTTCATCTTTTCTTCGTCAAGTCTCATCAATAGATTGATAGTGGAGTCATTTCCTCTTGCGTATGCTTCACGATACATACAGAAATTTCCCTTTGAATATTCTATTCTCGGAATACTCATAATTGAACCTACCGTATGCAACACCATATTTGGATTTAGTAATGCAGATTCAAGCACGCAATATTTTCCTATAAAATCTTTGCTAATTCTATGCAGTTTCTCCATGCAGGTATCATGATTAGAAAAGCATGCTACAGGAATAACTTCATGCCTATAGCCAACACGAAAAACAACTTCGTTTGGTTTATCATCCAACTCTACTCGTCCTTCCAAATATGGACCTGTTGCTTCAACTAACATTGGTAGTTTTCTGCAATGTTTCTCAAAATAGAAAGAGGATGCGTAACTAGAGATACAGACAACAATCTGATCTTTGTGAAGGTATTGATGTATACGTTCTACTAGACCATCATAGAAGTTACTCTGAATAGTACAAAATATAACTTCTGCTTCTGCAACCTTGCTGAGGTCTTTAGAAACCTCTTTGATTGCAGTTTCTGTATAAGTTGATTTCTCTTTAAGAAAAACCCTTTTGCCGTTCTTGATAAGTCTATCAAAGGCATCTGATTTGTATGAAGATGTCTTTAGGAGTGTAACCTCATGACCTTTAATAGAGAGGTCTGCGGCAAAAGCTACTCCTACGTTGCCCGTTCCTATAACTGCTATTTTCATGCTCTTTTATTTTAATTCTACAAAAATAGAGCGGCTAGAGGGACTCGAACCTTCGACCTTCACATTGGGAATGTGACGCTCTGACCGACTGAGCTATACCCGCAAAAGAGCGGAGAGTTGGAGCCGCATCAACGACCTCAATGATGGTATCACTGCGCTCTACTATCTGAGCTATCTCCGCTTATAATAACAACATTCTCTACACGCAAAAATGCTCGTCTTTCCGAGCCGTCAACCCTTGTGGGTATTTTGAAAGGAGGATTGCCTAAAACAAGCTTTGCTCCGAGTAAACAGGATTCTTGGAAATTCCAAATTCCTCAATCTGTACTCCCAACTTTTCATTCAGCCATTTTGCCACTAGGTGGCGATGGCAAAAATCATCTGGCTTTTCGAAGCAACATAGAGCTACATCTTTTCCATTTGCCATTTTCTCTATTGCTGAGAGAAATGCTTTTGGGTCCCGATGAGCCAATATCTCAGAATTGAAACGTTGCACGTAATCTTCTTCCGATTTGGAGTTGTGAAGAATGTCCCATGATGGTGACACGTACTTGTTTGACAATCCTGTAAACCATTTCGGAGGGTAGAGGGCAATGCCGATCATCATGATACCAGCTTTTGCTAACTTAGCTCCGTTTGAGAAGTATGATGTATAAATCTTCATTTCTTTTGTAACTTTTTGCAAAGTTAGATAAAATTATTTAATCAACAAATAGTTTCTTTAAAAAAGTGAGAACTTATTTTCAAGCGTACATTTTCTTAAGAAACTTCTTTAGATATTCGTTATTAATATCCTTTAGTGGAGTAGGGGAGAATGAGGTATCTCGCTCTACTGTTAAGCCTAAATTTGTTGTTAGTTCCTGCAACTCGGTTAGGCTTGTGTAGCCGTACTCGCCTTCACCACTTCCATTGATAGTGATTCCGTAGGCGATATTGTTCTCTAGGTCCGCTTCCAATATGAACCAAGACCATGCACCAACACAAAGGAAGAACTTTGCTTGACAGATGGCTTCTTCTTTTTTGCCATCCTGTGAGTAGAGAGGATATTTTTCCAGTCTCTTCTTAATTTCTTTCGTAATCAGTTTCATTGCTCTTTTCTTTAAATTGTTATTTTTATTTTGATAGTGCAAAGGTAGTCATTTTTCACGAATTGACCAAACGTTTAGGGCTAAATATACTTTTTGCTAACTTAGTTTAACTTGCTGCTATTCAGATACTTAGCGTTTAGTATAATTGCCGCATCTACTATCATCTGACCAGCATCAATTCCTAATGAGTGATAGAAAGCACCATGTCCGCAAAGTGATTCGTATGCAATTCGCATGGTTCTACGTTCTTCCCTTGTGAAATCATACTTAAAAGTAGAAAAGATGGAGAGTGCTCCTTTCAAATCTCCATCTTTTAGCTTTTGTACACCTTGTGCAGTTTTACTCATCTTCATAAGGCTCAATCTTTCTTGTTGTGAAATCGTCTGCGGTCAAGATGATTTCTGACCCATTAACCATTTCTTCGACTTTATCGCATGCGTCACGGCCATTGATGGCATCAACCTCCACTACCTTTTGCAGGTATTCGGTTACTTGCACTTTAACCTTGTGAATGGCAGCTTTCTCTAGTTCCTCTATTCGAAGATTGAACACTTCTAGGAGTTCTTTGATTTCCTTTTCGATTTCCTCGAAATCAATGATGATATCCTTCAAGCGTTTAGGTGCTCCTTTTATTCCATGACCTTCTTTGTCACACCAGTTTAAGGCTTCACCATCAGGGTCAAAGTTCTCGTAGTAGTCAGAAATGTTCTGTAAGAAAACTTCTGGGTCGTTGTCAACAATTTCAATACTCATGTAGAAATCTTGGCCTGCTGGCGAGTAACGCTGAAAATACACATCTACATACGTTTTATCATTTTCGGAGAAATCTACCTTCCAACCTTTCTTTTCTCCGATTTCTGTAATCTTTTCTATTAACTTCTGTTCCATCGCTCTTAATTTTAGTGCTTCTTAATAATGAAGCCGTTATACTTACTTGACCAAATGACGTATGAGTCATACCCATGTGGTTTCTTATATTCAACTTTTCTCATATTATTAGATGTCGTTATAATGAAGACCTTCACCCTCCACTAGTTCGTGGTCTTCGTTTTCAACTAATTCTGATAGGGATAACCAGCATCCACGATAAAGAGACTTTTTCAGCTCTTGATAACGTGCTTCTGCAACTTCCTTATCTGTGATGAGGGATTCTTTAAGTTGGTCCTCTGTGTAGAGATACCATATCAATTTATATATCTTCATAATCGTATATTTTATGGTTCTACTATATATTCGTTAAGTGTATGCTGTTCTAACATAAACTCGTAACCTACATTGTTAAGTTGACTTTGCTTATGATACCCAAGTTCATTAATCTGAGTATCTGTAGCATTAAACTTCCTTGCTGCTTTTATGCAATTTGGAAGGTTACCGATAAAGAGCAATTCCTTGCTATCTGTAGATAGGTGCTCATCGGTTCTGTATAGAAAATAAACCTGCAATTTCATACATTCAAATTAATAACCCATAATGTGATTTAAACGCCAATCTCTTTCGACATCGGAGATATTTCCGTTTTTATACTCTTTTTCGATTTCTTTCTTTGCATCACTAATTGATGCTGAGTAACCTAATGCATTCATTCTCAATCCTTTCTTTGAAATCTATAATTTGGGCATTCCCTTTTATTAGCCATCACAAGCAGGACAGGGAATAACAGACCATCTTGCAACCATTACCATATTCGTTGGCTGCTTCGCAAGTTTCACAGTCATAATAGGTGTTGATGTTGAATGCGCTCATAACTAAATCTCCATTTCCACTTCAATTCCCTTCTTTGGATTCTTGGTAGCTCTGTCTAGGCTAACCTTTCCATTGAACACACCCTTGACGATAGCATAGAACTCGGTGGTCTTCTCGCCATCTTTTTGTGCAGTTGGTATTTTGCCAACCCTTTCACAGACTATTCCGTTTTTAGTAAGGATGGTGTTTGTGACCATTTCTCCGTAGTAAGACTGCTCTGTGCGCTGTTGAATGACTTTACCGACTACCTTGACTTGCATACCTTTCTTGATGGCATCAATACCACCTTTTAAGCTATCCTCGTAGTTCTTCACCAGGAAGAAAGCATAAACGAACTGCTCCGAGAATGTGTAGTAGTCATTTGCTACTTTCTGCATTTCAACCTCGAATTGCGATTTAGGCTCTTTAGAGAGCGCAAAATCGCAGACCTTTGTTATGTATGAGGCGTCAACCGTAAGCTTCTTTGAGTCTCTTATTTCCTCTAATTTGGCGATTGTTTCTGATGGGTAATAGTGACCATTTGCGTAATAGCCTTTCTTGTAAACGGGGCACTCATCATACTGAGCCTTGCACATGGCGATCATGTCATTCTTCAAGATGGCATCCGTATATCTACTATCCTTAGGACCACCCCAAATTGGGATAAGGTCTCCATAGTCATCATCGGTGGCATATCTGATGGTGTGGTCGTAGGTCTCATAAAGTTTGCGTGTAAAGTCTGAGAGAAAGTCAATGTACTTCAATCCGAACTTTTTTATGCACTCGCAACCTACTTGCAGTTCATCGCCAGTTTGCGTATTCTCGATTACGTATGCGTTGTTACACCAATGACCACATAGGTCGCATTTGCCGTAATCAGCTCCATGCTCCTTAATCTTGAATACCAACTCCTTGGTTGTATCAGCAGGGGTAAAGGCTCCATTCTTATATGTGGCCAGCAATCTCCAATTACTTTCGTCTGGCATATTGATGGTGAGGTCACAGATGTCATGCCAATACTTACCGATGATGGTTTGACAATCTTCTACTACCGCATGACGGAATAACTTTTTTCGTGGGTTACTAATGGTGTAGTCGAAACCTTCTACATTGCGCTTTGTCTTCTCAGCGAACTTCTTAAATGCGTCAACTGACTCTGATGGAATAAACGTCTTTATCGTATTCATTGCTCTTATCGTATTGAGGTAGGGTGGTTAGCCCTACCATTTCCTTCTTATGCGACTTTCAAATATTTGCGTAAATCAACCAATACTGATGCTACGCTTACAAAGTATGGAATGCCATTTCTTTCTTGCTGCATGTGGATTCCGATGCTTTCTAGTACAGCTTTTTCACTTTTGCTGTAGAAGTTATCAGCTAGCGTACCAAACTCGTTTTTGCCGTATGGCTTGTTCAATATGTCGAATAGCTGTTCCTTCTTCATTTGCTCCTTCAACTTAGCTGATTTTTCTTCTCTATCTCTTGCAACTCTTTTGAAGTTCATCTTCTCCCAAAGAATGCAGAAAGCATCCTTATCTAGGTCGCTTGCCATATATACATTCTCGATGGAAGCATATTCGGTAGCATTGACCGACATACCTACTCGCTGTTCAAATTCTTGCTGTGTCATGATTACTTGTATAAATATGGAGATGTTTCTCTTCTACATTACTCGAACGATATAAGGAAAATTGTAACCTCTTCTTCCATGAGTAAACCCATTATTTTTATTAAATCGGCAATCGCCAACAATAATGAGAGTCTTGGTTACTTTGCTGACCGTTTCTACACGTTCTTCAAATACATAGTGAACAATAATCTTGTCTCCAACCTTAATATTTTCTAATTGTTTCATTGCTCTTATCTCCTATTCTTTTAATTGTTATTATTTATTTTTGATAGTGCAAAGATAGTCATTTTTTGCGAATTGACCAAATAATAACCGCTTTATTTTCAAGTACTTACAATAGTTTAACCTTTAAACTTCTTTATAGTCTGTTTGCTAACTTTTGCTAACTTTTTAATCGGACGTATTGTAGTTTTGGAAACTTTTACTATCTTTGCAGCATGAATATACAAGAATATCTAGAACAATGCTCTGTTAAGTCCGTGGACGAACTTACAGACGAACAGGTAGTAAGCTACTATACCAATGGCAATGCAGGTATAGCTCAAAAGTGTGCGGTAGAACTAGCTCTTCAAGATTATTCTAAATGCGGTTTCACGAAGATTCAAATTATGACATCTATTCGTAAAGCTATGGTTACTAAAGTTGATTTTGGTATGAGCTATATTACTAACGAATCAGCAATAGGTCCATCTGGGAAAAAATCAAGATGGGTGGTAGAACCGTAATCTACCACTCATCTTTTTGTAGGCTTACTCAACTTTAAAAACTTCTCGTATATAGGCATAGCTTCGTTGAATAATTTTGGTAGGACCTTTTGGAAGTATTTATTTTTTGCCCAATAATTTTCGCTTAGATGCGCAATTATTTCAGCAAGACATTCATGTATCCCTGATGAGAAGTACTCGGTTTCGTGTCCAGACATTCCTTTTATGCGCTTATGCTCTTTATCAAAAGCTTGTAAGGTATCAGATATTACTCCAAATAGTTTTTTGGTGTCATCATTCTTATTTTTAACTTTATCGAGCTCCTCATAAAGATTATCTACCATTTTCCATTTTGGGTTATTTCCTTCGCCAAAATATCTATATTCGGGTTTATTGTATTCATCAAAGAACTTTTTGTAAAGATTCTTAAAATCAACCCTGTCTTCCCAACCGCCTTGTAATGTGGATTTAGCGTGTCCATATTCATGATATTGAACCTTCTTGCGATACCATTTCGAGTTCTTGAACGTTTCTCTCATAGCGCTGAAGTCTATTCTGACATGATTATATTTACGCCAAAAATAAGTTTCACCTTTATCAAGACTTATACAAGGAACAAACTTATCAAAGCTATCGTAGAACTCTTTCTTTCCAAGCCATTTGGTCGGACTCAACCCAATACCTCTAAAACCTTCCACGATGGTATGAGGTGTATTGCAGGATAGCTTATCTAAGCCATACGCAATCAAATCTTGATCCGAAGACAGCTTGTAGATGTTGTACGCGCCCTCTATCTCACGATAAACTCTTTCATAACCTCGAACATCAATCCTTGCAGTTTCTATGGTCTTGATATAATCATTGAAGCGAGGAATCCATCTTGTAGGAATGATACTCAAATCTGCTGTTCTCAATTCGTTCAGATGGGTAGCAGCTTCCATGACCTCCTTCAAGCCGTTATGATATTCGTCAAGAAAGACCTCATAAGCCTTGCTCCAGCCTTCTGATTTGTAAGCCGACATAACTCTTATCCAAGAATTGACGTTATCAATGTTTGGACCATACAGATTTTGCATGAGTTTCTTACCTGCCATAACTGCTTCCTGGTCGTCTAATGCAGTCTCCAATTCCCAATCATCGAAATCATCTATTAGCTTCTTAGGCTTCAACGGAATAGAACGAAGGTCTTGCAGTTCCCTACGAGCTTCATCATAGGTAGCCTTCAACTTTGGTTTTATCTTGCTCACTGGTTCGAATTGTGTAGGAGTGATATTCGCAAACTTCTTGGTTACTCCATCTTTCCAATCACCGAAATCATAGCTATAATCGAACTTAGCTAGATAACTTTTCTTTGTCCTGCCGAAAGACTCTACAGCTAGACGAACCTTGTCATCATACTTGTCGAACATATCTGATAATACAGAGCGTTCGCTATCAGTCATCATTCCAAAACTCTCTTTAAATTGATGTGTAGTGAGGAATTTTTCAAAGCTTGATATATCAACATCATAGGCTTTAGCATTTCGCCTTAATGTTGCTATGTCAGAATTATCTACATCTATGTTGTATTTCAATAAGTCTCTGTTCTTCCAAGCAAGCTTTATGGCTTTTTCGTCTCTGTCAGCATGGCGGTACTCAGCCGCGTCCTCAACGGACAGGTGCCAATACTTTCTATTATCCTTCAAGAAGTATGGAAGTGTTTCAGCTTGCCCGATTCGGCTGCGGTTATTGCGTACCCAGTCATTAAAGTTCTTTGGGGTGCGCGAAATCATAGCTGACTTCTGAATGGAAGGAGAACCATAGTATTCTTCATCGCTCATCACAATAGGTACAACATAACACATGCAGTTAGGATGCCAACCTAGGAAGACAAAGTCTTTTGGGTATATTCCCAACAAATCATCACAGATGTCTGGTGCAGGATGGCGTTTACTCAACTTAATCTCATATCCCAAGATGAAGTCAAATTGTTGCCAACGTGTCTGCTCTGCCTTTCGGTAAGCCATGTTTATCTCGGTTCTTGCCAAACGTATAGAAGCGTATTGGCAATTCGCGCATGTAGCGGCTTTTCCGAACTTTTCTGTATAATCAGCCTTTAATGAAGGATAGTCTAAAAGATACTTACTGATTCGCTTGCTGAGAACAACCGCAGACTGCCCTCTTTCTATTGCAGTTGATATGGTATGCTCCAACTCCTTTTTCAAGGCTTGTGACTGATACCATAGTTTCTGCGAAACAGACAACCCCTTATCAACCCTATTCTGAAAAGCCTTCAAAGCATCTGAATTAGGTTGGAAATACCTATTGTACTTATCTCCGCCCTTCTCAAAATCATAAGCACGAAGTACCTTTCTTGCAAGTAGGTCCTGCATGATGTTACTTTCTTTCCACTCATTTGTGGTACCTGCATAGATGAGGTTATTCATCTGTGCAGCATAACTAATCATGATGCCATTGATGGTTTGTTTCAGTTCAGGATAGTCCCCAAACAAGAACTCCGCAGAACCATCATAACCGACACCATCTATAGCAGTAGCAACTTGGCTAGCGATTCTATCATAAATGCTCTGAACTTGTGCCACGTAGTTAACTAAGCGTCTGTTCAGAGCATCGTATGCTTTCTTTTGATTGGGGATATTTGGTCTCATTTATTTCGGCTTATAATGTTAGTTTACACATTCCCTTTGATAGAGGATAGCAAACTCCTCATACGAGCAAGTGCCCAACGTTGGCTCCCCTGTAACACTTAGATTACGTGGATTGGAAACGTGGGCACATAATTTGCAGAACTGAGGTTCTTTTGGAATAGGCTTAACCTTCTTCTTTGGAGACATAGCAATTAACCTTTACCTCTACAATCGTCTTGCCATCCTTCTGATATACTCTCTGCTTCATGATCTTCGATTCGATAGTATTGAGTACATCTTTCTTTGCCTGTGCGAGAGTTTCCTTTGTTATCTCATGCAAAGCTTCTCTCATGGACTTGATATGATGGTCTCGCTTGTAGTGGCGAATGTAATTCTTGTCGATACTATAAGCCTTGGCACATACCTTTGGCTCAAGAATTTCTTTCTGCTCAAAGACAGTTACACTGATAGGGTAGAGTCTTCTAGCTAACTTGAATAGCCAAATTGCAATTTTCTTCTTCATAACTTGTGCAGTTTATTGCGTTTATATTGTTTGTTCACCCAGAGCAAAAGCTGACTGCTGTACTGCTGCCGCTTTAAGCTCATCCTGCTGAATATCCTTCATTGTCTGCTGAGGGTCTTGCGACTGCCCAAGCTTAACGATAGATTCAAGCTGACTTTCCACTGGCTTACCACCATTAGCCTTTTGTCTGATGGTGATGTCGTAGCTCTCATCCTTAGGTATATAAGGAGTGATGATGTGGTCGCATGTGACGTTATCTATCTCCTTTTCCCATTTTGGGTTCATTACCTTTAAGAATGCCTTGACTACATTAAACTCTCTCTCAAAGAACTCCTTGAAAGCGCCCGATTCCATGCGAACTTTCAGATGTGCATCAGTGAGCAACGTCTGTCTAGCATCGTAGCCAATATTGCCAAGAGATTTCATATTCTCAAAGCTGATGTCCGGCATTTGGGAAAGCATCCAGAACAATCCGAGGAGGGTTTTATTCTGACCGCTAACCGCTTCTTGCGACTGGTCCCAAGATACGTAAGATATATCACCATCATTCTCAACTCTCCATATACGGAAGCCTTGCCCCTTCTTCTCCTCACCAACTATTCCGCCCTTAACTTTTGCGATAGGTGCAGCATTATATGCAATCACATTGCTATTGCGGCTGATATTGTACTCAAACTCGCTTCGGATATTATCAAGCCCCTCGTAGATGGCGTGAGGTCGATGCAGGTATGCTCCAGGAATCTTATGGATGATGATTTCCTCACCGCTCTTAGTGTTTCCATCCTCATCAACTTGTGCAGTTTCTTCCTCCCACATTTCACCAAGGTTGCTTTTCCTCCAGATGAAATGATAGTTTTCGGTAAAGGTTTCAAAGAATGTTATTGTTTCTTTGTCTGAAACAATCTTGTCATATTCAAACGACATGGCTTGCATATCATCATACTCATCAATGATAGGGTATAATCTTACTCCATCCATAGGGGAGAAGGTTTTGCACTTTAACTTGTAGTTTGATTCAAAACCATATAGAGAGTTTGACTTCTTGACTGAATACCAAATGGTGAATATTTCACAGCTTGCGAAATAAGCTAGTCCACGCTTGTAGTTCATATTGTCTATATGAGCACAATCGTAGATTTTTTCTAACGCTTTTTGAATTTCCCTCTGTATGTCATTATCGGGAGTGTTGTACCTTCTCTTAACTGGTATAGAGAAGGTAAATTCTGTCATTCTATTTGTAAGCAGTTTTTCAAGAGCAACAGCAATACGTGATGATTTTTCCCCATTATCCTTATCACGAAGGTTTGTGGTGTCTGTCATTACCTTATGGCTTTCTGGCTCGTAAAGTCCCAAAAGGTAAGTCCACGAAGGAACCACGATAGTCCTTTTGCGTAGCTTTTCTATCTTATGGCTGATAGCATCAGTTTTCTTGAGTATTTCTTCGATGTTCATATCTTTACTACTTTTGGTGCAAAGATACTAAAAATATTTAATCAATAAATAGAATTAACTGAGAAATTTCATATTTATTTTCGCTTATAGAGCTTTTTATGTTTTATATGATAATGAATAAAGGCGATACAAGCAAATCTGCTTATACCGCCTTAGATAGAGCAATAAAATATCTTATGCAGGAATTAGTAATTGTGCCTTTTCTTTGTTCACGATTTCTAATACCATTTTAGCTGCCTTGTTTACGTCTGTCAAGACAGAAACGATGAACTTTGGTTGTTTTTTAAGCTTGCTGATCCAGCAATCTAGGTAAGCAGCGTTATTATCTAAAATGCGACTGCTAAAGCCTAGGACGTTTCCGATAAGAGCTGATCCAAGCTCCGCAACCAACTCTTCTCTTGCATAGTCCTTTTCTCCTTTCTTATTCTCAAACCCTCTATTCAATCTAGACTTGTGACCTGTTGAGTGAACCATTTCATGTAGAATGGTTGAGTAGTACTCCTGTCCATCCTCGAATATCTCCTGCTCTGTATTGCCCTTCTTGAACTGGCTTTTAAGAGGTGTTGTAATATCATCTACCCCTACTCTGTAAAAAGCTCCACTTGAATACTTGTCGTAGCGGATAGGGCAGAGCCACTTCTGGTAAAGAAGCATATCATCAATTTCCTCGTTGACGTACATACCAGCCGTGTCTGTTAGCAACTCATTCTTATCTTTGAGACTGAACTTCTCCTTCAACTTCTGCATCGTCTTAGGTGCTATCTCTTCGAGGTTGGTTTGGCTTAGGTTGAACACATTGTAGCTCTTCAAAAAAGGCTGGACTTTGCAGTCTAGTTGGGCTGATCGAGTCATTCCGTTGTAGCTGTCTTCTGTTATTTTGTTTCCATTCTTGTCTTTGTACTGGATGGACCAAAACAGAACAGGGAAGCTTTTCTCTCCTTTGTTCACACTAGCTCCTAATGCCTTTATCTGATTGAAGGTAGCAAAGATAGGATATTTGAATCTTTCTTCGTCCATCATGCAGAGGAACAGGAAAAATGAGTTCATTCCATTATATTCACGCCCTCCAAGGTTCACTGGGTTACCACCATAAGATGTAGTAAACCATCCCATCTTCCAATCTCCTGCCTTCATCTTTTGCATTCGTGAAATCATCATTTCAGCAAAATGCTCTAAAACGTTGTCTGTCTTCATTGCTATTGCTTTATTAGTGATTTTATTGCAAATAATATCCTATATGTTTCAATGCCATTTCTACCTCTTTTGGCAATTCAAAGCATCCGTCATAATCAACCAGATGTTTTCCTTTAAACCAAAGATTGCCATCGATGTATGTTTCAGCGTCATCCTCATCAGATTGATATTCCCAATGGTCTGAATCTATTGATACCCATGCTCCATTGTCAAACTTAAATTCAATGTTTACTGTTTTATCTGTTTCCTTAATAATTTTCATTGCTCTTATCTTTTAAATTGTTATTTTATTTTTGATAGTGCAAAGGTAGTCATTTTTTAGCTTTTGACCAAATTTTAATCGCATTATTTTTCTTGATTAACTTTGTGTAACTTATTGATTTCTAAGGTATTAAATAAAACCTATTTTTCTCTGTATAGGGCTAATTCTGAAAAATGGTATAAGGATATGGAGAAGAAAATAGAGCAGCTTAGAAAGGCTTATGTAAAGTATTTAACCTTTCTTTAACTTAACTAATGTTACCGAAAATTACAGGAAGCTAATTTGACAAAAGATAGTCAAAAACGACTTTTAACATGGTGTTACGGAGTGTTAATTAGGTGGTTTGTCACCTTTTCTTGTTAGCAATTTCCTTAATTCTCGCACCTCATTCCTCAAATCAGCGTTTTCTTTTCTGAGTTGCGAAATGAGGTGATTATATGATAGCTCTGTTGTCTTATCCATATTACTTGAACTTGATGACGAAAAACTCAGTATCAAGCCACTTATCGGGGCATAAGCCTTTCTTAGGCTTGCCGATTGTGATACTATCAATCTCCTTTTCAATTCGTGGGCTATCCTTGCGATAACCGTTAATGAAGAGGACATGAGTGTATGGTTTGTATTCCAATTTGCCTATTATGGCAATATAACCGCAGAACCCATCAAAATGAATCTCGCCACTTCCAGCTTTCTGGTTTACCAATCGGGAAACCCAATATGGTTTAATCTCCCGATACTCTTCATTCTTTTCGCCCGATACTATCATATCGAACCATTCCTTGCTGACGGTAAGGACCAATGCTTTCTTTTTCATAAGCTATTTTTTTAGTTAAACTTATCGCCTTGGCTATGCGGTGGTCTCGGAATAAATCTTTTCCCCATCCTTCTTTGCGACTTTCTTTAATCCTTTTTAATGGTCTATATGCATAATGTCTTAGATACCAATAATGAGACTTTTTGCTCAGAATATCCAATTCTTTTAGTTCTTTATCCCATGGCAGGTTTCGTTTGACAACTTTGCGAAAGTCGCAAGCCATTATCTTCTTTGCTAATCTAATCTTCATACACTAACTAACTTTCCAATCAAATGATGGTCGTGCTTATCGAAAGTAATTCCATACTTGAACATTTCTTCAAAAAGCATAAGACGCTCCTCGTTGGTAGCCAACCGAGTAGATTTCTTTTTATCCTCGGTCATTGTGAAATGAGAGCCTACCATTAAATTCTTAGCTTCCTTGTGAAGATAAAGATAGCAGAAGAGATTGTGACACTCTGGTCTCCAACGCTTACATAACACAATCCAATCATTATCTATCACAACTATATTGCCTTCAGCGACAATATCTTCAAACATATTATTTTTCATAAGCTACTTCTTTTCAATAACATAAGTTGTATCATTATTCTCAACTACATAGATACCCAATGTGTCTAAATGGCAAGGGCAATCTGGGTCGTGAACAATACTATTGAGCCATTGAGACCTACTCCAGGCTAAATAATGATGTCCTTTATACCACCATTCACCAGTTGGAGCTATCTTTGCTTCTCTAAGTTCCTTTCTCTGTTCCTCACTACAAGATACAAGCGAAAGAATAGATAGTACTATAAGAATAATCTTCTTCATACGCTATTTCTCTAACCTTTTCTTGAATGTCGCAAGTATATAGATTGAACCGCAACAAGGTATCGTAGATGCTGTTATCAATGCAGATGGTGGTATTAGGTTATATTGTACTAATTCCCAACCATCATGGCCGTATTGATTAAATTTATCAGATAGAATCTTGGTCATCTCATCAACTTTCTTGATAACTATTGAAGTTACCATATACTCATACTTCTTCATTTCTCACCTTCCTTTCTATCAAACTTGTTGCCAACTATTTCTATCTTACCAATTTCCTGAACATCTGAAAGCCAATAAAGAGCTTCATTCTCGCTGGCTACCATAAAAGCATAGTTCTCTTCTGACCAAATTACTTTGCCTATAGGCTTATAACCTATGAAATGTATTAGGTCGTTCTCAAACAATTCTTTACCTATACAATCTTTCAGCCCTGTGAACATACAGACTGTAGAAGGGTCAATCTGATAAGCGGGATTTCTGTTTAACTTGCTTTCTTTCTGACGATTCTCAATGATGTAAGTGTTGTCATTCTCCTCGTAGAAATAGCCTTTTATCCATTCTCCGTTGTCAAGACGTTTAGCCTTGAACTTTATATTTTCTATTTTCATAAGCTGTTATTTTAAATCACTTGCACTATCAGCAATACCAACACTATATTTCTCAACAAACTCAGCAGAGCGTGCTGCCATTCCTTTAATCATTGCTTTTTTATGTGAGACGTTACCAGTAGTTAGAGTATCAGCTTCTTCGGCAATGTTATTAAACCAGTTGATAATCTTTTCTCGTAACTCATCTGTTATTACATATTCTTTCATAACTATTCTTCTTTAAGTTTTGAATTATCTGCTAATGCTTTGATGCCCGAAAAGCAAACATCTGCTTTCCACCAGTCAGAACATTTGGCAGTTTCATCACATATTGCGCCTTCTGTACTATCAATTTCGCTTATTGCATTTAGCACACATGCTTTTTTGCAAGTAGAATTTGCAAACCAACCTGAGGGCAGACAAGCCTGCCATTTATTATTGCCGATTTTCAGTATTACGACATAATATCCTTTGTAGTGCAATATATAAAATCCACTATAGATATGCTTGGTTTTAATATTTAATACCTCCATACCTATTTCTCCTTTGCTTTAACATTATACACTCCATCAATGACATCAACCTCGTAGCAATCGGGACAATAGTGTTTACCATCTATCATTTCCCAATCTGAGTAGTCACCAATATCAACTTCTTTGTTATTGAATAGTGCAGAGCAAGTATCTGTGCCACCAAACACTTCTCCACATCTATCGCAAACAATCTGATACATTGTAATCGGTCTATACATAAGTTATTCTTCATTCCCGTATAAAAGTTCAACACTCTTTCTTAGCACAGCCTCTATATGGTCTCTTTCGAGATCTCTGGGCTGTCTAAGAAGCCATTCTATATCTCCGTCTATCAATTCTTGATAGGCTTCCTTACATATTTGCATGCTCATATATATATCTTCCAATATTTACCAATTAAATAACCGATAACTCCACCCATAAAAGCTATAAATAGAACAACTATGGTAAGTATAACATAAAATCCAAACATAAGCTATTCTTATTTAAGTTCGATAGCCTCATTGTTCCAAGACAATTCTCTTCCGATGAGCTTCTTGATACTGCCTTTGGGAAGATGAAATATAGAATAACCAATCCAATAGTCTCCAACTCTAAATGGTTCTGTTCGTGAGATTAATTCCTCACCGATTTTATCAACTGCTACCCATGCCATAGCTATATTTTTTTAAGTTTTATCTTTATTCCCTTCAAATTTCTTTCACCTCTATCCCAGAAGCATGAACGTCTAAGATAGAAAGGTTGACCTTTAAGCCAAGGAAACTTATCATAAAAAGCCTTCCATTTAGCCTTTCCTGCCTTCAAAGAAGGCACTTCAATACAACTTCTAACATAGCAGCTGCCAAATACTAACGTATTATCACAAACGTTTTTATCCATAACTATTCCTCTTTGATTTTAATCTATGTAATTTTTTATTCTTCCACACTTTCGGCACTCGTCAAAATTAATTCTACCTAATTCTTTGTGGACATATTCATGGCGGCAAGTGATATTTTGCTTCAACCATTTCTTTAAGAACAATATTATATCTCCAATCATAATTATGTCTCCTTCTCTACAAAATCACGTCCAACACGTTTTAACAACTCTAAAAAGATTCTGTGCTCATTATAAACAGGTAACCAAGGCATGCTGTCTTTTAGTCTTTTTACTTTAGATTCACAATGAGAAACGAGGAGATTATACATATCTTGCGATAATCCCTCAATAGGTTCAACCTTTTTTGTATGCTGTTCTTCCACTTTTGTAAATTCCTTTATGAATGTAGTACACCTTATAGCCTTATTTCTGATTGTAGCTCCTTGGTGTGAAACATTGCCGCTTGTGAGTTTACTACAGGTATCCTCAATATTCTCAAACCACGATATAAGCATATCTCTAAACTCTTTGTCAATTATATACTTTTGTATCATACTCTATCCTCCAACTCTTTTTTAGCTAAGCATAACTCATTTTGTATATGCTTGGCCATACCTTCACTTATTTTTATTCTTTTAGTTCCTAACATCTTAGAAACATTATTGATATGAATTATCGCCTTTTCTTTACTCATTGCTTATTCTCATTAGCTTTATAAAAGTCTGGAACTCTATTAACTTGCCACCAAGAACTTCCTTCGTCTCCCCAAGACACTATCCATACTGGTTCTTTAGTATCTTTATCTCGACAATATACTGTACCTTGAACTTCTTCCTGCATGAAAATAGAATCTACTTCAAAGTCTAAATCTTTTAGAGTAGTATAAGTTTTGCAAGCCTCATTTCTTTCTTCACCATAAAGTCTAACAGAAGATTCTTCATCATTCATTAAGTCTATTTTGAGTATTTCTAGATTATTCTTTTCGACAATCTCAAGAATTGACTCTTTAATATTTATTTTACACATTATTCTTCCTCCTTAGCTTTTTTAATATAAAAATCTCTCCAATCTTCAAAAGTCCAATCTCTTGTATTATGAGTAAGATTGAAAATTTCTGTATCTTTCTCTAACTGGAATAATAGCCAAGCATAATCTTCATATCGCTTTCTTAACAATCTCTTGCGACACAATCTTACATGCTTGTATAACTTATAATCAGCGGTTGCAGCATTAAAGATTATTTTACCTACTATTGCTAACAGATAAGCAGATATAACACCTAATGCAATCCAACCTAATATTGTAATTACTAAGTCCATATTCTTTTCTTTTTGCCCTCCCTAATAATTGATAATCTTCTGTGTTTTGCGAACCTTGGCGAAAAACTCACTGACTTCTTGTGAAGTTGCTTCTCTCCAGCAGCTTTTCTTCATCCAATTACCGATACCATTGGATTTCTGAATCATTCCATCGGAATCCTCACCAATTATCACGCCATATCCATCAGCGTTAATAAAGCCATCATGGATAAACACTTTGCCATCACCATCAACTAAGATAGTACCTGCTCTAAATTCACTTAATCTCATTTTCTTTTCTTTTTACCCTCTCCACCTGTCACATGGAGAGGATGATTGATTACTTACTCACAAATAATAGCTAACTGACCACAAGCAGCTCCATTCTCAATTTCAGCCTTTGTTGCGATTGCTACTGCA
>OLIS01000120.1_pt1 | contig 56550 bp, 68 predicted proteins | sample 1601351 | NCBI WGS metagenome assembly OLIS01 (sample SAMEA2452122, study PRJEB22498) | human gut metagenome | biome: human feces; feature: human gut; material: feces | place: Australia | collected 2012
ATCCGGGTATATCCGGCCTTAATTTTCAAAATTTTAACAAAAAAAAAAAATAAAACAACCCTTTAAACATAAACAACGAAAAAGCCGCAAGGGAAATACACCCTTGCGGCTTTTTTCTATTAAAACTACGCTTTTACAATAATTCAAGCGGGGCAAATTTCAGCATAAAGGTACGCCGTACCCCATTGCCAAAAAGGACAGTAATTTTGGCGCTCTCGCCGGAGCCTGCCACTTGGACAATTTTTCCTTGCCCGAATACCCCGTGTTTGACAAGTCCGCCCACAGCCACACCGTCCGCATTTTTAGGAGCCGGTTCTGCCGGTTTAGCAACTGGCTGTTGGCTGGCCGTCGGGAACGGATATGCACGCCCCTTAGGAAACTGCCGCGGCTCCGCCGACGGAGTAGGCATCGGGCGGGAATAGAGCGAACCCAAACCGGGTGTAGAATTATAAGAAGATGACTCGTAATCCAAATCGTTATCTTCTATTTCGTAGCCGTCCTCGTCATAGCGTTTTTGGAAACGGCTTTTGCTGGCATAGCCTTCAAAATTTTGGTAACAGTTATTGCCGCCAAAATTATTGCGCCCGCGGGAATATCCTCCGCCATAATTGCCGCCAGAATAGGAACCGCCCGCACCCGCGCCGTACAAACCGTATTTGGAGTGATAATCGGTATAACGGGGTTGCGTGCTTTCGCGCACTTCGCTCTCATCTAAAAGTCCGCTTTCAAACAAAAAGCGGGAAGGCAAATTATCCTGCCGTTGTCCAAATTTGCGGCGCGATTGGGCATACGTTAAAAAGAGTTTTTCGCGCGCACGAGTCATTGCCACATAACACAAGCGGCGTTCTTCTTCCAATTCGTCCTCATTATCCTTGCAAATGGGAAACAGGTTTTCTTCCAAGCCGGTTACAAACACATTGTTAAATTCCAGCCCCTTTGCCAGGTGAACGGTCATCAGGGTTACGGCGCCGCCTTCACCCGCGTTGGAATCATCTTCGCCGGATAAGAGGGAAATTTCCTGCAAAAAGTCCGATACAGACGGCTCTTTTTCGCCCTTGTGGCAGCGCTCCTCGTATTCTTTTACGGCGTTGATAAGCGCGTCCAAGTTTTGCAAGCGGGATTCGGCTTCGGGGTCCTTTTCCATTTCGGCTTTTACGGCATCCATATAGCCGGATTCCACTAAAATTTTATGAAAGATATCCGCCGGGTCCGTCAAAAGCATATCCCCGCGCCAATTTTCAAACAGTTGGACCAGCCGTAACGCGGCTTTTAAAGCCATCGCACTAACACCCGGCACATAGGCCGCGTTTTTTAAAGCATCATACAGCGAAAGATGATTTTCTTCCGCGTATGCCATAAAACGGTCCTGCGCCACCTTGCCGAGCCCGCGGGCGGGTGTATTGATAATGCGCAAAAGGCTTACGTTATCGGCGGGATTAATCAAAATGCGCGCATAGCACATAATGTCTTTAATTTCCTTACGGTCGTAGAAACGGACCGTCCCCACCAAGCGGTACGGAATTTGATAACGGCGGAAGGAGTCTTCAAAACTGCGGCTCTGTGCATTGGTGCGGTAAAAAACAGCCACCTCCTTCAAACTGGCGCCCTCATCCACCAAGGCTTTAATATTTTGGCTGACCCAACGTGCTTCATCGCCCTCCGTTAAAAGTTCGCGCACCTCAATTGGGTCGCCTTGTGATTTATCGGTAAAAAGATTTTTTTCCTTGCGTTTTTTATTTTTGGTAATCAAACGGTTGGAGGCTTCCAAAATAACTTTGGTAGAGCGGTAATTTTGCTCCAAGGTAATAGTTTTTACATCTTGGAAATCTTTTTCAAATTCCAAAATGTTGCGGATATTGGCTCCGCGCCAAGAATAAATGCTTTGGTCGGGATCCCCCACCACACACAATTTACGGCGTTTAGCGGCCAGCATTTTGGTAATTAGGTACTGGGTATGGTTTGTGTCCTGATACTCGTCCACTAAAATATATTCAAAAAATTCTTGGTAATAGGAGCGGATATCCTCGTGGTCGCGCAATAGAACAACTGTCTTTACAAGCAAATCGCCAAAATCTAACGCGCCCGCTTCTTTAAGTTTCTGTTCGTAGCGGCGATAGACTTCGGCGGCGCGGATTTTAAAATCCAGCCCGCTGGCTGTTGCGCTTTGCATCATTGTTTCAGGCGAAACCATATCGTCTTTGGCGCGGGAAATCAAACCGACAATTTGGCTGATTTCCTTTTTAGGGTCTTTGATACCCATTTGCTCCAAAATCAGGCTGACTACTTTCTTTTGGTCGGAATCGTCGTAAATGGCAAAATCGCGCGACAGGCCGAGTGCTTGTGCGTTCTGACGCAAAATACGCACGCCAAACGAGTGGAAGGTGTGAATCCAAACCTTTTTTCCCGCCCCAGGCACCAACGAATCCACACGTTCGCGCATTTCCTGCGCGGCCTTATTGGTAAATGTTACCGCCAAAATACGGGCCGGGTGATAGCCGTCCGCAATTAATTTAGCGATTTTGGTGGTTAGGGTTTTGGTCTTACCCGTCCCGGCACCGGCCACAATCAGGCAAGGTCCGGCATCATAATTGACGGCCTCCAACTGTTGGGGATTTAACGATTTTAATGATTCTTCCAAAGTCATACAGGTCCTTCTAAATTATTTCAATTTCATTTGCACGAAGGTTTCAATATGCTCGCTGTGCGGGAAAAAGTCAAAGGCTTCCACGTGCAAAATTTCGTAATGCTGGGTAAGAATTTTCAAATCGCTTGCCAGCGTAACCGGATTACAGGAAATGTAGAGTACATTTTCCACGCCCGATTCTGCCACCGCCTTGGCAGCCTTGGGATGCATCCCGCCCCGGGGCGGGTCCAAAATAATAAGGGCCTCTTTGCGTTCAAGAGGCTGTTCCTTTACAAAATCTTCCACCTTGGAGCAGAAGAATTGCACATTGGAAACCCCGTTAATTTTGGCATTTTCAATCCCATTATATACGGCAGGGGCTACGCTTTCCACGCAAATACTTTTTTCGCACAAATCAGCGCACGACAGCGAAAAACTGCCCGCCCCGCCGTACAAATCGTAAATGCGTTTCGGCGCGAGTTTTTTAACCACCCCACGCACGCGGGAATACATCTTTTGCGCGGTTTTGGTATTGGTTTGAAAGAACGATTGGGGCGAAAGTTTAAACACTATTTCGCGCTCTTTTTGCCCGTTCTCGTTGGTTAAAAAAATGCGCTCTAAAATAAAATCTTTTCCTTTTAACACGCGCAAGGATTCGGGCGCGGCGGTATCGGCCAGCCCGTTATTGACGGCGGCCATAATATTGGCATTGGGCAAAACGGACTCCACCGTTTGCACAAAAGTTTTTTCGTTAAAATCGTCCGTTACAAACAACACAACGATTTCTTCCCCGGTGTTTTTACCCTCGCGCACCATTAAGTGGCGCAAAATTCCCGTATGCTTGCGTTGGTCGTAATATTCCAAATTTTCGGCTTTTGCCCACGCGCGGATAGCGTTCAAAAGAGGAATTAGTTTGTCGTTAAACAAATAACACTCCTCTATATCCACCGCCCTGTCCCAGCGGCCCTTTAACTTAAAACCGAGCGCGCTTTCAAATTCCAGCGGGCGGGTTTTATTGGCGGGGTCCTTTTTATCGTAATCGTCGCGCCATTTAACCTGGTGGCAGAAACCGAGTTCCACCTTGTTGCGGAAATTGACCGGTTCGTCCGTTACGGTTACCGGGATTTCCCCTTGCCAAAATTCTTTTAAGGTTTCTTGCAGTTTGGCCTGTTTTTTGGCTACTTGCTCCCCGTAGGACAAGTTCAAAAGGGCGCATCCGCCACATTTACCGAAATGTTTGCACGATATATTAGGCATTGATTTTAAACAGGCAGACATCGCCGTCCTTTACAATATAGTCTTTCCCTTCGGAGCGGATTAAACCGTGTTCGCGCAGGGCTTTTTCACTGCCAAACTTGGCTAAATCGTCAAAGGTGTAAACATCGGCGCGGATAAAGCCTTTTTCAAAATCGCTGTGGATTTTGCCCGCCGCTTGCGGAGCCGTACACCCTACGGGAATTAGCCAACTGCGCACTTCCACTTCGCTCCCGGCGGTAAAATAGGTGCAAAGGTTCAAGAGTTTCATCCCCTCGCGCACCACTTTTTCCAAGCCTGTATAATCGTTGCCCGTTTCGGCCAAAAAGGCGTGTTTTTCCTCCTCGCTAAATTCAGCAATATCCGCCTCAAATTTAACAGACAACTCCAAAAAGCCCGCTCCGTTTTCTTTGGCGTATTTGGCTACCTTTTCGGCATTTTCCACATTGCGCTTTTCCGAATTGTTGCCCACATACAATACAGGTTTGGCAGTTAAAAATTGATAATCTTTCAGTTCTTCCGGCTCTAATTGCAGGGAACTGACCGGTTTGCCGTTTTCCAAAGCGGCTTTAATCTCCTTCATCCGTTCCCAAGCGGCTACGGCATCTTTTTTGCCGCTTTTAGCATTGGATCCCAGACGGTCGCATACCTTGGTGGCCGTTTCCAAATCGGCAAGCATTAATTCCGTATTAATTACCTCAATGTCGCGCAAGGGGTCCACGGAATTCATCACGTGGGTTACGTTTTCATCTTCAAACAAACGCACCACGTGTATAATGGCGTCCACTTCGCGGATGTTGGCTAAAAATTTATTGCCTAGCCCTTCGCCTTGGCTCGCGCCCTTTACGATACCGGCAATATCCACAAATTTAATAAAAGCGGCGGTTTTTTTAGGCGGATTAAACATTTCAAACAACTTATCCAACCGTTTATCCGGTATAGGCACAATGCCCACGTTTGGCTCAATGGTGCAGAACGGATAGTTGCTCGCTTCCGCTCCGGCGCAGGTCAGCGCATTAAAAAGGGTAGATTTGCCTACGTTAGGCAGACCGACGATACCGATTTCCATAGTAAAAGACTCCTTGAATATAATAAAACGGACGATTAGTTATATTTTAGCATTTTAGGCTAGGCCTAGGGACGGCATAAAAAACCCCGCCGGATGCGGGGTTTAAAAGGAGAAAACGTCCCGTACGAGATTCGAACTCGTGATCTCCGCCTTGAGAGGGCGGCGTCCTGGACCGCTAGACGAACGGGACCTTTAAATTAATTTTATCATATTTTTTCCCGGTGCGTAAGCACTCCCCGAATATTCCACTTTTTTTATATAATAATTTTATCTTACCTTTACAGGGGGCTGTTATGGAATTAGCCGTATGGCAAACGACGTTACTGTCGCTATTAATCGCAATCGTTCTCTTTTTGCCGCTTACCGTACACAAAGTGGAAGAAAACTTGGAAGCTTTTTTGTTCCTGTGCGGAATTATTGCGGTTTCCGTTTCCAAAATGTGGAGCGGGCATTTGGTTTTGACTGCGCTGGAAGACCCAATCAAAATCACATTAGCCGTTTTAATTGCGGGTTTACTTTTCCGCAAATTCAACGTGCATTTGCAAAAACTGACACACAAGGCTGTTAAAACCATCGGTCTGCGCTGGACGTTGTTTTTAATCGTCTTTTTACTTGGGCTTACGTCCAGCATTATTACCGCTATTATCGCGGCGCTTATCTTGGCGGAAGTTACCGTAATGCTCCCCTTGGAACGCAAGGGCCGCACGCGCCTGGTGGTATTTTCGTGCTTTGCTATCGGTATGGGTGCAGTGCTTACCTCCATTGGCGAGCCGTTGGGAACGGTAGTGCTTTCCAAATTAAAAGGCGCGCCGCATTTTGCCGATTTTTGGTTCCTGCTGGAACACTTGGGCTGGTATGTTTTTGGCGGGGTGGTATTAATGGCCGGTATGGCCAGTTCTATCCGCGCTGACGTCATCCAAAAGGCTCCCGGCCCCAAAGCCGCCGAAAACAATGAGGGCGACGGCCACACCATTAAAAGCATTGTGGTCCGCGCGGCCAAAGTATATTTGTTCGTAATGGCGTTAGTGTTTTTGGGCGACGGTTTAAAACCGCTTGCGATGCAGACCATTTCGCACTTATCAGCCAGTTGGCTTTATTGGATTAATGCGCTTTCCGCCGTACTGGATAATGCCACCTTGGCCGCTATTGAGGTCACACCGGATATCAGCACCCGCACGCTTACGTTTTTGCTGATGAGTTTGATTATCTCGGGCGGGATGCTCATTCCGGGCAATATTCCCAACATTATCTGCGCTTCCAAGTTGGGCATTAAGAGCAAAGAGTGGGCCAAACACGCCGTAGGTTTGGGCGCAGCCTTGATGATTGCCTGCTTTATCATCTTAAATGTAGTGCTGTAAACATCACTTGTTTTAACAGGGCCGCCAATCCGTTTGGAAAGGCGGCCTTTTCGTACCTTAATTTTATATAATTTCTGTATATTGAAATAACAAGGGGAGAACGTAATGAAAATCCATTCTTTTAACGTACAGCCCAACTTGCCCGAAAACATCAAGTTTTTGGAAGAGTTGGCCAATGATATGTGGTTTACCTGGAATTGGCGCGCCATCTTACTTTTTGTACAGGTAGATGCAAAACTGTGGATTACCGCCAAACGCAACCCGAAATGGTTTTTGGGCTGCGTACCGCAGAAACGCTTTGAAGAATTAAGCAAAGACCAGGCGTTTTTAGATAATTTAAACGCCGTCAAAACTTCTTACTACAACTATAAAAATAATCCAAACACCTGGTATCAGCAACACCGCCACGAAAACGGCAACCTGTTAACAGCCTATTTTTCTATGGAATACGGTATCGGCGAAGGTTTACCGATTTACTCCGGCGGGCTTGGTATGCTCGCGGGCGACCATATGAAATCCGCCAGCGACCTGGGTATGCCAATTATCGGTGTAGGTTTGTTCTACAAACAAGGCTATGTACAGCAGGTACTAAACCGTGAAGGGTGGCAGAACGAAGAATATCCGGATAACGACTGGGCTCATATGCCGGTAGAACGCGTAACCAAAGACGGCAAAGACATTACCGTAGATATCCAATTGGGAAGCGAAAACATTAAAGCCTGCATCTGGCGCGTACCTGTGGGGCGCACCTCTCTTTATTTGTTAGATACCAACTTGCAGGAAAATACCCCCGCACAGCGCGCCATTACCGAAAAACTCTACGGCGGCGACCGCGAAAACCGCATCCGCCAAGAAGTGGTCCTTGGTATCGGCGGTGTGAAAGCATTAGATGCTATGGGCATTAAACCGACCGTTTATCACATTAACGAGGGGCACAGCGCGTTCCTGCTTTTCCAACGCATTATTGACATTATGCGCGAAAAGAACCTGACGTTTGCCCAAGCGCGCGAAATTGTATGGGCTTCCTCCGTATTTACCACCCACACACCGGTTATTGCGGGGAACGAACACTTTGACCCCGCCCTCGTGCGCAAATATATGGACTTCTATGCCAAAGAAATGGGTATTTCTTGGGAAGATTTTTTAGCCTTAGGTAAAGAAAAGGCCAACTCTGCTACTTATTGTATGACGGTAGTTGCCCTGCGCTTGGCCGCCTTCTGCAACGGTGTAGCCAAACTGCACGGTAAAGTAAGCCGCGAAATGTGGCACAACCTCTGGCCCGAATTACCTATCAGCGAAGTACCGATAACCAGCATTACCAACGGTATTCACAGTTCTTCTTGGATTTCGCACGAACTCAACGAACTGTACCGCAAATATTTATTCGGCAACAACCAAACCGGCGAAGTAGATCCTTCCGACACGCAAGCCTGGGAAAATATAACCAATATCCCCGACGGCGAGTTGTGGGACGTCCATACCGCACGCAAAAACAAACTGATTGATATGGTGCGCGGCCGTTTAAAACGCCAACTTACCCGCCAAGGCTTTGACGTGATGGCCGTTAAAAAGGCTTCCAGCGTTTTGCGCCCCGACGTGCTGACCATTGGTTTCGCCCGCCGCTTTGCCACCTACAAACGCGCGACCTTACTGTTTAAAGATTTGAACCGCTTGGATAAAATCATCAACAATCCGCAGCGCCCCGTCCAATTCGTTTTTGCGGGTAAAGCGCACCCGGCGGATACGGCCGGTAAAGAATTTATCAAACTGATTGTCGGCCTGACACAAAACGACCCGCGCTTTAAAGGCAAAATCGTTTTTGTGGAGGACTACAATATGAACGTCGCCCGCTATATGGTACAGGGCGTGGACGTATGGCTCAACAACCCGATTCGCCCGATGGAAGCCAGCGGCACGAGCGGTATGAAAGCCGCCTTAAACGGCGCACTTGCACTGTCTATTTTAGACGGCTGGTGGGACGAAGTGGGACCGTGCGATTTCGGCTGGTCTATCGGCGGGCCGGAAACGTACAAATCCGACGAAGAACGCGACACGGTGGAATCCGAATCGCTCTATAATTTAATTGAGCAGGATATTGCCCCCGCTTACTATGCCAAAGAAGTCGGCTCCGCGTATTCCTTGCCGTGGGTTTCGCTGATGAAGGAATCAGTCAAGCACATTGCTCCCTTCTTCAACACAAACCGTATGGTAAAGGAATATTACGAACGCTTCTATGTGCCCGCCAACAATTACAGCCTTATTTTAAATGAGCCCGGCAAAGCCGAAGCCGTAGCCGCCTGGCGCAGTAAAATTGCGGACAACTGGTACCGCGTGGGAGTAACCGATATCACCCCGCAACCCGAAAGTGCTATTTTAATGGGTGATAAGGTCAACTTTAAAGCCCGCGTGGTCTTGGGCGGACTGGCTCCAGAAGACATACAAGTAGAACTTTACTTGGGCCAACGCGGGACCTTGGGCGACATTGTTAAGGAAGATGCTATTGATATGACCTGCACCGGCAAAGACGGAGATGCTTACACGTATGAAGTTTCTATGTCTCCGCTTAACAGCGGCCGCCAGGACTATGCCTTGCGTGTATTACCCTATAACACGAATATCCCCAGCGTTCTGACTCCGCTCTTTATCCGTTGGGAAGAATAAGGTTATTCTTATAAAAACGGCCGGACTTTTCCGGCCGTTTTTTATAGTGCTCGTCTAATTAATCTGTCATTGCCGACGTGGACCGGCAATCCAGGTCTTTTATAAGTTATGTCCACTTATGCGGTATATATTTTAGCCAGTAAACGCAATGGAACTCTGTACACAGGAGTAACCAATAATTTATTACGCCGTATTTGGGAACATAAAAATAATATTGTAGAAGGCTTTACTAAAAAATATAATGTGCACTTGCTTGTACACTATGAATTATTTACGGATATACGATTAGCACTTGCCAGAGAAAAAGAAATCAAGCAATGGACACGCGCTTGGAAAACACAACTAATTGAGAAAGATAACCCACTATGGAAAGATTTGTATTTTTCTTTATAAACAAACTGGATTGCCGGTCCACGCCGGCAATGACACAATAAAAATTATGTTAAATATCGTACTTGTAAACCCCGAAATTCCCTTTAACACGGGCAACATCGGCCGCTCATGCGTAGCCACCAATACGCGCCTGCACTTAGTGGGAAAACTCGGCTTTAAAATTGCATCTAAGGAAATCCGCCGTTCGGGCTTGGACTATTGGCCCAATTTGGATTACCGACGTTACGAAACGTGGGATGATTTTTTGGAAGTCGAAAAACCAGCAGAGGAAAAAATGTTTTTTCTTTCCACGAAGGGTCAAAAATCTTACTGGGATGCCATTTTCCCGCCCGATGCGTTCCTTATTTTTGGCGCAGAATCGTGCGGACTGCCCAAGGAATTTTACGAACGCTACCGAACCCGTCTGTTTACAATACCTATGACAGGCCCCGTCCGTTCGCTCAATCTTTCCTCGTCGGCGGCGATTGTGCTTTTTGAAGCCTTGCGCCAAAACCGCTTGAATTAGACAAAAAAACCCGCCGGCTGGCGGGTTTTTTACAAGTTTTTTTACAAAAGGTCTGCTTACAAAGGCAATACATATTTGCCGGAGGAATTTTTCTCCATACCTATATTTTGGCAGGTTTCCGCATCCCCCGTGCACTCAATGCTTATAAGTTCACCGTTTTGGTTAGTCGCCGTAAGCGTATAACTGCCCGTACGCGTAGTGGTAACAGTTACCGTGCCGGAGGAGAGGGTCATCTTAGGTGTTGAAAAATTAACGCTCTTAGTCATATCCACCCCGGTTACATTTCCGTTGGAATCCGTCAAACCCGCAAGGGAATACGAATTTTCGTTCATTACATATTTGGCATTTACCGCGTCGCTAATTGCACGGACATTGTTAATCCCTTCCGTTGCGCGGCCGCGCTCCATAGATGCGCGGTATTTGGGCAGACTGACCGTTACCAACACGCCTACAATTACCATTACAATCAACAATTCAATTAACGTAAAACCTTTCTTCATACAATTCCCCTTTCTTTAAAGATAGTTTATTATATAAATTTGCTCCGGCTTTTAATAGTATATATTTTATAAAATACTTAAAGCACTATGAACGCGAAAAAACTGTTTTGGATTCTCTTTTTACTCAACCTGTTTAATTATATAGACAGGCAAGTGCTTTATTCGGTTTTTCCCCTTCTGCAAGCCGAACTCCGTTTAAATGATATGCACTTGGGGGCTTTGGCCTCCGCGTTTATGCTTGTGTATATGTTCTATGCCCCATTTGTGGGGTACTTTGCCGACAGAACCCCGCGCCAAAAATGGATTGGCGCAAGCGCGCTTATTTGGAGCGCGGCTACCTTGGCCTGTTCCGCCGCCAAAGGCTATACTTCCCTTCTTTTTACACGCGGGCTTATCGGCGTAGGGGAAGCCGGATTCACCACGCTTGCACAGCCGTTTTTGGCAGAGCATTTCCCTAAAACAAAACGCGCCACCGCCTTGGCCTGTTTCGGGCTGGCGTTACCCGCCGGGAGTGCGCTTGGGTATTTGCTGGGCGGGCTTATCGGCCAACATTGGGGGTGGAGAGCCGCCTTTATGCTGGCAGGCATACCGGGTCTGTTTTTAGGTTTTTTAGCGTTTACCCAATTACAGGACAAACAACGGCTATCCCAAAAGCCAGCCGAAATTCCGCACCTGAAAGAATATACTGCCCTCCTTAAAAACAAACCCTTTTTATTTATTTGTTTGGCGCACGCAATGATTACGTTTATCATTGGGGGGCTGTCAGCCTGGATGCCCACTTATTTGCACCGTTATTTGCAAATGGACGTAGCGCGTGCGGGAGCCGTTTTCGGGATGTTGGTCGTCTTGTGCGGCGCGGCAGGGACCTATTTGGGCGGGAAATTGGGCGATAAAATGCTTTCCTTTTCTCCCAAGTCCTACTTTTGGGTAATCGGGCTTGCATTAGCGGGATTACTGCCCCCTGCCTGGATAGGCATACAAACCGCCTCCGCTACCTGCGCCCTGATTTGCTTCGGGCTGGCCATTACTTGTTTATTTCTGCCCACCGGCCCTGTGGCGGCAGCCCTTGTTGCAGCCACACGCGCTCCGGTACGTTCTATGGCCTTTGCCGTTAATATTTTTATTATTCACGCTTTGGGAGATGCGCTATCCCCGGTACTTATCGGACAAGTTTCTGATGTGTGGGGCTTAAAAGCCGCGGTGCTTTTGTGCTGTTTAGCGGCACTCCCGGGGATAGTATTTACTTGGATTGCCTCCTCATACGAACGGCGGGGAACTAACCCTTTTTAACCATAGGCAAATTCAAAAAATCCATTTATACTTACAATAACAGCAGGGGAACCGAAAAGCAGGGGGATAGGGCCGCTGTCCTTGGCATTACAGCCGCCCGGAGTTGTACCTACTTATCACCTAATGCCACAAAGGGAAGACAAAACAGTCTTCCCTTTTTAGTTGGTACAAAAAGGGACCAAACATAATGTTTGGCCCCTCTCGTTAAATCACTTACTTTTCGGATTAATTTACCGCATCAAAACCGGCTTGCAACGCTTTTTTATTCAGTTCCAGCATTTCCGGCTTGGCGCGTTTATAAACCTTTTTCATCGCGTGTGCCACGCTTTCCAGCGTAACGGCACCCGTCAGTTTAATAAAAGCACCTAATGCCACCAAGTTGGCAATGCGGTCCATCCCCAATTCCTCGGCAATTTTGTTGCACGGCACGCACACCACTTTGATATCCGTACGGGTAGGGCGGGAATTAATCAGCGAACTGTTAATAATCATTAGTCCGCCTTTTTTAAGCAAAGGCTCAAACTTAGGCAAGGACGGCTCGTTCATAATGATAACCGTATCCGGTGCAGACACAATCGGCGTATAAACCTCTCCGTCCGACACAACTACGGAACAGTTAGCCGTACCGCCGCGCATTTCCGGCCCGTAAGACGGCAACCAACTGGCGTTCTTTTTGTTTTCCACACCCGCCTGTGCGAGCAAAATCCCGGCAGAAATAACACCTTGTCCGCCAAATCCGGCGATTCTAATACCTTGATACATTATTTCGCCCCCTCGTCTTTAAATACACCCAACGGATATTGCGGCATCATTTTGGTACGCACAAATTCCAATGCCTGCGGCACGCTGGCGTGCCAATTGGTCGGGCATTGGGAAAGCACTTCCACCATAGAAAAACCGACTCCGTTTACCTGGTTTTCAAACGCTTTTTTGATTGCCTGTTTGGCTTTCATTACGTTCTGCGGGCAGTCCACAGCCACGCGGGCCAAGTATTTGGAACCCGTAATCTGCGCGAGCATTTCGCACATATTAATCGGCCAACCCTGCAATTTGGGGTCGCGGCCTTTGGGGGCGGTAGTAGCCACCTGGCCGACCAATGTGGTCGGGGCCATTTGTCCGCCCGTCATACCGTAAATGGCATTATTGATAAAAATAACCGTAATGTTTTCGCTGCGCACGGCGGCGTGCACAATTTCGGCCATACCGATAGAAGCGAGGTCGCCGTCGCCCTGATAGGAAAACACTATTGCCTGCGGTTTGGAGCGTTTTACACCGGTAGCAATCGCCGGGCCGCGTCCGTGCGCGCCCTGCACCATATCGCACGCAAAGTAGGAATCCGCAAACACGGCACAGCCCACCGGGGCCACGCCGATTACACGGTCCGCAATGTTGAGTTCATCAAACACTTCGCCCATTAAGCGGTGCACAATGCCGTGTCCGCAACCGGGACAATAGTGCATAGGTACATCAGTTAAACTGGCGGGTTTTTTGGCTAAAATCGTCATAAATCTATTTGCCTCCTTTCAGGTCGCCCTGCATACCCAGGGTGGTATCACGCTGGCAGTTGTAGGTAAACCCGGCGGCGTGTTCTTGCAAATCAAACAAGCCGTCCTTTTTGCCTGCAAGCGCGGAGCGCACGGCAGTTAAAATGGTAGAACCGTCCGGCTGACCGCCGGCCGGATAGGCATTTAAATAAACGGGTGTTTTGCCGTTTACAGCCAGTTTTACATCTTGCACCAACTGGCCCAAACTCTGTTCCACGCACACGACGGCTTTGGTCTTGGAAGACAGTTCCGCCAAACGCTTGGACGGGAACGGCCACAGCGTAATCGGGCGGAAGAGGCCAACTTTTAAGCCTTCCTCTTTGGCTTTGTTTACGGCTTCCAAGCACGCACGGGAGGACAAGCCATACGCCACCAACAGCACATCACAATCTTCCGCATTGCGTTCTTCCCAGCGGGTTTCGGTCTGTTCAATCAAACCATAGCGTTTAGCGCGCTCTACCACGTCGGCAATCAAATTATCGCCTTTGTAGGAAAAAACATTATTCTTTTTTTGCCCGTTTTTATGGATATCCACCGCCCAATCAAACTTGCCTAATTGGTTGGGGTCAACAGGGTCAAAATGAAAGGACATACTTTCCATCATCTGCCCCAAAATGCCGTCGGCTAAAATCATACAAGGCATACGGTATTTTTCGGCCAGGTCAAAGCCGAGTTTCGGGAAATTGCCCAACTCTTCTACGGAGTTCGGGGCCAAAACGATAATATGATAATCCCCGTTACCGCCGCCGCGCGTGGCCTGGAAATAATCCCCTTGCGCACCGGCAATACTGCCAAGCCCCGGTCCGCCACGCATTACGTTTACAATCAGGCAGGGCAAATCGGCGCTGGCTAAATAAGTAATACCTTCCTGCTTCAAACTGACTCCCGGAGAGGAAGATGACGTCATACTGCGGGTTCCGGTAGCGGCCGCACCATACACCATATTGATAGCGGCGATTTCACTTTCGGCCTGGACAAACGAACCGCCGGCATCAGCCATATTGGCAGACATAAATTCCGGCACTTCGTTTTGAGGGGTAATCGGGTAACCGGCAAAAAAGCGGCAGCCTGCGCGGATAGCGCCTTCGGCCAAGGCTTCGTTGCCTTTTCTTAATGTTTTTTCAGTCATAGGTATAAAATCCTCAAATCGTTATTCTTTAATTACCGTAATGGCAATATCGGGGCACATCATATAGCACATCTTACAGCCGATACAGTCCTGCGGACGTTCCATAACGGCAGGGAAATACCCTTTCTTGCTAATGGTTTCGGCTTTGCCCAAGCATTTTTTAGGGCAAGCGCTGACGCACAGATAACAGGCTTTACATCTATTCGCGTCCACTTCAATTCTTGGCATAATTCTCCTGTGGGTCCGGGGGTAGAACCGGAAAAACCCATATATAAAGTATATGACTTTTGCCAGCGCAAGCGCAATAATAAACACCCTTTTTTGCTACAATAATTTTATGGATAAAAACACTTTACTCACTCAGTTAGAGGCCTTATTATCCGCCGAAACGGACCCTGTGGCCAATATGGCTAACACGGCAGCCTTCGTGTATAACGGACTGGCGGGATTAAATTGGGCGGGTTTTTATTTGCTAAAAGAGGGCGTGCTGGTACTGGGGCCATTTCAAGGGAAGCCAGCCTGCGTGCGGATTTCCGTAGGACGCGGGGTATGCGGGACAGCCGTGCAACTGCGTAAAACCGTGTCTGTGCCGGACGTCCACCAATTTCCGGGGCATATTGCGTGCGATTCGGCCTCGCAGAGCGAAATAGTGGTCCCGCTTATCAAAAATGGCGTGATTTTAGGTGTGTTGGATATTGATTCCCCGCACAAGGGCCGTTTTAGCCAAGAGGACCAGATATTTTTTGAAAAAGTAGCGGAAATTTTGCTAAAAAATTGTCATTTTTAATGAAATAAAATATTTTTCTCCGTCGTAGAACGCAGAAAATATTGCCGAAGTGTCCTAAATTTTGTATTATATTTAGGTAATGCCGAGGTAGCTCAGTGGTAGAGCACTGGTCTGAAAAACCAGGTGTCGACAGTTCGATCCTGTCCCTCGGCATTTTCCTTTTGTTAAAAAACCCCGCTTTTGGCGGGGTTTTTTATTGCACATAAATAGTTTCTGGATACGGACTTCAATCCTCTTTGCGTACCGCATAAGCGGTTACACACCATATCTGCTATGGTTCCAAAAACAGATTAAATTTTTACTGCTTAAAAATTTCCTCCTAGCGCAACTGGATAAGCGCAAAGTGCAAGTATTCCGTTTCCGGCATACCGATAAGCACCGGGTGGTCTTTGGCTTGTCCGCGCAGTTCCACCAATACCGCCTTGCGGCCCGATTTACTCACGCCTTGGCGGATAATATCCACAAACAGTTCGCGCGAAATATGGTGCGAACAGGTGGAAAATGCCAAATATCCACCCGTTTTAATACCCTCTAAGGCCATTTTAACGAGTTTTACATAAAGCCCCACGGCTTGCGGCAATGCCTTGCGGCTTTTGACAAAGGCGGGCGGGTCCAACAGCACCATATCGGGCTGGTCGGGCAGTTCGCCTTTCTTCATTGCCGAGAGCAAGCGTTCGGCGTCGTCGCGGTGGAATACCACGCGGTCGGACACTCCGTTTAACTCGGCATTATTTTTAGCAAATTCTACCGCCGCGGCGGAGGAATCGCACCCCCACACCTGGTTGGCCCCGGCCAAGGCGGCCGTAATACCAAAGGACCCGATGTAGGAATACAAATCCAACACCAGTTTATCTTTAAAATACGGTTTCAAAAATTCGCGGTTTTCGCGCTGGTCAAAATAAAAGCCCGTCTTTTGTCCGCCGCGGATAGGAACAATATACTTTACGCCGTTTTCTTCAATCTCCACCGTTTCAGGCACTTCGCCAATGATTTCAGGCGTATTAGAAAGCCCTTCCAACGCGCGGAAGGCACTGTCGTTCTTGTAATAAATGCCTTTGGGCTTAAAAATCTTTTGCACGGCCTTGGTGATTTCAGGCTTTAATTTTTCCATACCCGCCGTCAATACATCTATGACCAAGATATCGCCGTAGCGGTCAATCACCAACCCCGGCATATTATCGGCTTCGCCATAGCACATACGGCCGTATTTACGCACGCCGATTTCCTTGCGGTAAGCATACGCATTATCTATATTCTCAAATACGAAATCTTCCGGCAGTTCGCCCTCGCCCTTCATCAACAAGCGCACGGCAATTAAACTGTGCGGGTTGAAAAAACCAATACCAACCTGTTTGCCTTCGTGGCTGACGACACGCACAAGAGAACCCGGCTCAATAGATGTATCCAAACCGTCAATCTCATTTGAAAAAACCCACCAATGGCCCGCCAAGAGCCGCCTTTCTTCTTTTACTTTTAAGGTAATTTGAATCATATTAATTTTTGGAAACCTCTTCTAACGGAGTAATTGGCAATTTAGCCGCACACAGCGGGCATTCCTTTGCCGTAAAAGTCTGCATCGGGTAAGACAAAAGCGAGCGAAGCGGCACAGACAAGGGCAAATAACCCATAGAACGGTCCACAATCACCCCCACGCCAATTACATTCCCGCCCAGTTTACCCACCAGGTCAATAGCCTTATTAATTTTGCGTCCGGAAACGGCCACGTCGTCCACAATGAGTACGTTTTCACCTTCTTTTACGGTAAAATTATGCTTTAACACCATTTCGCCGTTATCGTCGCGCGAGGCAAAAATAGCACGAACGCCGCGGGCACGGGCTACTTCCTGCGCCAAGACGGAATCGGACGGTGTAAGCGCCATTACCACATCTGCCGGCTTGGTAAATTTATCCGCCAACGCCCCCGCAATTTTTTGCGCCAAATTGGGATGCTGCATTAAGAGCGAGGTTTGAATATACGTCTGGCTGTGAAAGCCCGACGGCATGACAAAATGTCCTTCTAAAATGGCGCCGTGTTCTTGCAACAGGCACAGTACGTCCATATTATTTCTTGGCATTAAAATCTCCTTGGATAAATTTAGTTGCGGCACTAAAATCTGTCGGTACGCCTTTTTCCTGGGCGGCGCGTATCGTTTTGCCCGTTTTTTTGGCGCGCAGCATTTCCAGTTTCGGCTTTAACATTGACGACGACACCCTAAACGCCAATGCCGGATTTCCCGACTCGTCCGTTAGGTTTTCAGCCAACGCGCCGGAACGCGACGTGTTGGTAAACATCGTCCATATTATGATATCAAAATTTTCGTCCACCCAGTTAGTCCAACCGCTGACCGCGGCGGAAAGAGTAGGACCCACCGTGTAGGCATTGTTCACCGTCATCGGCCCTTTATTAAATTCTACCGAGGCGGCCATATCGGTAAACGGCACATCTTTAAGCACCTGCCCCACCTTAAAACTTCCCGCCCGCTCCATACGGTGCATAATCAAAAACGGTTGGAAGGTAATGTTAAGCGCCTGCTGTTCTTCGGCCCATTTTTCCATTTGGTGAATCACTCCACCCTCTAACCGCGCGTGCAAGGGCCCGGACAGGTGCTTCATCCCGGCCTTAAAACCCGTAAAATCAAATTCCGCACTAAAACGGTTTCCCGATAATACTTGGGTGGAAAAAGTATCTGCCGTCAGCGTTCCCGCAAAATTGGGCATGAAGCCGGGCAGACGGTCGCGAAAGTTGCGCAGCCAGGCAAGCGGCCCGTCCACAGGGGTTTTAAATTTGCCGCCGTGCTTGGTGAGCGGCACAATAACCGTTACAAAGTCCCGCACTGTTTCAATAAAGGCCATCGGGTCCAAGTGTTTCCAATAAATAGATGTGCGGATTTTGCGCCGCGCACTTTTTAAATTTCTAACAGACAAATTCATTTTAAACGGTACACCGTTTAATTCACACGAGGCTATATTCGCATACAAATTGCCCTTGCGCCAACTAGCACTTAAATTTAGTTTTTCAAATACCGAACGGTCCACCGTTACCTTTCCGTCCGTCGTGGCAGAATACAAATCGGTAAAATCTTTTTTGGCTTGGAACTCACCGGTAATGTTATCGGCCTTAAAGCCATAGAGCAAGGCCGAAGCATCTTTGACCTGTGCGGTAACAAGCGGAAGCGCATACTTGCCGGAAGTATGCGTAATCCGGCCCGCCAAAGAGCCTTGCCCGGTCAGTTTATATTTAGCAATAAACGGATAATATTTTTCCTTGCCGGCTAAATTAAAGAAATTGGTGGATACCTGCAAATCGGCCTCAAAGGGGGCTTTTTCAAAATCTACCGCACCGGAAGCCGTCAATTTTACGTCTGCCGCGCTGGCAGTCAGTTGGTTTAATTTCAATAAACGGTAACCGTTTGTCAGCACGCCTTTGGCAGTAAGCGTGGCCTTGGGAATAGAAAAACGGCCCTTTTCGGCGTGGAAAAGGGATAAGTCCTTGTCTTCAAACGCCGGGACGGAGGCTTTGATATTAAAATAGGGAGTCCGTAAATTATCCAAATCTAATAAAATATCCACAGGCTTTTGGAATAAATATACCTGCGTACGCAAACTGCGCAGGGCAAAATTCTGCCACTCAAAATCTGCAAAATTAACGTGCCCCGCGCCTTTAATTTCCATATCCGAAATGTTATCCCCCCACTTATTGCGGAGCACCATTTCCGCCGAAAAGCGCGACAGTTCATTAAACCGGAGCCGCTCAAAATGAACATTAAGCCCATATACTGCGTGGGAAAGGCCGGCGCCCAAATCCTTGTAACTTACCACGCCGTTTTTGACTGTCCAATCCTCTACGCTGACGGTAAATTTTTTGCCTGTCAGTTCGCTTGTATAGACGGAGCGTTCCTCCGGCACGCGGATTTGAGGCATATTATAAGTGCCGTCCGCCTTTCGCACCACATTAAACCGGGGGGCGTTCAAGGACACCTCATCAATCACCAACTGTTGGTTTAAAAGCGGGAGCATATTAAAACGAAGCGTTACAGATTCTGCCGAAACAAAAGCCTTGCCGGGTTCACCGTCTGTATCCAACACAGCAAAACCTTTTAATTCAAGCGTATTTATAAATTTTAAATCAAGCGAAGAAATAACGACAGGGCGGTCCAGACGGCGCTGCAATTCATCGGTAATAATTTCGCTAATATGCTGGGCGTTAAAGGTTTTTAAAAACAGCAGCCACAGCCCCGCACAGATAAGCATCAAAAACATAGCCGTAAACAACACCGTGCGCAAACTTAAAATGCAGCACGATTTGAAAAACCGCCACAACCAACGAAAAAATCCTTTCTTTTTATGTTGCTTACCCATATTATTTGCCGGAGTTGACCATTTTCTCTACTATATAGTTTACTATAATTCGCCAGATATTGACGGTTCCTGCCAAGATATTTTTCCCGGCCGATACCAAAGAAACCGTTTCCGGGAACAAGGCCTTTAATACCACCGCCAATACTACCAAATTGGCAAATGTAATCATTACACCGGAAAAAATTTTCCCGCCTGCAATGGTTAAATCGGGCTGGTCGGCTTCAAACAAGGTTTTAAAAGTTTGCACAAAATGAAACGCGGTTAAAAAACCGATGACAAATAAAAACACCTGCCGGTAAGGAGTTAAATCTACAAACAAATCGGTTACGGCATACAGCAGGGCTGCCGCAATCACATACAGCGGCACAAAATACGGAGCCAGCACCACAAACGCATTACAATTATCCATTTTTACATATCCGCTATCCTGGCCGACGGATACATCTTTAATACGGTACCCGCACACAAGCGCGGCGAGCGCGTGTGTCATTTCGTGCCCGAAAACATACAAGCGGGAAAAATTATAATATCCGTAATGAATACCGCAGTAAATAAGAACCCCTAAAACAAAACTGAGTGCCGCACCCAAATTACCCAATACCGCACACAAGATTTTACCTGTCTCCAAGAGTGTAAAAAAAGCCGTAGGGAGCAAAATAAGGGCAAATAAAAATTTTATCGGGCGCCAAAGCATTAAAATTTCTCCGTCCAGGCAAGGGTTTTATATTGTTCATTGGCCAAGCGGCGCGCCGAGGAAATCAAGGCGGCACTCGCACCGCACGGGCGCAAATCTGCACCTAAAAAACTCCGCACGGCACCGATAACGGCATTTTTATAAAGAGGGTTCTCCCTCCCGTCAGGAACTTGTAAAGAACCTTGGTACAACACGGTTTGGCCAAAACGGCGGATAGCCCCGCCCAAAATCTTATGTCCGTCCGCCGACAGTAAATCATTTTCCACCGGATTTATAAAGCAGGCACTAGCTGTATGGTTTACGCTGGGAGCATAGGCGGAAGCGGGCAACGCCTTATTAAATGACATACTGTTTATCCCGCGCGCGGCAAGTTCCGCCAAAATAAAATGATGAAACTTTTTATAAATATCGCTTGGGCGTTCGGTTGATACAAACACCACGGAAAAGGTCAAATCGCTCTGGTGAAAAACCACTCCTCCCCCTGTGGGGCGGCGGGCATACGGGCCCCAAAAGGCACGCGCCGCAAGTGTTTTTTGCACTTCGTGCGCAAATTGGGAATAACCAAAAGTAACAGCGGGGCCGTCCGTCCAACGGTAAAAGCGCAGCGTAATGTCATCCGGGCGGGTGCGCACCAAGCACTCGTCCAACGCCATTTGTTCATACACGTTTAACGCCGGGGCGGACAAAAGTAAATTCATATGATATATTTTACCAGTTCCGGGGCTTCCTTTGGCGCGGACAAAAAAACATAAGTCCGCCGCATACAGCAAACAGGCCACTCACCCAGAGCGGCCTGTTTACTAAAAACAACGATTTACTTTGCTAATACTTGGCCAACTGACCTTACCAATGCAGGTTGGGTTCACGCGCGGCAGACACCTCATCAATACGTTTCACACATTGAGTGTGCGGGGCATCTTTTACGACTTGCGGATCGGTCTTAATCTCGTCATATATTTTATCCATTGCAGCCACAAACGCATCCAACATTTGTTTACTTTCGGTTTCCGTCGGCTCTATCATCATTGCTTCCGGCACAATAAGCGGGAAGTAGATAGTCGGCGCGTAAAAGCCGTAATCCAACAAACGCTTGGCGATATCGGAAGTATGGACACCGTTCATTTCCGCCGGGTTCTGCGTCAGCACGCACTCGTGCATACAAGGACTGTCAAAAAACGCATTGAACTTGCCCTTTAATGCCACGCGGATATAATTCGCGTTCAATACGGCATTTTCGGCAATTTCTTTAAGCGTTTTGCCGTCAAACTGGCGCAAGTAGCAATATCCGCGCAAACATACAGCAATGTTCCCGTAAAAGGCTTTCATTTTACCCAAACTTTGAGGCATTTTGCCGGACAAAGTGTATCTTCCGTCTTTAAGTTCCACCGTCGGTTTAGGCAAGAACGGCGCCACGTGCGCCGCCGCGCCCACAGGGCCGGAACCCGGGCCACCGCCGCCGTGCGGAGCGGCAAAGGTTTTATGCAAGTTTAAGTGCATAATATCTACGCCGAAATCGGCGGGCTTGGCTAAACCGATTAAGGCGTTAAAATTCGCCCCGTCCATATAGAAAAGCGCCCCCGCCTTGTGTACCATATCGGCAATTTCGCGCACGTCTTTTTCAAAGAGACCCACCGTATTGGGAACGGTCAGCATTACGGCGGCGGTTTTGTCGGACAGGGCGGCCTTTAAGGCCTCTTTATCCACGCAGCCGTCGGAGCCGGACTTAATGTTCACCACCGTGTATCCCGCCATATGTGCCGTAGCAGGATTCGTGCCGTGGGCGGTATCGGGCACAATCACTTCGGTGCGTTTAAAATCTTTGCGGGCGTCGTGATAAGCGCGGGCCGTCATAATGCCCGTGAGTTCCCCGTGCGCGCCGGCCGCCGGCTGCAAGGTGAACGAGGCAAGCCCCGTAATTTCCTTTAAAAGTTCCTGCAAGTTGTACATCATTTCCAAGGTCCCCTGCACCGCGCTTTCCGGCGCAAACGGGTGGGCCGACGCAAAGGCCGGCAGGGCGGAAAGCACATCGTAAGCCTTGGGGTTATATTTCATTGTGCAGGAGCCAAGCGGATAAAACTCGCCGTCCAAGCAATAGTTCAGTTCCGACAGGCGCGTAAAGTGGCGCACGGTTTCAAATTCGCTTATTTCGGGCAATTTGGGCGCACTTTTACGCAAATATTCCGCCGGCAAATAATCAGCCGCGCGCTTTGTAACAGCGGCAAAGCGCACCCCGCGGCGGCCCGGCTGGGATTTTTCAATAGATAACTGGCTATGTTGTAAAATTTCTTCCATATTAAATCCCCTTTAAAGCCGTTTGATAGGCTTTTAAATCTGCCGCTGTTTTGGTTTCCGTAGCACACACCAAAAGGCAATTTTCCATCCCTTTCAGTCCGGCAAGCGCATAGCCCGCGCCAAGCCCCTTCTGTTCCAATTTGTTAATAATATCTTGGGCAGGAACCGGGCACTCCACCACAAACTCGTTAAAGAACGGGGCGGAATATTTCAGTTTAAAGCCGGGCACTTCGCTAATGAGGGCGGCTAATTCGTGTGCGCGCTCTAAGTTCAGTTCGGCCACTTCCTGCAATCCCTTGGGGCCAAGCAGCGTCAAATAAATAACCGCGTTTAACGCGCACAGAGCCTCGTTGGAGCAAATGTTAGAAGATGCCTTTTCGCGGCGGATATGCTGTTCGCGCGCCTGTAAGGTCAGCACGAAAGAGCGGCGGCCGTCTTTATCTTTGGCAATGCCCACAATGCGCCCCGGCAGTTGGCGCATATATATTTTTTTTGCCGTCATAATACCCAGCCCCGGCCCGCCGAAATTAACCGCGTTGCCCAAAGACTGGCCCTCGGCTACGGCAAAATCAGCATTATAAGAGCCGGGAGTTTGCACCACACCGAGCGATACCGGGTGTACAAGCGCGACCAACAGCGCCCCCGCCTTATGCACCAAGTCGGAAACTTCCCCGGCACGTTCCAAACAACCGAAAAAGTTAGGTGTCTGCAACAAAAACACAGCCGTTTTGTCCGACAAGAGGACCTTTAAAGCCTCCAAATCCAATGTGCCGTTCTCCGTCAGGGGGGCTTCGGTTATGTGCACACCCGGCAAGTGGCGCACATAAGTATCAAGCACCTGTTTATAGTGCGGATGCAACGCAGAAGAAACAATAATTTCCTGACGGCCCGTAATACGAAGGCTCGCCAAAACGGCCTCTGCCGCGGCGGTAGCGCCGTCGTAATGGGACGCGGTGGCTACATCCATATCCATTAAGGCGCAAAGGCAACTTTGAAATTCATAAATCGTTTGTAAGGTGCCTTGGCTGGCCTCGGCCTGATAAGGCGTATAAGCGGTTAAAAATTCCCCGCGCGAAGAAAGGGCATTAACTGCGGCGGGAATAAAATGTTCATAAATACCGGCGCCAATAAAATTGTTGAGCGGTTTATTTTTCTCCGCCAACGCGTGTATATGCGCGGTAAGTTCTTGCTCCGTAAGGGCTTGGGGCAAATTTAAGACGGGGTACAGCAAATCTTGCGGAATTTGCGCCAGCAACTCTTTTACGGACGAAACGCCGATTTTAGCCAGCATTTCTTTTTGGTCCAATGGAGTATTTGGGATAAACATTGATAAGTCCTCTTGGTAAAATCCCCCGCTTATTGCGGGGGATAAATAGTCCGGGCAACTGTTATTTGGCGAGGGTGGCTTTGTAAGCGTTTACGTCAAGTAAGTTGTCGTATTCGGCGGGATTGCTCATTTTAATTTTGAACAGCCAGCCGTTTCCGTGCGGTTCGCGGTTTACAAGAGCCGGGTCGCCTTCCAAGGCAGAATTAACTTCTACAATTTCCCCGCTGACAGGCGCATAAATTTCGCTGGCAGATTTAACAGATTCAATCACACAGCAATTTTGTCCGGCCGTAACCTTTTGGCCCACCTTGGGCAAATCTACAAATACGATATCGCTGATTTCTTCCTGCGCGTGGTTGCTGATACCCACAGTGGCTACGCCGTCTGCGGCACAGGCCCACTCGTGCGTTTTAGCAAAGCGGCAATTTTCTTCGGTATGCATAACTAATTTCTCCTTAATTTAAACCCGGTTTTTATAAAAGGGTGTTTTGACGGTATCGGCTTTTACCCGTTTACCGTGAATTTCAATTTCCACTTCCGTCCCGGCCGTTACGTCCAGGGCCGCATAACCGACGGCAATGCCTTTAAATAAGGGCGAATATGTCCCGCTGGTCAGCGTGCCTTTTTCCTCCGCGCCCACAAATATTTTGCATCCGGCGCGGGGCACTCCGGCAGACTTTAACACAAAGGCCGTCAGTTTTTCTTTAAGCCCTTGCGCCTTTTGCGCGGCAAGAGCCTCTTTTCCTACAAAATTTTCTTTGGCTAATTTTACCACCCAACCGCAGTTGGCTTCGTACGGTGTGCGGGTTTGGTCCGCATCCGCTCCGTTAAGCAAGTACCCGGCTTCCAAGCGCAGCACATCACGCGCCCCCAAACCGCACGGAGTAACCCCGTGCGCGAGCAAGGCGGCCCACAGTTCTACAATTTTATTGTTGGGAAGCATAATTTCCACGCCGTCTTCACCGGTGTATCCGGTGCGGGTCATATAACCGCGTGCGCCAAAAAGTTCAATTTCTTTAATGTGAAAGCGCGGCAAATCGGAGGCTCCGGCCACAACTTTGTCCGCCGTTTCTACGGCTTTGGGACCTTGCAAAGCAATCATTGCCCAGTCAGCGCTTTCGTTGCGCACCGTAACATTAAAGTTTTTGGCCTGCTTAGTAAACCAAGCGAAATCGCCGTCAATACAGGCGGCATTTACCACCACTAAAAATTTTTCAGGAGTTAGGCAAAAGGAAATGGCATCATCAATAATAGTGCCTTTTTCCGTTAAAATATGGGAATAAGTACCCACCCCGGGGGTATTTTTTATATTGTTGCAGTTAATGTATTGTAAAAAGGGCCAAGCGTCTTTGCCTTCTACAAAAAACTGCCCCATATGGGAAACATCAAACATCCCGGCGGCTTCGCGCACGGCTTTATGCTCGGCCAAGATGCCCTTAAACTGCACCGGCAGCAACCAACCGTGAAAGTCCACCATTTTTCCGCCGGCGGCTTCGCAAGCGGCGCAGAGCGGAGTAGTCTTTAAATCGGTATGAGTCATTACGCCTCCAAAAGTATATGTTCATTGTATAAAATTTAATCGTTTTTTATACAATATAAATATGGCAGATACGCAGAGTGTCGTAAGCGACGTAAAACTATTTATTGAACGGCTGAAAAAAGAATTGCCCGAAGTGTTCGGCAAACAGGATTCGTCCGCCGCGGAGCAAACCGCTCCCGCAGGCGAAAACAAAGTGCTTTACAACGGCAATTTTTACGAGGCCCGTATGTACCTGACGCCCGACCAAGAGGAAGGCGTAGCGTTTGACGGGGAAATTTTCCACGTCTATTTACACACCAAAGAATCCGATCCGTCCGCGTTGGTTACGGTTTGGCTGCGCGAAAAAGCCAATGAAATCTTAAAAGATAAAACAAAAGAGTGGGCGGAAAAAATCGGGGTGGAATACAACAATATCGTTATTAAAGACCAACGCACCTGCTGGGCCAGTTGTTCGGGCAAAAAAAACATCAACTATTCTTACCGTATTATCAAAATGCCCCTGGCGGTACAAGACTACCTAATCGTACACGAACTGTGCCACCTGGTGCATATGAACCACGGGCAGGAATACTGGCAATTAGTGGCGCAATTTTGCCCCGACTACAAAAGCCACCGCCGTTGGTTAAACGACAACAAAGGCTCCATCTTTGCCGAGGTGGAACTGGCTTACCGCGAGCCACCCACAGACGAACCGCAAGAAAACAATCCGCAAAATTAGACAGTAAAAACCGCCGGTGCGAATTTCCGGCGGTTTTTATAGGAGACCTCCCGCCCCTGGCTTGTGGGCTGGGAAGTAATGGTTACTTAAAGAGTATGGCAGACCCGTTATCGGGGCGGACAACCGTCAAAGAATCCTCGCTTACGCCGCCAAAGAGCGACACGGGGAATTTGTTTGGAACCGAGTTTGCAAACGCTACCAGTTTGCCGCGGAAGAACACAGGCGTACCGATTTTAAGAGACGGTTTCATACCCATAGCCCGGCGGGCACGCGGAGAAATTACCCCCCGATTCGTAAAAAACTGCGCAAGCATAGCCGCACCGTCATTAGAATACGTCTGCTGCAAAGATTTCCCCGCGGCAATATGGGCGATTTCCACTCCCTTCAAATCTTGTACAAGAGCGCGTTTTACATACAGGCGGGCAAATTCACCCTGCACTCTCACGCTGTTAGCCGTACCCACGGCCTGTTTCCCGTTGGCAAAGCGGAGCGTAACCTTTTTCATTTGGTATCCGTCGCCCCCTTTAAAGCAAGCGGACAAGGTGGCCACGCGCGGAGTGCCCGCCAAAAGAACACCTTGGCAAGTTTTGGTTTGGCGGTCCACTTTTATCAGCACATCTTTAAAGCCCGGTCGGCGGCGGGAAACCATATCGCTGAGCCTAACAGGTTTTTCAAATTCGGCAACCAACGTAACTTCGGCTAATTTGTTATCCAACGCACGGGAAACATTACCGTTTTTACCCGTGTTAGTGGCGGCAGAAGATAAACTCCATACGCCCACGCAGGCGGCCGCGAATAAAATTTTTGCTAAATTTTTATAGTTCATTTTTCTTTTTCCTCTTTATGCACAACTTTGATATATTTATTATAGCAAAAGTTAGCCTAAACTAACAAATATTTTTTAAAAAATATTTTCTCCGTCGTAAAAAACAGAAAAAATATTTTTATTTTTTTATTAAAAAGTTAGGTTGTACTAATTTTAGTAGAAAATAAAACCCAAAACACCGCAGGCAAATATAACGGCAATCGGCCCTGCTTTAAATTTCCCCACCGCTATAAAGGCGGACAAAAACAAAAGCACGCTCTTGTAATCCACAAAGTTTTCGCCGTTGCACAGCACCAAGGCCGCCGCCGCAATCAGCCCGATGACCGCCGGGCGAAGGCCCTTAAAAACATTTTCCACCGCTTGCGCGTGGCGGTATTTTAAAAAGTAGCGGCTGACCAGAAGCATTAAAATAAACGACGGCAAGCACACCGCAAAGGTGGCAATCACGCTGCCCCACACACTGTGTGCGGCGGTATATCCCGTGTAAGTGGCCAAATTAATCCCCACCGGGCCGGGGGTTACCTGGCTGATAGCCACCACGTCGGTAAATTCGGACGTCGTCAGCCACGCCTGTTTGTAAACCACTTCATTTTGGATAAACGAAATCATCGCATATCCGCCGCCAAAGTTAAAAAGCCCGATTTTAAAAAACGTAACAAAAAGTTTCCAGAAAATCATTTTGCGCCCCCGTGCACACGGCCATATAAAAAACCGCCCAGCCCGGCCGCCAACACCACATAAACCGGGGACACCCCCAGCAACCACACCAAAAGTGCAGAAACCGCCGGAAGCCAAGCCGTTTTATAGGTAATACCCGCCGTTTTAGCCAAGCGGAACACTGGGACAGCAATCAGGGCTACTACCGCCGGACGAATTCCTAAAAACACACGCTGAACTATCGGGTTTTCTTTAAAATTATGAAAGAAAAGCGCAATAAGCAAAATGATGATAAACGACGGGAGCGCCGCCCCCAACGCACAGCACACACTGCCCCAAAAACCCTTCATCTTATACCCGGACAAAATGGCAATATTGATAGCCAAAATACCCGGCGCGGCCTGGGCCACAGCGGTTGTATCTAAAAATTCCTGTTCGTCCAAGTACCGGCCTTTATCTACCAATTCCCGTTCAATGAGCGGGAGCATTGCATATCCGCCGCCCAAGGTAAATGTACCGATTTTGGCAAATATCCAAAACAAAATCAAATACGTTTTCATTACGTATATTGTACTATTTAGCAGGGAACGCTAACAGTTCGGCGACGGAAATTTTTAAACCGCACGCAATTTTGCGCAAATTGAGCAAGGCCAAGTTCCGCTCCCCGCGTTCCACGCCGCCCATATAGGTTCTGTCTAACCCAATCTCCAAAGCAAAATCCTCTTGGGAAAATCCCGCCGCCTTACGCAAGGCCCGCACCCGCGCGCCGAACGCTTTTAAATATTTCCGGTCCGCCACAGTGTATGTATTTTTCATACTTTACAGGATAGCGGCTTGATACTTTTAAGTACACGGACTATAAGTATCATTTTATGTTATAATAAAGATACTTTTAGGAGGAAAAAATGAAAGGCTTTGATAAAAATTGGTGTTTTTGCCGTCATCCTGAATTTAGTTCAGGATCTACCGCTAGGGTCGTTAGCCGTGGCTTTACCCTTATAGAACTATTAGTAGTCGTTCTTATTATCGGCATTTTGGCAAGCGTGGCCCTGCCGCAATACGAAAAGGCTGTTATGAAGAGCCGATATTCCAATTAATGGCTATGGTAAACGCTCTTGCAAAAGCGGAAGAAACCTATTATATGGAAACTGGAAACTATACAAACGATTTTGAGGCCCTTTCCATAACGCCTGGCGGTTGTACACTATCCGCTGATAAACAAACCTGCTCCTACGCGTGGGGCAGTTGCAAATTGGATACATCCGGCAATGACCGGGTGGCTTGCGTAAATAATACTACACTAAAAAATGGGTATGTGTGGTATTTCCCCACCGGAGCATATGGTGCTTGGGGAACATCTTGTTGGGCACTAACTGCTGACAAAAATGACAAATATGCCAAACTCTGCGAGGCAATGGGCGCAATTTTTAATAGTAGTGCCGCTTTTCCTCCCTATGGACAGGGATTTAACTATAAATTCCAACAATAGTTATCACAAAAAGGCTCCTATTACTACTTAGGAGCCTTTTTCTTAGTCGTACAAAACGCTAATTTATCCAACCTTCTTTTTTGGCATAGTTATAAATGCCGTTGTAGATACCCAAGGCCATTTTGTTGCGCACCGCACTATTACTCAGGCGGGCGCGGTCCTTGTTACTGCTGATATATCCCATTTCCACCAGCACCGCCGGGCTGTTTACACCCTTTAACACATAAAAGTTGGCTTGGCGCACACTGCTGTTTTGGTTGACGGCAATGCCGATACCCGGCTGTTTATACACCGCGTTGCGCACATATCCCGCCAGTTTGGAACTTTCGTTAATATACTCGTTTTTGGCTAACGATTGCAACAGGGCATCCACAAAGTTATAGTGGACCTCTTCGTATTGCATGGCCTCGTTTTCAAAAGCCGCGGTTTCGGCGGCTTCCTTGTCGGTGGCTTTTTCCGAACGGAAATACACCTGGAATCCGTTTGCGTTGCGGTTTTTAGAAGCGTTAGTATGTACGGAAACGAACAAATCGGCCTTAAAATTATTGGCAATTTTAGAACGCTCAGACAAGGCGATAAAGGTATCGTTATCGCGCGTAAGTTTAACCTCAAAACCGCCCTTTTGCAAAAGTCTTGCCAATTCCTTGCCTACGGACAAGTTCCAATCTTTTTCGCGCATACGGTTGCGTATGGCTCCGGGGTCCTTGCCGCCGTGGCCCGGGTCCACCACTACGCGCATTTTCTTGCGTGCTTCCCGCATACTGACGGGATTTGGTTCGCTTTTTAAAACAGGGGCCGGTTTCGGCGCGGTTTTAGAAGCCGCTTGGGAGGGCTTGCTTTCCGGATTGGCAGGCGAAAGCACCGCCGCCTTGGGAGCCGCCGCCTTCATTACAGGCTCATAAGAGAGGTTTTCCGTGTCCGACAGGACCGAAGGTTCTTCTCCCTCTACAAGCGACTTATGCGCGGCTTTTGCGGGTGCCGGGGCTGGCTTTACGGGCTCGGTCCCCGCCGTCTCCTCGGGCGCGGGCAAGGCATTTTTAAGGCCCGCCCGAAAAACTAATTTATCTCCTGCCCAATCAAAACTCCAAACGCGCGCATCTTTACCTAAAATTATTTTTAAGACCGCATCCCCGCGGTTTTGGCGGATATCCGCCGACGCAATATAACTGGTGCGCAGGCGTTCGTGCAAATCCCGCTTTACCACGGCATTGGGGAACGTAATAATCACGGTATGTTTATTGGGCTGTTCGGTGGTAAAGGTTACATTTTTCCGGGCTGAAAAAACCAGCAAATTATCTTTGCCGCCAAATTTTTTTTCCTCATAGGATAAATTATAGCATCGTTCCACATAAAAGGCCCCGTCTTTAAATTCAACCAATTTATCCACCGCTTGCGTAAACGCAGGCAGCGTAAAAAACTCCGCCGGGGTCATTATCTTGCCGCCCCGTACCAATACGGGGGCAGATAAGGTTTTGGCTTGTGCGTTGACCACGATTTCCTGCAACGGGGCCGTTAAAATAGCATAAAACCCCTTGGTGGAAACTTTGGCTTGCTTAGATTTGGCAAACAGTTCCACACTCGCGCCAAATTTACGGGCTGTTTTTTGTGTGTCCACATACGGCACGCCGCCAATTTGTTCAAAAGGCACCGTCCCGGCCTTTTTACCCGAAACGATAAAACCTGCCTCGTCCTGCGCCGCCAGCGCGGGGCAAGATGCAAACAAGGCCAACAGACCCGATAGAAAAATTTGCCAAAACCGTTTCATATACAAAAGCGCCCGGGCACACGCCGGGCGCACTTATTCTACTCCAAGACGATTTTGTAATCTTCCCACGCCAACTGCGGGTCCGCCTGAATTTTAAGCGTGCGGTGAATATTTTGTTCAATATCTTCTTGACGGTTTTTAATGGCTTCGGCCAAAACCGGATGCAAAACCACACGCAAATTTCCGCCGGGGCGGCCGTTGGTAAGGTCGTAAATTTCGCGCTGGATTTTAATACGCATACTCTCCGCGGATAACACACGGCCCGAGCCGTGGCATTGGGGACATTCCTCACTGATAAAACTGCCTGTGCTGGCGCGTTTTCTTTCGCGAGTCATTTCCACCAGGCCCAGACGAGTAATCGGTAAAATGCGAATTTTGGCACGGTCCCCGTGCACGGCGGCGGCCAAGGCTTCCACCACCCGGTGGCGGCTGGACGCCTTGCGCATATCAATAAAGTCAATGACAATAATTCCGCCAATGTTCCGCAAACGCAACTGGTGGGCAATTTCGCCTGCCGCCTCAATATTAGTCTGGGTTACGGTTTCTTCCTGCGACTTGTTGCCGGTAAATTTCCCGGTGTTTACGTCAATAGCGCAAAGGGATTCCGCTTCTTGTATAATAATACTGCCGCCATTGGGCAAAGGGAGTTTGGTTTTGCGCAAGTTGTCAATTTCCGGCTCTACATTATATGCTTCAAAAATGGGGGTTTTGCCTTTATAAAGTTTTACGCGGTCAGCCAAATCCGGGGAATTTTTTTCCACAAAATCCAACACACGTTCGTAATCTTTTTTGCTGTCCAACAAATAGACTTTGGCATTTTCCGACAGCACATCACGCGCCACTTGCAAGACCGCATCCATATCCTCGTGCAAAAGTTTAGGGGAACGGGAGGTTTCAAATTTCTTCATAATAGACTGCCATTGGCGGTAAAGATATTTTACCTCGCGCTCCAATTCGTCCTTGGTCGCTTCTTCCGCTTCCGTGCGGACGATACAACCCATCCCGTTTAAGTGCTTGGCGGCCAAATCCTGCATAATATCGTTTAATTTGTGGCGGGCTTCGGAATCTTCAATATTTTTAGACACCCCCACAAAACTTTGGTGCGGCGTTAAAACCAAATAGCGGCCGGGCAAAGTTACGTCCATCGTTACCTTCATCCCTTTCGTGCTGATGGCATCTTTTACTACTTGCACCATCACTTCCTGGCCTTTGTGGAGCACTTTATCTATATTCTTTTTATCTCCGCCCAACACATCGGAAATATACAAATAGGCGTTTTTATCGTAACCGATGTTTAAAAACGCGCTGGAAATACCGGGCAGTACATTTTCCACCGTACCCTTGTAAATATTGCCCACGATATTGAGCGAGCCGCGGCGTTCCCAAATCAATTCATTGACCCGTCCGTCTTCCAAAATGGCAATACGCGTTTCTTCAAACGACGTATTAACCAAAACTTCCACGGAGGGCTGTCCTTCCAAATTCTTACTCATATAAAAATCCTCTCTTGGCTTTGTTCATAAGCCTTTAAATGGGGTGGAATTCCCCTTCGCTGTCCTGCCAAAGGAAACTCTCCCTAATAAATGTAAAACCTTCCACCGTAAACGTATCGTCCTGCGCCGGGATATCCACCCCCAGCCACGCGGCAATAAGCGTTTGCGGACGTTCCCACTTGCCTTGCACGTTTAAAAGCGTCAAACGCACAGCCGAATTGGAAACGGTTTGCGCTTTCCAAATGTACGGTTTGGCATTTTGCACAAGAGCCAGACCGCTCTCAGCCCGGCGGGTAATATCCACCCGGGCCGCATTAAAGAAATCTTCTGCTGTCTGTTCCGGGCCAAACAAGTCAAAATTTCCTTCCACCCGGTAAACCGCACCGACAGCTAAATTCTGCACCGAAGGCAACGCATAAGGCACGCGTTGTACGTCTAAAAGCGTAAGCCCCTGCGGTTTAGCCTGTTCCAGCGAACGGCGCACCTGCTCTGCGGGGACGGAGGAAAGCAAATACACATCTACATATTCCCTTTCCGCCCGCACACCCATAGATGGTGCCGGACCGTACGCAAGCCGGGGCCAATTCTTATTGACCTTGGCCGGTTCGTAGGGCAGCCCGCTGGCGAGCACCATACTGCGCACGGCATTAAATGTATTCCGCTGTGCCGCCGATTTTTCGGCACAGGTGAACACTATACGCATTTTATAAATTTTTGGCGTGTTTATCATCTTTTTATGCCCGTATGCGGCGTGCGTAAACCGACTGCACCACCCCTAATGCCCATAAACTGGATACTAAATTGGACCCGCCATACGAAATAAACGGCAACGGAATTCCGGCTACCGGCACTATACCGATAAGCATCCCAAAGTTAACCAGCATATAGGTAAAAAACATTCCGAATATGCCTGAACATACCAAATAACCGTAGCGGTCGCTAGAACTGTATGCCACTACGATAATTCTCCATAAAATGAGTAAATAGAGTCCCAGCACCAGCAGTGTTCCCCACAAGCCGAGTTCTTCCCCCACCACGGCCAAAATAAAATCTGTATGTTTTTCGGGCACAAATCCCAAGCGCGACTGGGTCCCCGAAAATAACCCCGAACCAAACACGCCCCCCGCCCCCATAGCAATTTGCGCCTGCAACACATTATACCCCGCACCGCGCGGGTCGGATTTGGGGGCCAAAAAGGTTTCCACGCGCTTTCTTTGGTGCGGCTTCATTTGGTGGTCCACAAAAATTCCGCCAAACAATCCCGCCAATACTACTAATGTAGCCAACACAAAGTAAAAGGACGGCAGGAACAAACGCAACTGTTTAAAAAACCACCAAGAAACATACCCCAGCACAATCACCAATACGGAAAATCCGGCCATATACCAACCGTTGTGAGCCAATTCGTAAAACGCACGCACCAGCCAGTATTCCTGCAAATCGGGGTGGAGATAGATATATGTCCAGGCAATCGTAAAAAACCCCGCTACTCCCGCAAAAAGGCCAATCAAACCCAAATAGAACACATTGACCCCCGTGCAATAAAGCAAAACCAAAATAGCCGGGAACGTAACCACTACGGACGAAAAGTCCGGCTGCATCATAATCAGCCCAAAAACCGGCACTAAGAGCGCGCCCAACCCAAAGAGCGTGGAAACATCGCGGATACGCTGTCCGCGTCTGTCCAAGAACGCGGCGGCGGCCAAAAGGGTCGCCACGCGGCAAATCTCAGAAGGCTGCATAGAGAAAAAAGGAAGCACAAACCACGAACGCGAACCGCGCTGGTAGGTGCCGAACAATAATACCCCCACTAACAAAGCCAAAATAAAACCGTAGAGATATTTCCATTGTTCATCAAAAATCTGGTAGTTAAAACTCCACCCCACAAAAAACGCAAAAGCCCCTACCGGCAGGGCTACCAAATGGGTGCGGACAACCGGGTTAGAAAAAGATAAACTGTTGACGGCGGACATAATGCACAGCGCGCCCAGTATTACCAGTAAAATCATTGCCCCAAACAACACATAGTCCAAACGGCTGCGGCTGGAATTTTTAGTAAAATTACGAAATACGGCCATATTAATCGGCACTCCTTAATAACTCATCATAATCTTCGGCGGAGCGGGGATTATTTTGGGGTGTGGCTTTCTTCTCTGCGGGCTTATTTAAATGAAAATAGGCTTCCAACATAGCGCGCGCAATCGGCCCGGCAGCAGAACTGCCCCCCTCGCCAAATTCCACAAATACCGCCAACGCAATAGACGGGTCCTCCCCTTCTTTCCCCGCAAAAGCCATAAACCACCCGTGGTCTTTTCCGTGCGGATTCTGCGCAGTACCCGTTTTGCCATACACATCTAACCCTTTGATTTTCACGCGCCGCGCGGTACCATCATCCACCGTATGTTTTAAGGCTTTAAACAATAAATCGTACGTTTGGGGCTTTAAATCGGCCTTCTGCAAGATATCCGTCTTGCCCAGCACTTCGGTTTTGCCCGTCTGGTTGCTGACGATTTTTTCCACATAATACGGACGGTAGACATTTCCCCGGCTGGCTACGGCGGCCGCAAACTGCGCCATTTTTAAAGGAGTTACCAGCAGTTCCCCCTGCCCGATAGAAAGGTTCAATGTGTCGCCGATAAACCAATACGTTTTGTTACGCGCGCGACGGGTCGGGCCGTACAAGTTGCCTGCTTTTTCGCCGGGTAAATCAATCCCCGTTTGGCGGCCAAACATAAATTTGCGTTCCACCCGCTCAATGGCGGCGGCGCCGGTTTCGGAAGCCACGACATAAAAATATACGTCGCAGGAGTTGCTTACCCCGTCAAAGAAATCTACCGGGCCGTGCGTACTCCAACACTTAAACACGCGGGGACCGGAATTATAATGGCCGGGACAGTTGATTTTGCGTTTGACGTCTAAATGCCCGTCTTCCAAGGCGGCCGCAGCCGTAATAATTTTAAAAGTAGAAGCCGGCGGATAAATTCCCTGTACCGCCAGGTTATATTCGTTGATTTTTTTAGATTGTTTGGGGTTATCCTCATCGCTGTATCCTACAAAAATATTCGGGTCGTATGCCGGAGCGCTCGCCAAGGCCAACACCGCTCCTGTTCGCGGGTCCAACGCCACAGCGGCGCCACGGCCCGTTTTAGATTTTTTAAGGCCTTCTTCCGCCGCACGCTGCAAATCAAAATCCAACGTCAAATATACATCACTCCCGGCAGACCATTTTTTATCTTGAATAATGCTTTTGACCCGTCCGCGGTAATCCACTTCCAAAAACACTCCGCCGTCGTGTCCTTTGAGTTTTTTTTCAAATTTCTTTTCAATGCCGTTTTTGCCGATTTTGGAGTTTAAACGGTAGCCCATACTTTGGTCGCGCTTTTGCCACTCGCGCTCGTCCATACTCCCGATATAACCAATCAGGTGGCTGGCAAAGCCGCCATAGGGATAACTGCGTTTGGTTTCCTCAATCAAATACACGCCCGGATAATACAGTTGGAGTTCTTGCAAGGCCATTGTACTTTTGGTGGAAAGGTTTTCGGCAAGCAAGGTAGCCTTGCCCGTTTTAACACCCTTTTCCACCTTGGACAACACGTCGGCTTCACTCATCTTTAAATGCGGGGCTAAATCGTGCGCCAGTTGGTTTAAATATTCAGGGTCCTTGCGCCCTGCGGAAAGGTAATAAAAACTAAATGCCGGGGCATTTGAGGCCACTGCTACGCCATCTGCGGTAAACACACGCCCGCGCGGAGCCGTCTGGTACAAAATTTGCGTACGGTTGCGCTCTGCCATTTTTAAATAAGCATTGTGGCGCAAAACCTGGATATCCACCAAACGCAACGCAATGACCGCTCCGGCCACAGCGGCCAGAATCATCATTGTTTTTAAACGCGCATTAAAAAATATCCGGGTAACTGCCATATAAAAATCCTATCTTTGCCGGCAAACAGGCCCGCAGGCCAACACCCGGCGAACTATCCAAAACACCGCCGGAGCCAAGAGCGCACAGAAAAATGCACCTCCCAGCACACTCCAAAAGCCGGGCCACATTGCGGCGGAAGCAAACCACCATACAAGAAGCGCATTAATCACGCTGACTAAAACAGACAAGCCAAACACGCTAATAACCTGCGGGAAAATCCCGTCAAAGTCAAACCGTTCCGCCAACGCATAAATAATGCACGAGGCCACCGTAAAGGAAAAAGCATTGTAGCCAAACAGTTTCGTAGCGAAAAAATCTAAAAACAGCCCGCATACAAAAGCCGCCGGATAACCAAACGCAGGCTTTAATACGGCGCAAAAAGCCGCCGTAAAGGCCAACATAATATTCACGCTCAATCCCCAAAAAGAAAATAAGGATGAAAAGGCCCAATGGCACACCGTCGCCACTATAAACAGCAAAAGCAGTTTAATAAAACTCCACATAGGTTAGTTGCCTCCGTTTCCTGTAATCACAAACAGTTCACGCACCGCCGATGAGCGCACCAACGGAGTTACTTCCACCGTAAGGGCTGTTTGAAAACTCTCGTCCTCGCGCACGCCGCTTACTTCGCCGACCAAAATCCCCGCCGGAAAGATACTGCTGGTCGCCGCAGTATAGACTTTATCGCCTTTTTCCACCCGGGTTAAAAGAGGAATATATTTAATGCGCACAGCGCGCGGGCCGTTGCCCGTTAAAAGACCTTCCTCTTTGCCGCGCTCTAAATAAACAGCGGCGGAAAAATCTTCGTCGCGCACCAAAAGCACTTTGGCGGTGCTTTCCGTGGCTTCCACCACCACACCCGCCAGGCCTTCCTGCCCTTCTTCCATAGAAATTACAGCACTGCGCTCGGTTATACCGTCTTTTAGACCTTTATCAATAATAACAGCGTTCCATTGGGAAGGTTCCCGGTAGGCTACTTTCGCCCACACCCCTTTCCACCGGCGAGTACGAGATAATTTCAACAAATCGGTTAAACGTCCGTTTTCGTCCAAAATGGCTTCGGCTTGGGACGAAAGCAACTTCGTCATTTCAATTTCCTGTTTAAGTTCGCGGTTTTCCCGGTGGGCATCCAATAATTCCCGCACCGTTTGGTTGACATTTTCCGCATATTTAGCCGTAGCGTGCGCCGCGCGCACCTGCGGCAAGAAAACATACGCCAATACCGCCTTAACAGAAGATACAAAACCTTCCAGCGGTAAAATCATTAGCAGGAAGGACGTTAATAAAAAAATTAAAGGGAGCAAAAAACGACGGCGAGAGCCGGGTTCCTGCTTTTTGGATGACTTTTTTTTATGTGATAACATAACTCAAATCTGTATGGGGGAATTTCCCCTTTTCAAACGAAAAAGCGGACACGGTCCCTTAAAGAACTGTGTCCGCTAAAAGGTTTTCTGCAACCGTCTGCTAGAAAGATTTACCGCGGGAGCCGAAGAAGCGGGAGCCTTTTTCGTTCAGTTGTTCCAAGAACTTACCCGTGCCCAAGGCCACGCAACTAAGCGGGTCTGCGGCGCGGTGAACGGGGATATCCGTTTCTTTGCGAATCAGTTCGGTAATGCCTCTTAACAGGCTGCCGCCACCGGCCACCACAAGCCCTCTATCTACGAGGTCCGCGGCTAATTCCGGCGGGGTTTCTTCCAAGGTGCTTTTAATCACGTCAATAATCAGGCGCACCGGCTCCATCAACGCTTGGCGGATTTCTTCCGAAGTTACCGTCAAGGTGCGGGGCAGGCCCTGTGTCTGGTCGCGCCCTTTTACTTCCATGGATTTTTCTTCCTTTAAGGGATAGACGGAACCCAGGTTGATTTTCACTTCCTCGGCCGTCGTTTCGCCAATAATCAGATTGTATTTTTTGCGGAAATACTGCACGATGCACTCGGTTAATTCGTCGCCGGCCACATCAATAGACTTGGCAACCACCATCCCGCCCAGCGAGATAACAGCCACTTCCGTCGTGCCACCGCCGATATCAACAATCATACTTGCGTGCGGTTCCGCGATGGGCAAATCGGCGCCCATAGCCGAAGCCATGGGCTCCTCTATCAAATAGACCTCGCGCGCACCCGCTTGGCGGGCGGCATCATCTACCGCGCGTCTTTCCACGCCGGTAATGTCCGAGGGAATGCCAATCACAATTCTGGGACGTAACAGACTGCTTCTGCTGTGGACCTTGCGGATGAAATAACGAATCATTTCTTGCGTAACTTCAAAGTCCGCAATTACGCCGTTCTTCATCGGGCGCACGGCCACAATATTAGCCGGGGTTCTGCCAAGCATTTGCTTGGCCTTCGCGCCGACGGCCTTCACTTCGCCGGTTTCTCTTTCCACAGCGACAACGGACGGCTCGCGAAGCACGATGCCTTTATCTTTGACATAGATTAGACAGTTGGCCGTGCCAAGGTCCATACCCAAGTCAGAAGAGAAAAGCCCCCCAAGATAGTCTATTACCATAAGCGCTCACCTATTCAACCAATTTAACGATGGCCACTTCGGCATTATCGCCTTGGCGCAGCCCCGCGCGGTAAATGCGGCAGAAGCCGCCGGCGCGGTTGGCATAGCGGGTAGCCAATACTTCAAACAATTTCTTTACAGCCGTGGCATCCTTCAAGGTGTCTTTGGCGGCACGTTCGTTGTTGGCTTTGGCCAGCGTGATGAGCCCTTCCACCACGCGTCTAACTTCTTTGGCTTTGGGCAGCGTGGTCTTCACTTGTTCGTGAAGAATAATGCTGGTGGCCATATTGTTAAGCATAGCCTTGCGGTGGGACGCAGTCTTGCCCAATTTTCTGTATCCGGTATTTTTAATCATACGCTAAAAACTACTCCTTAAATTTTCATACCGAGCGAAAGTTTCATCTCGGCCAGTCTTTCTTTGATTTCATCCATAGATTTGGCACCGAAGTTCTTAATCATTTTCAAGTCATCTTCGGTCATTTTAACCAAGTCGCGGACAGTGTTAATATTTTCAGATTTAAGACAATTAATGGAGCGGGACGACAATTCAATAAATTCAATGGACTGGTTGAGCAGTTCATCCAATTTGGAATTGACACTCGCGCCGGCGACAGCCCCCGTAGCAGACACGGGTTCTTCCACCGCTTCGTCGCTGGTGGTAGCCACGCAATCGTCTTCGCCTTCAATCGTGAAAATATGCAAAGAACTGGACAGCAATACCGCTGCACGGTGCAACGCCCGGGCCGGAGCCAAGGTGCCGTCGGTGGTAATTTCCAAAATCAAGCGGTCATAGTCCGTTTTCTGGCCGACGCGGGCAGGTTCCACGTCGTAGTGGACCTTCACAATCGGGGAGAACAGGGCATCCACCGGGATAAACCCGGCAGGGCGCTGAATTTTGGTTAAATCTTCGGCAGGCACATAACCCTTGCCGCGGGAAATTTCAATTTCCATTTCCAGGCTGCCGCCTACTTCCAAGGTGGCCAAGGCCAGGTCTTTATTGACAATTTCCACACCGGACGCTTCTTCAATATCCGCAGCCGTAACCACGCCGGGTTTGGTGACGTGCAACTGCAAATATTCACGGTTTTTGCCTTCCATTTTCACGCGCAGACGTTTCATATTGAGCAAAATATTGATAACGTCTTCCCGCACGTTGGGAATCGTGCTAAATTCGTGCACGGCACCCGCGATTCTGACGGCGGTTACAGCGGCCCCTTCCATACCGGAAAGTAAAATCCGGCGCAGGGAGTTGCCCACCGTATGACCGTAACCGCTTTCGTACGGTTCGGCAATAAATTTGCCGTAAAAGTCGGACGCGGTTTTTTCTTCCAGTTGAATCTTTTGCGGAAGGACTATTTCGTTAAAAGCCATTATTGCCTCCAAACTATTTAGAATAGTATTCTACGATGAGCTGCTCGTTGACAGGATAGGACATTTCCGCTCTGTCGGGCCATCTTAAAAGTTTGCCGGTCATCTTCTCCGCATCGTATTCCAAGAAGCTCGGGCGCTGGTTGCGCTTTTCGGCATCCGTCAAGGCTTGCTTTACTTCCACATTTTCAGCCAAGGCGGCATTCAGGGTTACTTTGTCGCCCAAGCGCAACTGGTAAGAAGGCACGTTTACGGCTTTACCGTTTACGGTTACATATCCGTGCAATACCAACTGGCGAGCGGCTTTAAGCGAAATGGCAAAACCCAAGCGACGGACGGTGTTGTCCAAGCGGGTTTCCAATTTGCGCAAGAAATTTTCACCGGTCTGGCCTTCGGCCTTGGCAGCGGCATCAAATAAATTGCGGAACGGAATTTCAGACATACCAGATTGAAGTCTGGCTTTCTGTTTTTCCTGCAAACGAATACCGTATTCGGACACTTTGGCTTTTCTAACTTTGCCGCCGCGTTTGGTTACGGCCGCCAACTTGTCAATAACACAGTTGGTGTAGCATTTGCTCCCTTTCAAGAAAAGTTTGCAATCTAATTTTCTGCACTTTTTGCAGCTGGGTCCTGTATATCTAGACATAAATCTTATACTCTCCTGGCTTTGGGCGGTCTGCATCCGTTGTGGGGGATGGGGGTGATGTCTTTAATGGAAGACACGGTTAAACCGGCTTGCTGTACGGCGCGCACGGCAGTTTCTCTGCCTTGGCCCGGGCCGCAAACTTTTACGGCTACTTCGCGCATACCCATAGCAACGGCTTTTTCAGCAGCCTTATTGCTGGTGATTTGCGCGGCAAACGGAGTGCTTTTCTTGGTGCCTTTGAAGCCGTGGGAACCGGCGGTGGACCAAGCAATCGTGTTGCCCTTGTCGTCCGAAACAGTTACAATCGTATTGTTGAACGAGCAGTAAATATGCACCACGCCGAATACCGGCGCTTTGGCGTTTTTCTTCTTTCCTTTCGCCGCCGGCGCTTGCGCGGCCGGGGCCGTTGTTACTTTTTCTTCTGCCATATGTTTAAATTCCTAATATTAAAAGTTATTTGGTTTTAGCACCCACGGTTTTTCTTCTGCCGCGGCGGGTTCTGCTGTTAGTTTTGGTGCGCTGACCGCGGACCGGCAGGTTGCGGCGGTGGCGCTGTCCACGATAGGAACCGATTTCAATGGCGCGGTGAATGTTTTGCGCCACTTCGCGGCGGAGTTCGCCTTCCACTTTGTATTCTTTCTGCAAAATGGTGTTGAGCAAACCGGCCTGCTGTTCGGTCAAGTCTTTCACGCGGGTAGCGGGATCAATCTGGCCGTTCAATTTGGCAAGCACGTCTTTGGCGTTTTTCTTGCCGATGCCGTAAATATATTCCAGGGCGACGTCAATTCTTTTATTTTTAGGTAAATCAATACCTGCGACTCTAGCCATATTCTTCTAAAACTCCTTAAATTAACCTTGGCGTTGTTTGTGTTTCGCGACTTCGCAAACCACACGGACTACGCCGTTGCGCTTAATGATTTTGCATTTCTGACATATCTTTTTTACACTGGCTCTGACTTTCATTTATTTCTCCCTATAAGTTATTCTGCCGCGGGTCAAATCGTAAGGAGACAATTCCAGTCTGACCTTGTCGCCCGGTAGAATTCTTATATGATGAACTCTCATTTTGCCGGATATATGTCCCAGAATAATTTTGCCGCCCGGGATTTCAATTTTAAACATCGCATTGGGCAGCGATTCCAAGACTTTACCTTCAATTTCTATCTTATCGCTCATACGACTCCGAGTTCGGATAAATTTAGAACAAACATCCGCCGCGCCCTTTTGAACCTTCCAAAAAGCGCCGGCGTAGATTATTCAAAGGCCGTGAAAATTTCACTGCCGTTAGCCGTAACGGCTACTGTGTGCTCAAAGTGGGCGGCATACTTCCCGTCCGCTGTAACCACAGTCCAACCGTCATCCAACTCCCTGACTCTATATGTTCCCGCAGTAAGCATAGGTTCTATTGCCAGGACCATACCCTTTTCCAAGAGCGGTCCCGTGCCCGGCTTGCCGAAATTCGGGATACTGGGTTCTTCGTGCATATTGCGTCCAATACCGTGCCCGCAATAATCACGCACGACACCTACGCCGTTTTGCTTGGCAAAAGTTTCCACCGCGTGCTCCACGTCGCCAAGACGTTTGCCGGGTTTGACTTGCCCGATTGCCTTATATAAAGACTTTTTGGTAACGTCCATCAGTCTTTGGGCTTCGTCAGAAACTTCTCCCACGCCGAGGGTGATTGCGGCATCAGAACAGAAGCCGTCAAGGCGAGCCCCTGTATCTATACTGATAATATCACCACTCTTTAATATTCTATCTTTTTTTGGGATTCCGTGCACGACTTCTTCATTTACGGAAGCGCAAATAGTGCCCGGAAAACCATAATAACCGAGAAAGAGCGGTGTCGCCCCGAAGGAGCGAATCGTCTTTTCGGCCGCGGCATCCAATTCCAGCGTAGAAATACCCGGCTTAACGAGTTCGGTCATCAGTTTGAGAACCGCCGCCGTTACTTTGCCGGCTTCACGCATCTTTTGGAGTTCGCTATCGTTTTTTACTTCAATCATTTTGCCTTCTTGATGACATTTACAATGTCTTCAAAAACTTTTTCGGGGGTTTGGTTACCCTTGATTTCTACGTATTTCCCGCTGTTTAGATAATAATTTTTTACCGGCAGCGTATCGTTGTGATACACTTCCAAGCGGCGTTTAACGTGTTCGGCGGTATCGTCCGCACGGGTGTATAATTCACCACCGCAAGACGGACATTCGGCAAGCGGGGCTTCCGGATTGACGTGCAAAATAGCACCGCATTTTTTGCATTGGCGGCGGGAGGTAATACGGCTGACCACTTCGCTTTCCGGCAAGTCAATCATAATTACTTCCGTAATTTCACGTCCGAGGCGGGCCATCATAGCATCTAACGCTTCGGCTTGTGCTACCGTGCGCGGAAAACCGTCAAAAATAATGCCTTTATCCGTAGATTTGACAATATTTTCCAACATAGAAATCATCAGTTCGTCCGGCACCAAATTTCCGTTTTCAATAATGCCGGAAATCTTTTTGCCGAGTTCGGAACCGGAAGCAATTTCCGCGCGCAGAACATCCCCGGTGGAAATGTGCTTCAACTGAAATTCATCTTGCAACTTGGCCGACTGCGTGCCTTTACCGGCACCCGGGCAGCCCATTAAAACAATATTCACTTTAAAAATTCCTTCCTATTCTTTCAAACAACTTTGTGTGTAGCCCCAACAGAGCCACACACAAAATAATTTGCGAAAAAATACAACCAAACTAATTTTTTAAGATTTTGAGGAGATTTCTAGGCGCCTTTTTCCGAAGCATACTAACTGCTATGCGAGGAAAAAGGAAACAAAGAAATCTCCCAAAATCTGTAAAAATTACTGGACGTTGAACCAGCGGCCTTTGATTCTCTTGCTTCCCTTCATCAACGGCTCGTAATTGCGGGCCAAGAGATGGGCTTGGATTTGACCGACGGTATCTAACGCGACACCAACGACGATAAGCAAAGCCGTACCGCCGAAGTAAAAGTCCACGTTAAATTCCGCACGGAAGAAATCCGGCAAGACTGCCACCAAACATACAAAGATGGCACCGCAGAACGTCAAGCGGTTCATTACCCACTCAATGTAGTTTTTGGTCGGTTCTCCGGGACGAATACCCGGAATAAAGCCGCCCCATTTCTTCATATTGTCTGCCAAATCGGACGGGTTAATCGTCATAGAATTGTAGAAATAGCAGAAGAAAATAATGAGCGCGGAGAAAATCAACATATACCAACCGTTGCTGCGGCTCATAGCCTCCAACAGTTTCTGCGCCCAAGCGGCTTCTTGGTTAAAACTGGCAATCGTCAGCGGTAAGGAAATAACAGAGGATGCAAAGATTACTGCAATCACACCGCTCTGGTCAATTTTAAGCGGCAGATAACTGGTCTGTCCGCCATAAGTTTTATTCCCTACCTGGCGTTTGGCATACTGAACCGGGATTTGGCGTTGGGCCGTTTCCAGCCATACCACTAACGCGGTAATCACAATCGCCGCACCAAAAATCACCAAGGCCATAAAGAAGTCCATTTCGTCCGTTTTTACGCGGTTGACGACTTCCATAATGGCACTGGGCAAACGGTCCACGATACCGGCAAAAATGATGAGCGAAATACCGTTGCCCACCCCTTTTTCCGTAATCTGTTCGCCTAACCACATTACAAACATCGTACCGGCCGCAAGGGTCAGCACGGTGGTTACAAAAAACATAAAGGACGGATTGACTACCGCCGATACGCCGCCTGCGCCTTCCACTTTCGTGATGGCGAAGGTCATCATAGCGCCTTGCAAAACAGCCAGGAACAGTGCAAAAATACGGGTAATCTGGTTTTCTTTTCTTCTGCCGGATTCGCCCTCTTTATGCATTCTGTCCAACGCGGGGAAAATATGCGCCCCGCGAACAAGCCCCATAATAATGGACGCATTGATGTACGGCATAATACCCAAGGCCAAAATGGAGAATTTCCCCAACGCTCCGCCCGAAAAGATATTCATAAAACCAAGAATACCGTTTTGGTGGGCGGCAAAGAGTTGTTTCAAAACATCCGCATTGATACCGGGTATTGGGATTGCAGCCGCAATCCGGAAAACAGCCAACGCCCCGATCAAGAAGAGAAGTCTCTTCTTGAGTTCGGGGGCGTTAAAGATATTTGCAACTGTGTTGTTAGCCATTATTTGGTCTTCTGTTCAAGCACGGTTACGGTGCCGCCGGCTTTTTCAATCGCCGCTTTGGCGGTGGCAGAAAAACCGTGAGCAGACACTTTCAAGGCCTTGGTCAAAGCGCCGTTAGCCAACACTTTGACACGGGTAACATCGTGAATGATGCCCGCTTTTTTCAAGGCTTCGGGGGTTACTTCCGCACCGGCCGCAAACACTTTTTCCAAGGAGCCGAGGTTTACATAATCGTAACGCTTGGCAAAGTCTTTATTGGAAAAACCGCTTTTCGGCGTGTGGCGGATAAGAGGCATCTGACCGCCTTCTTTGCTTTCCTTGCGGCTGTTACCGGAGCGGGAAGTCTGCCCTTTCATACCTTTGGTGCAGTAGTTGCCCAAACCAGAGCCCGGGCCGAGGCCCAAGCGTCTTTTGGCTTTTCTAGACCCATGTTTAGGGAAAAGTTTATTTAAAGTTACCATTTTATTCTCTCCACAAAACTATTCGGCCTTGGCGGCTTCTACGGGCGCTTCGGCTTTCGGGGCTTCGGCAGCGGCTTTTTCAGCCTTGCCGCGGATAACGTTCACAACTTCTTTGCTTTTGAGTTGTTTGAACGCTTCCATAGTGGCATACACGAGGTTGCACGGATTGCAACTGCCCAAACTCTTGGCGAGCACGTCTTTGATACCGGCGGCTTCAAACAAGAGGCGCACACCGCTGCCGGCGATTACACCGGTACCGGGGGCGGCGGGTTTCATCCACACGGAAGAAGCACCGAACTTGCCGATGGTTTCGTGAGGAATCGTTTCGCCCACAATCGGGAACGTAATCATATGTTTTCTCGCGTGAGATTCAGCCTTGGCAATAGCCAACTGAACCTGGTTTGCCTTGCCAATAGCAACGCCCACTTTGCCCATACCGTTACCGACCACGACCAACGCGCGGAAACCAAAGCGTTTACCGCCCTTTACTACCTTGGCCGTTCTGGCTACGTGGATGACCGTCGTTTTGCCTTCGGCGAGCGGTCTTGCTTTTTGAAACTCGGCTCTTTTGCCTTTCGCTTCTTTTCTGTTATCGCTTTTAACTAGCGTTTCATTGGACATTAAATTCACCTGTCTTAGAATTTCAATCCTGCTTCTCTGGCGGAATCAGCAAGCGCTTTAATTCTGCCGTGGTACACGCGTCCGCCGCGGTCAAACATTACTTCGCTGATACCTTTTTCAAGCGCTTTCTTGGCAATAGCAGCGCCCAAGGCCTTGGCGGCTTCAATACTCTTGGCGGAGGTGTCAAACTTGCCTTCAAATTCTTTGGACAACGTCGTGGCAGACACTAACGTGCTGTGGGTGTTGTCGTCAATAATTTGGGCATAGATGTATTTCAAGCTTCTGTACACCGAAAGGCGCGGGCGGTGCGCACCGTTTTTCAACAGGTGGCCGCGGCTGCGGTCCTTTCTGAATTGATATCTTTCTTGCTTAGTAGCCATAATTATTTACCTCCCGCCGCAGTCTTACCGGCTTTGCGGGCAATATGTTCGCCCTGGTATTTAATACCGCTGCCTTTGTAGGGTTCCGGAGGTCTGATTCTTCTGATTTTGGCCGCGAAATCGCCCACTTTGAACTTATCGCTGCCTTTAATCGTTACCGCGCCAGATTTCGGATCCACCACGACCGTAAGGCCAGTGGGGATATCCAAATTGACGGGGTGAGAGAAACCCAATTCCAAATTGAGTTTTTGTCCGGCCACATTTGCGCGGTAACCCAAACCGTTGATTTCCAAGGTTTTGGAGAAACCGTTTGTAACGCCTTCAATGATATTAAAGACGTTCGCGCGGGTGGTACCGTGGATAGCGTTAAGTTCTTTCACACGGTTTTCCGGGATAGAGAAAGTCAACACAGCCCCTTCCATTTTGGGGGTTACACCTTCCGGCAAAGTGTAGGACAAGGTGCCCAAAGCGCCGGTAGCGGTGATGATGTTCTCTTTAATTTCCACTTTGGTATTAGCGGGGATGTTGATAATTTTTTTACCGATTCTGCTCATATTCCCCCCTTACCAGACCTGGCACAAAAGTTCACCGCCGATTTTGGCGGCTTTGGCTTGCGCGTCGGTCATTAAGCCTTTGGAAGTGGAAAGAATAGAAATACCAAAAGCGCCGCGAACTTTCGGAATATTGTTGTAAGCGCTGTAAACGCGGGAACCCGGTTTGGACACTCTTTTGAGGCCCTGGATAACGCATTCGTTTTCCGGCGTGTATTTCAAAAATACTCTTACCACGCCGCCCTTGGTTTCATTATGGACGGCTTTGAAATTGGCGATATATCCTTCTTCTTTGAGGATGCGCGCAATTTCGGTTTTGATTTTAGAAAAAGGGATATCCACTTTTTCTTTTTTCTTCATATTGGCGTTTCTTATTCTGGTTAAGAAATCTGCGATTGGATCCATATTCTAGGTTATCGTCCCAAGCCACTTTCCGTAACGGAGTTGGCCCGAAAGCGATACCTCCTCCTGTAAATTACCAGCTCGATTTTCTAAGACCCGGGATTAAACCCTGGTGTGCCATCTTTCTCAGGCAGATACGGCAGAGACCGAAGTCGCGGTAGTAACCTCTTGCGCGGCCACAGATTTGGCATCTGTTGTGATAGCGCACGGCGAACTTTTGGTCCTTAGCCATTTTTGCAACCCATGCTTTAGTAGCCATAAAGTTTTAGTCCTCTTATTTAGTAGCCGATTTGCGGAAGGGCATACCCATATAATCCATGAGCAGGCGACCGCTTTTATCGTTGCTGGCCGTGGTAACGAACGTAATGTTCATACCGTGGGCTTTGGGTGATTTTTCCACATCAATTTCCGGGAAAATATAATGTTCTTTAATACCCAGGTTCAAATTGCCTTTGCCGTCAAAACTCGGGTTAAAACCCTGAAAGTCGCGGATACGGGGGCAGGCGATCATAATGAAGCGTTCCATAAATTCATACATTCTCGCACCGCGCAGCGTTACGCGCACGCCGATAGGCATACCTTCTCTAAGTTTAAAGTTAGAGATAGATTTTTTGGCGCGTCTTACTTGGGCAGCCTGACCAGCGATGGCGGTCAAATCTTCTTTGGCCACTTCCAACGCTTTAATGTCTTCACGGGCATCTTTGACACCGATGTTAATCACGATTTTCGTGAGTTTCGGCGCAGCCATCGGGCTCTTTACACCCATATCTTTGAGCAAGGCCGGAAGCACTTTTTCTTTATAAAGGGCCTGCAAGCGAGGAGTATATCCCTCGGGCGCCTTTGTTACGTTTTTCGTTTCTTTCTTAGTCATTTTCTCTTACCTGGATTAAATGATCGGCTCGTTGCATTTGCGGCAAACGCGTACTTTTTTACCGTCGGCCGAAACTTGCACTTTGGGCGTCATCGCTTTTTTGCATTTACCGCAGATGACCGCTACGTTAGAAGCATCCAACGCCGCTTCCATCTGGATGATGCCGCCTTGCTTATTTTGAGTAGGCTTGGTGTGTTTGGAAATCATATTTACGCCGGCAACTACTACTTTGTTTTTGCCCGGGTTGACAGATTTCACTTCGCCTTTCTTGCCTTTGTCCTTGCCGGCCAAAACCAGCACGGTATCTTTCTTCTTGATAATCATACTCTATACCACCTCAGGAGCCAGGGAAATGATTTTCAAAAAGTTCTTTTCTCTGAGTTCTCTGGCAATGGGCCCGAACACACGGGTGCCTTTGGGTTCGCCGTTATCGTTGATGATGCAAACAGCGTTGTCATCAAAACGAATATAGGAACCGTCTTTTCTTCTTTTTTCGCGGGCCACGCGAACGACTACCGCGCGGACTACGTCGCCTTTTTTAATGGCGGAGGTAGGGATCGCATCTCTGACGGAGCACATCACGACATCTCCCAAAGTTGCGATATCCCGGTGGTGGCCGCCGCGCACTTTAAAGCACTGGACTTTACGCGCGCCGGAATTGTCGGCCACATTGACTATGCTTCTTAATTGAATCATACTTTAATAACTCCGTAGTTTTTAAAAACTAAGCTCTGGCTTTTTCCACAATCTTGGAAACACGCCATTTCGTCGTTTTGGAAACGGGACGGGTGCTCATAATTTCCACTTTGTCGCCGATTTTGGTTTCGTTGGCCTCGTCGTGCGCGTGGAATTTGGCCGCTCTTTTGAGCGTTTTGCCATAGCGGTCGTCGTGAACCAGGCGTTCCACCATAACGGTGCGGGTTTTGTTCATCTTGTCGGACACAACCACGCCGGTGAGGACCTTTCTTTTAGCACGGGTTTCTTGATTTTCCATTTTTAAAACCTCTATTTTTGCTCTTTCTTCTGGTTGATCAGCGTTTGCAAAAGAGCAATTTCGCGTCTGACCGCTCTAATTTCCATCGGGTTAGCGATGGGAGTGGTGCTGTGTTTGAAAAGAAGATTGAACTTCTTTTCTTGGGCTTTGCCGAGCGCTTCATTCAGTTCGGCCAACGTTTTCTTTTTCAAAACTTCTTTTTCGTTCGTTTTCATAAACTACCTTCTGGTTACCAGTTTCGTCTTAATCGGCAGTTTGTCGGAAGCCAAACGCATGGCTCTTTTGGTGTCTTCCACAGAAGCGCCTTCCAATTCAAACAAAATTCTGCCGGGCTTCACCACAGCGGCCCAATATTCGGGCGCGCCTTTACCTTTACCCATACGGGTTTCGGCGGGGTGTTTCGTAATGGCTTTGTCCGGGAAAATGCGAATCCACAATTTGCCTTTTTTCTTGATGAAGCGGGACAAGGTAATACGGGCAGCTTCAATCTGCCGGGCGGTAATCCATTTGGGTTCCAACGCTTTCAACCCAAATTCGCCAAAGACCACTTCCGTACCGCGCTTGGCATTACCTTTAATGCGCGGCGCGCTGAAGGGCTTGCGATATTTAACTCTTTTAGGCATTAACATAAGTCAAAGTCCTCTATTTGGTTTCCACAGCCGGGGCGGCAACTTCCGTCGCGCCTTCGGTGGAACCGCTTTCCATGTCGCGATGTTTCTTGAGTTCGTTCATAATCTCTTTCGGAGATTTGGCGAAGTGGGTTCTCTTGAAAATCCAGACTTTAATGCCGATTTTACCGCTGATGGTGTTGGCTTCGGTGAAACCGTAGTCAATATCGGCGCACAAGGTGTGCAGCGGAACGCGGCCTTCGCGTTTCCACTCGGTGCGGGCGATTTCCGCGCCGCCGAGTCTGCCGGACACCATAATTTTAATACCGAGCGCTTTACCGGACAAGGCCTTTTCAATCGCTTTTTTCATAGCGGCGCCATAGTGAGCGCGCTTTTCAAGTTGCATAGCGATATTCTGGGCTACCAGTTGGGCGTCCGTTTCCGGATTTTTAATTTCAACCACGTTGACGAAAGTTTTGCTGCCGGTAAGGGCTTCCAATTCTTTTCTCAACGCTTCAATATCGGCGCCTTTTTTGCCGATTACCACACCCGGGCGGGCAGTGTGAACATTCACACGCAAGAACGCACCGGCTCTTTCAATGCCGACGTAACTGACAGCCGCCATTTTGAATTTGTCGTCAATGATTTTGCGGATATCAAAGTCTTCTTTAATAAGCGCGGGCATATTCTTGGGGGCGAACCATCTGGAACGCCAATCCTGAATATAACCTAATCTAATTGACCGGGGATGAATCTTGTGTCCCATAAATTAGCGACCTCCCTTTTTTTCGTCGGTAACAATGACAGTCAAATGACACATACTTTTCTTATAGGGCATAGCGCGACCCTGCGGGCCGGGCTGTACTCTTTTCAAGTGGCCGCTGGGGCCGAGGTTAGCAAACGCTTCTTTAATGAAGACTTTGCTGAAATCCAGTTTTTTGCCGGCTTTCACTTCCAGGTTAGCAGCAGCGCTGTGTAAAGTTTTGGCCACCAAATCCGAGGTGCGTTTGGCTACGAAAGGAAGAACTTCCTCCGCCGCCTTGACGTTTTTACCGCGGATTTGATCCAGCACCAAGTTTACCTTGCGGCTGCCGAAACGTTGAAATTTAGCTTTTGCACAAGCTTCCATATCAAATCCTCAACTCTTATTTCAGGGCGGTGGAATCTTTCGTCATACCACCGTGACCTTTGAACAAACGAGTGAAAGAAAATTCACCGAGTTTGTATCCTACCATTCTTTCGGAAACGTAAATGGGAAGAAATTTTCTGCCATTGTGCACCAGAAACGTGTGTCCCACGAATTCCGGCACGATGGTGCAGGCTCTTGCCCACGTCTTGATAGGTTTCTTTTCGTTGGAAGCGTTCATCGCCTGAACTTTTTCCAACAGGTTTAAATCCACGAACGGACCTTTTTTAGTTGATCTTCCCATAATTACTTAACCTTGTTTTTTCTTCTGTCGCTGACAATCATCCAGCCGAACGCTTTTTTGGTGGAGCGAGTTTTCAGACCGCGGGTCTGCTGGTTCCACGGGGAGCGCGGAATGTTTCCGCCTTTACCGTGCCCACGGCCGCCGCCCATCGGGTGGTCAACCGCGTTCATAGCGCTACCGCGTACGGTAGGTCTTTCGCCGCGATGTCTGTTTCTGCCGGCGTTGCCGATTACGACGTTGCCGTGGTCAATGTTGCCCACTTGGCCGATCGTCGCGCAGCAAGCGCTGGGAACCAAGCGAATTTCACCGGACGGCATTTTGATATGGGCATAGTCCGATTCTTTGGCCATAAGTTGGGCCTGGCTGCCCGCGCTGCGAGCCAACTGGGCGCCTTTGCCAACTTTCAATTCAATCGCGTGGATAAAAGTACCTTCGGGAATATTTTTAAGAGCAAGGCAGTTACCCACTTTAATATCAGCGGCCGGGCCGGACATCAACACATCGCCCACCTGTACGCCGAGCGGATGAAGAATATATCTCTTTTCGCCGTCAGCGTAATTTAAAAGACAAATACGGGCGCTTCTGTTCGGGTCGTATTCAATAGACACGACTTTGGCCGGAATGCCGTATTTTTCTCTTCTAAAATCAATTTGTCTGTAAGCACGTCTGTGGCCACCACCAATGTGGCGAACCATAATCATACCGGTGTTATTTCTGCCGCCGGTTTTGCGCAGACCTTTGGTTAAACTCTTCTCCGGAGTGGTTTTGGTAATATCGGAATAATCCGAAACCGTAATCGTTCTGCGGGAAGGGGTATAAGGTCTAAATGACTTAATAGGCATAGTTAGTAGTTTCTCCTTTCGCTACTTTGAAGCGGCTTCCACCACTTCAATTTTATCGCCTTCTTTCAAGGTAACAAAGGCCTTTTTATAATCAGGTCTTTTCCCTTCAAAGCGACCCATACGGTGGGTTTTGCCCGTTACGTTAATGGTGTTGATTTTGGTAACGGTTACATTAAAGATTTTTTCCACCGCGGTTTTGATTTCGCCCTTAGACGCGGTTTTGGCCACTACGAAGCCGTAGCGGTTATGCGTGTCTCTTTCAATAAGACTTTTTTCAGTCAAAAGGGGCTTTTTTAACGTTTCATACGTGCGGGACATTATTTCGTCTCCTTGGCGAAGGTATCGCACAGTTTTTCAACAGCGTCTTTGGTCAAGATGACTTTGGAACTGTTGAGCACCACGTAGGCGTTGATGTCCTGCGTCGGGATATGGGTTAAACCTTCCATATTGCGGCAGGCCAAAGCAGCATTTTCGTCGGCAAAGTTATCAAGCACCAACGGTTTGCGGCCGGCGGCTAATGTTTCCATTACGGCGGCAAAGGCTTTGGTTTTGGGTTCTTTGAAAGTCAAAGAGTCCAAAACTACCAAGTTGCCTTCGGCCAGTTTGGTGGAAAGAGCCATAGCCAAAGCGGTTCTGCGTTTGGCAGCCGGCAAATCCTGACGATAGGAATGCGGGGTAGGCCCAAAAGCGATACCGCCGTGGCGGAACTGCACAGCGCGCAAACTGCCCTGGCGGGCGCGGCCGGTACCTTTCTGTTTCCACGGTTTTTTGCCGGTTCCGGACACTTCGCTGCGGGTTTTTACATCAGCGGTGCCGCGTCTTTGGTTGGCCAAAAAGGCGGTGATGACTTCGTGCAGGAACGTAGGGTTGGCTTTGACGGCGAACAAACTATCCGGCAGAGCGCAGGTCCCTTTTTCTTTTCCTTTAATATCTAAAACTTTAGTTTCCATGGGTCAAAGTCCTTACTTCTTGTTGGCGGCCTTAGAAGCAGACACTTTATGCTGCTGGGGCGCCACATAGTGTTTTTTGTATTTGGAAGTTTCCAAGACGGAGACGATAGAACCTCTTGCACCCGGCACAGAGCCTTTGAGGAACAAGAGACCGTTTTCGTTATCCACTTTCACAACTTCAATCTTGGCGACGGTATGGGTGGTGGTACCATAGTGGCCAGCCATACGCTGACCGGAGAGCACTTTACCCAAAGAGCGGCGGGAGCCCAAGGAACCCGGGGCGCGGCATCTGTCAGATGCACCGTGGGAATCAGCCTGACCGGCAAAGCCGTGGCGTTTCATCGCACCGGCAAAACCGTGGCCTTTAATTTTCCCCTGGACGTCCACATAGTCGCCGGGTTTAAAAATCTTTTCAAGTGAAATGACTTGACCAATTTCAAAACCATTCACGTCGGCCACACGGCATTCCTTCATATGTTTGACCGGCGCCACATTGGCTTTTTTGAAATAACCGAGTTCAGGTTTGTTAAGTTTGTTTTCTTTCACTTCGCCAAAACCCACGCAAACGGCATTGTAACCGTCTTTATCCTGGGTTCTGACACGTACAACTTTGCACGGACCCGCTTTTACAACGGACACACCGTGAAGGTTGCCTTTTTCATCAAAGAGTTGGGTCATACCCACTTTCTCGCCGATTACGAAACGAAACGTAGCCGGGGCTTCTTTGACAGTTTCTGCTTTGGCCGCTTCAGCAACGGGGGTTGCCTCTTGGGCACCAGCAGCATTTTTGATTTCTTCAGTCATATTCTATCAGGTTTCCTGTTAGTTGCTTTTGATTGCCACATCCACACCGGCCGGCAAGTCTAATTTCATCAACTCGTCAACGGTCTTGGAAGTGGGACTTTTCAGATCAATGAGTCTTTTGTGAATACGCATTTCAAACTGTTCTCTGCTCTTTTTATCGGTATGGGGAGAGCGAAGTACGGTGTACTTCTTAATCCGAACCGGGAGAAGAACAGGACCCGCCACGATGGCGCCCGTTTTTTGTGCAGTTTCCACAATGCGGGAAACCGAGGCGTCCAACATACGGTGATCGTAAGAACGCAATTTAATGCGGATTCTTTCTTGGCTCAATACTTTCGCCTTTTTTTCTGTTTTTTCTACCATTTTTGGTTTTCCTTAAATGTTTTTTACAAAAAAATTATTCGGCAGAAACTCCTCCCCCGGGTCGCTTTCTCCGACGAGCCGGTATGGAATTTCCTGCCTTTCGTCCAATTCAGTACATTTTATTATACCAAATTAGTGGGCTTTTGCGCTATACAAATACTCACGTTTTTCACCATTTCGTTTCTTTGCCTAGCGCCTAAAATTCGCTTATATATATTGTATAATATCCGTCTTGTATTGTAAAGACTTTCTCCGTCGGGCTTTACAACACAGCACCCGGCCTGTTTTCGGGAGGCCGGGCACATTATAAAGTTTCTGCCTTAAAAAGCCACTGCTTTGGGGGTAATCAGTTTACCCGTGCAAACATTGTTTACACACGCAGTAGTAATGCGGGTGTAGCAGGCTTCGCGCGTACAACCGGCATTAGCGCAGGCCTTTTCAAGCACATTTTGAACCTTGGCGGACGCCGTTTTATTTACGGCTTCAAAGCCCGCACAAGGGCAGCAGCCTTTTTGAACGGCTACACAATCGGCATCCGTTTGGCAGGTTCTGTCTGCCGCGGCAACGGCTTTGGTTAATTTGGCCGGAGTGGCATTAATCCCCGCACCGGAAGAAGCACAAGCGCCCAATGCGGCGGCGCAGGCTAATACAATTAGAATTTTTTTCACTTATCTCTCCTTATTTAGCAAAATAGTCCTTCATTGGCTTGGGCGTGCCCACACAAGTCCCGTTTTGGCAGGACGTGTTCAGTTCTACATAACACATTTCCAAGGTGCATACGCCATCAGCGCATTCTTTATTCCAACGGGATTGCAATGCTTTGGCGGCCGCTTTATTAACCGCTTCTTTGCCGTGGCACAGGCAGCAACCCTTGTTGACCGAGGTGCAATCCGCATCTACTTGGCACGATTTATCAGCCGACCGCAACGCTTCGGCATAGTTTTTGGCTTTTGGGTTAATGGGCTGATACCCCTGTTCCGTGGCCGCACAACCCGCCGACAACAGAACAATGCCCAAAAAGCCCGCTAATTTAATATTCATACGAGCGACTCCTTATATAATGATTATTTATATTATACCAAACTGGGAGAATACGTTTAAATTTGTTATACTTAAAATGTTGTAGAAATAAAAATTTATCTGTTTTTGGAACCGTGTGAACGGTGTTGCCGAAAGGCACAGTTATACTCCAAAAACAGTCGTTCGAGACACAAGATAAAGGGAAGTCATGAGCCCTTTGTTTTGCGTCAAGTGTTTGTCGCCTTTGTGGCGACAAACCACGGCTGTTTATTGGGTTTCGTATAACTGGACCCGGATAAATGGCCGTTTTTATTTGGGTTTCAAAAGCGCCAAGGAGCCTTTATGAACAACAGTTATACATTATCCCCCTGCCGGGGGTTTACCCTGATAGAACTATTAGTAGTAGTGCTGATTATCGGCATTTTATCAGCCGTCGCCCTGCCGCAATACACCAAAGCCGTAGAAAAAGCCCGTGCAACCGAGGCTCTTTCTATTACCAGTAATATTGTTAATGCTGTGGAAACAACTATTTTAAGTAGTGGTGTTTATGATAGTGCTGTATATGCCGATCCCGAAAACTGGGATATTTCTTTATCTGGTGGCTACTGGCAGGACTCAGGTTGTTGTGGTCCTATGTATGTAACAAAAAATTTCTTCTATCTGACAAGAGAAGACATGACAGGTGTAGGCGCCTACCGGTGTAAAGGAACCTGCACAGGAAATATAAATGACGAAAGCATTTATGATTTATGGCGTTGTTACCCTTCCGTTGATGGGGAAAAATGTTTGTTATGTTTTTCACAAACAGAACAAGGAAAAGATATTTGCAAATCTCTCACAAGCCTAGGGGTAGAGTACCGACCTTAATGAAAATAAAACGCTGCAAATGACACCTCTACACCGATAGTTATTTTAAGTCTTTACAAAGGGCAAAATTACCTCGTTTTTTGGCTGTTTGGCCGCTCTTTGCTCCGTTTATAAAAAGCGTTCACGGCGGACAAGAAATTTTATTGTTTGAGCGAAGCGAGTTATAAAATTTCCCGCCGCGAACTGCTTTTTATGGAGCCCGAGCGGCGAGTTTTTTGTTACTTTTTGACGGCGCAAAAAGTAAGAAGTATTCATAAATTAATGTCCCTTAAAACAATAACTATCCCCCCGGCTATACCGGGTTGCTTGGTACCAACAAAAAAGGAGGACCGAAAATTCGGTCCCCCTTTTTGCACATTAAGCAGTAAAACTACTCAATAATTTTGGTTACAACACCGGCGCCTACCGTATGGCCACCTTCACGGATTGCAAAGCGCAAACCTTCTTCCATAGCCACAGGCGTAATCAATTTCACTTCAATTTCGGCGTTATCAC
>OLIS01000131.1_pt1 | contig 54974 bp, 46 predicted proteins | sample 1601351 | NCBI WGS metagenome assembly OLIS01 (sample SAMEA2452122, study PRJEB22498) | human gut metagenome | biome: human feces; feature: human gut; material: feces | place: Australia | collected 2012
AGATTTTGAATAGAAGTCTACAAGTTCTAGTTTTAATGAGTAACAAATAGTTAGGCCATTATTGATTTCGGATAAATTAATAAACAATCAAAAGCTCTTTATATAAAATGTTGTTTTGTAAGTCCTGACGTCAGTACTCTTCTATTTAGTAGTTCTGTTTCCTTTTTTAACATTCTGAAAGAAATAATTTTACTTCTCAAACGTCCTTTCTAATCTAGATTCTTTCTCCCTCTAAACTCACACTTTTGAAGAAATTAATTCTTCATATATGAGCCGATGAAAGATGACATGTATTGCAGTGCTAAAAAAAACCTCTTCCATGAAATGTGTGCAATGATAAAAAAATGCAGACTGTTAAATAGATCTGCATCATTTAAATGTGTTATCTGTTATTTATGAGTGTTGGATTTCAGATTTTTGCCATCAAGACAGTTAGAACATGTTAAAAAAGACACATATAACCAATAAATGTTGACTATTTGATCGATAAATTTGAAATAAGTTTTAAAAAACTTAAAAAATATATTGACAATAAGTTTTTAAAAACCTAAAATATAATTGTAATAAGTTTTAAAAAACTTAAAAAGGAGGCTATATATGTTAAATACAGTTATTGAAACGCAAATGCAACAACTCGCAAGTAAATCATTAGATAGTTCTAATAAATTCGGTTATGATAAATCGACAAAGATTTTGTATTGTTATCTATTGTGGGCAAAGAAAACCTCTAACTATGATTTGGTTAAAGAAGTAACTAAAGAACTTTCTTTTGAAGAAAAATTTGACTTAAAAACTATTGAATTTGGTGAAGAGTATACAGAAGATGATTGTGTTCGTGCAGTACGAGAAATAGTAGATAATAATAATGGCATAAATGAATGGATGTACTCTAGTCCTTCATCTCTTAATAAACTTGTCACAAAAATCATTAATTTAAAAGATGGTGAATCGTTCTGTGATTTTGGAAGTGGAGATGGAAAACTTTTATTGAATGTTTTTGACGCTGCACACAAAAATAAATTTAACTGCAAATATACTGGATATGAAATTAATGCAAAACAAGTATTGGTATCTAAATGTTTAATGTGCATGTTAAATGTGGACGCTACCATTATTAATTGTGATTTTATGAGAGACATTCATAGAGGACAATTTGATAAAGGATATCTATATCCTCCTTTCGGATTAAAATATTCTATAGATGAATGGGATTCCTTGAAAGGTATATATGGGGATTTATTCACTTCGAGAACTGAATCGGAGTTACTATATTTATTAAAAGCGTTTGAAAATATAAAAGAGAACGGGAAATTGGTGACCATTTTTACTACAGGGGCAGCATTTAGATCAAGTGGAATGCTGGCTCGCAAATATTTAGTGGAAAATAATTATGTAGAAGGGATAATATCTCTACCTGCTAGAACATTAGGGTTTACTGCTATTCCAATCGATCTTTGGATTTTAAAGAAAGACCAAAAGAAATCAAACGTTATTAAAATGTTAGATGCTTCAAACAACATTTTGGATAAAGGCTCAAAAATTGCTGTTGAATTGGATGTATCCACTATTATTGAAGAGTACAATAATAACGCTAAATGCGTATCCATAGAGGATATTAAAAAGAATGAATATTCTTTATCTATTAATATATACGAAGCAGAGAAACTTACTGATTCAATACTTAATCCTGTTAACATAGAGGATGTTTGTAAAATTGAGAAAGGCTCACAGTATACAATTTCTAAATTCAAGGATCAAATATCAAATACTTCTACTGATTATCAATTATTAACTTCAATAAATATCCAGGATGGAATTGTTGATTATGATTCATTACCTTATGTTTATCCTGATCCAAAATTATTGAAATTTAAATTGGAAGAAGGAGATATTGTTGTTACGACAAAATCTACAGTTGTAAAAACATTTGTTGCTAATGATTTACCTGATAGAAATATTATCGTTACTGGAGGAATGATCATATTAAAGCCAGATACATCAAAAGTAAATCCGACTTACGTAAAGATGTTTTTAGATTCTTCGATTGGGAAAAGTGAATTCAAATCAATTATAAAAGGGAACACTATTGGTTTTGTCCCGTTTAAAGAATTTAAAGAAAGAATGATTATTTCTTGTCCGTCTTTAGAAAAACAAAACAAATTGTCTGAACAATATAACAATATGCTTTGGACAATAAATGCTTTAACAAAACAATTAGCTGATACAAAAGATGAATTAGCAAATATCATCGAAAACTCATTGAATGAGGGCGAATAATATGCGATATACTCATAAACAAAAATCTGCTATTCTTCAAAAAATTATTGATAAAATTTCAAAAGAAATTTTTCATGCACGTGAAGATTCAGAGATAGATGCCATTATGAACAAATATGGTGTTACTTTGGAAGAATCGGCAATGCCAATAAATAAAAATACATCAACAATATTGGTTCTAGGAGCTTTGAAAGGTAGAAAGTCAGATTATCAAATGACAGCAAGAAAATTGAATATTCCTGAAAATAATATTGAATTTGTAGATGACTATTCTAAGATGCACTCATTCAATGCAGAACAGTTAAGGTATTCTGACAGATATTCCGACATTATCATTGGACCAACACCACATAGTATAAAAAACAAAGGTGATTTTAGTAGCATTATAGCAATGATAGAGAATAATCCGAAGGAGTATCCAAAATTGTTAAAAGCAATTGCTAATAATTCCTTAAAAATAACGACCAGTAATTTTAAGGAGTTATTGCAACAAACCAGATATTATCAAGAAGCTCTTTAAAATGTTAGTTTAAAGTAAGTTGAGAGTAACTTCTTGGATGATATACAAATAGATTTATGCCTGTTTTATCGATATAATTATTAATAAAACAGTCCCAAATCAAAAAGAAGGTATGAGGATAATATTTATGCTTATGAATAAAAAACAAATGACAGAAGAGGATATTAAGTATCAGTATATTAATCCGGCAATCGAAAATAGTGGATGGCCACGTTCTAGTATTGCGATGGAGAAAGCAATTACAGATGGAAAAATTAATATAAGGGGTAACATTGTTGTCCGCTCTTCTCCCAAAAAAGCAGATTATGTTTTATCTATTGAAAAGAACTACCCAATTGCTATTGTTGAAGCTAAAGACAATAAACATTCTGTTTCACATGGTATTCAACAAGCAAAAGAATATTGTAAAATGATGGATGTTCCTTTTGCATATTCATCAAATGGAGATGCATTTCAGGAATACGACTTTCTTACTGGTACAGAAAGGCAGATAGAATTAGAACAATTCCCCTCTCCAGATGAATTAATGAAAAGATATAAGATTGAAGCAGGTATCACAGATAAAGAAGAAGAGATTATGCAACAACCTTATTATTCAAGCCAAACAACTTATGATCCAAGATATTATCAAGCAAATGCAGTAAACCGTACATTAGATTCAATTGCAAAAGGACAAGATAGAATTCTTCTTGTAATGGCTACAGGTACAGGAAAAACATACACAGCGTTTCAAATTGTGTATCGTTTATTAAAAGCAGGCGTAAAAAAGAAAATATTATATTTAGCTGATAGAAATGTCCTTGTAGATCAATCCATTGATCAGGATTTTAGCCCTCTAAAAAATGTTATTCACAAAGTGAATTATCAAAAAGATAATCCAGTTACGGTAACTTCATACCAAGTTTACTTTTCCTTATATCAACAGATTGCAGGAGATGAAGAGAACAAGGAAGAAGCTGGTGAAGATGAAATTGTAACAAAAATAAGCCAGTTGTTCAAACCTGATTTTTTCGATTTAATCATCGTTGATGAGTGTCATAGAGGATCTGCAAAAAAAGATAGTAACTGGAGAAAAATATTAGAATATTTTTCAAGTGCCACACAAATTGGAATGACAGCGACACCTAAAGAAACGGAAAAAATTTCAAATATCGATTATTTTGGTGAGCCTGTTTATACGTATAGTCTTAAAAATGGAATTGATGATGGCTTTTTAGCGCCATTTAAGGTCATTAATATAACAACAGACATTTAAGAAGGATGGCGACCATATAAAGGACAAAGAGATAAAAATGGTGAAGAAATAGAAGATCGAGTTTATACAAATAGTGATTTTGATTATAACTTAATTATCGAAGACCGTACGGAACAAGTAGCAAAGGAAATAACAAAATATTTAAAAGCAACAGATAGATATCAAAAGACTATTGTATTCTGCGCAAATGAAGATCATGCAGAAAGAATGCGTGTTGCATTAGCTAATTTAAATAAGGATATGTGCGTAGAAAATCCTGATTATGTTGTTAGAATTACGGGTAGTGATGTATATGGCAAAGGAAAACTAAAGTATTTTATTTCAATAAATAAAGAGGGGCCTGTAATTGCAACTACATCTAAACTTTTGTCGACTGGTGTGGATTGTAAAATGGTCAAATTAATTGTTTTGGATCAGATGATTAGTTCGATGACAGAATTTAAACAAATCATTGGTAGAGGTACTCGAATTCGAGAAAAAGAGGGAAAAATGCATTTTGTAGTGATGGACTTTAGAAATGTTACTAGATTATTTAGTGATCCTGATTGGGATGGTCCTGTTGAAATTAATGATGGATTTAAACATGACGAACCTTTGAAAGTTAAAGAAGATTCAACACCATATGATGCGGTTACTCCTGTTGAACCAGGTGTATCTAGAGTAAAACCTATTATAGACAAATATGGATGTAGAGTTGAAATTATAAATAAACGTGTTTCTGTGTATGATACAAGTGGAAAATTGTTGAAAACAGAAAGCATTGTTGATTATACAAGAACAAATGTAAAAGATGAATATGCTTCTTTGGATGAGTTTATTAAGTGTTGGACTGATAATGCTAAAAAAGAAGAAATTATCAAAATTTTTCACGATAAAGGCATAGATTTTGAGCAAATGAAAAAAGAAGAGCATATGGAAGAAGTGGATGATTTTGACTATATATGTCATGTTGCATATGATAAAAAGCCATTAACTAGGAAAGAAAGAGCGAATAATGTAAAGAAAACCGACTTTCTAAGCAAATATAGTGATGTTGCTAGAGAAGTTTTGGAAACACTTCTTGAAACGTATATGAATGATGGTATTTATGAAATAGAAACTACGAAAGTATTGAAACTAGAACCATTTAAGAAATATGGAACTCCAGCAAAAATTGCAAGTTATTTTGGTGGAAAAGCAGGGTATTTAAATGCAGTTCATAACTTGCAAAATGTTATTTATGGAGGTGCTAATTAATGGCAAACAATTTATCTGGATTTGTTAAAAGCATAAGAGATATCATGCGTAACGATGCAGGTATCAATGGTGATGCACAAAGAATAGAACAAATGGCTTGGATACTCTTTCTAAAGGTATATGCAGCAAAAGAGGAAGACTGGGAAGCTTTAACCGAAGAAGGAGAAGACTATACATCGATTATACCGGATAATTGTCGTTGGAGTAATTGGGCTTATGACGATAAAAGCGGAAACGCATTGACAGGTGATAAACTTCTTGATTTTGTAAACAACACGCTATTTCCTACTCTTAAAAATCTTGATGTTGACGCAGAAACCCCTATTAAAAAATCCATTGTTAAAACAGCTTTTGAAGATGTAAATAACTATATGAAGGATGGTACTCTTTTAAGACAGGTTATAAATGTAATTGATGAACTTGACTTAACTGATAATAACGAAATTCACGCATTTGGTTCAATTTATGAAGATATATTGAAAGAACTTCAAAGTGCCGGTTCTTCCGGCGAGTTCTATACTCCGAGAGCAGTTACAGATTTTATGGCTAAAATGATTAAGCCGCAAATCGGCGAAACTGTTGCAGATTTTGCTTGCGGCACCGGAGGATTTTTAACAAGCTGGCTTAATGAACTTAATAAGCAAATTAAAAATAATAGCGATCAAGAAAAATATGACAACTCTATATACGGAGTTGAGAAAAAACAATTTCCATATATTCTTTGTGTAACAAATATGTTACTTCACGGAATAGACGTACCTAAAATTGAACACAATAATTCTTTGACTCATAATGTCCTTGATTATACAGCCAGAGATCAATTTGATGTTATCTTAATGAATCCTCCATATGGTGGACATGAAATAAAAGAAAAAATTAAGTCATATTTTCCCGATGATGTTTTAAGTAGTGAAACAGCTGATTTATTTATGTCTGTAATTATGTACCGCCTTAAAAAGAATGGACGTGCTGCCGTTATTTTGCCTGATGGTTTTCTTTTCGGCACAGATAATGCAAAAGTTGCTATAAAGAAAAAACTTCTTTCTGAATTTAATTTACATACGGTTATTCGTATGCCTCATAGCGTCTTTGCACCTTATACATCCATAACTACAAATATATTATTCTTTGATAGAACCGGAAAAACCGAAGAAACCTGGTTTTATCGTTTGGATATGCCGGACGGTTATAAAAACTTCTCAAAAACAAAACCTATGAAACTGGAACATTTTGCTCCGGCTATGGAATGGTGGAATAATAGAGAAAAAATCACCATTGACGGTTTTGACAAAGCAAAAAAATATACTGCACAAGAACTTGCCGACCGTAATTATAATATTGATCTTTGTGGATACCCTCACGAAGAGGAAGAAATCTTACCGCCTAAGGAACTTATTCAGCAGTATCAAGAAAAAAGAGCAAGCCTTAATGCTGATATTGATCGCATTCTTGCTCAAATTACAGATATTTTGGGAATTGATATTACGGAGGAAGAAGAATGATAAGTAGCGGGCTCTTAGTTTGTAGTTTTTATTTGAAGAAAAAATTCTCAAGGGGCAATGATAATGTTATAGATCTCAATCATAAAATTAGCGATGAAGAAAACAACGAATATGCGAATATATTTGAACTTTTTAGTTCATTTTTAGATGAAGTAAGACAAACAAAAGATGACGAGCGTAGTATGAAACTATTTTCGGTACCTCATGAAACTATAGAAAATCATGACTCTGAAACTTATAGAGCAACATCATTTGCTGTTAATTCAGGTTCATATGGATTTGAATCGGAAATAACAGATAGGATATCGAAAGAAATAAAATATAAAAGAACTCGAAATGATGCCGATATAAAACAGTTTTATTGTTTAGTTTACGTTCCAAAAGATATTGATGGAATATCAATTCAAAAAGGAATAATGCTCTTTCAAACAATAGGCACTTATGGAATAAAAACTATCACGACACAAAAAATGAAAGAATTTTTTTCTGAAAAGGGTATAACATTAGAAACAAGAAGTGTATCTGTTCGTATGTTCATGGAGAAAATCATCGAAAATGGTTCTTTAACTAAAGTAACTCTTGTTAAAAATTCTGTAAGCCCGGATTCAAGTGATAATATGTTCATATCAACTGGTCGAGAAGAAAAGTCATACATTAAACCAAGACTTAAACAAAATTGGATTGACAAATTTCTTGATTTCTTAGATGGAAAAAATCAGGATGATATATTTGAAATCAACGACGAAAAATATCAAGATATAAGGATAACTTTTTCACTCTCTGGAAAAAGTAGAACAGTAAGAGCAAATGATATCGATAGATTTAGTGTTGTTGAAGAAATACCAGATTCTATTTTTAACAATGGGAAATATTCAAAGGAACATCTAACAACGCATATGATTTCTGTCGTAGAAGCCTATAAAGATAAGATGGTTTTTCGTTTGGAATGAGGTGAATTAATGCAATATTTTGGAATAGCACTTATATTTGTCTCATTTGTGTTGATGCTTTTTTCAATATTCAAAAAGACAAACAACTTTTTTAATGCAAGACAAATAGTAAAAGATCATTTTGCCGCATTCAATAAAAGCATTCGGCAATATATAGTGTTTTATGTTTATCCACTACTATTGTCAGTAGGTGTTACTTTTATATATGATGCAACCGATGTGCTTTACGATAACCTTCTGATTGTTCTAAGTATTATTCTGTCAATGTTATTTTCAGTTCTTGCAATCATAACTAATTTCAGCTATAAAACTGATAATGAAAATCCAGTAGATAAAAGAATCATCAAGGTTGTAAGGGAATCGTGTAATTCTATTTTATACAGTTGCCTTCTTTGTGTTTTTATTATACTGTATTGTATTATCCTGATAATCATTAACGATATGCCATTTTATGGTGGATTGTTAGGTAAAATACTAAATGGGATTGCGTACTACATTTTTGTGGTTTTAATTCTAAATCTGCTTCTTGTTGTAAAGAGAATCAGTAAAATCATTAACGCAAAAATTAAAATTGAAAGTGAGGATAGTAAAAAATGACCGGTCAACAGCTGAAAAATTCAATATTACAAATGGCTGTTCAGGGCAAACTTGTTCCGCAAGACCCAAATGACGAACCAGCTTCGGTTTTGTTGGAAAGAATTAGAAAAGAAAAAGAACAGCTTATTAAAGATGGCAAGATAAAAAAAGAAAAGAATTCTTCTTATATTTTTCGTGGTGCCGATAATTTGCCTTATGAGAAAGTAGGCAATAACGAGCCTGTGTGCATTGCCGACAAAGTGCCTTTTGATATTCCGGATAGTTGGGAATGGTGTAGATTATCATCTGTAAATGATATGTATACTGGTAATAGCATTAACCAAACAGATAAAAAAACAAAATATACTAATCTGTCCACTGGATATTATTACATAGGCACAAAAGATGTCGGATTCGACCATACTATTGACTATGATAATGGCGTTAAAATTCCGTATAATAATTCAAAATTTAAGATTGCTCCTAAGAACTGCATCTTGTTATGTATTGAAGGCGGAAGTGCAGGACGAAAAATTGCATTTACAAACCAAGATATTTGCTTTGGCAACAAACTCTGTTGTTTCATATCTTATGGTATCGATTATTTGTTTTTATACTATTACTTACAAAGTCCGCTTTTTCAGGAAATCTTTAAGAAAAATACGACAGGCATAATAGGTGGTGTAAGTGTAAATACATTAAAGTCATTATATTTTCCTGTACCTCCATTAGCCGAGCAAAAAAGGATTATCGAAAGAATTCTGTGTGTAGAAAAATATATCGATTTATATGCAATTTCAGAAAATGCAATTACATCGTTAGATAACTCTTTTCCAGAGCTGTTAAAAAAATCAATACTACAAGAAGCCGTACAAGGAAAGCTTGTTCCACAAGACCCAAATGACGAACCTGCTTCTGTATTACTTGAACGCATAAGAGCCGAAAAACAAGCACTTATCAAAGCAGGTAAAATCAAAAAAGATAAGAATGAATCCATCATTTTTAGAAGGGATAATTCTCATTATGAGAAGTTGAACGGAATTGAGCGTTGTATAGACGATGAAATCCCGTTTGATATTCCTGATAATTGGTGTTGGGTTAGGCTTGGAACAATATCAACTTATGCTCAGAAAAAAGAAAAAATAAATGCCAAAAATGCTTCTCCTAACATTTGGGAATTAGACCTTGAAGATATCGAAAAGGGAGGAAAACTTCTAAAAAAAGCAAATGTTTCAGAGCGTAAAGCAGTCGGAGATAAAACGATGTTTTATAAGGGAAATATTTTATATAGCAAATTAAGACCATATCTTTTAAAAATATTTGTTGCGGATGAAAATGGCATATGCACGCCCGAAATTGTACCTTTTGACACATACTGTAATATTTATAACGAGTACATTGCGACCTATTTAAAGTCACCTTATGTAGACAATTTTATAAATACAATTACTTACGGAGTAAAAATGCCAAGAGTTGGTACAGAAACAATGGTGGATTTGTTTGTTCCACTACCACCAGTTGAAGAACAGCACCGAATTGTAGCTACATATAAATCCATATTGCCTGCACTTGAGCAGTTGTAAAATTACCTCTGTTATAATCATAGTGAAAGGAGGTCTTTCGCTATGATAGATAAAGAAAAATTTGAAAGACACTTGAGAGGTACCAACCTCTCTGAAAACACGATTTCATCATATTTGTTTGCGGTTAAGCAATACAGTGAACAATATGGTGAAATCACAAGAAAAAACTTGCGTGAGTATAAGGTTTGGCTTATAGAAAGCTACAAGCCCAAAACAGTAAATTTGCGATTACGAGCAATTAACTGTTACCTTGAAAGCATAGGAAAAGAAAAATGGAAATTGCCGTTTGTTCGAGTACAGCAAAAAGCATTTCTTGAAAATGTAATAAGCGAAGCTGATTATGAGTATTTCAAAGCTTGTCTCAAAAACGAAGATGAAATGTTTTGGTATTTTGTTATTCGATTTTTAGCTGCCACCGGTGCAAGGGTAAGCGAATTGATACAGATTAAGGTTGAACATATAAAGCTCGGGCATCTCGATTTATATTCAAAAGGCGGTAAACTTAGAAGAATATATATTCCAAACTCTTTACAAGAAGAAGCCCTTTCTTGGTTGGCAGAAAACCACCGTGAAAGCGGCTTTATTTTTTTGAATAAATATGGCGATAGGATTACTACTCGTGGTATTTCGGGACAATTAAAAAAATATGCAATAAAGTATGGAATAAACCCTGCCGTGGTTTATCCTCATTCATTTCGTCACAGATTTGCGAAAAGCTTTCTTGAACGATGTAATGATATAGCTTTTCTTGCTGACCTTATGGGACACGAAAGCATTGAAACAACCCGTATTTATCTTAGAAAAACTGCAACTGAGCAAAGAGAAATAGTTGATAAAATAGTAGATTGGTAAAGAAAAGGCATACACCTCAATTTTGAAGTGTATGCCTAAAATTATAGATTTTCACAAAACGGTAGTAATGCTTCTATTTTTTCCACAATTTTGTGTTGTTCATTTGACGGTGGCAAAGGAAATAATAACTGATGAATTGCATTTGATGACAATCCCTGTATTCCTATACCTTTTCCACCGATTAAGCCCATATGTTTATAAAGGTAAAAAATATAATAGTAAAATTTTACATTAACCGGAATATAAGAACGCAATCTATGAATGTGATTTTGAATTCTCATAGGAAAATCATAATTCCATATTGCTGCTCTACCAATATCTCCGCCCTCACAAACTAACAGATCATCTTTAATAACCGTACATTTCTCAACTTCTGCGTCTGTAAAAGGCATTTCTTTTAAATTATCAAGTACAAACTTATCCCAATACAAGTTTGACGTTGTGATATATGTTAGTTTTGTACCAACTTTATTTGATGAATTCAATGCCTTGCCAGTATTGTGTTGAAACAATGTTCCAAGCCTACACCAACACCAATTATTAGGAATCTCAAATGGGATTTCATCGTCTATACAACGCTCAATTCCGCTCAACTTCTCATAATGAGAACTCAATCAGCTAAGGAATTAACTCTTGAAAAAACTTTCAAAACAGAATTTACTATACGTTCTTGTTCCTTTACAGGGGGAAGTGGAATTAAATAATTTGATATAAAATCCTTACCAATACGTTGTTGACCTGCAGTTCCGCTAAAATTTTTCACTCCATTCTTGATAAACTCATTTGTTTTGAAAAGCAGTAGAATATATTGCATACACAATTGTGAAGTAACATCTCTAAGTACATGCAACTCAGTTGTTCCGGCACCAATTCCGTTTGGTAAATTTGCAATAACCGCAGATTTTCTGTTTTGAAAACAAGGAGTTATTTTCGCTACAATAACATCGTTATTTGCAAAATGAGTAAATCCGGATTTAATTTTTCCCCATTTTCGTTCTTCAAAAGAATGCTCATTATTAAATCCATCTTTTATGAGTACCATTGGTACAAAACCGGCATCTGTATCGTCACTTAGATTATTACGAGGATTAACCTGTAAAAGAGAGCCAATTCTACACCATTCCCAAGTATCAGGTATTTCAAAAGGAATTTCATCATCAATACATACTTCCTCAGAACCACGCTTTTCATAATGAGAACTTTACAAAGCGTGTACTTTTCTTTCCAGCCCTTCGAGTATATTGATAATTCTGTTTTGCTCATTTGTTGGCGGAATAGGAATTATCACATTTCGTATCGCATCAATAGAGATACTCTCTTGAGCCGTTGCTTTTTTGTGCTTAGTCAGCTGCAGATAACCGGCTGCACTCCTAAGGTAGTTTAAAACATATTCTTCAGAAAGGTATGTTCGATCAACGGGGTTTATTAACTCGATTTTTCCTACGTTAGAACCAAGATGTGCTTTGAAGCTACCATCGAAAATCGCAATATTGCCAATGGTTCCAACATACGGCGTCAACAAGCATTTTTTACTAATCTGGCTTCGTGATAATTCATCAGAGATATATTCTGGAATATACCCTTCAAAATTAAAGACTAATTTCCCTTTTTGAACATTTTTGCCCTTAAACAAAGGTATTCCTGTATCTGTAAGATTAGGCGCAATATATTTTGTATATTCAAATCCTGCTAACTTAGTTACAAATGCAACATTGCCAAGATAGCACCATTCCCAATTTCTCGGAATTTCAAAGGGCAATTCTTCATCAATACATACTTCCTCAGAACCACGCTTTTCATAATGAGAATTATCCCTTCTAAAAATGATAGATTCATTCTTATCTTTTTTGATTTTTCCTGCTTTGATAAGTGCTTGTTTTTCGGCTCTTATGCGTTCAAGTAATACAGAAGCAGGTTCGTCATTTGGATCTTGTGGTACGAGCTTTCCTTGTACTGCTTCTTGTAAAATGGATTTTTTAAGTAAGTCTGAGAATGAGTTATTTAACGAATTAACTTCAGAGTAAGCTACTTCATATTGATCAACAAGGGCTAAAATTTCTTCTACTTTACTCACAATACGATATTGTTCCAAAATCGGAGGTAATGCAACTAGTATATTTTCAATTCGTGCTATTGCTAATTTGGGTTGACCAACTTTTGTTGTTGCATTTGCAATTTGATTTTGAACCAAATCTGATTGTAGTGTTTTAATTAACCAATCTTGATTGATTAGTGAAAAAACAAGTCTGTCTGCATTTTCTGTTAAATTAGAGCCATCAAGTTCAGGAGGTATTTTCCCAACTCGTCCAATTGTACCTGCTACTGTTATAAATACATCTTCCTTATTAATTATATATTTTGAAATGTTCGGAAATATATCCTCTGGTACATAATGCAGATCATCTTTAGATATGTATCCATCCTTCATATCAGAAACTCTGATATAAGTATGTCCCGAATTTTCTTTTGTTAACTTTCTGCCAGCGGGTATTCGCTTTCCCCCAAGTACCGAAACAATTGAACCAAGCCTCACCCATTCCCAACTATCCGGAATATCAAAAGGCACTTCGTCGGTAATGCACACAGGCTCGTTATTGCCTACTTTCTCATAAGGCAAATTATCGGCTGTTTCATCAGGTCTTAGGGTGTCCCTAACGAGGTGTTTGGTAGTGTAACTGTCCGAACACACCGCTTGTTTCACAGCGAAGCGAAAGCAACCGATTTGGAAAGCCTGTCCATAATTGGTCTGCTCGCTGAGATTGTGCAAAAGCGGGCAAGCTACCGTTTGGATATCCAAATGGTCTGCTCGCTAAGATTATGCATTGCAACTTAGTAAATAAAATTTAAGGCACAGCCTACGGAAATTTTCTCCGTAAGTTGTGCCTTGTTTTTAGTTATATATTACTTGCTCGTTCACAATTTCCGTTGCTCGATTGCGGATATTGTTCATCTTTTGCACCCATAACATTGGGTTATCCGATTTCAACTTTTCCGTAACATTTTCTTTTTCGGCAAGGTCTTTTACCAACCGAGAAAAAAGATTTTGAGCCTGTTCTTCGATGTCAGCAAGATATGAATTGAGCTTATCGCTTGTCAGCAAATTGTAGTAACGCACTTTATGATTTTGCCTCAAATATCGTTTGTGCCTCATTGCCCATACACCGATATTCGTTTCTTTTTCTTCTGCCGGTAACGAAAGATTAGGCAATAAATAGTCGCCGACCTGCATATAAGTACCACCGCTATTTTCAAAAATTGTTTTCATATTAAAATCTCCTTGATTTTAGTAAGTCCATTATACGAAAAACAAAATCAAATTGCGAATGTGCGGATTATTGTTTGAATATGATGTTCGGCTACCGGTAAAACTGTATTTTGCCAAATCCTATATGAACATTCGCACCAAAAAATAACAGATACCATTTGGTATCTGTTGTTTTTTTATGTGAAATATGCAGGAGAAAAATATGTATTTTAAATATAGCAAATCCGCTCAAAAATCGGCATTTATAATTGCAACCTTATACAGCTTGGCATTTTCGGTAATTTCAAGTGTAATCGTTTCATTTATAATCCGTATTATTACTTCAAATAATTATAAATACAACGATATTATTTCAATTATTATAGGTATCGCCTGCTTTGTAAGCTTTGAAACCGTTTATTTGATAACTAAAAAAGGAATCTATCTAAGTGATGATAAGCTTATAATCAAAAACGGATATAAAGAAATCGGGCAAGGTGCATTTATCGACTTTGTAAACACAATTGACTTTAAAGATATAAAGAAGATTGAATACATCGAAAAATACGAAGCAATATTCAAGGGGCATGAAAAATTCTTCGGCATGTGCAACCGAAACTCCTCTTATGTAGTTTTGACAGTCAGCTCACAGCCGTATAACATCTTGTTTTATATCAGCGCTCAAAACGAAAAAAAGCTTTTTGAAACATTAAACAGTAAATTAAAATAGCAAACCCCATACATAAGCAAAATACTTATGTGTGGGGTTATTTTTTATGACAAAATATGAATTACCTGCGTTGCCGTGCCTGTAATAATAGCTACTATGGCAATTAGTAACGCAATAATATAAATCAGTATTGCAAAGGCAGTTAATTTAACAGAACTGCGAGCGCTTCTTTTATCCTTATCGCTTTGCGGCTTTCTTTTGACAACAAAGCGACTATAAACAAGATAAATAAGTCCGGACAAGGTCGGCGATAAAATAGTGAAAACTCCCCACAAAGTTCCGCTTCCGTTATCACGTGCCTTGCAGTCCTTAGAAATTGCTATTGCAAGCAAAACTGCGGCAAGCTCACGCAAAATGGGTACTAATATGAGCTGAACAACCTTGCTCGATATTAAAACAGTATCATTTACATTCATTTTTTATCCTCATTAGGCTTAAACATTTTAGAGAATACTTTGTCAACAAGTTTTGCTGTTTTTGACGTATCCTCGCAAAACGCTATACCGTTGCGCCTTCTTTCACTTGCGTATTCGCACATTTTTTCATTAATATAGTCAGGCTTAACCGTGTCTTTAAATCTCTTCATTTCCTTTAAGCTTGGAAATTCAAAGGCTAAAAGCCATATAGCAAATAAAACGATGAATAAAACGTGAGATTTTGAAGCTATACTTAAAATCAAAAGAATTAAGCCGATAGGAAGCGCATTTGAAATAAGCGAATGAAACATTTCATGCTTTTTCCTAACCTTTTCAAGGCTTGGCAAAGTATATTTTTCATCATAAATATTTGAGTCGGCATAGCACGCTTTAATTTCAACTTGGTCTCGCAACGACCAATCGTTATAAGACAGTTTCATTTTATCAACACCTGCATCTTTTATCACAAATGAATAATTTGCATAAATTCCCGTAATTGTTGACGAGCCGAATAACATATGCATGGTAATAACAGAAATCCAGTCAATATGTACAAACGATTTATTAAGACACTTTAATTCAACACTTGCATTGTTTTCACAATCAAAAAATATGCTTGAACGTGATTTCAAATCGTAAGAAACACCGTTAATTATCGCTTGATAGTTATATAAAGTAGAATTATAAAGTTCCATTATTTCTCCTAAAAATATATTTTAAATATTATACACTACCTCCCCCTAAAAAATCAAACGGTTATTTGCATATTTTTCAAATTTATATCAAAAATATTAACGGTGGTAGAATGGAAAACGAAGATAAATTCAAGCTATCTGTTGACTTGGCGGTGCAAACTATTGAGTGTGGCGGAGAAGTAAGCCGAGCGGAGGAAACAATTAGAAGAATTAACGACTGCAACTGCAATGTATTTGCCACAACCAATCTGATAGTGGCACAAAAAGGAAAAGACACTCAGGTCAGAAGAATCTATAAAGGCAATGTTAATTTAAGCGAACTTGCAAGAATTAACAGCGTTTCACGTGCGCTTGCAAACGAAAGCAATGCAATACAAAATTATACAGAATATGAAAGTCCTATAATCGAGCTTATAAGTAACTTTTTTGCAACCGCATCTTTTTCACTTTTCTTTGGCGGAAATTTAATTGACGCATTATTTGCAGGTCTTATTTCAATAGCAATAAGCATCGGAAAATTTAACAAAATCGAATTTAATACATTTTCTAAAAATCTTGTCAGTACATTTTTTGCAACAATTCTGTCATTTGTACCAAGCTTATTGAAAATAAGCGTTCATCAGGACAAAATTATAATCGGAACAATAATGCTTCTTGTGCCTGGGCTTACGGTTGTAAACGCAATAAGGGATATGATGAATTCCGACCTTTTGGCAGGAATGGGTGAACTTTTCGACGCTGTGATGTCGGCATTGTCAATCGCTTTTGCCGTTGCGGGAGCGTTGTGGTTGTTTGGTAAAATATGATTAAACAAATTATTTTTTGCACAATAGGTTCAACCTTTTTCGCTATCAGTATGAAGGTGCCGAAAAATTGCATTTATCTTGCATTTATAGGCTCACTCATAACGGCAAGTATTGAAAGAATGTTAAGCGATTACTACGGCGAGCTGATTGCCTGCTGCATTGCAATGATTTGCCTTGTGTTCTTTTGCGAATTAATATCAAGAGTTAAAAAGTTGCCGTCAACAGTTATATTAATGCCGTCAACCATTCCCCTGCTTCCCGGAAGTTCAATATATTATACAATGATGTATGCAATAACGTCGGACAATGTAAAATTTATGCACTATGCAAAATCTACAATCCTAACAGGGCTTGGAATATCACTGGGAGCAGTAATCGCCACGATTACAGTAAAATTGTTAGAGAAAAAGAGATTGCCAAAATAGCAATCTCTTTAAAAATTTATATATACTTTTTAAATATGTTTTTTCAATATTGGCTTATACTCTCTTGCCGTTCTTAAACGAATAAGATATTTCCTTACCTGCGTGGAGTTTAATACCTTTAATTGAGCCTGACCATTCCTTTGGAAGCGCTTCATTTTTAAGCATTTCCGCAATACCTGCGCAAACACCAAAATTACCGTCAATTTGGAATGGCGGATGAGCGTCAAAAAGATTTGGATATGAGCCGCCGCCCTTATGAAATTTAGATGACGGACTGATATATGTAAGCTGCTGTTTAATAAGCCTATAAGCATTTTCGCCGTTACCAAGACGTGCCCAAAGACAAACTTTCCAGCCGAGCGACCAGCCTGTTCCGCCGAAGCCACGCTTTAAAAGCGATTTTTCAGCTGCCTTATTAAGTTCATCGCTTGCAGGAAGCCTTGCCGGATAAATGCAATAAAGATGGCTTACATGTCTATGCTCAATCTCTGTTTCACCAAAGTCCTCTGCGTATTCAGGTATTCTGCCATCAGATGCGGGTTTAACCTGTTCAATTTCCGGTGCATCAAGACCGAGTTCACGGCAGTTCGTGAAAAATTCATAGAGAAGTTCCCTATCCATTGAAGGCATATATGTTATACAAGATGTTGTTCCTGCATCTTTAAATTTATTTTCGGGGCTGATAGACGGACAGGTCACGAGCTGACCGTTATGCTCAACAAGGAAATCCTTAAAAAATGCAAGTCCACTTTCAAACATAGGCAAAATTCTGTTTTTATATTCCTCATCATTAATATAAAGATAATGGTCATAAAGCTGATTTAAAAACCATACGCCACCCATTGCCCACGGTGCATATTGAGTAGTTTCTTCCAAACCTTCAGGATCGCCTGCCGGGAAAGTCATACCCCAAATATCTGTATTGTGGTGAGCGCAAAAGCCATTGCATCCGTAATAATCCTTAGCTGTTTTTTCGCCGTTATAAGCAAGCTTTTCAACAAGCTGAGTGAGCGGTTCAAAACAATCGGAAAGGTTTGCAATATCGGTACACCAATAGTTCATTTCAGTATTGATATTAACAGTATATCCCGATGACCAAGGCGCACGCAAATGCGTATTCCAAATACCTTGAAGTGTACTTGCATTACTTCCCTTTCTTGAAGACGAAATAGTTAAATACCTGCCGTATTGGAAAAGAAGCGCAACAAGCGAATAGTCGTCTCCCTTTTTATTCATATTCTTAATACGTTTATCTGTCGGCAACTCATCATATCCGCCTTCAAGTGTAAATTCAACTCTGTTAAAAAGGGATGAGAAATCCGTCTTATGCTCTGAAAGCAAATCGTTATAGTTTTTAATGTTTTTAAAATAATCGAATGCTCTTTGCTTAGCGTCGGCAGTAGGCATAGATTTAAAATCGACAAAAGAAGTTGCCATAGATACAAGAAGAGTGACGTCCTTTTGATTTTCCACAACAATTGAAGAGTCTGTAAATTTAGCGTTACCCAAAACTTTAATAACACCACAGAATTTCATTCCCTTATCGCCGTAAACTATGCTTTCTCCCTTATTATAATAAGGGGGCTGACATATTTCCGGTGCCTGACCTGTCATAACAAGGCTGTCCTCAAGCGTTTCGACCTTATGATGAAGCTGACTGTCAAAATTAACGCAAAAAGATACGCCGCTTTCGCTTTTGATATTAATAACCAAAAGTTGCGACGGATATGAAACAAAAACAGTTTCAGTCAAATTATCAGCCTTAACCGTTGCGACACCGTTTTGCAAATCAAGTGTACGTGAGTAATTTTTAGAATATTTTTTAGAATAATTAATCAAAATATCGCCAAAAGGCAAATATGCATCACTCCAAACACCGTGCATATTTTTATTGATAATATCCTCTGCTTTTCTGTAATCCTTATCAAAAACAGCTTTACGGGCAGAATCAAGATATTTATAAGCGTCTTTTTTATTATTATCCTTAGGATAACCCGACCAAAGGCTGTCCTCGTTAATTGCAATCCTCTCCTTTTTAAGATTGCCGAATACGAGAGCGCCCATTCGTCCGTTGCCTACAGGTAAAGACTGCTCAAAATATTTTGCTTTTTTAGTATAATACAATTTATTTTTCATAAAAATATTTTACTTTATATAAATAAAAATTGCAAGTGAATTAAAAAAGTAGTATAATAAAGTTGAAAAAAATATATTTTTCTTTGTTAAGGGTGATAAAATTATGAAAAAACACATTATTTCAATCGGCAGGCAATACGGTTGCGGCGCTCACGAAATAGCAACAAAACTTTCCGAAAAGCTCGGTATTCCTTATTATGATAAAGAAATCATTAAAAGAGCAGCAAAGGACAGCGGTTTTGACGAGCACATTTTTACCTTCTATGACGAAAGACCGACAAGAAGCTTTCTTTATAACGTTTCCACCGATGGTTTTTCAAACATAGCATCAAACGGCTTAGCGCTTGAGGACCAAGTATTTCAATATCAATTTGACACAATAAGAAAGGTTGCCGAGGAAGGAAGCTGCATTATCGTCGGCAGATGCGCCGATTACATACTTAAGGACGATGAAGCACTTCTTACAATATTTCTTCACGCAAGCGATGACTTTAGGCAAAAGAGAGTTGTTAAGGAATATGGTGTTGAGCCTAAGAATGCCCCAAAAGAGATGAAAGCAGTAGATAAAAAAAGAGCTAAGTTTCACAATTTCTACAGCGAGGAAAAATGGGGCGAAGCTACAACTTATGATTTGTCAATCAATGTTGCAAAACTCGGCATTGACGGCACGGTTGAGCTGATAAGCGAATATATCAAAGCAAAAGGTTAATTAATATTTAACATAATTTTAACTTAATCTTGACTGCCAACTAAAAATAATATATTATGATTATAGGGCAAAGGTGTCTTAAAGACATTTTTGCCCTATTATACTATATAGGTATTTTTATGCTGACTGTAGGTGTTATTATGAAATTTAATAAAGACGGCAAATTTAAAATTATGCAGATTACCGATATTCAGGAAATATATAATGTCTCAAATGACACGTTAAAATTGCTTGAAGCGGCGGTTGAAAAGGAAAAGCCCGACCTTGTTGTTTACACCGGCGATCAAATAAAAGGCTACGGTGTAACATATAAAGGAATGGGAAGCGAACTTGTAAACAATGTTGCAAAAACGATTGACAAGCTAATTGAACCGGTAACAAAAAGGAATATCCCTTTTGCCGTAACATTCGGCAACCACGACAGGCAAGTCGGAATAAGTAACAAGGACCAATTTGAGCAGATTTATAAAAAATATCCGAGCTGTGTAGGTGTTCAGGCTGAGGGTATCGACGGCGGCGGAACCTGTTTTTTAAGCATTAAATCATCAAAGGATGATGACAAGGATGTATTCGGCATATATTTGTTTGACACGGGTACTGATGCTAAGGGCGGAGGATATGAGCCGTTTGACACGAAAATTATCGAGTGGTACAAAAAGACAAGAGATTCACTTAAGGAAAAGAATGGAGACTATATTCCCTCTCTTGTATTTCAGCACATTCCTATGTTTGAACATTACAATGTATTAAAACAGGTTAAGAAAAGTGAAAAAGGCGCAATTCCTGCTTTCAGAATACATAAAGGTGAATATTACAAGATTGATGAAACAAAATGCGTTCCCGGTTCGGTATTGCTTGAGCCGCCTTCAATTCCCGATATAAACACAGGTGAATTTGAAGCGCTTAAAGAAAAAGGTGACATACTCGGTGTATATGTCGGCCACGACCATAAAAACAGCTATGTCGGAAAGTACGACGGAATAGATCTCGGTTTCACTCAATCAAGCGGCTTTAATGTTTACGGCAACGGCAAGGAACGTGGAGTAAGATGCTTTGTGATTGACGAAAACGACCCTAAGCATTATGAAACATATACAAAAACTTACCGACAGCTTTGTAACGGTAAACTTCAAAAGCCTGTTTATGATGCTCTTGCAAAGGTTATGCCGACAACAATGGATATGGCAAAACCGATGATTGCAAAAGCCGTCGCAATTATTGCAGCAATTATTGTTATTATAGTTTTACTTGCAAAGTTTTTATAAGGAGAAAAATATGGAAGAAAAGAAGAAAAAAGACAATGCATTTGTGCGTTGGACTGAAAAGCACGCAGAATTTTGGAAATTCATTAAATTCAACTGTGCAGGTGCACTTTCAAATATTCCGGAACTTGCAACACAGCTAATATTGGTATATCTCGTATTTAAGTGTGCCGATGCTCCCGAATCGAGAGAAACAAAAATTGCATATTACTGCTCAACTTTCGTTGGATATGCCGTTGCATTTGTTCTTAACAGGAAAATTACATTTCATGCAGATGCAAATCCCTTTGTTTCAACAATACTTTATATAATTATGGTTATATTTACTATTTGGGCTAAAGGTATTATCGGTCCATGGCTTTCAAGCTTTACAAACAGCTTTCTTCCTGTTGCGCTGGCACCTACCGTGGCTACGCTTTTGGGTATGGCAGTTCCTATGATTTGGACTTATCCGTGCAACCGCTTTATTATTCACAGAAAGAAAAAAGCACCGGCTGTTGAAGAAAAAAACGAAGATAAATAAGATTGACAAAAGAGAAAAAGCAAGTATAATATTATTTAAGGCAAGGGTGCTGAATAATCCCCTTACCTTTTGCTATTTTAATATAAGGTATTATGTAAAAAAAGAAATGCACCCGACAGAAGCAGGTGCATACATAGCAGAACTTATTCAAAAAATGCTTGAGCAAAGGACAAGCGGTTTAAATTTAAAAATATAAAAAACGGTACTGTTATCATTACAACAACAGTACCGTTTTTTTATCAGTTAGATTGATAAGCAAGCTCTAAGGAATATTTGTCACATACGGCAAAGTGAAAATCAACACCTGTTTTATCTGAAAATTTAGTGAGAATGTCAAAGAAATCGTCTAAGTTAGTATTATTGTTATTAATTATATCTATAGTCGAGTCAACAAAAACATCAGTCAAATCATAGTCGCTTGCGCAAAGCCCTACAAGAAAACCGCAAAGAGCAGTTGCACCCTCAATACCAAAATCAGACACGTTAATAAGCCTAATATTACTTGGCAGGCGGGTTGAGAGTTTATCTGAAACATCAATAAATATAACGTTTCCTTTACTTTCAGCAGCTGTATTAATGCAAGCCTCACACATAATACGTGTTTTGCCAACGCCGTTAATACCCGTAATGTATTCTACCATAATTATGTCCCCTTTAAATTATTTGCAAAATCAATTGCTATAATAACAGTATCACATAATTAAGAATATGCAAAAAACAAACGGTTAATGTTAAATTAAATTAATATGAACAATTTATTATTTGATTTTATTAACAATTATCATAACGATTCCGAGAATTACAAGGATAACGCCGGTTACTCTGTTAAGTGTTTCCGGTTTTGCTTTATTTGCAAGAAACGCTGCAATTTGAGCAAATATAAGAGTTGATAACATACAAAAAGCTAATGTCCACCAATCGGGAGCGCCGCCGATTGCAAAATGACTGATTGAGCCGGTAAATGCAGTAAACGCCATAACAAAAACGCTTGTTCCGACTGCGGTTTTAAGTTCATATCCGAGAACGGATGTAAGCACAAGAAGCATCATCATTCCGCCGCCTGCTCCAATGAAACCGCAAATAAAGCCAACCATTGCGCCGCATAATGCTGAACGGACTATTTTTTGCTTTGGAGTTGCCTGTGTAAATCGTGCCTTAGGCTCTGTAACAGGTTTAACAATAAACTTAATACCCAAAAACAAAGTCATTACAAACGAAAATCCGCCCATAGTTGTGCTTGGCACCTTACTTGAAACAAAACTTCCGACAAGAGTAAACAGCAAAACAAATATCATCATAACAATACCGTTTTTGATGTCAATATTTTTATTTTTTCCATAAGTATAAGCCGAAGCGGCACTCGCCAAAACATCACTTGCAAGAGCAATACCGACAGCCATATAAGGGTCCATATCAAGAAAGGTAATAAGCATAGGACTGATAACGGCAGCAGCACTCATACCTGCAAAACCCGTACCCAATCCTGCGCCTATACCTGCCACAAGGCAAACAATAAATTTAATAAGCATTGTATCATTCCTTTTTTGTATATGCTGTTTTTCCAATTAGTATATTCCAATTATCTAATATATGTATTATAACGCTTACGCTCTCAAAGTCAACATACACAAAATGATAAAAGAGTCTATTATTTTTATGCTTATTTAATATATTATTAAGTTTGTAAAAAATAAGTTAAATTAATGTAAAATTAATCTTGTGTTTGCTAATTTAAAGTGCTATAATTAAATGGAAATTTTTTTACGAAAAGGGGTTTTTTAATGGCTAAAACCAAAGCTGCCGAGTCAAAGGTTACGGCAGCGGCAAAAAAGTATATGAAGCCGTCTGAGGTTGCCACCTTCGGTATCGGACTTTTCGGTGTAGCTCTTTTAACAGGCTGGATGCCGGATTATACAACTACTTTCTTTGCCGACTTCGCATTTAAGGGAAAAGGTTTTGACTCTGCTTCTCTTTCACACATTGTAGAGGTAGTATTCCTTATTGCCGGCTTCGTGGGTGCAATTTGTGAGCTTATTATCGGCGTTCTTGTTGACAGAACAAAGACAAAGCTCGGTAAGGTTAAGCCTTGGGTAGGCTTCGGCGCTATTCCGCTTGCTATTATTTCGATGCTTGTATTTGTTGCACCTAATACGACATCGTTCGGTCTTGCGTCAGTTTGGATGATAGTTATCTATTGTCTTTACACCGCTGTATCGTGTGCGGTTGAGTCTCCGTCAAACTGCTTTGGCGCACTTTGCTCGCCTAATCCGGCTGAAAGAAGCAGTGCTATTTCAATTGCTTCATTCTTGCGTTCTGTAGGTCAATCAGGCGGACAGGTAGTAATCATCGTAGTAGGCGCTCTTATGAAAGCTCTTATGGGTCAACAGCAGTTCAAAAATGCTGAAGGTCAAGGTATCGACCTTATTATTTCAACTGCTATTTGCGCACTCGGTATGATTATCTTTGTTATGATTTTCTTTGCAAACAACAAAGAACGTGTACCTTACACATCTGAAAAGGTTTCTCTTTTAGAGTCAATCAAGCTCGTATTTACAAATAAGAACCTTCTTATGGTATCGCTTACAAAGGTATTTGGCTTCGGTCGTGGCGTTTACGGCACGGTATCGCTTTACATAGCTATTTATCTTCTTGGCTCAAAGGGCTTAAAGCTTGCGCTTATGCTTCCAATGGGTATCGGTACTGCAGTAGGTACTCTTCTTGTAAACCTTGTACTCAAGAAATTCTCTACTAAGAAGACATTTATTCTCTTCTGTTGCTACGGTGCTTCAGCACTCGCTATTCTTTTCTTGGTATCAAAGGGTATTGGCTTCAATTCAAATCTTATCGTTCCGTTCCTTATCCTCAACTTCTTCTGCGGTATTCAGCACGGTAACACAAATGTTACACCTAACATTATGATTGCAGACTGTGTTGACGAAATGGAATACAAGACAGGCAAAAGGCAGGAAGGTCTTGCTTATGCAGGCTACGGTCTTTTCTCAAAGATTGCTTCTGCGTTCACAAAATTCCTCGGTCCTTGGCTTGTTTACACATGGAGCCAGTACAAAATTTCAACTGACCCTAACGTAGCTTACGCATCACAGGACAACACCGTTCTTTCACGTTTCTTAATGATTTATACAATCGTTCCTGCTATCTTTGTAATTCTTCAGTTCATCCCTATCCTCTTCTATGATATGACAGGTGAAAAGAAAGCAAGAATTACTGCCGCTCTTGCAGAAAAGAGAGAGAACGAAAGCAAGGAAAAGGCAGATGCCGATGAAGTAAAAAAAGAATATGAAGAATTAAGCGAAGAAATTTCGGAATAAGGAGGGATTAGTTATGGCTGAAACAAAAGAAAAGAAAGGCTTTAACGCCGCTCTTTATGCAGTTGTTGCAGGTATTGTTGTAGCGGTAGCACTCGTACTTATCACAATATTTGCTTTCACAACAAGATATACAGGCTTTTCTAACGAAAAGGTAGCTCAGGCTTATGTAGATACAATCGTTCAAACAGGCGACGGATACAACGCTTATAAGAACACACTTGTATCAAAAAATCAAAAATTCGGTAAATTCGTAACAAACGCTTATATGCTTCCTTATATTAATGAGGACGCTGAAAAAGCTTCATTCGTAGGTACAGGTACCGACGAAGAAATTGCAAAAACAGACGAAGTTTACGATACAATGTATGACTACTATGTTGAGCTTCTTCAAAAATACGGCCTTGACGATATCGACGCTGTATTCAACGATTACTTTGCTAAGTTAAGCGAGGTAAGAAAAGAAGTATTTGGCGACGAATATATGGATACAGACTTTATGTTCTCTGTATTTGAATCAAATGTATCAAAATACGGTAAGTCACTTACAGGTACCGAGGAAGAGCTTGGTGCCGACGACAAAACCGTTATTCAAAAGGCAACAACAGGTAAGTATCAGGAAATGTTCGGCAAGGACTACAAGTTCACTGCTACAGTTAAAAATTCAACCGACTTAAGCGACAGCGAAAAAGACGCTTACGTTAAGGAATATAAGGAGAGAATTACTCCTGTTGCCGCTTCGGGCGAAGCTAAGGCTGACAAATTCGGTCTTAAGGATACAGATAAGAAGAACACGCCTAAATCAGATATGGTCGGTGCATTTAAAAAGCTTGACTGTTCAGAGGATATCAGCGCAGTTACAAAGTGCGACGTAGACGTTACACTTGCAGACGGCACAGTAGTTGCAACACAGCAGGTTTATGTTGTTAAAATCGGCAACACCTGGTATGTTGACAATACAAATGTTGACACCTCAGGTCTTTATCTTGCAAAATAAATCAAATTATTTTAATGCCTTACAGTTAGTTCTGTAAGGCATTTTTATTTGCAAATATTTCTATTGTTGTTGTTAATCAGGTCAAACGGAATTATTCAAACATATTATTATAAGCTTAGAAAAGGTAAAAAATCAATTACTGTTTTTTGGGCAAAGATAAGAGGAATTAAGGGATATCAAGTAAGAACATACAAGGTATACAAAGGCAAGAATATATATTCTAAGTGGTCAAGCGTTAAAAACATAAAAACAAAATAGATATACGCAAAAAAATAACTGCATCAACATAAATTGATGCAGTTATTTTTATTTAACCTTAACTTTAATCGTTTTGCTCCAAGAATAATACGTATATTTTTTGCCGCTCTTTTTATATGCACGAACACGCACATAATAATTCTTTTTACTCTTGGCGGTAGTGAGAGTTTTTGAAGTTTTAGATGAGCCACTCACCTTTGTACTCAAAAAATTCTTTTTAAAATTAGATGTTGTGGACCACATAACCTGATAGCCTGATACACCGCTTCGTTTTTTCCATTTTACGTTTATTTTCTTTTTCTTGCTTGATTTTGCACTTTTGAGCGTTACAGACTTATTTTTAGTCTTAATTGAAAGTGCACCGCTTTTAGTGCCTACAAATTTAATGTTATCGGCAGATTTATATGCTGCAACCTTGATTTTATATGATTTATTAGGCTTTAACCCTGTAACTTTTGCAGAAACGGTAGAAGCTTTGGAAACAGACTTTTTAAACTCATAGCTTTTAGTTGATGAATTGTAGATATAAATTCTATAGCCTGATGCCCTGCTGACCTTCTTCCATTTAACGGTTATTGAAGTATCGGTTGAGGAAAGCTTAATACCCGACACCTTGCCCGGCTTGGTAGCAACATTAAGCTCAAAGAAATTGCCCCATTTTATATTGCCACCTTTTTTAGTGTAGGCACGTATTCTTACCGGGAATCTATATGCAGATTGAAGATTAGAAAATGTAAGATTAGTTTCGCCTGTATATGCATAATCTGCCCAATTGCCGTAAGCGTCCCCAATTTGAACCTGATAACCTGTTGCACTGTCGATTTTATTCCAAGCAAGTGAAACGCTGCTTGTTGTTGCTGCGGTAACATTAGCAATAAGCTCATCGCTCATATTCTTAAAAACAGGAATATAAAAGGTCCTTGTCATTGAAAGAATACCTGCTTTTGAATAGCCGTTATAAGATGACACAGCCTCGCTTGCCGCCGCCTGAACATTTTTCATATATTCATTAGAATATTTATTTGACGAGGTCGGGCTAACATTGAACTTTTGAAGATAACCCGTGTTTTGAGATTTAAAACTGTTTGCAACATACTCTGTACCGTAGTAAATCGCTTTATAAGGATTAGTCCACGGTCTGCCATAGCCGCTTACGGTATTGCCCATATAAGTTGTTCTGCAATCTCTTACCAAAACGTATCCGCTTGCGCCCTCCTCATAACCCTTTGCGGTTTCATTATAAAGACGAACGTAATAATAATCGCCCTTATTTGCTCGCCACGTCATATATTGATTAGAGGAAATTGAGGTAACAGTACCGCCTGTCGGGTCAACATTAGGGTTGGCGCTGTAAAGCTTCGTTGCCTTTTTCGTTTTAAGAAAGCCTGCCGCCCAAGCCAAGCCGTCTTTAGCGCCGGTATATGCACCGATATTAAAATAATTATAAATGCCCTGAAAAGGACTTGTAGAGCCGTTTACAGCCGTTGCCGAAGCTGTAGCGCCACCGTTTTCCTGCCTAATTTTAGCAGCTATATAATAAGCATTAAGGCCGAAATCCTGAGCCGCCTTCATAATAACGTCCGAATACTTGGTTGAGGCATCATACATTTTTACGTTTTGACCGGTAGTTCTGTAAGAAATAAGTGAATTATGCATCCAAGTGCCGTTCAAAATGGCTTCGACGCCTTCTTTAGTTTGCGTGCCGTCATAAGAGGTTGATTCAAATTGAAAAATATGTTTTTCATCAAGGAAATTCCTTGGGTCCATATAGTATTCAACAGCGCTCTTTGAAGCAGAAACCCAATCCCTTGCCTCTTGGATTACATACTTGCCGTTTTTATGACATGATGAACATTTGCAAAACAAAGATGTATCGCCTGTTGCCGATTTAGAAATAAGCTGATTTGAATGTTTTGAACGTTCGCCGTCAATTGCTGATTCCCAATCAAGATTAGTAATAAGCGGTTTAAAAATCCAATATGGATATTTATTATGTAATTCGTTAAGTTTTTCGGCATAATCACGAGGAAAACCTTGAGAAACCAATTTTTCCGTATAACTTTGAGCCGAAGCAGTTAAAGGTACAACGGTTGTTATTATCATTAATATTGACAAAAGCAAAGAAATAACTTTTTTCAAAATATTACCTCCTGCAATAATTTGCAATGTTTTAAAGTTTTTCAACGGCATAGATATACCGTCTGTAATTTTTCTTGTATATAATAACATTAAGCAACATAAATTGTCAACAAATTTTGAATTTTGTAATAATTTATGTGACTTTTGTTGACATGAATTAGTTAATGTTGTATTATGTATTAAGAAGTACAAAAGTAAAGGAGGAATTGTTTTGGAAAAAACAAATATCCCGGAAATACTCAAAGCTTGCAGAAAAGGAGTAAATATGACGCAGGCTCAATTTGCAAAAACAATCGGCATCAAGCGTAGTGCGTATGCTTACTACGAAAGCGGAAGAACAAGACCGAAAATTGAAACACTCAGAACTATTGCAAAAGTTTACGGACTTGACGTAAACACTCTTATTTCTAATGAAGATTCAAATTCTCTTCACCAAGATAATGAACAAAAAATAAATTTTGATATAAAAGATTTTAATGATACGTTTTACGATTTATCAGAGAATGAAAAAGCTATAATTATGAAGCTCAGAATTATGAATCGTGAAAAGCGCACAAAAATAATTAACGAAATATTTGAATAAAAAAAATCCGACTGTCAAAAAGCAATCGGATTTTTTATTTCTCTTGAAAAATCTAGTTAAACTTCAGGCTTAGGTTCACGATTTAACAGCGAATTAACTGCAACACGAGGTAAAACTGTTCCGTTTACAACGTTATTAACAGCATTAATAATCGGCAAATCTACATTATATTTTTTACCGAGTTTAATTGCAGCCGGAAGTGCATTAATACCCTCAACAACCATTCCGATCTTTTTCACTGCCTCGTCAGGACTCAATCCCTGACCTATAAGAAAGCCGGCATTATTATTGCGTGAATGAAGACTTGTGCACGTTACAATTAAATCCCCCATACCGGTAAGACCGCTAAAAGTATCCGACGAGCAACCCATAGCATTGCCAAGCCTTGAAAGTTCAGCAAGACCTCTTGTGATAAGAGCGGCGGTAGCGTTGTCACCATATCCCAAACCTCGTGAAATACCCGTTGCAAGGGCTATAATATTTTTCATTGCTCCGCAAATCTCAATCCCTTTGATATCCGTATTAGTATAAACTCGCATAAAAGAACTTGAGAAAAAGCATTGAACAATCTTTGCGATTTCAATATCCTTGCAAGCAGATACAATAGTAGTCGGCATATCAATGCTAACTTCTTCAGCATGAGTAGGGCCTGAAAGAGCGACATACTTGACAGTCGGATTTTTAATTTCATCATTGATAACTTCTGTCAAAGTCATAAGTGTATCGGGTTCAATCCCCTTGGCAACATCAACAATTATTTGGTTGTCCTTGATATACGGCTTACATTTTTTTGCCGTTTGGCGAACAAAAACGGACGGCACGGCAAACATAATTATATCTTTGTTTTCAATTGCCGATTTTATATCCGTAGTATATTCGATGCCTAAAGGGAGTGATACATCGGGTAACTTGGGGTGACGGGAGGTTTTCTTCAGTTTTTCAATTTCATCAGGCAAAGCCGACCAAACGGTAACCTCTTTATTTGTGTTTTTTAACATTTTGGCAAGCGCAATCCCCCATGTGCCTGCACCTAAAATTGCTATAGAATTCAATATTTTTCTCCGTGGTAATAATTATTCATCCTCTTTTGGTAAATCGGATGTGCAATGACAGCATTTAACTGCATCAATAGGAATTTCGCTTTTGCAAAAAGGACAAATCTTAGTTGTTGGCACTTCTTCCTTATGCTCTTCTTTTTTCTTTGTAAGGTCAAGCATTTTATTGATTGCCTTGACAATACAGAAAATAATAAATGCCATAATAAGGAAGTTAATTACGGCAGAAATGAACGAACCGTAATCTATATAATTGTCGCCGACAAGATGAATTTTGCCTTGCACCTCTGCGCCGCCTATACAATTAATGAGCGGTTTAATAATGTTATCCGTAAGTGAAGTAACGATTGCAGAAAACGCACCGCCTATAATAACGCCGACAGCAAGGTCAATTACATTTCCTCTTGAAATAAATTCCTTAAATTCAGTTAAAAACTTTTTCATTTAAAATTCCTCTTTTTATACTTTAATTATCTTTATAATATCATAATACACCCGTAAAATCAAATTTTGGAATAAACGATTTATCCGCAGAACTCAGTTCCTGAATAAAAAGTTTATCAAATGAATTATCAAACGCATAATTTACTACTTTTTCATATTCACGCTTTGTGATTTTTCGATTAATTTCAGGAAATTCACTCAAATCACCGCAAGGGGTATACTGAGCCATAAGAGAAACAAACGTATCCGGAAAACTTGATTTAATAAAATCAAGAACGGCAATTGAGGAGTTGGTATTTTGCGGCAAAATCAAATGACGAATAATCATACCCGATTTCATAATATCGCCGTCAAATTTATCCTCAACCTGACGTCTCATTTCCAATAGCGCCACCGACGCTTTTTCAAAATAATCCGCCGCCTTTGAATAGCGCATTGCTTTTTCAGCTCTTATATATTTCAAATCGGGCAAATAGATATCAATAAGCCCATCTAATGCTTTGAGTGTTTCCACCTCTTCATATCCGCTTGAATTATAAACTATTGGCACAGGAGATTTCCATCTGCTAAGCACCTTTGCAAGCCTTTTTGCATAATGAGTGGGATTTACCAAATTAATATTATTTGCACCCTGAGAAATAAGATTTTCAAAAATAGAAATAAGTTTATCATCGCTTATTTCAACGCCTTTATTTTCAGCGCTGATTTCATTATTTTGGCAAAATACACATTTCAAATTACAGCCTGAAAAAAATACAGTACCGCTTCCCTCTTTTCCGCTTATGCAAGGCTCCTCCCAAAAATGGAGTGCCGCTCTTGCAACACGAAAATTATCGGGGCTTTGGCAAAAGCCGAGATTGACGCTTCTGTCAACATTGCAATGCCTTGGGCAAATTGAGCAAATCATATCAGCGCCTTATATATGTCGCCTTTTTTAAAAGGTGTTTGCGATGCTGTTTCCTTAGCCGCATTATTAATCGACATACCCTTTTCCACAAGATTTTTAGCCATTTCAACAGCCATTTCAAGCGTTATATCTTCATTAATATCTTCTTTTTTGCCCTCAATTATAATCACATATTCACCCTTTGGCGATTTATCGCTGTAATATTCTATCGTCTCATCAAAGGTAAATCGGAGAACTTCCTCGTGGATTTTAGTGAGTTCTCTTACAAGCGCTATATTGCGATTACCGAACACCTTGCGCATATCGTTAAGTGTATAAATAAGTTTATGAGGTGCTTCATAAAAAATCATAGTACGTTTTTCGTCCTTAATCTCTTCAAGATGTTCACGTCTTGATTTTTTATTAACCGACAAGAAGCCTTCAAAAGTAAACCTTCCCGTAGGCATACCCGATATTGCCAGTGCTGTAGCAAAGGCAGTGGGTCCCGGAACAGACTGCACCACGATACCAAGTTCATGGCAAAGAGCCACCAAGTCCTCACCGGGGTCGGAAATAGCCGGCATACCTGCATCGGTAACAATTGCACAGTTTTCACCTGCAAGTATTCTTTGGCAGATAATCTCCCCTCTTTGCCTTTTATTATGCTCAAAATAAGAAACCATTTCTTTTTTTATATCAAAATGATTAAGAAGTTTTAAAGTGACTCTCGTGTCCTCTGCTGCTATAAAATCAACGCTCGCAAGAGTTTCTACTGCTCTCGGTGAAAAATCGCTTAAATTTCCGATAGGAGTACCCACAACATATAATATTCCGCTCATTTATCATATCCGTCGGCATACGACCCATAAATGTCCAGCATTTCGGGTGTAAATTTACCGTTTTCCTTTTTAATTATTAATTGCGGCTCTACCCTTAAAAAAGGCTTAGCCCCCTTTTGCCCCTGAACAAGAAAGAGAAAAGGCTGTTCTGTGTTCTTATCCTGAACAAAACGAAGTCTTTTAGGCTCAAGTTTATATTTACGCATAAGTTCTAATGTGTCAACCAGCCTTTCGGGACGATGGCACATACAAAATCTGCCTCCGTATTTAAGCAGGTAATTTGCAGCCTTACACGCATCTTCAATATTACAGCAAACCTCGTGCCTTGCAATACGTGCACTCTCCCCAAGGGATTCAATACCTGTGCCGACAGGTTTATATGGCGGATTCATAGTAACAAGAGAAAACTTTTCCGCCTCAAAAATTTCATTAATCTTTCTCAAGTCACAATTAAATGGCTTAAGCCTATCTTCAAGATGATTAATTTCTATTGAATGGCAAACCTGCTCATAAGCATTTTTTTGAATATCAAGGCAAGAAACGTTATTTATTTTTTCATTTCTGAGCCATAAAAGAGGAATAATTCCACAGCCTGTTCCCATATCGAGAGCCCTATCTCTCGGTTTAATTTTTGCGAAATCGGAAAGAATAACTGCATCGGTACCAAACGTATGGTCAGAAGAAACTGCTATTTTTATGTCATCGGACAATCTTTCATAATTAAACATACGCATATTATATCATATATGATAAAAATTTCAAACAAAAAAGAGCAAGTAAATGTAACTTGCTCTTAAATAATTATTTTGTTTTAACGCTCATCTTTTTGGACCAAGAGGAAAACTGACGTTTGCCGTCAATCGTTTTATATGAACGCATTCTTACATAATACTTTTTCTTCTTTTTAAGAGATGAGAAAGTTTTTGACTTAGTTGAATTTTTAGAAATTATATAAGACTTCGTTTTTTTCTTAGAAAAAGAAGATGATGTGCTGTATTGAATTTGATAACCTGAAGCGTTAGAATCCTTGTTCCAATAATAAGTAATCTGCTTTGACTTTTTGGATTTAAAGGAAGTAGGAGTCGGTTTGGCAGGAATAATCATAAAACTTGAAGTAAGTTCGCCCTTATAATTATTTCCGACAAAATTGACGTATACCCACGCTTTTCCCGTCTTGAAATTATCATCATACGTGACAACATATTCACTCGGTGAAATCAAATTACCTACACTGTCATAAACAGTTACACTCGGATACGAACCGTAAGGATTAAAGGTAATTTTAGTCGACGAAAGCTTAACGGTAGAAGGCGCATAAATATTTTGAACAATATATTCATTTGAACAAGATTTACACAAAAGCTTTGAGAAGCCGTTTAATCTATTTTCCTTATCATCGTCTGCAACAGCTTTTACGAAAAAGTTTGTATAGCAATGATTGTGAATATTTAAAGAAGCAGAAAAGGAATATGTTCCTTTTAAACATTCAAGTCTAAAATAGTACGGTTTTCCGGCTTCTAAATAAGTTGTAGACACAAAAGAATATTCATTTTCTGTATTTACATTAGAATTAATAACATTATTTTCTGAGTCATAAACTGTGAGAAAGACGTCGCTTAACGGTAATTCTACACCCGACACGGTAAAATCATAATAATTTGATGAAAGGCAATCAAATTTCAGCCATAAATATTTTGTTTGAGATGAACTGCTGTCAACTTTTTCATTAACAGTTTGCCCTAAACTTATGCCGATTGCCGTTTTCATTGTATTTGCCAAGGCATTGGAAGAAAAAGAAAAAAGGCTAACAAACACAAACAAAACAGCTACTAATATTGAACTAATTTTTTTCATAATTCACCTAACTTAATTTTAATCTATTATATATTTATATTTTACTCTAATATATAACAAATTTCAATAGACGAAAGAAAAAAGGTTGCCGCCAAAAGCGACAACCTTTTAAATTTAGAAAGTAAAATATAGATTACTCGTTGATAGCTGTAACAACGCCTGAACCTACTGTTCTACCACCTTCACGGATAGCAAAACGAAGACCTTCTTCAATAGCGATAGGAGTGATGAGCTCAACGTTCATTACAACGTTATCGCCAGGCATACACATCTCTGTACCTTCAGGAAGAGTGATAACACCAGTTACGTCAGTTGTTCTGAAATAGAACTGTGGACGATAGTTGTTGAAGAAAGGAGTGTGACGGCCACCTTCGTCCTTAGAAAGAACGTAAACCTGACCTGAGAACTTTGTGTGTGGATGGATTGAACCAGGAGCTGCAAGAACCTCGCCTCTCTCGATATCAGATCTCTGAACGCCACGAAGAAGACAACCGATGTTGTCACCAGCCTCAGCATAGTCAAGAATCTTTCTGAACATTTCGATACCTGTGCAAACTGTTGAACGGATTTCGTCATGAAGACCAACCATTTCAACTGTATCGTTAGTGTTAAGCTTACCTCTCTCTACTCTACCTGTAGCAACTGTACCACGACCTGTGATTGTGAATACGTCCTCAACAGGCATAAGGAAAGGAAGGTCTGACTTACGGTCAGGAGTTGGGATATACTCATCAACTGCATCCATGAGTTCCTTAATGCAATCGCAAGCAGGATCGTCATTTGATGTAGCCTCAAGAGCCTTAAGAGCTGAACCCTTGATGATTGGGCACTCGTCATCGAAATCATACTCAGCGAGTGTTTCACGAACTTCCATCTCTACGAGCTCAAGAAGTTCTGGGTCATCAACTTGGTCAGTCTTGTTAAGGAATACGATGATTGCTGGAACGCCTACCTGACGAGCAAGGAGAAGGTGTTCTTTAGTCTGAGCCATAGGACCGTCAGTTGCAGCGATAACAAGGATAGCACCATCCATCTGAGCAGCACCTGTGATCATGTTCTTGATATAGTCAGCATGGCCCGGGCAGTCAACGTGAGCATAGTGACGCTTGTCAGTTTCATACTCAACGTGAGCTGTGTTGATTGTGATACCACGTTCTCTTTCTTCAGGAGCCTTATCGATATCTGCATAGTCCTCAAACTTTGCATAGCCCTTGTTTGCAAGATACTTTGTGATAGCAGCAGTAAGAGTAGTCTTACCATGGTCAACGTGACCGATTGTACCAATGTTTACATGTGGCTTGGTACGATTAAAATGTTCTTTTGCCATTGGAATTTTCCTCCTTAAAATTTACAATAGAAAAATTGTCAAAGATATTCTATCAAATAAGAATAGAAATATCAAGAGTTTTTTATAAAATTATATGCAACTAATTAGTCTTTCTTAGCTCTTTCGCTAATGATAGACTCACTAATTGACTTAGGAACAGGCTCGTAACCGTCCGGCTCCATTGTGTACTGACCACGACCCTGAGTCTTTGAACGAAGGTCATTAACGTAGCCAAACATTTCTGAAAGCGGAACTCTTGCATTAATCTGCTTAGCACCTGCTCTGTCTTCCATACCCTGAATCTGTCCACGACGAGAGTTAAGGTCGCCGATAACATCGCCCATATATTCTTCAGGAACGATAACTGTAACCTTCATCATTGGTTCGAGGATGATTGGGTTAGCCCTCTTAGCAGCATCCTTGAATGCCATAGAACCTGCAATCTTAAATGCCATTTCTGATGAGTCGACTTCGTGATAAGAACCATCATAAAGCTCAACTCTAACGTCAACAACGTTGTAGCCTGCAAGGATACCACTCTTCATAGCACCCTGAATACCGGCATCAACAGCAGGGATATATTCCTTAGGAATAGCACCGCCGACGATTTGGTTTACAAATTCGTAACCCTTGCCGATGCCATTTTCATCAAGGTTAGGCATAATACGAATCTTAACGTGACCGTACTGACCTGAACCACCTGACTGTCTCTTATACTTAAGGTCTGAAGAGCTTTCCTGCTGGATTGTTTCCTTATAAGCAACCTGAGGAGCACCAACGTTAGCCTCAACCTTAAATTCACGAAGAAGACGGTCAACGATAATCTCAAGGTGAAGTTCACCCATACCTGCGATAATAGTTTGTCCTGTTTCTTCGTCAGTATATGCTTTAAATGTTGGGTCTTCTTCTGCAAGCTTTGCAAGAGCAATACCCATCTTTTCCTGACCTGCTTTAGTCTTTGGCTCAATAGCAACACGGATAACAGGGTCAGGGAAATTCATTGATTCAAGAATGATTGGATGATCTTCGTCACAAAGAGTATCACCTGTTGTAGTATTCTTTAAACCTACTGCAGCAGCGATATCACCTGAATAAGCTACAGGAATATCCTCTCTGTGGTTAGCGTGCATAAGAAGGATTCTGCCCATTCTTTCCTTTTGGTCCTTAACAGAGTTAAGGCAAGGAGTACCGGCAGCAATCTGACCTGAATATACACGGAAGAAACAAATCTTACCAACGAATGGGTCAGTAGCAATCTTGAATGCAAGAGCTGAGAATGGCTCGTCATCAGATGAATGACGGAATTCTTCCTCTTCTGTATCAGGATTTACACCCTTGATTGAGTCAACGTCGGTAGGAGCCGGCATATAGTCAACAATTGCATCAAGGAGTGGCTGAACACCCATATTACGATAAGCTGTACCGCAGCAAACAGGAACCATTGAGTTTGCGATAGTAGACTTACGGATAACTTTCTTGATTTCGTCGACAGTGATAGCGTCTTCGCCCTCTTCAAAGTATTTTTCCATAAGGTCCTCATCCATCTCAGCAACATGCTCAACAAGCTCAGTTCTGTACTTTGCAGCGAGTTCCTTCATATCATCAGGGATTTCTCTGATTTCAAATTTCATACCCTTTTCTTTATCAGGATCGATATAGATAACGGCATGGTTTTCTACGAGGTCAATAATACCCTCAAAGGTATCCTCACTTCCGATTGGAAGCTGGATAGGAAGAGCATTACATTTAAAACGGTCTTTAACCATATTAAGAGCTCTGTAGAAGTCAGCACCCATAATATCCATCTTATTAACGAATATCATACGAGGTACTTTATATTCATCAGCCTGGCGCCATACGGTTTCAGACTGTGGCTCAACACCGCCCTTTGCACAAAGAACAGTAACTGAACCGTCAAGTACACGAAGTGAACGCTGAACCTCAACTGTGAAGTCAACGTGACCCGGTGTATCGATAATATTGATTCTATGCTTTTTCCAGAAACAAGTAGTTGCAGCAGATGTGATTGTGATACCACGCTCCTGCTCCTGCTCCATCCAGTCCATTGTTGCAGCACCTTCGTGTGTTTCACCAATCTTGTGGTTTACACCTGTATAATACAGAATACGCTCGGTGGTTGTAGTTTTACCTGCATCAATATGAGCCATAATGCCAATATTTCTTGTTTTCTCAAGAGATACTTGTCTTGACATAATACCCTCCTATTAATATCTGAAATGAGCAAATGCTTTGTTTGCTTCTGCCATCTTGTGTGTATCGTCGCACTTCTTAACTGCGCCGCCTGTCTTATTGACAGCGTCCATAATTTCAGCAGCAAGACGTTCTCTCATAGTTCTCTCTGAACGCTGACGAGCGTAAAGAGTAATCCAACGAAGACCTAAAGTCTGTCTTCTTTCAGGACGAACCTCAAGAGGAACCTGGTAAGTAGCACCGCCGACACGGCGAGCCTTTACCTCGAGTACAGGCATTACGTTTTCCATTGCAGCTTCAAAAGTCTCTAATGGGTCGTTGCCTGTTTTTTCCTTAATGATGTCGAATGCGTCGTAAACAATTTTCTGAGCGACGCCCTTCTTTCCATCAAGCATGATGCTGTTGATAAGTCTGGTTACAAGCTTTGAATTGTAAAGCGGATCAGGTAATACATCACGCTTAGCGATTTGGCCTCTTCTTGGCATCTTCGCTTCCCTCCTTCATAATTTTTAATGAGTTCATAGGTACTCGGTTTTTCCGTGGAGTCAACAAAAGGTCATATACGCTGTAATTATATATAGGTATATAAACTATTGTTATCCATTAAAATAAGGCTTATTTCTTAGCAGCCTTTGGCTTCTTTGCACCGTACTTAGAACGGCTCTGCATTCTGCCGTTTACACCCTGTGTATCAAGTGTACCACGAATAATATGGTAACGTACACCAGGAAGGTCCTTAACACGGCCGCCACGAATCATAACTACAGAGTGTTCCTGAAGGTTATGACCAACGCCCGGAATGTATGCAGATACTTCAATACCGTTAGTAAGACGAACTCTGGCAATCTTACGAAGAGCTGAGTTAGGCTTCTTAGGTGTAGCAGTCTTTACTGCAGTACAAACGCCACGCTTTTGAGGTGAGTTGTTATCTGTAACAACATTTTTCTTAGTGTTTAAGCCCTTTAAAAGTGCAGGTGTCTTTGACTTCTTTTCGATAGTCTTACGACCTGTTCTTACGAGCTGATTAAAGGTAGGCAATAGTTTATCTCCTTTCAAAAATTATTTTATACGCTGTGTGCGTATAAGTCATACGCCGAAAAATCGGCATATCAATTAAACGCACACCTCGGGGCAAGCTGAAGCTCACCCCGAAATGTTGTATTATTTGCTAAAAAGTTGCATAAAAATTTGTTGATTATATACAAACTTATCTCACACGATTTAGCATTATACCACTACTGCATAGTGTTTGTCAAGAGTTCTTGTAATTGTTCAAGATTTAAAATTTCATCGCTGTTTTCAGCGGCAAAATAACTCGGAACAACATCAACCTTACGGAATACGTCCATGCCTGTACCGGCAGGAACAAGTTTACCGATAATAACATTTTCCTTAAGACCGATAAGCGGGTCGCTCTTGCCTCTGATAGCGGCATCGGTAAGAACTCTTGTTGTTTCCTGGAAGGAAGCGGCTGAAAGGAATGAATCTGTAGCAAGAGAAGCCTTTGTAATACCCATAAGAATAGGAATATATGTTGCTTTCTTAAGATTTTCCTCACCTGCTTTAATTCTTGCGTCAATCTTGTCGTTTGCTTCGTCAACAGCCGAAACATCAACCATTGTGCCTGCAACAAGATCGGTGTCACCTGCTTCGTCAACAGTACATTTCTTAAGCATCTGACGAACAATAACCTCGATATGCTTATCGTTGATATCAACACCCTGTGTACGATATGCAAACTGAACTTCCTTAATAAGGTAGTTATAAACAGCCTCTTCACCGAGAATTGCAAGAACATCGTGCGGATTAACAGCACCGAGAGTAAGCTCAGTACCCTTAGTAATATGAGCACCCTCTACGATATTTTCGCAAAGTCTTGCACCGTAAGGAATAAGATACTTCTTCTCCTCGGCAGTATCTTTATTATAAACGATAACGTGACGGCTCTTTTTGATTTCCTCAAAACGAACATCACCTTCGATTTCAGAAAGGATAGCAAGCTGCTTTGGCTTTCTTGCCTCAAAGAGTTCCTCAACACGAGGAAGACCCTGTGTGATATCTGCACCGCCGGCTACACCACCGGTATGGAATGTTCTCATTGTAAGCTGAGTACCAGGCTCACCGATTGACTGAGCGGCAATAATACCGACTGCTTCACCAACCTGAACAGGTTCATTAAATGCAAGGTTTGCACCATAACACTTACGGCAAACACCGTGACGTGATTTACAAGTAATAAGTGAACGAATCTTTACCGACTCAATACCTGCGTCAACAATACGCTTGGCATCATCAGAAGTCATCATTCTGTCAGCTTCCATAAGAACTTCACCGGTCTTAGGGTCAACTACAGGGTCAACAACAAATCTGCCTGTAAGTCTTTCCTCAAGCGGCTCAAGAACACGGTTACCGTCCATAATTTTGCTTACTACGATACCGTCGTGACATCCGCAGTCGTCGTCACGAATGATAACGTCCTGAGATACGTCAACAAGACGTCTTGTAAGATAACCTGAGTCAGCAGTACGAAGAGCTGTATCGGCAAGACCTTTACGAGCACCACGAGAAGAAATGAAATATTCAAGAATATTAAGACCTTCACGATAGTTAGCACGAATAGGAACCTCGATTGTCTTACCTGCAGTATTTGCAATAAGACCTCTCATACCTGCAAGCTGACGAAGCTGTGAAGTACTACCACGAGCACCTGAGTCTACCATCATGTGAATTGGGTTATGAGCACCGTCAAAGTTACTCGTAAGCTCATTAGAAACCTTATTAGTACAATCTTCCCATGCTTTGATTACTGCTGAGGAACGCTCCTCGTTAGTAATAAAGCCGTAGTTATAGTTATATGTGATTTCATCAACTTTCTTTTCTGCTTCTGCAAGGTATTCCTTCTTCTTTTCAGGGATAAGTGCGTCGCAAACAGCAACGGTAGTACCTGAAACAGTTGAATACTTATAGCCCTGTGCCTTGATAGAATCAAGAACATGAGAAGCAATAGAAACGCCGTGAACATTGATACATCTTTCTACAATTTGACCGAGCTGCTTTTTCTTAACTACAAATGAAACTTCAAGGTCAAATTCGTGTGCAGGGTCAGTTCTGTCAACAAAGCCGAGATCCTGAGGAACCGGATTATTGAAAATGATTCTGCCGATTGTTGTAATTATAACAGCGCTCTTAGTTACACCGTCAACCTCACGGGTAACACGAATCTTTGCAGGTGAATGCATACCGAGAGAGCCCTCCTGATATGCCATCATTGCCTCATCTTTATCTCTGTAAAGCTTATAGGAACGGTAGTAGCCATACTTTTGAGCAAGTTCTTTCTCTGAAATCTCACAAAGAATAGCAGGATTAGAAATATAATCACGTGGATCTTCAAAATCTTTATTAATATCAGCTTTAACGTCTGCAAAATCAACTTCCTGAGTTCTTGCCTCGTCCTTATAGAATTTAGGTTGACCCGGCTCACCTTCTTTAATCATTGTAAGATAGTATGAACCGATAACCATATCCTGGGTAGGAACAGTAACAGGCTTACCGTCTGACGGCTTAAGAAGGTTATTAGCAGCAAGCATCAACATTCTTGCCTCAGCCTGAGCTTCAGCAGAAAGAGGTACGTGAACAGCCATTTGGTCACCGTCGAAGTCGGCGTTGAATGCGGTACAAGCAAGCGGATGGAGCTTAATTGCTCTACCCTCAACAAGTACAGGTTCAAATGCCTGAATACCAAGTCTGTGAAGTGTGGGGGCACGGTTTAACATAACAGGGTGATCCTTGATTACAACCTCAAGGCTATCCCAAACAGCAGGATTATTGGCTCTTTCAACCATTTTTCTTGCTGACTTAATATTAGATGCAACACCGGTTTCAACAAGTCTTTTCATAACGAAAGGTTTGAAAAGTTCAATAGCCATTTCTTTAGGAAGACCGCACTGGTGCATCTTGAGTTCAGGACCTACAACGATAACCGAACGACCTGAATAGTCAACACGCTTACCAAGAAGGTTTTGACGGAAACGTCCCTGCTTACCTTTAAGCATATCGGAAAGTGACTTAAGAGGTCTGTTATTAGGACCTGTAACAGGACGGCCACGACGACCGTTATCGATAAGAGCATCAACAGATTCCTGAAGCATTCTCTTCTCGTTTCTTACGATGATTTCAGGAGCGCCAAGCTCAAGAAGTCTTTTAAGACGATTGTTTCTGTTAATAACTCTTCTGTAAAGGTCGTTAAGGTCAGAAGTAGCAAATCTGCCACCGTCAAGCTGAACCATAGGACGGATATCAGGAGGAATTACAGGAATAGCGTCAAGAATCATCCATTCAAGCTTATTGCCGCTGTGGTAGAAAGCATCAACAACATCAAGCCTTTTAAGAAGTCTTACTCTCTTTTGACCTGTAGCGCCCTCAAGTTCTGCAGTAAGTTCATCACGAAGCTGAGCAACATCAATTCCCTGAAGAAGCTCTTTAACAGCCTCGGCGCCCATACCTGCCTTAAAGTCGTCCTCGTATCTTTCTCTCATTTCAGCATATTCTTTTTCATTAAGAATCTGCATTTTTTCAAGTGGGGTGTCACCGGGATCGGTAACAATGTAAAGTGCAAAATAAAGCACCTTTTCAAGGTATCTCGGGCTGATATCAAGTACAAGACCGAGGCGGCTCGGAATACCCTTAAAATACCAAATATGAGAAACAGGAGCTGCAAGCTCGATATGACCCATACGTTCACGTCTTACTTTTGAACGTGTAATTTCAACACCGCAGCGTTCGCAGACTTTTCCCTTATAACGAACTCTCTTATATTTACCGCAATGACATTCCCAATCCTTCATAGGTCCGAAAATTCTTTCGCAGAAAAGACCGTCACGTTCAGGTTTAAGAGTTCTGTAGTTTATTGTTTCAGGCTTTGTTACTTCGCCGTAAGACCATTCACGAATCTGCTCCGGTGAAGCAAGGCCGATTTTTATTGAACTGAATTCGTTTTCATAATTATCCATATGGAAGCACTCCTTTATATTAGTTAGTTGCGGAAGTCTTATCAGAATTATTCATCGTCTGAAGAATCGTCGCCGAAGCCGAAACCGTAATCATCATCTGATTCGCTTTCGCCATCTGCAAACAAATCATCAAAGCCATCTGACTGACCTGCTTCCTGTTCGCCCTCAGCATTTTCTACTCCAAAGCCTTCCTGACCCTCAAAGTCATTTACTGTTGTAAATGCTTGTTCATCGATTGGCTGAATACCTGAACCGTCATCAAGGTCTTGCTTAAGCTCAACCTCATTGCCGTCCTTATCGAGAACCTTAGTGTCAAGACCGAGTGCCTGAAGTTCTTTGAAGAGAACCTTGAATGACTCAGGTGTGCCTGCCGCAGGAATATTCTCGCCTTTTACGATTGACTCGTAAGTACGAACACGGCCGACAACGTCATCGGACTTAATTGTAATAATTTCTTGAAGAGTATAAGCTGCACCGTAAGCTTCAAGTGCCCAAACTTCCATTTCGCCGAAACGCTGACCGCCGAACTGAGCTTTACCACCAAGCGGCTGCTGAGTTACAAGGCTGTAAGGACCTGTTGAACGAGCGTGAATCTTATCATCAACAAGGTGATGGAGTTTAAGATAATACATATAACCTACTGTGATACGGTTATCAAACTTTTCACCTGTACGGCCATCGATAAGTTCTGTCTTACCGTCATATACCTTCTTGCCGTTTTCATCGATATAGTAACCGATATCGGCTTCCTTAAGGCATTCACGAATATCTTCCTCATGAGCGCCGTCGAATACAGGAGTCATCATCTTCCAGCCAAGAGCCATAGCTGCATAGCCGAGATGAACCTCAAGTACCTGACCGATATTCATACGTGAAGGTACGCCGAGAGGGTTAAGAACAATATCAAGAGGTCTGCCGTCAGGAAGGAATGGCATATCCTCCTGAGGTAAAATTCTTGAAACAACACCTTTGTTACCGTGACGACCTGCCATCTTATCGCCGACTTGAATTTTACGCTTTTGAGCAATATATACTCTAACTACTTTATTTACACCCGGTGAAAGCTCATCGCTGTTAGCACGGGTAAATACTTTAACGTCAACAACAATACCGTATTCGCCGTGAGGGATACGCATTGATGTATCTCTAACCTCTCTTGCCTTTTCGCCAAAGATAGCTCTCAAAAGTCTTTCCTCGGCTGTAAGCTCTGTTTCACCCTTAGGTGTAACTTTGCCGACAAGAATATCGCCTGAATGAACCTCAGCACCGATACGGATAATACCGTCTTCGTCAAGGTCACGAAGAGCATCCTCACCAACGTTAGGAATATCTCTTGTTATTTCTTCAGGACCGAGTTTTGTATCACGAGCCTCTACCTCATGCTCAACAACGTGGATTGAGGTATAAACGTCGTCTCTTACAATCTTTTCATTAATAAGAACAGCATCCTCGTAGTTATAACCTTCCCAAGTCATAAAGCCGATAAGGGCATTCTTACCAAGTGAAATTTCACCGTTGCATGTTGCCGGACCGTCTGCAATAACCTGTCCGTCCTCAACTTTTTGATGAAGAGAAACGATAGGACGCTGATTAATGCATGTTCCCTGGTTAGAACCTTGGAACTTAACAAGCTCATACTTGTCAACTTCACCCGGCTTAACTGTAATTTCAATAGTGTCGGCATCAACTGCAGTAACAGTACCGCCACGCTTAGCAATAACAACTACACCGGAGTCGTAAGCTGCTTTATATTCCATACCCGTTCCTACAACAGGAGCGACTGTCTTAAGAAGAGGTACAGCCTGACGCTGCATGTTAGCACCCATAAGTGCACGGTTGGCGTCATCGTTTTCAAGGAAAGGAATCATTGCTGTAGCAACTGAAACTACCATCTTAGGTGATACGTCCATATAATCTACTCTTTCAGGAGGAAGAGTAAGGAACTCATCACGGCAACGGCAAGTAACTCTTGCGTTTGTAAATCTGCCGTTTTCATCAAGAGGTTCGTTAGCCTGAGCAACAACGTAATTATCCTCAACATCGGCAGTCATATAAACAACCTCGTCGGTTACAACGCCTGTTTCCTTATCAACCTTGCGGTATGGAGCTTCGATAAAGCCATATTCATTAAGACGGCTGTAACAAGCAAGATAAGAGATAAGACCGATGTTAGGACCTTCAGGTGTCTCTATAGGACACATACGGCCGTAGTGGGTATAGTGTACGTCACGAACTTCGAAACCTGCACGGTCTCTTGAAAGACCGCCGGGACCGAGAGCTGAAAGTCTTCTCTTATGAGTAAGCTCTGCAAGAGGATTGTTCTGGTCCATAAACTGAGAAAGAGGAGATGAACCGAAGAACTCTTTAATTGCGGCAACTACAGGACGAATATTGATAAGAGCCTGAGGTGTGATAGCACCGTCGTCATCCTGAGCCTGAAGAGTCATACGCTCACGAATAACTCTTTCCATTCTTGTAAAACCGATTCTGAACTGATTTTGAAGAAGTTCGCCGACAGCTCTGATTCTACGGTTGCCAAGGTGGTCGATATCGTCGGTAGTGCCTACGCCATTTGCAAGGTTAATAAGATAAGACACGCTTGCAAAAATATCATCTGTTGTAATATGCTTGGGAACAAGGTCGTCTGCTCTTCTTTCAATTTCTTCCTTAAGAGCATCAACGTCGTCGCCGCACTTTTCAAGAATTTCGGAAAGGACTCTATACGATACCATTTCGTGAATACCAAGCTCTTTGCAGTCGAAATCAACGTATTTGTAAATATCAACCATACCGTTAGATACGATTTTTACTTCCTTGCCATCTGCATCTACAAATGCAACCATAACGCCTGCATTTTCAATTTCAACAGCTCTTTCTTCGCTGATTTTCTCGCCTGCATCTGCAAGAAATTCACCCTGTGGTGAGATGATAGGCTGAGTAAGAACTCTGTCCTTAAGTCTATCACTTAACGAAAGCTTTTTATTATATTTATATCTGCCGACTCTTGAAAGGTCATAACGGTGAGCATCAAAGAACAAACCGTCAAGATGAGCCTGTGCTGTTTCAAGGGTTGGCGGCTCACCCGGACGAAGTTTTTTATAAACTTCAAGAAGAGCCTCCTCGGTGTTCTTAGTAGTATCCTTATCGATTGTGGCAAGAATCTTTTCATCTTCGCCAAAGAAATCAACGATTTCAGAATCAGTACCAAGGCCTAAAGCACGAAGGAAGGTTGTGATATAAATTTTTCTGTTTTTATCAATACGAACATAGAAAAGGTCATTGGCGTCGGTTTCATACTCAAGCCAAGCACCACGGTTAGGAATAACAGTGTTGGTAAAAAGTTCCTTACCTGTCTTATCGTGGTCCATATTGTAATAAACACCCGGAGAACGAACAAGCTGAGACACAATACATCTTTCAGCACCGTTGATAACAAATGTACCTGCATCTGTCATCCAAGGCAAGTCGCCCATAAAAATAGTGTTTTCTTTAATTTCGCCTGTTTCTTTGTTAACAAGTCTTGCCCTAACCTTTAAAGGACGGGCATAAGTGGTGTCACGAGCCTTACACTGTGCAATTGAATACTTAGGTTCGTCGTCAATTGAAAAGTCGACAAAGTCAAGTACAAGGTTGCCGGTGTAATCGCTGATTTCACCGATATCCTTAAATACCTCTTTGAGACCCTCTTCAAGAAACCAACGGTAAGAACTCTTCTGCACTTCGATAAGGTTAGGCATTTTCATAACCTCATTGATTTTTGCAAAACTCTTTCTCGTTGTTGTGCCGAGCTGGACATCCTTAACATTTACCATTAGAGTCACTCCGATCGTTTTATTTTCATAAATTGTTTATATTCGTAAACGGCAAATTGCTTATTGCGTTATGACCTGAAAATCAAAATTTTCCGTTACATATATTACGCAATAATTAAAAATATAGAATTTATAATTTGCAATAAAAAGCCATTTTAAGATGCTTAATAATATAAACTAAGTAAAACAATATGTCAACACTTTTTTTAATAAAACTTTGTGCATCTTAAAAAGTTTTTAGTACACTGCTCCGTGTGTATCACATTTGTGCCAAAAAATTAACTTAATTTAAGTATTTTTAGATTGATTTACGAGATACACTTTGATATAATTGCAAGTAGATTATATAATATTTATTACATTACTATTTAGCTTTCAGGTGACGAAATTGAAAAATACTATAAAAAAATTATTTTGCACGGCTTTATGTCTTATATTGACAATTACAATATTTGCCGGTTGCTCATCAAATAACGATAAAATCGACTTTATATATCCTTTTTCCGGTGACATTAAAAGTTTCGACCCGCAAATTGCAAAAACAGCCGATGAATTTTTGCTTGTTGAAAATTGCTTTGAAGGACTTGTAAGAGTAAATGACAACGGCAAGGTACAGGCAGGCGTTGCAAAAACTTGGGAAATAAGCAATGGCGGAAAAACATATACATTTCATTTAAGGCAAGGGGCAAAATGGAACGTAAAAAGCACGTCGCAGAGTTCTGACAATAAAGAACTTACAAAGGCGCAGGAGCTTATGGGCGAAAGCTTTAATCCCGATATAACCGCTAATGACTTTGTATTTGCACTCCAAAGAGCGTGTGAGAAAAATACCGACGCTCCCCTGTTCTCATCAATTTCAAATATCGTGAATGCATCTAAAATACATTCAGGTAAATTAAATTCAAATAAATTAGGCGTGAAGGCACTTGACGATTACACACTTGAAATTAATCTTAAATCTGCAGACGACGGATTTTTAAACGTTCTTGCAACAGCCGTTGCAATGCCCTGCAACAAAGAATATTTCAACGCAACAAAGGGCAGATACGGCTTAGGTCTTGATTATACAATATTCAACGGTCAGTTCTATGTCAGTAACATTCTTGAAGCATCATACATTTTAAAAAACAACAAGCAATACGTCGGCGACTTCAAATCAGCTGTAACTGATATTACATTAAAAATAACAGACAACACCGAAGATGCAGCTAAAAATCTTAAATCAGGCTATTACGACGCAGCTTATATAACGGGTCAGGAATATGATAAGTTAAAGGACAGCGACATTACTGCAATAAGCTACACCGACGCAACGCTTGCAATGATATTAAACAAGAACAACACTATCTTTTCAAATGACAAATTAAGGCAAGCTGTTTGCTTAAGTATTTCGGATATAGACACAAAGAAATATGACTATTTAAGCCGTGCAACAAGTTTTACACCACCGAGCTGCAAAATAGGAACAGACGAGGCAAATAAGGCAATCGGCACAACCGTTTATAAGCAAAACATATCCAAAGCGCAGCAGCTTTGGAAAGAGGGATTAAACGAACTTGGCGCATCGCAAGCAAGCTTTAACGTTATTGCAACCGAGGAATACAAAGATACAGTTAAAGAACTTGTTCAGGGTATTCAGGCAGGCGTTGGCTCAATTTCAGCTTACGGCAATGATGATGAACATAAAATCAGCTTTTCATTAAAGGTAAACATATTGAGTGAAAGCGATTATCAAAATGCATTGTCAAAAGGTGATTATGACATTGCGCTTTATAAATTCACGGCTACTAATCAAAGTCCGCTTGATTTTTTAAGTACAATCATTAACGGCAATTATATAGGAACCGTACCTGCCGCAATATCTGCACTAAAAAAAGCACAAAACGCAACTGCCGCAGAACTCGCCGTTAATACTAAAGAATGTGAAACGGCAATTTTAGCAGATTACAGCATTAAGCCTGTGCTATTTGAATCATCATATTATGCTCAGGCAAGCGGAGTTAAAAATGTTCAGTTCCACCCCGGCAGCGGAAGGGTAAGCTTTGTAAATGCAACAAGAGAAGAAAAATAATTTAACAGCAATAATTATAAGTTGGGCACTTGTTTTTATTTGTATGGCAATAATATTTTGGCTTTCCTCGAAAACGGCTGACGAATCGGCGGCACAAAGCAGTGTTATTGTAAAATGGATAATAAATCATTTCGGAAAAAACAGCGTAACTGATTTTATCGTAAGAAAACTTGCTCATTTTTCAGAATACGTTGGTCTGTGCTTTTTGGCGAGCAATGCAATATATCAATTGAGCAAACGTTTTATTCCGCTTTATTCCTGCGCTCTCACCTCTTTTTATGCAATAAGCGATGAATTTCATCAAATTTTTGTTGACGGGCGTTCGTGTGAAATAAGAGATTGGGCAATTGATACAGTCGGTGCTTTAGTAGGTGCTTTAGCCTTTTATATTATTTACATTATTATAAAAAAAGTTGTTAAAAAGAAAAATAACATTGACACACAAATTAATTAGTTTATAATATATTAGATAACGATTTATAAAACGGAGGAAAAACAAATATGAACGTACTTGTGTATGATAACGAAGAGCAAATCGGTATTGCGGCAGGTAACTATATGTGCGGACAGGTTCTTGCAAAGCCTGACAGCGTACTTGGTCTTGCTACAGGCTCAACGCCGCTTAAGCCTTACGGTCATATGATTAAACTTTATGAGCAGGGTGCAGTTGATTTCAGTAAGGTAACAACCTTTAACCTTGACGAATATTGCAAGCTTGACATAAACGATATAAATTCATATCATCGCTTTATGCATGATAATCTTTTCAATCACATTAACATTCCCGAGGAAAACATTAATTTCCTCAATGGCAATGCTGAAAATCCCGAAGATGAATGCAAAGCTTATGAAGAAAAAATCAAAAAAGCCGGCGGAATTGATATTCAGCTTTTAGGTATCGGTTCAAACGGTCACATTGCATTTAATGAGCCGTCTGACAGTTTCCAAAGATGGAGTCACGTTGTAGCACTTAAAGAAAGCACAATTAAAGACAACAGCCGTTTTTTCAAATCAATTGATGAGGTTCCTACTCACGCAGTAACTATGGGTATCGGCTCAATTATGCAGGCTAAGAGAATACTTATCATTGCTATCGGTGAAAATAAGGCTAAGGCAATCAAGCAGCTTATTGACGGCGATGTTACGCCACAATGCCCTGCTTCGGTTCTTCAATTCCATACAGATGTAACTCTTATGCTTGATAAGGGTGCTGCATCACTTCTTTAATATAAATTTTAAGGAGAAATCAAAATGGCTGAAAAAGAAAAATTTTATATAACTACAGCAATTGCATATACCTCAAGAAAGCCACATATCGGCAACAGCTATGAAATTGTTTTGACAGACGCTATTGCAAGATATAAAAGGCTTCAGGGATATGACGTATTTATGCTTACGGGTACTGACGAACACGGTCAAAAAATCGAAGAATATGCAGAAAAAGCCGGCGTTACTCCTAAGGAGTATGTTGACAAGGTATCGGGCGAAATCCGTGAAATTTGCGACCTTTTAAACACAAGCTATGACAAGTTTATCAGGACTACCGACCCTTACCATGAAAAAATCGTTCAAAAGATTTTCAAGAAATTATATGACCAAGGCGATATTTACAAAGGTCATTACGAGGGTATGTATTGCACCCCTTGCGAATCATTCTGGACTGAGAGCCAGCTTGTTGACGGCAAGTGCCCTGATTGCGGCAGAGAAGTAAAGCCTGCTAAGGAGGAGGCTTATTTCTTAAGGCTTTCTAAATATCAAAAGCAGCTTGAGGAATTTATTGAAAACAATGAAAACTTCATTTATCCTGAGGCTCGTAAAAAGGAAATGCTTAATAACTTTATTAAGCCCGGCTTGCAGGACCTTTGCGTAAGCCGTACAAGTTTTAAATGGGGCATTCCCGTAACTTTTGACGATAAGCACGTAATTTATGTTTGGATTGACGCACTTTCAAACTATATCACTGCTCTCGGCTACGACCCTGACGGCTCGTCTGAACTTTATAAAAAATATTGGCCTGCCGACGTTCACATTATCGGTAAGGATATCGTGAGATTCCATACAATTTATTGGCCTATTATGCTTATGGCACTCGGCGAACCGCTTCCTAAGCAGGTATTCGGTCATCCTTGGCTTTTATTTGGAGAGGACAAGATGTCAAAGTCACGTGGCAACGTTATTTATGCAGACGACCTTGTTAAGCTTCTCGGTGTTGACGCAGTAAGATATTATCTTGTATCGGAAATGCCTTATGCAAGCGACGGTTCAATCACTTATGAAACAATTATCGAGCGCTACAACAGCGACCTTGCTAACACTTTCGGCAATCTTGTAAATAGAACAATCGCAATGCAAAACAAGTATTTTGACGGTGTTATTCAAAGTCCTTGCTATGAGCCTGAATGTAAATATATTGAGGACGAGGAACTTAAAACCTTTGCTCTTGATACAGTTGCCAAGGTTGAAAAATGCTTTGAAACCTACAGAGTTGCAGATGCTGTTGAGGCTGTATTAAACCTTGCAAAGCGTTCTAACAAATATATTGACGAAACTGCTCCTTGGGCTCTTGCAAAGGACGAAAGCCAAAAGTCAAGACTCGGTACGGTTCTTTACAATCTTCTTGAAGCTATCAGATATATTGCGATACTTCTTTCGCCGTTTATGCCTGAAACAAGCGAAAAAATCTTTGAGCAGATGAACTGCGATATTAAGGATTACGATTCACTTAAGGAGTTCGGAGCACTTAAGCCCGGTACTAAAGTAGGAGAAGCCAAAGCACTCTTTGCAAGAATTGACGCTGAAAAGATGCTTACCGAGATTGCTGAAAAGCAAAAGGAAAATGCTAAGCAAGAGGCTGCGGCTAAGCCTGAAATTGAAGGTCTTGCTCAAATTCAATTTGACGATTTTGCAAAGGTTGAGCTTAGAGTTGCAAAGATCGAGCAATGTGAGCCGATAAAGAAAGCTAAAAAGCTTCTCAAATTACAGGTTAATGACGGCTCAGGCGAACTTAGGCAAATTGTTTCCGGTATTGCTCCTTGGTACAAGCCTGAAGATTTAATCGGCAAGAGCGTTATTATTGTTGCAAACCTTAAGCCTGCAAAGCTTTGCGGCGAAATGAGCAACGGTATGCTTCTTGCAGGTGATGTAAGCGAAAATGACGTCAAGGTGCTTTTCGTTGACGGTATGCCGGCAGGTATTAAAATAAGATAAGAAACGGTAGGAATATAAATGTATCACAATATTTTTGATACACATTCCCACTATGACGACAGTAAATTTGACCCTGACAGAGAGGAATTATTAAATAATCTTCAAAGTCAGGGTGTTTCTTTAGTTGTCAGCTGCGGATGTGACATAGATTCAACTCAATTTAATTTTGACCTTGCGCAAAAATATGATTATATGTATTTTGCCGCAGGCTTTCACCCCGAAAATTTAAAGGGTGCAACGCTTGATGATTTAAAAGTCATTGAAAGATTTGCAAAAAACGATAAATGCGTTGCAATCGGCGAAATAGGACTTGATTATTACTGGATGGATTCAAGCAAAGAGGAACAAAAAAAGTTTTTCAAAGCACAAATTGAGCTTGCAAAAAAGCTTGATATGCCGATAATTGTTCACGACAGGGACGCTCACGGCGATACACTTGATATTCTCAGAGAAACAAAGCCAAATGGCGTTGTTCATTGCTTTTCAGGTTCAAAGGAAATGGCAAGAGAAATCATTAAGCTTGGTATGTATATCGGCTTAAACGGAGTTGTCACCTTTAACAATGCAAGAAAAAGCCTTGAGGTCGCAAAGGAAATCCCGATTGAGCGCCTTGTGCTTGAAACCGATTGCCCGTACCTTGCCCCTACCCCGATGAGAGGCAAGCGCAACGATTCGCATTATATTGCGTATATTGCTGAAAAAATCGGCTCGCTTTTGGGTATAGACGCACAAGAGCTTTTAAATATCACAAACGAAAACGCAAAAAGATTATATAATTTGTAGTCAAAATGCATATTAACAGCAAAAGCAGTCAACATACAAAAAGTATATTGACTGCTTTTTATTTTTCTATAAAACAAGCGGTGATTATTTTTTATTTTTCAAAAGAGGTTTGATATTTTCATATATTTCTTTTCCTCTTTCACCAAAGATTTTTACAAGATTGTTATGTATCGCATTCTTGGTAACATATTTATCAATAGTTGCCTGCACTCTTTTTACTTCATCATTTTTAACTAATTTGTTCAGTTCATTTCCGGTACTCTCCGGCAAACCACTTTTGATATTATTAGGTTGTACAATATTTTGAGAAATTGATTTTATTTTTTCGACTGAACATTTGTAATGACCTGTTACATATTTTATAACATTATCATAATCGCCGTCCTTTGATACAATATAAAAATGTTCGTCAGGATTTTGGGTGATAAGCCTACCCAAATCGCAAACTAAAATAAAATCAAGCGCATTTTTGCTTTCGCAGGTAATTTTGCGATAGTCGATTTTTGCATTGGTACGCATAAGTTCATTATGCAGCTCAAAAGTTAACGAATTTGCACTATTGCTATAATAGATTACAATACTGTCATTTTCCGTTAATTTTAGTTGAGTAACTCCGTTTAACCCTTTTTGATTTACATTTTCATAATCCACTAAATAGCAAGCCATTGTATTTCTCCCTATTCATATAATTTATAAAACCATAATGACATAAATTCTGCCAAATGTCAATAGCCGAACTTATGCAGCATATGAAAACGGAGTTAATTCTATGACACCGGAAACACTTATTAAAATAGCAAAGCTTCACAATGTGAGTGTTGATTATCTGTTAGAACTTACCGATAATCCAAACCCCATACCCCAAAAATAATCAGAAATTATAGGTCAACTGTTTATACAGTTGATTTTTTTCTTGAAATACGCTTAAAAATATGATATTATATAAAATATTTTTATTTAAAAGGGTGGCACTAAATGGATAAATTTACTGAAATAGTAACCAAAGTAAACGACTTTGTTTGGGGACCTGTAATGCTTGTTTTTCTTGTCGGCACAGGTATATTTTTGACATTAAGGCTCAGATTTTTGCCTTGGAGAAATCTCGGTTCTTCACTTAAAAAGCTTTTCAGCAAGGAGTCAAGAAAAAAGGACGGCGAGGGTGACATTTCACCGTTCTCAGCACTTATGACAGCTCTTGCGGCTACTGTCGGCACGGGTAACATTGTGGGTGTTGCAACGGCTATGGTGCTCGGCGGACCGGGTGCTCTTGTATGGATGTGGATTTCAGCGGCTTTCGGCATTTCAACAAAATATGCGGAATGTGCGCTTGCCGGAAAATACAGGAGAGTAAATGAAAAAGGTGAAATGTGCGGCGGACCGATGTATACGCTCAAATACGGTCTTAAAAACAAAAAACTCGGCTCATTTCTTGCAGTAATGTTTGCGATATTTACCCTTATGGCTTCATTTGGCATAGGCAACTCTGCGCAGGGAAATTCAATCACTACTGCTGTAAGCTCCACATTTAATGTGCCTAAATGGATTGTGGGAATTATACTCGTTATATGTGTCGGTGCTGTTGTTATAGGCGGTATCAAATCAATTTCAAAGGTATCAAGCGTACTTGTTCCTGCTATGGCAGTATTTTATATTATTGCAGGAATACTTGTAGTTTGCATAAATTACAAAAATGTACCGAGCGGTATTGCAAATATCTTTTCAATGGCATTCGGTGCTAAACCAATTGCGGGCGGTCTTGTCGGCACGGTTACGGCAAGCATGATGAACTCTATGCGTTATGGTATTGCAAGAGGCGTTTTTTCAAACGAAGCAGGTCTTGGCAGTGCGGCAATTTCAGCGGCATCTGCTACCTCTGACCACCACGTAAAGCAAGGCTTTATAAATATGTGCGGAACATTTATTGATACAATTATTGTTTGCACAATCACAGGTCTTGCAATTGCTTCAAGCGGTGTACTCGGCACAACAAATGCCGATGGCAAAATGCTTGAGGGTGCAGAACTTACTATTGCGGCATTTGAAACGGCACTTGGCAAAGCCGGAGCTGTATTTGTAACAATCAGCATTATCCTTTTCGCTTTTTCAACTATCTTAGGCTGGGAATACAACGGAGAAAAGGCGCTTGAATTCCTTTTCAAAAAGCCTATTTTCTGCTATATTTACAGAGTTGTATTTTCACTTTTAACTTATGTAGGCGCAACGGCAACCTTAGGTGTTGTTTGGAGCTTTTCAGACATTGCAAACGGACTTATGGCAATACCAAACCTTATATGCTTGATTGCACTTTCCGGCTCACTTGCTAAGGAAACAAAGGATTATCACAACAAGTTAAAAGACGAAAAAGTTAAAACAAAATAAAAACTTACAAAGGGTTACTTCACAAATTTGAAGTAACCCTTTAGACTGTCGATAAAGTGGCTAAACCGTGCCGTGCTTAAATTATCATAAAGTAATG
>OLIS01000134.1_pt1 | contig 54831 bp, 48 predicted proteins | sample 1601351 | NCBI WGS metagenome assembly OLIS01 (sample SAMEA2452122, study PRJEB22498) | human gut metagenome | biome: human feces; feature: human gut; material: feces | place: Australia | collected 2012
CGGATTAACCAAATACAAAACATCGTCCGGAACAACAAAATCCCGTCCTTGAATAGCCGCAAAAGCCTTGGCCCCGTTCATCAAAGCGATCGACGCACGGGGAGACGCTCCCAGGTAAAGCCAGCCACTTTTACGAGTAGCCCCCACGATATTCACGATAAAGGATTTTATTTTCGGATCCACGCGCACTTGAGCCACCTGCGTCCTCAACTTCTTCAAAGCCTCCACGCTCAACACGGGTTTCAACTCCTGCCAGCGAGCGATAGCCCCGTGATCATGCAGTTCAAGCACCTCGATCTCTTCCTCCACGGAAGGATAAGTCACGTTAATCTTAAACAGGAAACGATCCAGCTGAGCCTCGGGCAAACGATAAGTTCCTTCATGCTCTATCGGATTTTGCGTCCCCACCACCACGAAAGGATAATCCATCCGGTATTCCACCCCGTCATTCGTAATTTGCCTTTCCTCCATCACTTCAAACAAAGCCGCCTGCGTCTTTGCCGGAGCCCGGTTAATCTCGTCCACCAACACGATATTCGAAAAAATAGGCCCTTTCCGGTATTCAAAACGTCCGGTTGCCGGAAGAAAAACAGAGGTTCCTAAAATATCACTCGGCATCAAGTCCGGCGTAAACTGAATCCGGTTAAAAGTAACATCCAGCATCCGGGCCATAACCTTTGCCATCAAGGTCTTGGCAATTCCCGGAACACCCTCGATCAAAATATGCCCGTCGGCCAGCATTGCCGTCAACAGCAGGTCTGCCACTTCCCTTTGACCGACAATCACTTTCCCCATCCCTTCCCGAACCTGGGCGATCTTCTCGTTTAAATCCGTGAAATCTATCCTGGACTCAAAATTTATTTGATCTTCCATAATCTATTTAGCTTTTAGTTTTAAACAATTCTATATATTTCACCAACTCCCGCAACTGATCTTCATCCACATGCTCGGCCTTCCGAATCCGGATAATCAAAAAAATCAAGCTCTCCACACTGGCCCGAGCGACTCCCGATCGTTCCGACAACAAGTCTATAAAAGAATGATCCAGTTCCTCCGTGCGTAGTTTATAATAATAACGAACCTCTTCCAGAAAACTGTTAATCCGCTTATTCGCGATAGCCGCATGATCCCGCTGCTTGTAGTACAGAGAACTCACAACCGACACGAACTCCAACGTCCGGTTTTCCAAAGGACGAATCACCGGTATCGGACGCTGCTCTCGTTTCGTCCGGAACAAAACGTATAGTATTGCCCCCAATATCAACAGGATATATGCCCACTTCAACGCGGGATACCTGAATATCACCCGGAAAAGAGTCCGTTGTCCCTCTGCCCCGGATTTCAGGTATTCATCCCACACCACGTTCGTATCCGGGGGAAGAAACGAGAGAGCCCTCTGGTAATAATCCCCGTTCACCGAATCCAACAAGAAGAAATTCGTGAATGCCATCGGGTTCGAATGTAGATAGATAACCCCCTCCCCGTAATTCACCCGGATAAAATTAGGATTTTTGATCGTATCGACATATCCTAGAATCTCTCCGTCAAAAGATTCCTGCAGTTCAAAACAATAATGAATCTGCTTGAAAGGATAACCTTTATCTTCAAAGCCTCGCAAATAATCTTTCCCGTTCTGAACCCTTTTCATTCTTGAAACTCCCGTGTAAGAATACAATGTATCGGGAATAAACTCCGCCGACACAAAAAGCGCCCCTCCTTCCTCCACTTCATCCAACACGACCTCCAGATCTCCCGGAGCAATTCTGAAAAAGGAACTTACGAAAAAACAGGTCTTCAAGAAATAAGTTCTATCCTCACGCAATTGTTCCCGTACAGACTTCCGGACAAAAGACACTTTCCCTTCCGGAAACAAATACGGTAGCGCATCTTTAATAATATACGTCCCGTAAGGACTTTTCTCTGTAATCGAAAAATTAGGACTCCAATCTATCGGTTGCGGTTTATTCGCCTCATATCCAGTGTAAACCGCCATAATGGCAATCACGAAAAGAATAATCAACACATTTTGTCTCCGTTTCATCCCTCCACCTCCTTCCTGAACTCCGTAAAATATCGCTTGATATTCCGATAAGCAATTTCATCCACGGGAAACTCTCCATAACAAACACAATCAAATATACGACTTATCTCCTCGAAACGATGGCTCCACGCTTCATTTCTTATCTCGTAAATATAATGCTGGTTCGTTTTGGAAACCTCCCAATGAATCACCTCCCTTTTATCCAACATTTGCAACAAAGCGGAATAACTCACCCGTATTGCCAGAACATAATCACCCTCCTGCTCCGCTTTCGCCAGCAACCGCACGAAAGAATCGGCTTCCTGCTCTCCAGTGTACTCCACGGAATCTTCCGGGGAAAAATCCGTACCCCGCTTGCGGAAAAGAAATTTATCCCTATTCCTCACGAGCAGGTAAATAATACCCAAAGCAAAAAGCCCCAGCACAATCTTCAAAATAACATCCATGGTCTGCTTTGCCCCCTCCGAATCCTTTACCCGGAACAAACGTTCCAGAATCCAATGTTTTATCCACTCCCAAATGCTAGGAGCCTCTTCAATATTCGTCGTGTAATCAAAAGCCGCATCTTTCTTGTACTTTTCCAGGAAATCAGCTTCCGGGGCTCGCAAAACATAAGAAGAATCCGGAGAGCATGAAGGCTCCCGATACTCCTCTTCCGCCCATGCCACATTACCGACACAAGCGAACATGAATAGAATAATATATTTAACTAGCCTCCTCATCCGCCTTTTTCTCGGGTTGAGCCCCCAACTGGTCAATCTGGCTTAACAAAGTCGTATGTTCCATCTCTTCCGAACGGGAAAAGAAAAGCATCCCGACCCCGACAAACAAAACCGTATACAACGTGTATTGTCCCAAATAAGAGAGTAATAACGAGAACGTAATCTCATAAATATTGGGAATCTCCCCCGTGAAAGCCGAGGACATCATCAAGAACATGTAAGGAATGCCAAACAAGTAGGCCAGAACCCCCACCAACAAGTACATCACGACAATAAACCCAAACGTTTTCCACCAATTCCCCTTCACCATGGCCATGGACTCCGTGATAATCTTTCCCAATCCATTATCCCTTAATATCAGTAAATAAGATCCGAAAGTAAACGAAATCCCAATATATATTCCGGGAACAAACAGAAACAAAAAACCGATAAAAACAACCAAGCCACAAAAAACAGACCACATAAGATACACGCCGAGCTTCTTCAACATGACTCCCAAAACCTCGCCAATCGTAATCCGCTCCTCAATCCCCGCCTGATAATGATCCCAGTAAACCCGCAAATAAGAAATAGCAAACAACTGTACCCACATCATCAGCAGCATTCCAAATAATGACGTGAACAAGGTTCGTAACATCGTATCTCCAAAATTATTCACTTCATAATAAGCCTCCGGGTGCAGTGACATATCAAAAGCTCCCATCAACAGATCCTTCATGAAAAAAAGCATCAGCAAAATCAAGGGGAACCCGATCACGGCAAAAGCCCGGATAAAAGGAACAAACTCCTGTTTCATGAAATTAATCGTCACGGTAATCAAATCCGAAAAAGAACGCTGCACACTTAAATTAATCTTTTCCATTGGTCTCTGTTTTATGTAAATAATAAGGATAAACAACAAAATACCCGATTACACCTCCCAGCGAAAGGAGGATTGCCACGGCCCCCACCACGGGATAAACATCGGCATAACGCGTGATGAAACTTTCAATCCACCCCGCGATAATAAAAAACGGAATCAGCCCGGTAACGATCTTTATACCCCGCAAAGCCCCATTCCGAAACGAATGCGAACGCTTATACGTTCCCGGAAACAAAAAACTATTCCCCATCACCAGTCCCGCTCCCCCGGCTATAATAATCGATGTTATCTCAAACGTCCCATGTGCCCACACGGACATCACCGAATGTAACAACAAACCATGCTGGAAAAAGAAGTACTGGAAAGCTCCCAGCATAACCCCATTCGTGAAAAGGATCCATAACGTCCCCGCGGAAAAAAAGATACCGAAAACAAACGCCACGAAAGCCACCTTAATATTGTTTGCGGTAATCATAAAAAACATATTCACCTCATCCGAAGATGAATAAATCCCCATCGGAGTCCCTTTCTCAATATTTTCCAACGTCTCGTCCACGTAAGCATCACCAAGAATCAACCGAACGAAAGTATCGTCTTTCGCCGTAGAGAAAACCCCAATCAATGCTGCAAACAGCAAGAAAAGGAGAGCAAACAACAAGGTCCGCCTCTCCCGATAGAGCAACAAGGGGAATTCCCGCACCCAAAAAGAAAGAACACCCTTTTTCTCCGATCGCTCCTGCCCGTAAATATTGATCTGGTAAACAGAAATCAACTGATTCAGATACTTCACCACATCACTGCCCGGATAAAACGTCTTCGCGTAAGAGAGATCATCGGAAAGAATCACGTAATTAGAGGCAATAGAATCTGTATCCAGATGGCTCACATGCTCCATTTTCTCCCATTTTTCCTTATTCTGACTGACAAACCTAGCCTCTTTCATCCTAAATACCACACTTTTTTATTGTGATAAAAATAATGTATTTATTCAAAAAAAATGTATGTTTGTAAAAATATTTATACCTACCATGAACATTTCTATTAGCACGGCCCACCACGTAGACATTGATTATACACCTGCGGGCATTTTCGACCGCATTCTGGCAACCTTAATTGATGGAGCCTTTCAATTCGGGTTACTGCTGTTGGGGTTCATGTTTATCGACCTCCTCACCCCGGTAGACTCCCCGACTTGGTTTTTCGTCATTCTCCTGGTAATCATCGCCTCCTACCATCTATTCTGCGAGACCGTATTTAACGGTCGTAGTCTCGGTAAATACGCCATGCGCATCCAAGTCGTGAAACTAAACGGTAAAAAACTCACGTTTTGGGATTGCATGCTCCGTTGGGTATTCCGCTTGGTGGATATTTCCATATCAAGCGGTGCCGTGGCTCTCGTCTCAATCATCGCCTCCAAACGAATGCAAAGGCTTGGTGATATGGCAGCTGGAACCACGGTCATCAAACTCGAAAAAGAGGTCACGTTAAAACAAATCAGTGAATTCGAAGCCCCCGAAGAGTATCAAGTTGTCTTTCAGCAAGCCGCTCTCTTATCCGACAAAGACATCAAGATCATCAAGGACGTACTGCGAGAAGTTCTCAAAAACAACAATTATGCCCTACTGGCCCCTCTCTCCAAAAAGATTAAAGAAGTAACAGGAATTGAAACATCCATGATTCCACTGGAATTCGTGGAAACCATCTTAAAAGATCACTCACACTTGGCAAATAATTAGCTGAAAGTTTTCACTTTCAGCCATTAATCTTTACTGTTTTCATCTCTTTCAGAACATCTTCCAACAACTGAGATGTTCCAATTCTGAAATAAGCAGGCGTAAGCCATTGCTCGCCTAAAATATGTTTCACAATCGTAAGGTAACGAATCGCATTTTGAATCTTGGTAATACCTCCGGCCACCTTAATTCCAACCATCTTCCCGGTCTGTGCGTGGAATTGACGTAAAGCCTCGCAAATCACGTAAACGGTCTCCGGAGTGGCATTTACCGGAACCTTCCCGGTAGATGTTTTAACAAAATCAGCCCCCGCGTAAGCACTAATCAATGAGGCATTGAACACACTCTCGATAGTTTTCAATTCGCCCGTTTCCAAAATTACCTTCAAAACAACCCCCGCACAAGCCTCGCGGATAGCGACCAACTCTTTATATACCTTCTCGTAATTACGCTCCAAAACATCTCCCACGGAAATCACAACGTCCACCTCATCCGCTCCAGCCGCAATTGCCGCCTTACATTCGGCCAACTTCACGTCCAAAAATGTCTGTGCTGCCGGGAAACAAGCTCCCACGACCGTCGTTTTAATCGGAGTCCCGACCAGACATTCCTTCACGAGAGAAGTGAAGCGGGGAAACACACATACGGATGCCACATCCGGCAAGGTGTTCTTTTTCAATTTTTTCAGCAATTCAAAAACAAAAGTCACAATCGATTTCTCCGTATCCGTCACCTTCAACGAAGTATAATCCATACATGAAATACACAATTCAAAATTCTCATTACAATAAGCCGGAGCAATTTCTTTCTCGATCACCCCATCCAACTCAAATTCGATCCGATCCTCTAAATTCAAATACCCGTAAAGAGCCAATGCATCCAATACATTTTCCATATACATCATTTTATTAATTGGCTATCCCCCATTCCTGTCTCCATATTCAATACGAAAAAAATACACGACAGGTTATTCTTTTACACCCACTAAATTCCGTCATCCCCTTTTTAGCCTAGGCAAAATTACACAATGTTTGCGAAGTTTTAAAGTAAATCTCAATCAAAATATTTACTTTTGAAAAGCGAAAACTCGTGATCAAAATTTAATAACAAACAATAAACTCTATATAATGGCAACAAAGTCAGAAGAGCAAACACCGCTTATGCAACAATATTATTCGGCAAAAGCTAAATTCCCCGATGCAATTTTATTATATCGAATGGGTGACTTTTACGAAACTTTCGGTGAAGATGCCATTCTTACGTCCAAGATATTAGGCATCACGCTCACCAAACGTTCCCATGGCTCTCCGGGAGACGTGGAGCTTGCCGGTTTCCCCTATCACGCCATCGACACGTATCTGCCCAAATTGGTACGCACGGGACAACGGGTAGCCATCTGTGAACAACTGGAAGACCCGAAAAAGACGAAAAAACTGGTAAAAAGAGGAGTCATTGAACTCGTTACCCCCGGGGTTTCCTATAATGAAAACACCATCGACAACAAAAACAACGTCTTTTTGGCTGCCGTGTATTTCACAAAAACCAAAGCCGGATTGTCCCTGTTGGACCTTTCCACGGGAGAATTCCTAACCACAGAAGGCAGTCCCGCCACGATGGATAAAATATTAAACAGCTTCCAACCCAAGGAGGTGCTTTACCCGAAAGGCTCGGAAGCCCGATTCAACGAACTCTTCGGTACAAAATACTACACGTACCCGATCGAGGAATGGTTCTTTGAAACAGAATCCGCGGCAGACCGTCTCAAAAAACATTTCGAAGTATCATCATTAAAGGGATTCGGTATTGATAAAATGGACTGCGGTATTTCCGCTGCAGGAGCAATATTGTACTACCTCGACATGACAAAGCACGAACTAGTGGGACACATCACCTCGATCTCCCGCATCGACGAATCAACCTGCGTCTTGCTGGATCGCTTCACGCTGCGTAATCTTGAAATCTTGGATACCCTGCACGAAGGAGGAAGCTCCTTGGCAGACATCATCGATCGAACCATCACCCCGATGGGCTCACGCACCTTGCGTCGTTGGCTGTGTATGCCCCTGAAGAAACCGGCAGACATAAACGAACGGTTGGACATCGTGGAATGTTTCGTGCATCACGAAACGGAACGTTTGGAACTGGAACAAATTCTCCGCACCATCGGAGATCTGGAACGCCTCGCCTCCAAAATCGCTGTCGGTCGTATCTCTCCAAGAGAAATGGTTCAACTAAAAATTGCATTGCAATCCATCAAACCGTTGAAAGAGCAATGCTTATCTACCGGAAACGAAGTCCTTGCTAAATGGATGCAACAACTGGATGATTGCGAAACATTGAGCCAAAGAATAGAACATGAAATCAAGGAAGATGCCCCCTCAATGCTCAACAAGGGAAATGTCATCGCTCCCGGAGTCAACGCCGAACTGGATGAATTGCGAGAAATCTCTTCTCACGGAAAAGAACTTCTACTAAAAATGCAACAACGTGAGATAGAGAATACTGGAATACCAACATTAAAGATCAGCTTCAACAATGTTTTCGGCTACTACATCGAAGTAACCAAAACCCACGTGAACAAAGTTCCCGATACTTGGATACGCAAACAGACCCTTGTCAACGCCGAACGTTACATCACTCCAGAGCTAAAAGAATACGAAGAAAAGATTCTCGGGGCTGAAGACCGGATTCAAGAATTAGAAAGTGACATATACAACACCCTGCTGGCAACGGCAGCCTCCTACATCAAACCGATACAGTTGGATGCCCGCGTCATCTCTCACATCGATGCTCTCATCTCGTTCGCCAACATAGCGATCACCAATGACTATCATCGACCGGAGATCAACGAATCTTTCGTGATCGATATAAAAGGAGGACGCCACCCGGTCATTGAACGCCAGTTGCCTCCGGGAGAAAACTACATCGACAACGACCTCTACCTCGATAACGACAAACAACAAATCATCATTATCACGGGACCCAACATGGCAGGTAAATCCGCTCTTTTACGCCAGACGGCACTCATCGTGATCATGGCCCAAGCCGGATGTTTTGTCCCTGCCAAATCAGCAAAGATCGGGTATGTTGACAAAGTTTTCACCCGCGTTGGAGCGTCCGACAACATCTCTTTGGGAGAATCCACCTTCATGGTAGAGATGAACGAGGCTGCCAACATCTTGAACAACATCTCCGATCGAAGTCTTGTACTATTCGATGAACTTGGACGAGGCACCTCCACGTATGACGGTATCTCCATTGCTTGGGCTATCGTCGAATTTTTACACGAAAACTCGAAAAACAGAGCGAAGACCCTCTTTGCCACCCATTATCACGAACTGAACGAAATGGAACATTCTTATCCGAAGATCAAGAATTTCAACGTATCGGTAAAAGAGGTGAACAACAAGGTTGTATTCCTCCGCAAACTGGTGAAAGGTGGCTCCAACCACTCGTTCGGTATACAGGTCGGTAAAATGGCTGGTCTGCCACAATCCGTCATCAAACGTTCATCCGAGATATTAAAGCAACTCGAAAACGACCGGAATTCAAGTGGAGCAATACAAAAAAACGTTGCTAAAATAGGAAACGAAAGGGAAGGCATTCAACTTAGCCTCTTCCAACTGGAAGATCCCGTGCTATTACAGATTCGGGATGAAATAGCCGGACTGGACATCAACAGTCTAACCCCTTTGGAAGCATTGAATAAATTGAACGAGATAAAAAAGATAACGGGAATTTAACCCCTAAAAATTCCCGTTATTTAACTACCTCCCCTAACCCCTCCTTACACAGGAGGGGAAACCGCTTGGCAATCAACACACCCTTGGAGCATTCTACCTTCTAATCTTTTCAATCACAACATCTTTCACCGGTCTATCGAAAGAATTTGTTTTCACTGCGGCAATCTTATCCAGTACATCCAATCCTTCAATCACCTCCCCGTACACCGTGTACTGTCCGTCCAAATGAGGAGTTCCGCCCACCGTAGTGTAAGCCTGTTTTTGCGCCTCCGTCAGCACGAACTCTTCATTCACGAACAAACTGTCACACGCACGTGTTAATTTCTCCGATAACTCATTCAAAGCCTCCGAATCATTCGCCTCTTGCAAACGGGCAAACTCATCCTTGTATTGATTCTTCAATCGCCCGTACAACGCCATCTTACGTCTTTCATTGATTCCCTTCACGGTAGCCTCCAACTGCTCCGGAGAATACACCTGTCCTTGAACAATATAGAACTGCGCCCCGCTGGATTTACGCTCCGGGTTGGTGTCATCTCCTTCCCGTGCAGCCGCAAGCACCCCTTTCTTATGGAAATACTCCGGCACGAACTCAGCGTCTATCCGGTAATCCACGTCACCCTCGCCCAACATCACGTCCGGCCCAGCATTCCTTGACGTCGGATCTCCCCCCTGTATCATAAAATGATTAATCACCCGGTGGAACAACAAACCGTCATAAAATTTCTCATCCACCAACTTCAAAAAATTATCCCGATGCTTCGGCGTTTTATCATACAAACGAATCTTTATATCCCCGTACTCCGTGGTAATTTTCACAATCGGTTCCGTTTCTTTCTTACACGAAGCGGCAAGAACCAAAATCAACAATACTCCGATAAATTTATTCATAATAACTCTTTTACTGGTTACAATTAGACTCTTTCACCACAAAAATAGAAGAAAATACTTTACTAACAATAAATTTGTTTGTATCTTGGCATGATAAACCAAAACGTTGTCAAACATGAAAACGATGCTACTATTTACACTTGTCATCCTAACGATTGCGATCTCCGGATGTCAAGATAAAAAGAAAACAAAAGACACGAAGACGCAAAAAGAAGCGGTTAACGTAGAAAACAAGGCTGTTTTTATAAAAGACACCATCCCAACAACGGAAACGGTAACGGAAAACACCGCGGTAAAAGAAGCTCCGGAATATTTCCTTATCGGTGGCTGCTTCCGCATCAAAGACAATGCAGATCGTATGTACGACAACCTACATAAAGAAGGCTATACAAATGCCATCATCATGCCTTATAGCAGGGATCTTTATCTCGTTGCCTACGAAGGATACAAAACTGAGAAAGAAGCGATTACAGCCGTGAGAAAAATTCATAAAATCCCCGGTAAAGAAGAGACTTGGATCTACCAAATAAAATAAACACAAGTAACATGAAACCCGTATTGTTCCTATCATTCGTTCTGATGTTGTCGTTCGTCGGCTGTCAACGGGATAAAATGAATTCCAAGAACCTGACCACCGTCAACGTGAAAAGAAGCCTTCCGGCCTCTCTTCCGGGAAACCATGTTTCCCTTGACACCATCAAACAAAATTACTCTCAAGATACCAACAACACAACGATCACATCAAACGTGAAGACGCTCCCTTCCCAGCAGCAAACAGCAAAAAAACAAGGAACGGAACAAAACATCAAAAAAACGAATACCAAAAGCTACCACATCATCGTGGCCAGCCATCCACGGGAAAATCTAGCCGAAAACGACGTGACACAACTAAAAGCCAAAGGTTTCCCGGATGCACAGATCATTATCAAAGACCAACGTTATCGTGTCAGCATCGCGAACTACACGGACAAACAAGAGGCCACCAAACAAAGAGATCTACTCGCCACCCAACTAGGACAAAGCGACATTTGGATCATGCTCCATTAATACATGATAGCTACCACGGCAACAGCGCCATAAATATATCCGGCATACACTTGGGCGGGGGTATGGCGTTTTAAATACAAACGAGCGGAGGCAACAAGGCCGGAAACTAAAATCAGCAAAGGCAACAAATTAATCACATCCCCCAAATACTTTATTCCCAAAATAAAAACAAAACCACACAATGCCCCAATCGCCGTCATGTACATACTGATTTTCCAACGGAGCGTTACGATCATAAAACCGGAAAGCATGATCACCATAATCAGATAAAGCTGCCTCACGATATTAGAATACGGCAAATTGCGAGAGAAATAAAACACGATAAAAGTCCCCGCGATCGTCACCAATACCGGGAACACCCGGTCCTGCTTCTGCATCAGACGGTAGCCCTCGATCAAACCGAACCACTTCAACAATGGCAAACAAAGCAGAGGAATCAATATCACCCCAAACAACGTCAGCAAATAAGACATATTCTGCGTGTACGCCGGAACATAAGTAAAAACTGTTCCTGTATGAAATGTGATAAACAACACGTACAAAGGCAAAAGCAAAGGATGAAACAGTATGGACACGGCAAAAGCAAGTATTTTCATATTTCAAAATTATGACTTTTAAACTTCCCTACGAAGTCGGGCTACCGGAATATCCAACAACTGACGATACTTCGCAATCGTTCGGCGGGCAATCTGGTAACCTTTTTTATTCATTAATTCCACCAACTCATCATCCGTGTAAGGCTTACGTTTATCCTCACCGTCCACGATTTCCTTCAACACGTTCTTCAACTCGCCCGTGCTAACTTCCTCTCCACTACTGGTTGGCATACTTCCTGAAAAGAATTGTTTCAGCGAATAGATGCCAAACCAAGTTTGTATATATTTAGAATTAGAAACCCTCGAAATGGTAGAAACATCCAGTCCTGTAATATCGGCAATATCCCGGAGAATCATCGGTTTCAACTTACTCTCGTCTCCCGTCAGGAAAAATGGTTTCTGGAACTGCACGATAGCGGTCATCGTCAACATCAGCGTGTTATTCCGCTGTTGCACGGCATCAATAAACGAACGGGCCGAATTTAACTTGTATTTCACGAAAGACACCACATCCTTCTTCTCCCGGGAATTCGAATTCTTCTGGTAATCCTCCAACATATTGACATACGACTTGTTCAACCTCAACTCGGGAATATCCCCCGTGTTCAAGCTCAACTGCAACTCTCCGTCCACAATATCCAAGTTAAAATCAGGAATAATCTTCTCTGCTCCCGGAACCGAGGAGTCGGAAATCTGTCCGCCCGGCTTAGGATTCAATTTCAGGATCTCGTCCACGGCCTCCTTCAACTCCTCCTCTGAAATCCTCATCCGCTTGGAAATCTTCTCGTAATGCTTTTTCGAGAACTCCTCGAAATAATTCTCCAATATGATCTGAGCATTCATCAAAGCCGGCGTGGACATCTCCGCCAAACGTCGTTTCACCTGCAACAAAAGGCACTCCCTCAAATCTCTCGCCCCCACTCCCGGCGGATCAAACTGCTGCACGACATGCAACAAGGACTCGATCTTCTCTTCATCCACCTCGATACCGGCTCCAAAAGCGAGATCATCCACGATATTCTCCACGTCCCGGCGCAAATAACCATCATCATCTATATTGCCAATAATGTACTCGCAAATCTTTCGATCCTTCTCCTCCAAGTGCTGCGTCCCCAACTGTTGCTCCAGATTCTCCCGGAAAGATACCCCACCGGAAAGCACGAACTCCCGCGCGTCATCATTATTCGAAGCGTTCGAAGTCGTCAACTTATAATCCGGAACATCATCCTCGTCACTGATATAATCATCTAAAGAAAATTCATCCTCCGAAGACTCGTAATTATCCTCTTCCGGTGAATTTTCATCAAAATCCACTTCATCCCCGTCCTCCTTGATATCAACTTCCGGCTCCGGTTTCTCCTCCCCCTCCTCCAAAAGCGGATTTGACTCCAATTCCTCCTTGATCCTCTGTTCAAGCTGATAAGTAGGAAGCTCAAGTAACTTTATCAGCTGTATCTGCAACGGATTGATCTTTAACCCTAATTTCTGTTGTAAATTTTGCTTGAGCATCCTCTTCTATTTCAATTTATTCTTAAAATTCGGCATTTTTCGGTGTCCGCGGGAACGGAATCACATCACGGATATTCCCCATTCCGGTCACGAACAACAACAAACGTTCAAACCCAAGTCCGAACCCGCTATGCTCCGCGGAACCGAACCGTCTGGTATCCAAATACCAAGACATGGATGCAACCGGAATACCGACTTCCTTCATACGGGTCACCAGTTTATCGTAATCCTCCTCACGCTGTGATCCCCCGATAATCTCACCGATTTGCGGGAAAAGCACATCCATCGCGGCAACCGTCTTTCCGTCCGGGTTCTGTTTCATATAAAAAGCCTTGATCTCCTTCGGGTAACCCGTCAAAATCACCGGTTTCTTGAAATGCTTCTCCACCAAGTAACGCTCGTGTTCACTCTGTAAATCCACACCCCAACCCGTTACCGGATACTGGAACTTACCGTTTTTATTTTGCTTGCTGTTTTTCAATATCTCGATAGCCTCCGTGTAAGTAACCCGTTCGAAATCGTGGTTCAACACGAACTGCAACTTCTCGATCAACTCCATGGAACGATCCTCTGCCTTCTTGTCCTTCTCCTCCTCCTGCAAACGCTTGCTCAAGAACAACAAATCATCCATGCAATGCTCCAAAGCATAACGGATCAAATATTTCAAGAAGTCCTCTGCCAAATCCATGTTATCCTCCAAATCATTGAAAGCAACTTCCGGCTCGATCATCCAGAACTCCGACAAGTGACGCGTGGTATTTGAATTCTCTGCCCGGAAAGTGGGTCCGAACGTGTAAATCTTACCTAGTGACATGGCACCCAACTCACCTTCCAACTGACCGCTCACCGTCAAGTTTGTCGATTTTCCGAAAAAGTCCTGTCTGAAATCAACACTTCCATCTTCCAGCAGGGGAGGATTCTTCGTGTCAAGCGTCGTCACCCGGAACATCTCGCCCGCTCCCTCGCAATCCGAAGCCGTGATCAGCGGAGTATGTAAATAATAGAACCCGTGATCGTTAAAATATTGATGAATAGCGAAAGCCATCGCATGACGAATACGGAATACGGCACCGAAAATATTCGTGCGGAACCTTAAATGAGCCACCTCGCGCAAAAACTCCAGGCTATGCTTTTTCGGTTGTATCGGGTATTTCTCCGGATCAGCTTCACCCATCACGATCACCTCCTTCGCCTGAATCTCATGAGCCTGCCCACTACCCGTACTTTCCACGAGCAATCCTTTCACGTGAACAGCCGCCCCGGTCGTTACTTTCTTCATCACCTCCTCGGCCACCTTCTCCATATCAACCACCACCTGTATATTATTGATCGTAGAGCCGTCATTCAAGGCAATAAAATTCACCTGTTTATTACCACGTTTGGTTCTCACCCAACCTTTAACCTCAACCTCTTTACCGCAATCTCCTGATTGCAACAATTCTTTGACTGACATTCTACTCGTTTTCATCTGAAAAACATTTAAATATTAAACTTACAACCGCAAAAATAGTATTTTTTCATGTAAAAAACTAGACCACGAACAAATCACTCAAAATCGTATCTGAAATTACCCATCCGGCCTCGCTAATTTTCCATCTTCCCCTCTCCTCGATCAAATCCCCGGAACTCTCGTATTTCCGGACTTGCTCTTGCACCTGTTTCCAAAACACGGCGTAATCTCCCTCCAACTTTTGTTTCTCCATTCCCCACATCGTCCTCAAACTCGTCATCACGTATTCATTATACAAGTCAACAGATGCTAACTCCTCTCTTTCAAATGAAAGCATCCCCTTATCTAAATGATCTATATAAACCTTCAAATTCGCCGTATTCCATTGCCTGGAATGCAGGTCGTAAGAATGCGCCGAAGGACCGAAACCGATGTATGGCTTTTGTTGCCAGTAAGATGTATTGTGACGGGAATATCTCCCGTTCCGGGCAAAATTGGAAATTTCATAATGTTCAAAACCCGACTCTTTCAACCGTTCACACACCCGCTGATAACGTTCGGCCATCACCTCCTCATCCTCCAAGCGAAACTCGCCCCGTTTCACCATATGCTCAAACACCGTATTTGAATCAATACTTAACATATACACGGATAAATGAGCTATTGGCAAACGACTTGCCTTCTCCACGTCATCCAACAACTCCCCCTCCGTCTGCCCCGGTAAACCGATAATCAAATCCATACTTATATTATCAAACCCCATGTTGGCGGCAAGCTCAATCCCCTCTCGCGCTTGTTGGGCCGAGTGCGTCCGGTTAATTCGTTTCAATTGCTCGTCCGAAAAAGACTGCACCCCGATACTCAACCTGTTAAAGCCCAAATCCCTTATCCCCCGCAACTTCTCCTCCGTCAAATCTTCCGGGTTCAGCTCAATTGTACGCTCCGCCCCCGGTACGAAAGAATAATTCGCCTCCAACGTCGCCACGACCCGCTTCAAATCCTCCCATTCCAAGTAAGACGGGGTTCCACCTCCAAAATAAAGCGTATGCACTTCGTCCTCCGGTAAATATCCCTTACGCAAGTCTATTTCCCGCTCGATCGCCTTCAAATACGCCTCTTTCAATTTCAACGAAGCCACCGAATAAAACCCACAATAAAAACATTTACTCCGGCAAAAAGGTACGTGCACGTAGATTCCCATAACATGATTTTAATAGATTCACTGCAAATTAACAACAATTATTCACACCGACCATAAGACTTAAAGGGATTTATTCACTGTCATTCGCAAAATTTTCGATAGCAAAATCTCACCTTATAAGATCTTTAAACCCTGGGAATCAAGACATCAAACTGACTTAAATCATCATTTTATGACCACTTCATGGTCTCTTCCTGATCATATCTGGATAAAGAATTCAAAAAGTACTTTTAAAGTACTATTAGAACGCTATTCTGTATAGCGTTTTAATAGGGTTCTAATAGCGTTTTAATAGCGTTTTACACGGAAGTGATTCGGAAGAGAACCGCTTGAATTGACTAATTGTCAAATTATTACGCCAATTACACGGTAAAACCAAGAAATAAACACCCCCTACACCGGAAAATACACGCCAATCATCCGTCATCAAACACATGATCCAGAAGTACATCCAAACACTCCGGCACAAATCTTTTCGCGGAATGTTTTGGAATTCACGTATTAATGTGTAATTTTGCCCCTCATTTTGGAGTGGAGTACTCGCTAAAATTGTAAGGGATACCTTAGCCATGCTCTTTACAATGCACCTGTCTCCGTTGAAAATTATATCAGTTTGCCCGATAAACCTCGTTATTTTCAACCGGATAGAATGCCGAGAGTCCCACGAAGAAATACAAACAGAAGTTTAATTTTTAATTAAAAAAAAAGTGGATCAGATTAGTTACAAAACAACTTATGTCAACAAAGCCACTGCACAGAAAGAATGGGTTTTGATTGACGCAGAGAACCAAGTTGTGGGACGTCTTGCCGCTAAAGTTGCGAAACTATTGAGAGGCAAGTACAAACCCAGTTACACTCCCCACGTGGATTGTGGAGACAATGTAATCATTATCAACGTAGAAAAAGTTATCTTCACGGGTAACAAATTAACAGACAAACAGTATCGCAGACACACCCAGTATCCTGGAGGTCAACGGATTTCTACCCCGGCTGAAGAGATGAAAAGATTCCCGGAAAGAATTCTGGAACATGCTGTTAGAGGTATGCTTCCTAAAAATCGCCTTGGAAGAGCTGTATTCAAGAACATGCACCTGTTCGTAGGACCGGAGCACAACCATGAATCACAACAGCCTAAAGTAATTGATATAAACGCACTTAAATAACAAGGTATGGAAGTAGTAAATGCAGTAGGTAGAAGAAAAACAGCGGTAGCCCGCGTTTATCTTAACGAAGGAAAAGGCAATATTACGATCAACAAGAAAAGCCTGGAAGAATATTTCACATTGCCTACCCTCCAGTATATTGTAAAACAACCGCTTGAGTTATTAGGCGTGTTGGGACAATATGACATCAAGGTAAACCTTGTAGGTGGAGGTTTCAACGGACAAGCTGAAGCTTTACGTTTAGGAATTGCCAGAGCATTAGTGAAAGTAAACGCAGAGGATAAATCAAAATTAAGAGCAGCAGGGTTCATGACCAGAGACCCGCGCGAAGTGGAACGTAAGAAACCGGGACGTCCTGGTGCTCGTAAGAGATTCCAATTCTCTAAACGTTAATAGGAGTTTAGTATCTAAATTGGCGGGACTTCTGTGGAGAACTACCCGACAATTGATTAAATTTAAGAATGTAAACTTTAAAGAAGACACAAAATGTCAAATACAAATTTCGACGAATTATTAAATGCAGGTTGTCACTTTGGACACCTTACCCGTAAATGGAATCCTAAAATGGCTCCGTATATTTTCATGGAGCGTAATGATATCCACATTATTGACCTGAACAAAACAGCCATCATGTTGGACAAGGCAAGTGCAGCTTTGAAACAGATCGCTAAATCAGGTAGAAGAATTCTGTTTGTTGCAACAAAGAAACAGGCTAAGGACATTGTTGCTGAAAAAATTTCTAATATCAATATGCCGTTCGTGACTGAAAGATGGCCGGGTGGTATGTTGACCAACTTCCCGACTATTCGTAAAGCCGTGAAGAAAATGACCACCATCGACAAGATGGAAAAAGACGGTACTTTCGCTCACCTTTCAAAACGGGAAAAACTTCAGATCTCTCGTCAAAGAGCAAAATTGGAGAAGAACTTGGGTAGCATCGCTGACCTGACTCGTCTTCCGGCAGCTCTTTTCGTGGTTGACGTGATGAAGGAGTATATCGCTGTAAAAGAAGCTAACACGCTGGGAATTCCAGTATTCGCTATCGTGGATACGAACTCAAACCCGGAAGGAATTGATTTCGTGATCCCGGCTAACGACGACGCTTCAACTTCTATTTCTTTAATCATCGACAAGGTAGCCGGAGCCATCAAAGAGGGTCTGACTGAAAGAAAAGCCGAGAGAGAGAAAGAAGGAGACAAGAAAGGTGCCGAGAAAGCTGAAGCAGCTCAAGACGAAGTGGCTGAAGTAAGCGAAACCGCTTCTGAAGAATAGACTAATTTTTGATTTTAGATTTCAGATTTTAGATTGCATGATCTAACTTCTGAAATCGAATTAACATGGAGATTTAAAGCATATGGAAATAAAAGCAGCAGACGTGATGAAGTTGCGTAAAGCAACAAACGCCGGAATGATGGACTGCAAGCATGCATTACAAGAAGCTGAAGGAGATTTCGACAAAGCCGTTGATATCATCCGTAAGAAAGGTCTTGTTGTTGCAAGCAAACGTGCAGACAGAGAAGCAAAAGAAGGATGCGTTTTGGCCAAAACCGATGGAAAGAATGCAGTTATGGTTTCCTTGAACTGCGAAACTGACTTCGTGGCTAAAAACGAGGGATTCATCGCTTTCACGACGAAGATTCTTGACGCCGCTTTAGCTAACATGCCTGCAACTACCGAAGATTTGTTGGCTATCCAACTGGACGGTAGAAGCATCGCTGACCAGATTTCAGAACAAACCGGTGTTATCGGTGAAAAACTGGAATTGAGCTATTACGGTTTCATAAAAGCAGAAGATTGCGTGATCTACATTCACCCGGGAAATATGTTGGCAACCGTTGTTGGTTTCAACAAAGCAGCTGACACCCAAGTGAAGAAAAATATCGCCATGCAAGTGGCAGCCATGGCTCCTGTTGCCGTGGATAAAGACGGTATTCCTCAAAACGTTATCGATCACGAATTCGAGATCGGTCGCGAAAAAGCTCGTGAAGAAGGTAAACCGGAGAACATGTTGGATAAAATTGCTCAAGGTCGCTTGAACAAATTCTTCCAAGAGTCTACGTTGTTAAACCAAGTTTTCGAGCAAGACGGTAAAATGTCTGTAAGAGAGTACTTGAAGAGTGTAGATAAAGATTTAACTGTTACCGCTTTCTTACGTTTCACGTTGAATGCCTAATACAGGGAAAAATCTTTGAAATATAGGAACAGGCTTAGCAATAGGCCTGTTTTTTTATCCACTCACACCCACGATATGCAGCCAGAATACACATACATTCTTTTAGACCTTGACGGTACGGTTACCGATTCCATGGAAGGGATCACGAAGTCGATCCAATATGCCTTGAAGCACTTCGGGATAGAAGTGAAGGATTTGAACGATTTACGCAAATTCGTGGGTCCCCCGCTGAAAGAGTCCCTGATGGAATTCTGTCATTTCAGCACGGATGAAGCCGAGGAAGGCATCCGGAGGTATCGGGAAAGATTCGCGGAGACGGGCATATACGAAAATGCCGTTTATCCCGGCATGGAGCGTCTTCTGCAGGAATTAAACGAGGCCGGGAAGCAAGTGATGCTGGCTACCGGAAAACCGGCTTATTATGCCGAAAAGATACTTGATCATTTCCACTTGAGTCGTTACTTCAAATTCGTGGGAGGAAGCGGGCTTGACGGTTCTTTATCGCATAAAGACGAGGTGATACGCCACGTGCTGGAAAATAATGATATTCAGGATTTGAGTGATGTTGTGATGGTTGGCGACCGGAAGCACGATATCATCGGGGCTCGCAATACCGGCATTGATTGCATCGGGGTTTTGTACGGCTACGGGGATCGGGAGGAATTAACCCAAGCCGGAGCCAAACGAATTGTCGCGTCGGTAGATGAATTAAAACGGGCGTTGTTACCACATAGTCATTAAGACATCTCTCTATTTTTTGAAATATCCTCCCGTCTTACGCGAACCTCTATATTCGATTAAGTTTTTCTCTTTCAACGATCTCAAATAACGTTCGATCGTGGAAGTCCCTTTTTGAAGGAATTGAATAATTTCACCGCCTTTAGCACCCGGTTTTTTCTCTAAAAAAGCAAGAATCAAAGTTTCAATCTCATTTATTCCCTCAGCAACATTTATAGGATCATTTATCCCCTCATTTATCCCCTCAGTAACGTTTATAGGATCATTTATCTTATCATCATAAACACGATTTATTACAGAAACAAATTGCATTCTCTCGGGGTCGTTCACAAATTCCAAATTCGGTTCTTCTCGCAATGCTCGAACAATCCCCGAACCAAGTCCGCGATAAGGCATCATTTTGGCACAGAAGTTTGCGACGAAGGGATTACGCACGACGGCTGTACCCAATTTAATACTTTCTACTGTTAATCCATCTGGCAGACAACCCGGGCTGATTATTTCTACCCGATTATCAAATATGAGTAACCGCACCGGAGCGTTTCTAGTGTAGTCGCGATGTACAAGAGCGTTTTGAAGTAATTCCTCTAACGCAATCTCAGAAATCTCAAGTTGTCCGATCGAATTAAATCCTTGTCCAGCTTGGACACCATGAAGATTTGCTTTCAAAAAAGACATTCCCTTGTCAAATAATTCAGGCAAAGTTCCGGTTATATCCTTACTATCTCTATAATTAATACCCGCAATATTGTTACCAAAAAAAGAAACCGCTTTTATAATAAAAGTAGGACGAAATTGTTGAGGATTTTTACCAAAAAACAACAATCCAGCTAAAGTCATCCTATTTTCTTTCAGGATATTAAGATTTTGTAAAAGTTCCGTATAGGGAACACCAAAAGACTCTTTCTCCCGCCCATATTCTTTACGGACAAATTCATCCAATATACTTCCGTTTACATCCTTTTCGGAAGTGAAAGGAATCGGTTGCTCGTCGGCATAAAGCATCCCAGAACATTGAAACAATCGAATGATTTCACTATTCTCCATGACCTTACGCTTATCAGCCCCCTGTTTCGTCCAAATTACCCCGTGTAAATCCTTGTAAGGTTTATTATCACCTTCCGCAACGCGGGCAACAAGAACAGCATGGTCGTCAATGATCACCGTTTCTGTTTGTATGTAAATAACCGGACGCAACAGATTCGTGGCTATATTTGCCAGTATCGAATTAATTTGCTGAATTTCAGGGTAACGCAAACCCGTAATTTCTCCCGTTTTGTCTTTTATCCCGAATAAAATCATTCCCCCACAAGCGTTAGACATGGCCACCATTTCGGCAGCAATGCTGTCTTGATTAGAGAAATGTTCCTTAAATTGAACCGTACTCGTTTCCCCGCATGCTACAATCTGTTGTAATTCCTTGCTATCCATTTTTGCCAGTTAATTGTCATACAAAGATAAGGAAACCAACTCTTTCTTAGCGAGAATATTCTTTTTCTTTTACTTTTTCTCCAAGATGGTCACGTAACGGACGAATTTAGGAGAATAGCGTTTTTTGTCTGTTTCCGGACGATTATTATTGTCGTAGACATCTATTAAACGCAGATTCACTTTCTCCTGCATCCCGGCAGGAAGAACCTCGGAGGCAGGCTTACCGGAAACCAACACGATAGGCAGAGAGTTCAAGAGGGTCGTATCACTTTTCATGTCCCAAGGTAATATGCGACGACCGGCTTCATACACCAGTTCGATTCTCAATTCCTCGTCGGCCGGATAATAGAACGGTACATGCTGTAACTCTTCAATCTGACGAACAGCTTTAATACTCTTGATTTCCGTGTTATTGAACATGTTGGCGACACGAGACATCAATAGAGTTTCCACAAGAATCAACAGCAATACCACTCCCGTGAATACTTTCATCGATTTAATTCTAACTCCTCCCGCGAAAATAGAATAGGCAGCAAGAAGGAACAGGAGCGAAACGATAATCAAAAGAGACAACCCGATTTCTCCTTCCCGATAAAATAAAAGATAAATGGCAATCGGCATTCCTAAAGCGATTAACGCCGGGATAAAAGCATTCACACGGAACACGATTCGATCACCCGCGGTAAGCGTTTTCTCTTTTGCCGCCATGAATATATAAACGATATACTGCGCCACGACCATCGCTGCCGGGATTAATAACGGCAAGAGATAACGAGTTTTTTTCTCCGGGAAAAAAGAAAGCATGACCAAGGTAACCACGGTCCATAAAACAGCAAACGTGTATTCCTTACGCATACGAACTTTCTTTTTCAACCACGGCCAACACAGACCGGTCAAGAGGAATAGCGCCCAGATTCCCGACTCGGCAAAGAACAACCAGTAGTAATACCAGGGACGGACATTTCTCTCGATCCATGCCGTCGATTCTTTCGCTAGCACGGATAAAGCGGTCTCCCGGTGAAATACATACAAGTAAAGCGGCCACCAAAAGCTGATAACGATAAACAATAGCAACATGACCGCAATAGGCCCACCTTTTCCCTTGAGAGAAGGCCGATAGATGCATATATATGAAATCAGGAAAGGCAACAATAACGCATAGAATGCCACAGGTCCTTTACCAAGGAAAGAGAGCCCCAAGAATACCCCGGCCCAGATAAAATTAGCCCAACTCGTTCGCACGCTCTTTATTCCCCGATAAAAGAAGAATATAGCACCCAACATGAAGCTATGGCAATAAATGTCCCATGTTGCCACCCGTCCTGCCATAATGACATTGAAACTCGTTGCCAACACTAACGCGGAGAGTAAAGCCAACAGTCTGTTACCACTTAAGGCCAAAGCAAGGAAGTAGAGGAAAAAAGCCATCATCGTGGCCATAATTCCCGCAGCAGCACGCTGCAAAGATATATTATCCGGTTGTAAATACTCGATTCCCGCGGCAACCCATGTCGGAAGAGGCGGTTTTTCCAAACGCAATTCACCGTTCATCGTGGGTACCAACCAATTGTCATATTCAATCATTTCATGTGCCGTAACCAAATTACGGGACTCCATAATATCCTCATAAACAGAACCGTTATTCACGAAAAAAGCGAACCAACAAACGACAAGAATAAAGAGATAATGAATATAATTTTTCTGCATAATCTTATGTACACGTTTAGATTAGAGTGCAAATTTATAATAATAAAACTATTTCCAAGAGCATATCCTTCAAATAATGACGGAAGAATTTTTTTCTCCGACTGTAACAAAAAAGAAACATTTTTGGTATATATTTCGGAACTGTTTTGGCGTGAAAAGGATTTACATACTAACAATCATGAAAATTGAACGATATTTTATATTGCTTATTTTGGTGATTCCCGTGTTGATCCTACGGGATTTTACACCAAACAACGAACTGAAGTACCTTAGTATCGTTGACGAGGCCCTACGAGACGGGCACTTCTTTACTTTCTATCATCAGGGAGGACTCTACGCGGACAAACCGCCCCTTTATTTCTGGCTATTCATGTTAAGCAAGTGGATATGGGGAGAATACAATATGTTCAGCCTTTCGCTTTTTTCCATCATTCCCGCCTTGATTTCCATTTATATCATGAATAAATGGGTTGAAGAAGATACCACCCCATCCCTGAGATGGAGCGGTTCGCTAATGCTTTTCACAAGTGCATTTTTTATTGGCTCGGGGCTTGTGCTGCGGATGGATATGTTGATGTGCATGTTTATTCTTCTTGCCCTGTACACGTTTTATAAACGCTATTCGGGGAAGGGGAGGCCAAGGGATCGGTTCTTGTTACCTTTTTATATATTCATGGCGATTTTCTCGAAAGGGCCGATTGGGTTTATCGTTCCCTTGATTACCATGTTTGTCTTCCTGTTGGTAAAAAGAGACATCCGTTCTCTCGGCCGGTATTTCGGTTGGCTGGAATGGGGAATTTTATTGGGATGCTGCGCGATATGGTTTCTCGGAATTTATCTTGAGGGCGGAGCAACCTACTTGAACAACCTTCTTTTTCATCAAACCATAAACCGGGCGGTTGATTCGTTCGATCACAAAAAAGCATTCTGGTATTACGGGGTGACGTTCTGGTACTCCGTGGCCCCCTGGTCTATCCTGTACATCGCGACAATCCTTATCGCGATAAAAAAGAGAGTACTCACGACAGATAAAGAAAAACTTTTTCTTACGGCAATTGTCTCCACTTTCGTGATTCTCTCCCTGTTCAGCGGGAAACTGGATATCTATATGTTGCCCCTGTTCCCGTTCTTCACGTATCTGACAATCTTGTTACTCCCCAAGATCAAGGAGAAATGGATTGCATTTTCCGTGTATATTCCGGTGGCAGTGCTTACCATCGCTCCCATCGCGGCATTCTTTATCCGCGACAAGTTCAATGTTCCCGACTCACCATTTATTTACGTGGCCATCATAACCTTGTTCATCTTCAGTTTGACAGCCTGCTACATACTATATCGCAAGCGGGTATTCCGGGCTATTAATTGTGTCGCACTGGGTATTCTGTCCGCGTTGTTCACGGGAGCCTTCGCCTTACCCCGAATTAATCCATACATCGGTCTTACAACGATGGCTACCGAAGCGCATCACATATGCGAGGAAGAGCATATTGACCACTATTATTATTACAAGTTTCGCGGCGGGGAGAACATGGATGTCTATTTGCACGAAGAGGCCATGAAGATCACGAGCGAGGATTCATTGTTTAATATTTACCGGAAAGGCAACTGCATGATTTTTGTCAAAGAAAAGAATGTTGCACGTTCCCCGGTGCTCTCCAATTGGATTCAACAAGTCCATCACGAGAAGGTCGGCAACTTTTACCTTATCCACCCGGACAACTCATTAGTCCCCGGCTCTTTTGGACAGGTAAATGTTTCGACTGTAAGCAATTAATCCGGTTGACTGCCCTAGAATTAACACGGGGTCACTCCGATAAATAGCGTAAGACACGATGATTAAAGAACCGAAAAGACTGATCACCCAGAAGCCAATCGGCAGAAGTGATTCGTCTTTTCGCTTGGAATAAATCCACTGGTAAACGAAACGCAGGGTAAAAATAATCTGCCCCATAGATCCATAAACCAAGAGCCACAAAGGGATCTTTTCGTTCCGAAAGAACTGATCGACAAAAACACCCGCATCTTTAAGCATGTATAGAATTGCCACCACCGGGGTCAAAAGCAGTAGCGTCCGGATGATAACCGGCAATTTTTTCCATTGGTGCTTTTTGTCCAAATTCCAAATATAAATATAATAAGATATGATTTGCCCCAAAATAATGGCAAAGTCATCCCTCAACCATCCATATACAAATAACAGGTAAGCCCCCACGATACTCAACTGCCAGAAAATAGCCGGAGAGATTACTTTTTTAGCCCGTTCAGACAAGAACCATTGTAAAAGAATCCGGGCGGAGAAAAACACCTGAGCAAGAAATCCTATAACGTATATCATTTTACAAACTAAAAAGTTTAAAGATAAAACTAAAAACCAGGAAGTATATCTCAAGAATTCAAATTATTCTCGGCTACCTGATAGTTGATATATCTTTTTCTCATCCAGCGGTAAGCAAAACAATCCTTAAACGGTCCCACCAAACGATTGGCCAGGTTGTACTTTGACTTTCCGGCAATACGTGGGAAGTGGCGTACCGGGACCTGTTTCACTTGTCCTTCCTGCAATTGGATCAAGGCTGGCAGGAAACGATGCATTCCCGTGAAGAAGGGAATCCTTTTGGCATAATCCGTTCTCAAAACCTTTAACGGACAACCTGTATCTTCGACACCGTCGTGCGTCATCATCCGGCGAAAGCCATTCGCGATACGAGAAGACATATTCTTGACGAAACTATCCTTCCGTCCGGTACGGATACCCATGACCATCTCGTATTGATCCACGAACTCCAACAATTTATTAAAATCTTGTGGCGTCGTTTGGAGATCAGCATCGATGTATCCGACCCATTTTGAGAAACTATTGTCGATACCGGCTTTCATGGCGGCACTTAATCCCCCGTTTCGAGCCAGGTTTAAAAAGAAAAATGCTTCGTTACGCCCACAAACGTCCCGAATTAAACGTTCGCTATCATCTTTCGAACCGTCGTTCACGAATAGCACGCAAGAAGTCACCTTCGCATTCTTTAAAAACTCTCCCAATTCTTTTTCTAACCTTAAGATATTCCCTTCTTCGTTATACACTGGAACAATGATAGTTAACTGATAGTTCGCGGTCTTATTCATCTGCCGAAAAATTTATATTATGAATTTAAATTATAGTTATAACAAAAATCATTAGCTTTGTTGTTATGTTTTTGCGTGCAGAAACAACGTTTTTTTTCTGGTTTTTGTTATAAAATTTAAAACGAACAAAGATATGCAATATAACCGAATTTTGTTAAAACTCAGTGGAGAATCTTTAATGGGCGAGCAAAAATATGGTATTGACACCCGGTGTTTGGAAAGCTATGCCCGCCAAATTCATGAAATCGCGGAAATGGGAATCCAGATCGGAATTGTCATCGGAGGAGGAAACATTTTTAGAGGGCTGAGTGGAACAAATAAAGGTTTTGACCGGGTAAAAGGGGACAGTATGGGAATGTTGGCCACCGTAATTAACAGTTTGGCTTTAAGTTCCGCCTTGGATAATGAAGGTTGTAAAAACAAGGTGCTAACGGCCATACGCATGGAACCTATCGGGGAATTCTACTCGAAAGCCAAAGCCATGGAATATTTGAAATCCGGACATGTGACAATCATCAGCGGAGGTACGGGAAATCCTTACTTCACGACCGACACAGCCAGTAGCTTAAGAGCCATCGAAATCGAGGCTGACGCCATGTTTAAAGGAACCCGCGTGGACGGAATTTACACGGCTGACCCAGAAAAGGACCCTACGGCGACGAAATTCGACAAGATCACGTATGATGAAATATACAACCGGGGACTTAAAGTCATGGATTTGACGGCAACAACGCTATGTAAAGAGAATCATTTACCGATTATCGTGTTCAACATGGATCAGCCGGGAAACTTGAAAAAGGTCATTCTAGGAGAAAATATCGGAACCATCGTGTACTAATTGAAAATGGGGAATGAAAAGAAAAGTTCCCCTGTTGTTTTCAATAATTAATCATGAGTGAAGAAAAAAGAAATATACTAAATACTATAAATTCTCCCGATGATTTGAAAAAGGTGCCGGAAGATGACCTGATTCAATTGTGCAAGGAGTTACGGGAGAAAATCATTGACGAGTGTTCGGAACACCCAGGGCATTTCGGTGCCGGGCTGGGAGTTGTTGAATTGACGGTAGCGTTACACTACGTGTTTGATGCCCCTTACGATAACATCATATGGGATGTCGGCCATCAGGCTTATCCTCATAAGATTTTGACCGGCAGGAGGGACAATTTCTCTACCAACCGGCAATACAAAGGCCTTAGCGGTTTTCCGAAAAGAAGTGAAAGTAAATACGACGCTTTCGGAACGGGACACTCCTCGACATCTATCTCTGCCGCTTTGGGCATGGCTGTCGCAGCCAAGATGAACGGGGAGGAAGACCGCCAGTCGGTTGCCATCATCGGAGATGGTGCCATGACCGGAGGATTGGCTTTCGAAGGTTTGAATAATGCCGGCATAAACAACGCCAACTTGTTAGTCATTCTAAATGATAACAACATGGCCATCGATCCCAACGTGGGCGGGATAAACGAGTATTTACTGGACATCACGACCTCAAAGACTTACAACAAGCTCAAGGATGACATCTGGCATATCCTCGGACGGATCAACAAAATCAGTCCGGGTGCCCGAAACTTTATCCAGAAAATAGATAATAGTATCAAATCACTCATGTTACGTCAAAGTAACTTGTTCGAGGCTCTTGGTTTCCGATACTTCGGCCCCGTGGACGGGCACGACGTGAATCACCTCATCAAAGTACTGCGGGATCTGAAGGATATAAAAGGTCCCAAACTTTTGCACTGTATCACGGTGAAGGGGAAAGGCTTCAAACAAGCAGAGATTGACCAAACGACATGGCATGCACCGGGGAAATTCAATAAAGAAACCGGGGAAATCATTAAAGAGAGTAAACCTAACACCCCGCCTAAATTTCAAGACGTGTTCGGACACACCATACTGGAACTGGCACACACGAACCCCAAGATCGTGGGGATAACACCAGCCATGCCTAGCGGATGTTCCTTGAACATCATGATGAAAGAAATGCCGGATCGGTGTTTTGACGTGGGGATTGCCGAACAACACGCCGTTACTTTTTCAGCCGGGTTAGCAGCACAAGGCTACGTCCCGTTCTGTAACATATATTCCTCTTTCATGCAACGCGCATACGATCAAGTCATTCATGACGTGGCTCTTCAAAAGCTTAACGTTGTATTCTGTCTTGATCGAGGAGGTTTGGTCGGAGCCGACGGGGCCACGCACCACGGGGCATTTGACCTGGCGAGCTTCCGGTGTATCCCCAACATGACGATTGCCTCCCCGTTGAACGAGGAAGAATTACGAAATATGATGTACACGGCTCAACTACCAGATCAGGGACCTTTTTCCATCCGTTACCCGCGAGGCTGTGGAAGCATGATAGAATGGCGTACTCCTTTTAAAGAATTAACCATCGGCAAAGGCCGTTGCCTAATCGAAGGTGACGACATTGCCATTATTTCTATTGGAGCTATCGGTAATGAAGCCCTAAAAGCGATACAAAAGACGACCGACCGATCCGTCGCTTTTTACGATATGCGGTTTCTTAAACCGATAGATGAAGAATTACTTCACAGTATCTTTCGCAAGTTCAAAAAAATCATTACCTTAGAGGACGGAACAATTGTCGGAGGATTAGGTAGTGCAGTAATCGAATTTATGGTGGACCACGGCTATTCGGCTAAAATAGTGCGGCTCGGTATCTCGGATCACTTCGTGGAACATGGAAGCCAGCAACAACTTTACCACGAATGCGGGTATGATTGCGAATCCATCTATCAGACAATCTGTTCGATATAAACAACAATAGATTAATTATGAAAGAAGAGGCTTTATTACCAGACGTAAGCGAATGTATCGGCAAATTCAAGCTGACATTTAAAAACGTAAGCGACTCGGAAATCGAGGCCTTGTTCGCTGACACCACCATTAAATTCCACAAAAAAGAAGAGTATATCTATAACGAGGGAGCCCGCATCAAGGGTTGCTATTTCCTTTTTTCGGGTATCGTGAAAATCTTTCAAACCGGAGTGGCCGGAAAAGATCAAATCATCCGTTTCGGGAAAGAAGGAGATATTTTCGGGTTCCGTTCTGTCATCCGCAATGAAGCTGCCTGTACTTCCGTGGAAACCATTTCTGACTGTATCCTGTGTTATATTCCCAATACTTCTTTGATGCACATAATCACCCATAGTCCCAATTTCGCTTATGAGATGATGCAAATTGCCTGCGAGGAGCTGGGAGTGGCCAATCATTACATCCGGGATATCGCCCAAAAATCCGTGAAAGCCCGGTTGGCAGAAATCTTGCTATTGATAGCCTCGGATTTCGGACAGGAAGAAGATGGCACGTTAAAACTTAACGTTTCGCGGGAAGACTTGAGCAATTTCGTGGGAACCGCCACGGAAACACTTATCCGGTTACTTTCCGACTTGAAAAACGAAGGAATTGTCGAAATAAAGGGGAGAAAAATAAAATTATTACAGCAAGATAAATTACAACAAATCACAAACGGTTGAAGATTGCAATATTTACAAAAATTGTTTTTTCTCTCTTTTTCTTTGGTTAATTTACTCTTTTTTTGTTATTTGGCCGCAAAATTAAATCACTATTTAAAGATATGAAGAAAATACTCCTCACTTTACTTTGGGGTACTTGTTTTTTTGTTGCACAAGCTCAAGAAGAGTTACTAAAGTTACAAGCAGAAACGCGTATAGACTATCAACGCGAGTATGTAGACGGAACATCTATCCATTCCAATTCCGGATTTAAAGGAAAATATTTAAACGTTATTATCAGCGGAACGATCGCGAAGCAGTTTTCCTATTCCTACAGGCAACGTCTTAACAAAGCCCACTCGGACCAAAGTTTTTTTGATGCCACAGATTGGCTGTATTTAACCTATCGCCCCGATGAACAGTGGAGTCTATCGGTGGGTAAGCAAGTTGTAGGCATCGGGGGCTACGAGTACGACCGCGCTCCTATAGACCTCTATTTCTGTTCGGAATATTGGAACAACATTCCTTGTTATCAAATGGGAATTAGTGCAGACTACAGTTTTAACCGCGGGAAGGACAAAGTAATGTTTCAACTCTGCCAAAGTCCTTTCCGTGCTTACGCGGACGATATGTACGCTTATAATCTTATGTGGATCGGTGCACACGGTTGGTTCAACACCATCTATTCCGTGAACATGATCGAGTATCAACCCGACAAATTTATCAACTACATCGCGTTGGGACATCGTTTAGAGTTCGGGAAAACCGCCTTGGAACTTGATTTTATGAACCGGGCTGCCGATCATCAGACATACTTTTTCAAGAATTGTTCAGTAATGGGAGAACTCTCCTATCGTCCATCGGAAAGTTTCAATTTATTCGGGAAAGTAACCTATGATGTGAACAGGACTCAGGTGGGGGCAGACTATTGCGTACTCCCCGGCACGGAACTTACTTACGTGGGCGGCGGGGTAGAATTTTACCCGATAAAAAACAATAGGAATTTACGCTTACACGCTTTCTATTCTTACGCTTTCGGTCACAACGGAAACACGGAAGGAGCCATCCTTCCCGAACAAAACATGCTAAGCATAGGAATAAAATGGAAAGTTGACTTCCTCTCATTCATAAATAAAAAATAAATTCTAATCCGTATTATAAATTATGACTGCAAATTTTCTTCGCCGGTGCTGGCAAGCCATTCCTAGCGGAATCGTTTGCCTTGCCGTAATCTTTGCCCTGTTCGGGTATATTGCTTCTGTCATGGGGACGCCGAATATGTTGAATACCATCATGAAAACGGCCCATGATTTATTACTAAATACCGTGTTCTATTTGATGGGCATCTGCGTCATAACCGGTGCTCTCGGACGATTGTTTGTCGAATTTGGCGTTGTCAACTTGCTTGAAAAAATGCTACGTCCACTGATGCGCCCGTTATTCAACCTGCCGGGAGTGGCTTCTTTGGGAGCCGTGATGACATTCCTTTCAGACAACCCGGCCATCATTTCGTTGTCTCAGGACAAGCGCTTCAGCAATTTTTTCAAAAAGTATCAATTTATCTCCTTGACCAACTTTGGAACCGCCTTCGGTATGGGTCTGTTGGTCATTGTTTTCATGATAGGACAAGGTTTCTTTCTTGAACCGTTTATCGGACTATTCGGAGCATTTATAGGCTGTATCGTCTCCACCCGTCTGATGCAACGCGCCATTCTGAAATCACACCCACAATACGCAGAAGAAAATGCCTGCGATGAAGAGATTGTCGTAGAAGTGGAGTGCAAAGAAGAAAAGACGCTCTTTTTACGAATCCTCAACTCACTGCTTGATGGGGGACGAACGGGGGTTGACATCGGTATCGCCATCATTCCGGGAGTGCTGATCATTTCCACACTGGTTATGATACTGACCTTTGGCCCGGGCGCAGACGGATACACGGGTGCCGCTTACCAAGGGGTTGAAGTTCTCCCTTGGCTGGCCAATAAAGTAGATTTCATCTTCCGTTGGCTGTTCGGATTCACAGATCCGCACTTGATTGCATTCCCAATCACAGCCTTGGGTGCGGTAGGAGCTGCCCTCGGATTGGTCCCCAATTTCTTGACAGAAGGCTGGATAGACGGAAATGCCATTGCCGTATTTACTGCCATTGGAATGTGTTGGAGTGGATATCTTAGTACTCACACGGCCATGCTCGACTCGCTCGGCTACCGGGAACTGACCTCCAAAGCTATCTTGTCGCACACCGTCGGTGGTCTAGTGGCAGGCGTCACAGCACATTGGCTATATGTTTTAGTCTCTTTATTTTAAATGAAAAAACAATTAGGCATTATCTCTCATTAAAAAATAGGAACATATTGATTTAAAATCACGCAATATGCCTATATTTGTACAGGATAAATTTAAACTCAAATAACTTATGCCACAGATCTCAGAAAAAGGAATGGCGATGCCTTCTTCGCCCATCCGTAAACTCGTTCCGTTCGCGGACAAAGCTAAAGAAAGGGGTATCAAAGTATACCACTTGAACATCGGACAACCGGATATTCCAACTCCCGATGTTGCATTACAGGCATTAAAAAACTGTAACGAAAAAGTGATTGCATACACTCACTCTGCAGGAAATATTTCCTACAGGAAGAAATTAGCCAAATATTACCAAAATATCGGTATCAATATCGATGAAAACAACATCATGATTACGACTGGAGGCTCCGAAGCCATCACGATCGCTTTCATGTCTACATTAAACCCGGGTGACGAGATTATCATCCCCGAACCATTCTACGCAAACTACACGGCTTTCGCTTTAATGTGCGGCGTGAAGGTAAAAACAGTTACTTCTTCCATCGAGAATAACTTTGCCTTACCCCCAATCAGTGAAATCGAGAAAGTAATCACTCCTCGCACGAAAGGAATCGTGATCGTGAACCCGAATAACCCGACAGGTTACCTGTATTCTAAAGAAGAATTGGAACAACTGGCGGTTATCGTGAAAAAACATGATTTGTACTTGTATGCAGACGAGGTATATCGTGAATTCTGCTATGACGGTTACAAGCATTTCTCCACCATGCAGTTGGCTGGAATCGAACAAAACGTTATCCTCTTGGATTCCGTTTCAAAGAGATATAGCGAATGCGGATTGCGCGTGGGAGCTTTAGTAACCCGCAACAAAGAAGTAATGGTTGCAGCCTTGAAGTTCGGTATGGCTCGTTTGTGTGCCCCGGCTATCGGACAAATCATTGCCGAAGCATCGTTGGATACCCCGACCGAATATTTCGAAAGCGTGTACAACGAGTATATCGAAAGACGTGATTTCATGGTGGAAGCCCTGAACAAAATGCCGGGAGTTGTTTGCCCGAAACCCAAAGGAGCTTTCTACGCCGTGGTAAAACTTCCCGTGGATGATGCTGATACATTTGCAAAATGGTTGCTGGAAGAGTTTGAATACAATAAACAAACTGTAATGGTTGCTCCTGCCAGCGGATTCTATTCAACCCCGGGACTTGGGAAAAATGAAGTTCGTATCGCTTACGTACTCAAAATCGAGGAATTGAAAGGAGCCATGGAAACATTAGCCAAAGCTCTTGAAGTATATCCCGGAAGAGTATAATACACGATAAGTTGAAAAACCCTGTGATTTAGCCATTCTTGGTGCCAAGATTTAATGGCTAAATCACAGTTTTTATATCCCCCAATGGATAACCCGTATAAACTAGGGCTCCCTCTCCTCATTTTCAACCGTCAATTTTCAAATGTCAATTTTCTTGCCTATCTTTGTTTCGTGATTTCTAATAACTAAAATTACAACATGACTTCGGATTCCCAATTTAACGCGATCAGACCCTATATCGGAGAAGAAATTCCAGCAGCCGTAGAGCGCTTGAGTCAAGCAGAAGAATTTCTGTCTCTTTTCTCCCAAATGACAAGAGTTGATAAGAGCAAAATTCAAGAACAACTAAAAGGCATCACGAGCAGAGAGCAATTTCAAGCTCAATTTTTTGGTCCGACCATTCAACGGTTAATTGCCGGAACGACCAAAGGAGTTACTGTCACTGGCTTGGAATACATCGAAAAAGATAAAAGTTATCTTTTTGTGTCCAACCACCGGGATATCATCCTGGATTCTGCCATCCTCAACGTACTATTGTGCGAGCGAGGCTGCCATTACTGCGAGGCTGCCATCGGGAGTAATCTATTGATCAATAAATGGGTTACCGACTTGGTCAAACTGGATGCCTGTTTCATCATTGAACGCGGCCTTCCGGTAAGAGATATGATTACCAGTGCCAACCTACGTTCCCACTACTTGCGGGATGTCATTTATGAAAATAAAGATTCCGTCTGGATTGCCCAGAAAGAAGGACGTACAAAGAACGGTGACGACCGCACGCAGCATAGCCTGTTGAAAATGTTCCGCATGAGTGGTCCCAAAGATTTCGTGGAAAACTTTAAAGAACTCCGGGTTGTTCCGGTATCTATTTCCTACGAATGGGAACCTTGTGACGATCTGAAAACAGACGAATTATACCAGAAAACCGTGGGAGAATACGTGAAAACCCCGGCTGCCGATATGCGAAGCATGCAACAAGGCTTATCGGGCTTCAAGGGACGGGTTCATTTCGCGATCACCCCTCCCATCGACCATGAACTAATCGAGATCGACGAACAAGCCAACAATAGTGACCGGATCGCGGAACTTGCCGCGTTCATGGATGCCCGCATTCAAGGGAACTTCAAATTGTGGCCGAATAATTATATTGCCTATGATCTACTTCATAGCACGAACAAATTCGCATCCAAATACAATGACGAGGAAAAAGAAAACTTTATCCGCGTGATGGCTGAAAAACTGGATAAATTAGAAGGGAACCGTTCTATTCTGAACAACATCTTCCTTGAAATTTATGCCAACCCCGTTAAAAATTCCATTGAACACAATTATTCATCACCCATATGCGAATAGCCAAATACTTATTAATCTTAGCCGCTTTCTTGATCATGATTTCCAGCGTACTCAGCATGTATCATGGTGGAGATCGCACGGCGGTATATGTCAACGTGGGTGCCATGGCTTCTCTAGCTGTAGCCGTAGGTATTCTGAATTTCAAAAATCCGCCTAAAACCAGAAGGTAATGTACAAGTTCAAGCGCAATATATATTTGGAAGATCGCACGATCGAAATGTGGTTTGGACTGACCAGTAAAAGTCGGGATCGACATAGTAATTTTACCCTCTATCTTCTTACCGAAGGGCCGGATAGCCCGTTCAGTTACGCGGAACAAATAAAGAGTGGCATAAACTCCAAAAGTGAAGCGGAACGTTATGCCATTAAATATGCCAAAGACCTGTTACATCAATTACTAGAACAGGAAAAAGCACCGAAAGACACGGAACCATCTTCAGACGAGGATTTCGATTTCGACAACAACCAGGAAACAAACGAACAGGCATAATATTCAAAATCAAGAAACAATGGATAGAAAAGTACGAGTAAGATTTGCTCCCAGTCCAACAGGAGCCCTTCATTTAGGAGGTGTGAGAACAGCCCTTTTCAATTATTTATTTGCCCGTCATCACGGGGGTGATTTTTTATTACGAATTGAAGATACGGATCAAACCCGCTACGTGCCGGGCGCCGAAGAATATATTATCGAATCATTAAAATGGTGCGGCCTTACCGTCGATGAAGGTGTGGGCGTGGGAGGGGAATACGGCCCCTATCGCCAAAGTGAACGCAAACCGCTTTACAAACAATACGCCCTTCAGCTCGTGGAATCGGGAAATGCCTACTATTCTTTTGATTCCGCAGAAGAACTTAGTGCGCAACGGGCTGCCTGCGAGGCAAAAGGCGAAACATTCATGTACAACGCCATCAGCCGGAAGAACATGAAAAACTCGCTAACCATGAGTGCCGAAGAAGTGAAGACACTATTGGATAGCGGGGCAAACTACGTGATTCGTTTCAAAATGCCGGAAAACGAAGATCTTTATCTACACGATATTATCCGGGGTGAGGTACATTTTAACACCTCTCTACTTGACGATAAAGTTTTGTTCAAAGCAGACGGAATGCCTACTTATCATCTGGCAAACATCGTTGACGACCACTTGATGAAAATATCCCACGTGATCCGCGGGGAAGAATGGTTACCTTCACTTCCGCTACACGTGCTACTATACCGTGCTTTCGGCTGGGAGGATACCATGCCTGAATTCGCTCACTTGCCCTTAATACTGAAACCCGTGGGCAACGGAAAGTTAAGCAAGCGCGATGGAAATAAAATGGGATTCCCAGTATTCCCAATGGAATTCACCGATCCCGAAACCGGAGAAAAATGGCACGGGTACAAAGAAGACGGCTACCTGCCGGAAGCTTTCATCAATATGCTGGCATTGCTGGGATGGAATCCCGGAACGGAACAAGAAATCTTCACGTTACAGGAATTGTGTGACCAATTCTCGCTGGAACGCGTGAACAAATCGGGTGCTCGTTTCAATCCCGATAAGGCCAAATGGTTCAATCACAAATACCTGGTACAAAAAAGCGACGCGGAACTAGCCATTCAGTTAAACGAATTCCTAGTAAAAGACGGGATTTCTTACGACATGGCAAAACTGGAAAAGATTTGTCGTCTTTTGAAAGAAAGAGCCAACTTCGTTGCAGATATCTACAATTCATCCCAGTATTTCTACCATGCCCCTCAAACTTATGACGAAAAAGGGGTGAAGAAAAGCTGGAAAGAGGAAACTCCAGCCCTCATGGAAGAACTCATCGGCGTACTGGAAAAAGTATCCGAATTCACCTCTCCCAACACGGAGGAAGCCGTGAAAGAATGGGTTGCAGGCAAAGAAGTCGGATTCGGCAAGATCATGAACCCTTTCCGCTTGGCTATTATCGGTTCTGCTGATGGCCCGCACATGTTTGATATTATCGAAATCCTAGGAAAAGAAGAAACTTTAACACGTCTTCATCGTATTATATCAACACTGAAATAACTCTGAAGACAATACACACAACAACGTCAGAAAGGTCCGTGGATCTTTCTGACGTTGCTTTTTTTCTAATACATTCGCTATCCCTAAGCTATGGACAAGCGTATAAAATTCCGCCGAGAATTAGTACTTATTCCGATGCACCCGTTGCGGGTCAAACTTATCTTTTACTTTCTGCGGACCATCCGGGTAACCGATTGGAATCACACAAAGAGGTACGATATGCTCAGGCAAGCCCGTGTTCTGACGTACAACATCAATCCGGTCTTCATAAGGATAAGCCGCCGTCCACACGGCTCCAAGTCCTAGAGCCTCTGCCGCTAATAATACATTCTGTGTTGCCGCAGAGCAATCCAAATACCAGTAAGAAGAACGTGTCGTATCACCACAAACAACAATAGCCAACGGAGCCCCTGTCAACATTTTAGCGTAAGGTAATTTTGCAGCCATCGAATCAAGCACCACCCGATCCGTCACGACAACAAACTCCCACGGACGTCTGTCCATCCCGGAAGGAGCTGCCATTCCGGCCTTCACCATGGCATCGATCTTGTCTTCCTCTACACTCCTGTTCAAATACTTCCGAACACTTTTCCGCTCGGCGATATTTTCCAAGACAACCTTTGATTTCAAAGTTGCCTCATCTTGTTTCTGCTCTCCCATACACGATGTTTTTAAAATTACAATTACCAATACTACGGCAAGCAACAGGTAAAAGGTATTAAATTTTCTCATTTCCATTCAATATTAATTTGTTTTTATACTTACTCATCCACCCTATCGTTGGGATCCATGGAACCGTAGCGCTCTACAATCTGATCAAACACTCCCCACAACTCTTCAATGGTAGGAGCCTGCAACATTTGAATCCGCAAATCCCGAAAATGAGGCAAACCTTTAAACATACAAGCCATGTGACGCCGCATATGGAACAAACCTCTCACCTCATCCAACCATTCCATGGACAACAGAATCTGTTCCTTGATAATCTCAACCTGGGCCGCAACAGACAACTCCGGTAAAACCTCTCCTGTTGCCAAATAATGTTTAATTTGTTCAAAAATCCAAGGCTTCCCGATCGTTGCACGTCCAATCATCACCCCATCAACGCCATAACGCTCGAAAGCCTCTTTGACTTTCTGTGGAGAATCTATATCCCCGTTCCCGATGATCGGAATTTTGATACGAGGATTTTGTTTTACCCGGGCAATAGGTCCCCAGTCTGCCTCTCCTTTATACATTTGCGAGCGGGTCCGTCCGTGTATTGCCAAGGCTCTGATCCCGACATCCTGCAAACGCTCTGCCACGTCATCAATAATAATATGCTCGCAATCCCACCCCAATCGAGTCTTTGCCGTTACCGGAATTTTCACCGCCTGCACGATCTGTTTGGCCATCTCCACCATCAAAGGCACATCCCGGAGCATTCCTGCCCCTGCCCCTTTCGCGGCCACCCGTTTCACCGGGCAACCAAAATTTATATCAATAAAATCGGGTTGAACCTCTTCAACGATTTTGGCCGCCTCGACCATGGAATCAATAAACCGCCCGTAAATCTGTATCGTCACCGGACGTTCATTTTCCTCTATCGTCAACTTCTTAACCGTCTTGTTAATAGATCGTACCAACGCGTCCGCCGACACGAATTCCGAGTAGAGCCAATCGGCCCCGTAGCGTTTACAGAATTTCCGGAAAGGGGGATTGGTAACCTCCTCCATCGGGGCCAGAATCAACGGCCGATCTCCTACATCTTTTCCTCCAACAATCATCTTCAATTAAATAAGTTTTGCCACAAAAATAATAATTTCTATCTTTAACTCACGAAATAAAGAGAATGGATATGTTGATACTTAAAATAATACTTATCGGGTTTCTCTGTCTGGCTCCCGAAAAAGACGGTTGGGTAAGAATAAACGGGGATAATTACATCTCGTTTTCATTCCCCAGTCGCGGAGAGCGCTTTAAGAAAGAGGTAAACAATATGCGGTCATGGATATTCCAAACCAAAAATATTACCTGTGTGTTCGGTGTCGTTTGTACCCAGTTAACGAAAGAAAAAGGGGTGCTGGACGAGTACACGATCAACCAGCTATACATATCCATGAAAAAAGAATCCGTATCCATGCCCACGGCAAAACTCACCGGGGAGAAAAGGATTCCCGATACGGAGACGGATATCCGGGAAATATCATACACGATCATGAAAGACGGGGAAGAAATGACCTATTTCAAACGATTCATCTTCCGGGATAATTGTATGTACCAACTCACGATAGGCGGAAAAACCGAGGATCTGGAAGAACTCAACAGCCAGCGAGATAAATTTTTCAATTCTGTCAAATTCGATCAAAACATACGCAAATAAACAGATTAGAATATAATATCATGAAAAGTATTATTATCACCTTGACATTATTATGTAGTTTTTTCTTTTTTTCTCAGGCAGAAAAAACGAATCCGACCGATACCATAAAGAATGTACATCTTCGGGAGAAAGGAGAAGCCTGGAAAACACAAGTGCTAGGTGATCCTCTACATAGTAGAGTTTATCAACGTAGCCAAAATCCGCGTTTCCGAGGACACTGGAGTGGTTTCAACCTGGGCTTTGCCGATTTCTCCGTCAGCAACAAACTGGGCGATGCGGGTGACTATCTAGAGCTGGAACGCAAGAATTCGCTTGTCATGCAATTCAACATGTTCCAGTACAGCATGCGCCTCAACAAGCTAAACAACATCGGTTTAGTTACCGGGCTGGGATTAGAGTATCAACGTTTCCGCTTTGCTAACAAAAACAGCATTAAACGTGGTGACGGCGGACAAATCTACCCGGTGGAAATCGAAAATGTCAAAAAGAGTTCCTTCAAGAACCTTTATTTAACCGTGCCTCTTATCTTCGAATGGCAATTCCCGGCCAAGCAATACCAACGAGCCTACGTGGCAGCCGGAGTGATGGGCGGTTTAAGACTACATACCAAGACAAAGATCGTTTACAAGAATGAAAACGGTGATACCCGTCGTATGAAAAATTCCGGCAATTATAGCATGAATCCGGTGAAAGCCGATGCCGTGGTTCGTATCGGGTATTGCAAACTGGCATTATGGGGAAGTTACACCCTTACGAACATGATGGAAAAGAGCAAAGCTCCGGAAATCCACCCGTACACGATTGGATTTGGGGTAAATTTCTAAGTTATCATCTTTACAAATAAAGCAAGAGGGTATAATTTATTCGTAAATTAATACCCTCTTTTGCACGCACCTAAAAAATCATTTCCTTTTTAACAACTCCCCGATTCTCTTTTGCAATTCTGTTCCTTTCAAGTCCTTGGCAATAATCTTATTCTCCCCATCCAGCAAGATGCTAAAAGGAACTGTTTTTACATGATAACGGTTAAAAACAACCGAATTTCGATCAACTCCTTGTTTCCAAAACATTCCATCCATATGGATGGCCTTTTCCCAGACCTGTACATTCTGATCCCGGGAAATACTTATGATTTCCAATCCTCGCAAATGATATTTCTGGTAAATATCAAGAAGATTCACGTTTTCCTCACGACAAAGAGGATCCGTGGACTCCCAGAAAACAACCAGTTTCAATTTACCTTTTATGGGATACAAGGAAAGAGAATCTCCGACCTGCGTGGTAACGGTGAAATCCGGTACAACATACCCTTCCTCAAATTGTTCCATATCAGCAATAAGTTCCGCAACGAAATGTCCGGGGATCGTTGCTTTTGCAGAATCTCCCAATAATCCATAACGAATTTTCAAAGATTCCAATTCAAATTGTCTCGCTCCAACCGCAACAACATAAGCCGCGACATACGAATCTGCATATTGTTTTAATAACTGCTCCTCTTCTTGTCGAGCATTAATAACTGCTTCTTCAAACTGTTTTCTCAATGTTTGCATCCGGTTCTTATTACCCGTTTGCTCCGCTTGCTGAAACTCTTGCTGAATCCGATTTTGAGTTTGCAAAAGTTTCATATTATTACGACTGAACAAGTTAAAGATTTCCTGTTGCTTTCCACCTTGTATCAACGCTCCAGTACTACTTATGTTCACCATAAAATTAACATTTTCAAGAATTAAAGGAACGACTCCGCCCCCATTTTCTAACATAAGATAAGCTGCCAGAGGTTGATTAACCTTACCCGTAAAAATAAACACTCCATTGTTAATCAACGTTGTTGCCAATGTATCAAGTTTACCGCTTTCCTCACTTACCAGTAATATTTTTCCATCAGCAATTCCATCCACTTTACCACTTATTTGATAACCCTCTTGGGCTTTACAAGCGATTGTAGAACCTATCATCAAACTGAATAGTAATAAAATTTTATTCATTATTTCAAATTATTAATAAATTCATTTCTTCAGTAAATCAGCCATTTCCCTTTTCAGAATCTTACCTTTGAGATTCTTGGCTATAATACATGACTTGTGTAAATTTCATATTTCCTTCCCCGTCAAAAACAAATAATATTGTGAGGGGGTGTGTCGTAATGAGCGATGCACCCCCAAAGATTTATGAAAATAAATATTCCCAATTACCTGAAAATCATCACATCACCTATCATTGCCCTTGCATTTACTCCCGACACTTGATCTACAAGCAAAACTTTAATATAACGGGCCCGCCGTGTACCTTCTTTCATCGATAAGAGTGTCGCTTCCCCAGATCCTTTACCAAGCGTATTTTCTTCCGCATAAGTAACATCCTCCCAATCTATCTGATTAACGGACGTTTTCACTTGAATGGATGGAGCAAGATAAGAGGGTATTTCCATATCCCACCACTCGTAAACGGGTTGTACAACCTTTATTCCCCGAATATCTATCTCTTCTTTCAAATAGATGGTCAATTCATAGGATCTCACTAGTCCCACATTTGTGGTTTCCCACCGGGTATTGGAATTATCATCTAACAAATATTCCAGAGTTAGCTTCCCGCGGTCGTTCTCAACGGAAGAGGTTACACTGTCAATAGCAACTCTTGCCACGTAATCCAAATCAGGCAAAACACTCTTTCCTTTATCTTCCATGTAAGGGAGAGCTGAGGCATTCTTAAAATAATGATTTCCGTACCGTTCTACGGTCACCCCGCAAAGTTCATTTGCCTTATCAAGAATAGCTATACTTTTCTCCACCTCTTCCAAAACACTTTTATCTGCCTTTTCTGTTAATGTTGTCAAATAACGATTCTTGCCAATCACCACTTTCTCTAAGTTTGGACAATACAAGACATCTTCTAACGATGCCATATCATAATCAAATTCCAACGTTTTGACCGTATCGATAAAATGATTCAATTTTACCAACTCTTCGTCTGTTTCGCTTGATAAACCGTAACGTGTTTCAAGAGTAAGTAAAAAATCGGTTGTAAAAACCCGGTTTTTACTCATCACGATAGGAGCAAAATCAATGAGATCCGGACAACCTTCCACCATTCCCCGACGTAAAATTGTAATCGAATCCTCAGGATTATTACTTACCCCCTCCAACACAAAGAGTTGAGATGGATCGGGATTTTCTGGGTCAATAAAATCCTCTTTCTCTAATCTTACCGAATCCACCTGTCCTTGTGTATTCTTATATTGCAATTGCACATCTTTGATATTATCATTCCATTTATCGATGCAACATATTAATACATTCCCCACTTGCAAAGATTTAGTAACAACATTGGTAAATGTTCGTACAATCTCATGTGTTTCCGTGTAAGGACGACCATAAACCGTTTCCACCAATGACTCCTCTCCAGCATTATCAATCACTGTTAAATCAAAACGATAAGTTCCATCAGTCAATGCTGGGATTTCAAATGACGAACAATCTGGTTCGAGTAAGGTTGAATCTTTCCCGTCATTAAGCGTCCACACGACCTTGATATTCTTAGCTGCTTCGTCTGTTGCTCTTTTCCAATTCAACGTGAGCCGTTTCCAGCCCGGCACAGTCTTGACATCATAACATTTGCCCACGTATCGGATTCTCCCCCCATCTGTATAATCACCATACGTGTCCTCCAGACTCTCGCTACACGCTATCGCCAATAGCATCGTAGAAAGAAGCCCCATTATATATTTTCTCTTTTTCATGACTTAATCTTTTTTTACGTAAATTTCCAATTCATGCATGGTTACATATTCCTTGGCATTATAATTTCCTATCCACTCCTCGTAATTATAAAACGTTTTATTCACCTCCATTTTTAAATAACGGTAAGTTTTTTCCGAAGCCCTGACTTTTACATCAAAATAAACCGAATCAGCCGCAGCTAATTCTTGTTGGGACGTTATCAAAGTTTCCTGATAATACCAACGAGAAGCTTCCGTCGCATTCTCATTTTGCGAATAATGCCCGACTTTCTCCCATACCTCTTTATCATTACTAGCATACAAGGTTACTTCACAAGGCAATTTGCTCCCGTAATGTCCCCACCACACATTTGCCAAACCAACGCTAGTTACACCTCCAGGAAACATCCTATCCAAATTTTGCATAGCATAAATCCGAATAAATGCAGGTATTTTCTCTCCACCCAAATCCACAATAAACGGCTTATTCAAAGCATTCGGCCCCGCCAGGAAAGTAAAACATTCGGAATCATAATACATACCAACAGAAACACTCAATCGTTGCTCTCCTTTACGGTCTCCATCAAAAAGGTAGTCCACTCCTACTTTCTCATCTTCTCGCGTTACCACAGGTACACCCGAAAAGTCCCAATTTTCTTTAGGAACAACCAAACGCTCGACTTGATAAGCAAGTACATCCGAAAAAACTTTCTCCCCAACTCGGTAACCTTTAAAATCATCGACACGCAGCACAATTGTATTCTTCTCCCCGCCTGATTTTAAATCATACGTCAACGTATCTCCTCCACGATTAATTGTAAAACTCTCCAGCAAAAGAGTGTCCTCTTGTTGTGTGAAAAGGTTTGTCCCCAAATAAAACACGTGAACCATACCCGTCACTTCCTCGGGAGCTTCATACAACACTTGAAAACCATTCCATGATGACTCTACATGCACTCCCGTCAAGAACACGTAAGGCGCACTATCTTCCGTGTCAAACGTTGTTTCCAGTGCTTCAGATTCATTCCGAAAACGATCAAGATAAGATATCTTGACCGGGACATTTGTCCTTTTTTCATTAAAACCATCACACAAGAGAGAATCTCCCCCGAAACTACCTTTTTTCGTAACTTCTTCCCCCTGAGCATTCGTGTAATTCACTTTGATTCCATAAATATCACGTTCACCCGGAAGAGTGTAAAACAACATCGCTCCTCCCGCTTTGGGTTCGAAACGAAACCCTGTTTCCGGCATGATCCCAAAAACATTTTCATCATCTTCACAAGCCGTAAAAGCACTCAACAGGAATACCCACAAAAATATTTTATATTTCATAATCATTGTATTAACATTTTCAACTCTCATTTTTTACCATCCAGGATTCTGTACTACTCCGGAAATTAGGATCTCTTCCGCTCGAATCGGGAACAAATAATCACGCGGGGCGGTAAATTTACATTTCATACCCGGCAACTCTATCGGCATGTCGTAACGATTATAGAATTCAGAAGCGGACGCACCCAACACATTCCAACCTAATTGCGAATGATTAAACTCTTCAACCGCTGTTAACCAACGGCGTACATTCCAAAAACGATGTCCCTCGAAGGCAAACTCAATGTTAATCTCTTGCCGAATAATATCACGCATACCTTCTTTAGTTTCCACTTTCATCGAATTCTTTCCATAAGATTGCCAAGCCTGACGCACTTTTGGTATTCCCGCCCGCTCGCGAACTTTATCAAGTGCATCATACACTCGATAATCAGGTCGATCCAAATATTCATTCCACGCCTCTGCCTGAATCAAATATACCTCGGCCAAACGAATTACCGGATAGGTTGGATCGGTGCTCAGAACAGAAATATAATCTCGCGTCGAATATTCTGAAAAACTATGCTTTTTAGACCAATATCCAGTGATATTTTGGTAATCGACAGAAGTAAGGATATTATAATTCGTTCCCCATTTTTCTCCCTTACGAGCCTCAATAAGCAACGTATAATCTATACCTTGCGCTGGATTATCCTTCCCTCTCTGCCAATAACAGCGGTCTGCACCAATACAAGCATAAAAGCGAGGTTCTCGACGTAGATGTAACTGCAACACATCTTCATCCAACGACACAACATCTTTATATCGACCGCTGGATTCTTTACCTAGTTTATAACGATTAGCATAAGACCAAGCATTATCTTGATCAATAGGCAATCCATGTTCCGTGTAATACATCTCAACCATCGTCATCGAAGGGGCAACATTCCCATAAAGTTGTGAACTAAGATTTTTTTCATCATTCACCAAACGCGGCATTGTAAAAATAGATATATGATTTCTCCATTCCCATTCCAACAGAAATTCCGGATTATCAAATGAAGAATACATGCTGTGCTCAACATCATAAATCTTATTCAATAATTCCGATCCCTTGGTAGTATTCCCACCATAAAGATCCCGACCATTTGCCAAACATACAGCCACAGCTTTATCTGCCGCCTCTGCCGCCAATCGCCATTTTTCTTTATCATATGTCGTGCTAAAAAGTACTTCTCCATTTTTCCCCTTAAAATCGGAATAAAACGCATTACCGTTAAATAAAGGAGAAGCTGCATACAACAATACTCTCGCTTTTAGCGCATAAGCCGCTTCTTCAGCAAACGTGTAAAATTCATCCGATTCCCTGATATTCCCTGCCGGCAAATATTCAATGGCCTCATCCAATAAAGTAACAATCGTATTAAAACAAGTATCAACATGCATTCGCGGCAACTGCAAAGTTTGAATATCAGCATCGGCAGGCAAATTTTCAGGAACTAAAACAATCGGTCCGTAACGGCGTACTAATTCGAAATAGAGATATGCCTTCAAAGCTTTCACGTCTGCCTCCCACATTCTCTTTTCTGTATTCTTCATATTGTACACGTTATCGATATTATCAAGAAAAGTATTGCAGTCACGAATTATGTTATAAACACTTGCCCACACATCCCCGTAAGGAGTTTGCGCCATCTGCAATCCTTCAGATATCTTGATTCCTGCTACAGTTGCATCATTTTTCATATATTCGTTCACCACCAACTCATCTGCCCCGAAAAAAGACATATTTCTACAAGCATCCGCAAACAACAGGTTCGCTGAAGCATAAAGACCACGCCGCCATTGTTCTGCACCTTTCCGTTGTTCAAAAATCGATTCCACGGTCTGGATATCCTTCTCGGGTACGGCATCCAAATAATTACATCCGGTAAATCCAAATGCAATAATTATCAATATAGTATAAACCAAATATTTCATTATTAATATGTTTTAGATTTAGAAGCTAATATTCACACCCAAGGAATAAGTCCGTTGAATAGGATAATTAAACCCATTCTCACCCAACTCCACATCCCACACTTTAAAATTCGAAATTAGGAAAGGATTATTCGCACGCAGATAAAATTTCACATTTTGCATTTTCAATTTATCCATCAATTTTCTGGGCATATTATAAGCTAACTCTATAGATGTACACCGCAAGAAACGGCATTCTCTCATAAAATAAGTACTTTTACGTTCCTCGTTGTTAGCAGACCAATCTTCATAAGGATTATGCGCTATAATCGATTGTGTGGACAAACGGGGCCAAAAAGGACGTTCACTCATGTTATCCTCACTCCAGTGGTCATCTGCAATCGCTTTCAACATTGCTTTATCTTTAACAAAAGGACTAATTTTATCCGGATTGATAAAGAATGAACGCTTACCGGATCCTTGAAACGCAAAACTAAATTCCCAATTTTTATAATTGAAAAATCCACTAAAACCGTAAATCACTCGTGGTGTTTCCGGATAACCGATATAAGTAGCATCATTCACGTCAATTTTTCCATCCCCATTGATATCGCGATAACGAATATCCCCGGGCATAACTTCCCCATCTTGACGAGGAGCACTCAAAATTTCCGCCTCATCATAGAACAACCCATCTGCAATGTAGCCCACTTGTTGTGAGATCTCTTGTCCTTTTTTACGCTGCCATTGGGGTTTGTCGGTAGCTTCCTCGATTTCTTGATAAATGGCCTTACTATACGTGTACGTTCCGTTCAATATAAGCCAACAATCCGAACTAAATGCATGTTGAATCTTACCCGACAAATCAATACCCCGAGAACGGGCACGCCCCACGTTAGAAAGCTGTAATGCAGCCAAACCCGTGGTTGCCGGAACATTATACCGATAATCAAGTATATTATGGCGAATTTCTTGATAAATATCAGCGTTCAATTCCACAACGCCATCAAAGAACTTCGATTCTATACCTAAATTCATTTGCTCGGCAATCTCCCATTTAATTTTTGTATTTGGATAAGATTGTACCACATACTTGTCCATACTAGCTTCTCCTTTTCGAGGATCATAAATACCTTGCGAACCTATCACAGGAAGATGAGTAAAACGAGGTGAAGTAATCACACCATCATTTCCAACCTTCCCCCAAGAAAAACGGAATTTCAGAAAAGATAGCCAACCGGAAGTATTGTCTGCTAAAAAACGTTCTTTAGAAGCGATCCATGCACCACCAATAGCAGGAAAAAATCCCCATTGATGATTTTTGGCAAAACGCTCAGAACCATTATAACCAAAACTAGCCTCCATGAAATATTTATCTTTAAAACCGTAAGAACCTCGCATAGACATACCCATATTCCGATTTGGGATACCATCTAAAACCGTCGCCGTTTCAGATATCGTCGTTTCCTGCATATTAAATACTGCTGTCAAACTAGTCTGATGATTACCCCAAGCTGCCGTGTGTAATCCACGCACTTCATACATCAATTGCGTTTGCTGCTCCCGGCTACTGGCCTGACTATTTTTACTCAATGTTCTTTCGGCCTTATCTTCATTTAAAAAAGTCAACCAGTGCGTGTTGTTAACAAAATCATAACCTTTAAGGGCATACATAAAAGGCTCTGTACTATAAGCATTATTATAATACCCTATTTTATTTAACGAAACGCTTGCTCGCAATTCTAATCCCTTTACCAACGAAGAAAGATTATGGATATACTCAGCACGTGTTGTAGCAGAATAACGACTTCTTTCTTTATATCCTTGATGAAGCAATTTGTAGGGATTAATTGATTCAGCTGTAATCCCCCCAAAACGTAGATGCGGCCAACTCGTATTTTCATCCCCAGGATATGTCGGAGCAAATCCCACGGGAGAAGCATTAAAAGCTAAATAATAAGCTTCCGTGACATCTGTAAAAGGACCGTGATATTTATCCAAATTAGCAGACGTATTGATCAACAAACGGATACCGGCAGCCAAATCAATATTCAAATTCGTACGGAATGAAAACGTGTTACTCTTGATATTGGTATCAAATTGATTCAAACGATCGGTTTTCAACATACCCTCGTCCCGGTTATAACTCACAGAAGCAAAGTATTGCACGAGAGGTGAACCACCGCGAATATTCAACCCCATGTGATGATTGATAGAATGGTCATAGAACATTAATTTATACCAATCATTTGCAGGATAAACAAATGACGGATATTTATCAGATCCAGTCCTAGCAATACGCTCTACACTATATTCAGGTACAGCTTGAGGATTACGTGCTAATAACGCCTGATTGTACATTTTCATATAATTGATGGGATCTACGACCTCTATCTTTCGGGTAGGCTGTGATAAAATCGCTTCATAACGCACGGTCGTATACACGCTTCCCTCTTCTCCCTTTTTGGTTGTCACAAGAATTACCCCGTTAGCTCCCCGAGCGCCATACATGGCCGTCGCCGAGGCATCTTTCAACACGCTAAAACTCTCGATATCTTCCGTCGAAAGACGAGATAAATCCAATTTGGAAGACTCCACTCCATCAATCAAAATTAATGGGTCGATATTTGCATTCGTTTGAAAAGAAGTAATTCCTCGGACATAAAATTTCGTGTTCATCTCCTCCTCGGTCATCGCCCCGGGAATACCACCCGTTTGCCAAGCGATCATACCGGGGATTTTACCAGCAAACTGTGTGGTTAAATCACTACTGGATGATTTCAACTGCTTTACATCAACTGTAGTAATAGCCGAAACCACACTCTCTTTTTTCTGTTCACCAAATGCAACAACCGTCACCTCCTCAATGTTCTCCGCGGTAGGATTCAATCGAATATTGATTTTCGTTTTTCCTTTTAATTCTACCACTTCTGTTTTGTATCCGACAAAAGAAACCCGTAAAGCATCCGTCGGCCTCACATTAATCGTGTAACGTCCCTCCACATCGGTAGCAACCCCCTGACTTGTTCCCTGAATAAGTACTGTTGCCCCCGGAATCGGATTCCCTTTTTCATCTACCACTCGTCCCGTCACTTGAATCAATTTCACTTGCGGTTCTGAATTTGCCACATTCCTTTTCACCAACGTCACCACATCCTTGTCATACTCGTAAGTTAAAGGAGTTCCGGCCAAGACCTCCGTCAGCACATCCTTTACTTTTTTCTGCTTCGCATCCACGCTTACCTTCGGAACTTCTTTCATCTGTTCTGCGTTGTAAAGGAAACGCAATCCCGTCTGCTTCCGAATTGCATCAAACAATTCATACAGATTTACATCCGTCAATTTCAACGTTACAGTTTGCTCCTGTGCCACACTCGGCAAAGCCAAACTAACGAAAAAAATGATAAAAAAAGCATGTAATTTCATTGTTTTCCAAACTTTTTCTCGTGCTTTTCCAAAGAAATGGCACGACCTGTCCTTTTTTTTCATAAATTTGTTTCTAAATTTTTGTGTTAAACATGGTAATAACCTTTTGCAAGAAGGTCATTACTGGTTATTACAATCCCCGGAGAGTCGCCACAACTCTCCGTTTTTTATTTATTATTAATAATAATCGTTCGATCCTTTATACTAAAATGAGCCCCGGAAGTCTTCTCCAAAAAGAACAACAAATCCTGTATATCAGCATAACGTTGAATATTTCCATACAGTCTAACATCTTTCAGCGAATCGTTTTGGAAAAAGACATTCACATCATACCACCGCTCAATCTTTTCCATAATTGATTCTAACCTTTCATTCATAAACACCACATCCTGATTCTTCCAAGCAATATAAGGATAAACATCCACCTCCTTTATTTCCGTCTTCCCCGTCAATTCATTCGCCACGCCCAATTGATTCGGTTTCAATCGCAATTCCGGTGTTGACAAGTTCGCCCGGAACCCAACAGCACCCTGTACTAAAACCACTTGAATCTCTTCTTGGTGATAAGTATTCATGTTAAATTCCGTCCCGTACACCTGTAAACGATATTCCCCGGAAGTCACCCGAAATGGTTTTGTCGTGTCTTTCTTCACTTTGAAATAAGCTTCTCCCCTTAACTTCACCGCTCGTTCATCGGCAACAAAATTGACCGGATACTCCAATTCAGAATCTGCATTCAACCATACTTCTGTCCCATCAGATAATGTCAGAAAAAATTCTCCTCCTCTAGGAACAATAATTTTATTATATAACGTTTTTTTCGATTCAATCACTTGGGTTCTGTCATAAACAAGCATTTTATTACTATCCAACGCTACAACAGAACCATCCTGTTCTTGAATATGTCCTGCATTTTTTGTCAAATCAATCTCTTTACCCGTGGAAAGAATCAATTTCGCCTGAGGATAGGCATGTCGTATCACCGATTCATTTTTGGCCAACATCTTTTCATTAGTGGGTGAAGATACAAACAAGTACATGCCTCCCAACGCCATCAGCAATGCCACGGTAGCTGCTATTCGGAAACTGATTTTCCGAATTCTACCCCGACGAATTTCTTGTAACAAGATCGTTTTTCTCTTTCCAACATTCACCTCACGTTCTCTTCCCGCCCAACGAATAAATAAACAATCCTTTTCCAAGAGACGAAATGCCTCCCGGTTTTCCGGTTTATTTCTCAACCAACTTTCAACAGAAAGACGCTCCTCCTCGTCCAGCTCTCCATTGATATAGCTTAATAAACGTTCTCGTATTTCTTGATCCAACAAATTATTTCGCATAAACGGTATCATTTTTCATTAAAAATACCGGAAACATAGAAAAAGGTCTAATGGATTTTCAAAAAAATTGATTTTATTTCAACACATAGAAAAACAATAAGAATCCGGCAAAAAACTCATCATCTAACCGCTCCCTCAACTTCTTGACCGAATTACTCAATAACGTCTTCACCGTGGATAGCGAAATTCCGTAACGTTCCGCCACCTCCCGGTACTTCAACCCTTCGACAAAAACCCCATTCATCACCTCCCGGCTACGATCAGGCAACAAAGCGATCTCCTCCAACACTTTCGCCACAATTTCGTCATGCCGCTCATTATACTCCTCAAAAGCTAAATCCACGTGATCCAATTCCACGGCATGGTGAAAAATATCCTGCTTATCCAACCTATTCAAACATCGATTTCGTACTGAAACATAAAGAAAAGATGCCAATGTCGCCGGTTCAAATTTCTGATAAGTCTTACCATTCCATACTGATAGGAAAAAATCCTGCACAACATCCTCTGCCATATTCATATCACGCAGAAATGTATCGGCCCATACAACCAAGGATTTATAATAGACATCAAATAACAACTCCATCCCTTTTTGATTTCCGGAACGAAGTAACCGACATATCTCTTGATTCTTATTTCCCCCAGAATCGTTCACCTTGATATCCTTCTAAAAATTAATGATCACGATTACCAATCACAAAGGTAACGGAATTTTTTATAAATTCGTCCCCAAATACTCAAACACAAATTTTATAAAAATGAGAAAACTATTCCTATTTCTATCTTTAGGTATTTTCTTGTTCTCTTGTAAAGAGGCCAAGAAAGAAACGAAACCAAGCCCCTATCAATCGCTTGCAGATCAGTATGCAGAATTTCCCTTAACAACGGATTTAAACCAATTGACTGAAAACGAAAAGAAAATGCTCCCCCTACTTATCGAAGTGGCCGATATCATGGAAGACATCTTTTGGCAAAATGCGTACGGGGACAAGAGTGCACTGATGGCTCAATTCGCCCAAGACTCTGCCGCATTGAAATACCTCTCCATCAACTACGGTCCTTGGGACAGATTAAACGATAACAAACCTTTTATCGACGGCGTGGGAGCAAAACCTCTCGGGGCAAACTTCTACCCGGCCGATATGACAAAAGAAGAATTTGATGCATTGGAAGATCCCCGAAAAACGGATTGGTATAGTGTTGTCCGTCGAGATGCTGACGGAAAACTCATCGTGCTTTCATTCCACGAAGCTTACCCGGAACAAGTGGCAAAAGCCTCTAAATTACTCGAAGAAGCAGCTGAACTTGCCGAAGATCCGGGATTAAAAAACTACTTGGCATTAAGATCAAAAGCCCTTTTGGATGACGATTACCTGGCCAGCGATTTAGCTTGGATGGATATGCAAAATAACACCTTGGACTTCGTGGTGGGTCCCATCGAAACCTACGAAGATCAACTTTACGGGTACAAAGCTTCTCACTCCGGACAAATCCTCGTGAAAGACAAAGAGTGGAGTAAACGCTTGTCCGAATACGCTCAATACTTGCCCAAATTACAGGAAAACTTACCGGTTCCGGCCAAATACAAAAAGGAAAAAGCAAATGCTAACCCGGACATGAACGCTTATGACGTGATTTACTACGCAGGAGACTGCAATGCCGGAAGCAAAAATATCGCAATCAACCTGCCGAACGACCCGAGAGTACACGCGGCAAAAGGAAGTCGTAAACTGCAATTGAAAAACTCCATGCAGGCCAAATTCGAGAAAATGGTTGTGCCGATATCCAAATTGTTAATTACCCCGGATCAACAGAAACATATCAACTTCGACGCATTCTTCGAGAACGTAATGTTCCACGAAGTCGCACACGGGCTGGGAATCAAATACACGCTGAATGGCAAACAAGACGTTCGTTCTGCCCTGCAAAACTACTATACCTCTATCGAGGAAGGTAAAGCGGACATTCTTGGTCTTTTCTGCGTGACCAAACTCGCAGAATGGGGTGTATTGGAAAACAAAGACCTCATGGATAACTACGTGACTTTCATCGCCGGAATCTTCCGTTCCGTACGTTTCGGTGCTGCCAGCGCCCACGGAAAAGCAAACATGATGCAATTCGCCCATTTCATGGAAAGCGGAGCCATCAGCAAGGATGAAACCACGGGATACTACACCGTAGATTTCGAAAAGATGAAAAAAGACATCGAAGTGATTGCCGGAGAATACATCACGATCGAAGGAGACGGCGACATCCAGAAAGCTACTCAATTAGTAGCAGAAAAGGGTATCGTTCCCCCGACCTTACAGAAAGATTTGGATCGTATCGCGGAAGCTAACATCCCGAAGGATATTTTCTTCAAACAAGGAACCAAAGTTCTAGGGTTATAATCCGAAACGATATTATACAAAATGCCCAAGTTCAAAATCGACATGAACTTGGGCATTTTTATTATTTCAAATATGCACGAAAGAAAGATTCTATCTTATCAAAAGGAATAACATTTGCCTGGTTATCATACAAATCCACGTGGCTTGCCCCGGGGATAATCAAAAGTTCCTTGTTATCACCTTTCAGTTTCTTGAAAGCATCTTCACTAAAATAGCGGGAATGAGCCTTTTCACCATGAATCATAAGCACGGCATTCCGTATTTCATCGCTGTAAGTCAACAACGGCATATTGATAAATGAAAGTGACGATGTCTTATTCCAACCCTTATTGGAATTAAGTGAACGTTTGTGGTACCCGCGCGGAGTTTTGTAGTAAGCGTAATAATCCTTCACGAACTGTGGGGCATCATCAGGTAACGGATCCACCACACCCCCGGCCAATTCATACGTGCCCTTCTTGGCGTCAATCGTACGCTGGGCATTAAGTTGCCGGCGAAGTTCATATCGTTGATCGGCATCCATCGCGTCAAAATACCCGTTGGCATTCACCCGGCTCATGTCATACATCGTAGACGTAACCGTAGCTTTAATACGCGTGTCCATGGCTGCGGCATTAAGAGCCATTCCTCCCCATCCGCAAATACCTAAAATTCCAATGCGTTCTGGGTCAACATCATCGCGAGTCGAAAGAAAATCAACGGCAGCACTGAAATCCTCTGTGTTGATGTCCGGCGAGGCCACGTACCGAGGCTGCCCTCCACTTTCACCCGTGTAAGAAGGATCGAAAGCGATTGTCAGAAAACCGCGCTCCGCCAGCGTCTGAGCGTAAAGACCGGATGATTGCTCTTTTACAGCCCCGAAAGGACCGCTCACGGCAATAGCCGCTAACTTCCCCTCGGCATTTTTCGGAATATACATATCCGCGGCAAGCGTGATACCGTAACGATTACGGAAAGTCACCTTCTCGTGGATCACCTTGTTGCTCTGTGGGAAAACCTTGTCCCACTCCTTCACTAATTCTAACTTTTCCATATTCTTCTCTTTTATCTGATCTGCACTTGTTTGGGCACTCGCGATTGTTCCGGCAAGGAACAACATACCTGTTATTACAATGTTTTTTATACTCATACTATTCCATTTTAAATTTCATACCTAACACTTCTAATTTATGATGTAAAAGTATGATATTCCATTCATTGGAGTTGTATACAAATTACCGTAAAACGAACCACTTTTACGGTTTCCGCTTGAGAACACCCTCTTTTCTGTAACTAATTTCCTTTTGCAGACGGTATAAACGAAAAAAAAGAATCATGAAGAAATTATATTCCAGTACCATATTCAAATTAATCATCGCCGTCATTATCGGGATTCTACTCGGATTTATCGCTAACGAAGGATTCATGAATATTGTTGTTACCGTGAAATACATCCTCGGACAACTGATCTTCTTCATGGTTCCGCTCATTATCTTAGGATTCGTATCCTACTCTATTGCCAAAATGAAGGACAACGCATCCAAAATGCTGTCACTGGCACTCGTCATCGCTTATCTTTCTTCCATTGGTGCAGCCTTCTTTGCCATGGTCTCCGGGTACACCCTGATCCCGCATCTCTCCATCGAACCCGTGAAAGAAACCTTACGACAATTACCGGAACTAATCTTCCGCCTTGACATACCTCCTGTCGTCAGCGTGATGACAGCCCTTGTACTTGCCATCA
>OLIS01000148.1_pt1 | contig 52382 bp, 43 predicted proteins | sample 1601351 | NCBI WGS metagenome assembly OLIS01 (sample SAMEA2452122, study PRJEB22498) | human gut metagenome | biome: human feces; feature: human gut; material: feces | place: Australia | collected 2012
TAGTTCGTATGCCTCAGCTTCTGACATACCATACTCCTTAGCCAGGGCATATGTCAGATTAGCAACAAGCACTCCATGCTTAATACCACTTTTGAAATCATTGACTACGTAGTCAATAAGTTCATTATTCATCTCTTTTTCCATATTAAACTTAACCAATATATACTTTTATTCCAGACAAAGAATTTAAACAATATATTTGTCTGAACAATATTTAATTATATTTTTCCAGGTCAGAATTGTCAATCTCATAATAAGCTATTTTCATGCTTTTGTACCTACGCTGATATACTCTTACCTGTATATAACTGGTAATATCTTCCTTTTTCCTCCATCAGCTGTTCATGTGTTCCTCTTTCTATTATTCTGCCCTGTTCCATAACCATGATACAGTCTGCGTTACGAACTGTAGAAAGTCTGTGTGCTATAACAAAAGAGGTTCTTCCTGACATAAGCGCATCCATTCCCTTCTGTACAAGTTTTTCAGTTCTTGTATCAATAGAAGATGTTGCCTCATCAAGAATAAGTACCGGTGGGTCAGCTACTGCAGCACGTGCTATGGCTAAAAGCTGTCTTTGTCCCTGGCTTAGGTTAGCGCCACCACTATGAAGCACTGTGTTATAGCCTTCAGGCAGACGTCTTATGAAGCCATCTGCATTGGCAAGTCTAGCTGCTGCTATACACTCCTCATCAGTTGCATCCAGACGGCCATAACGGATATTTTCCATAATAGTTTCTGTGAACAGATTCGTATCCTGAAGCACTATACCAAGGCTTCGTCTTAAATCATCCTTTTTAATATGATTGATATTGATACCATCATATCTTATCTTACCATCCTGTATATCATAGAATCTGTTAATAAGATTCGTAATCGTAGTTTTACCAGCACCTGTGCTTCCTACAAATGCTATCTTCTGACCTGGAGTTGCATACATTCTGATATCATGAAGAACCATCTTGTCAGGATTATATCCAAAGTCTACACCATCAAATGTAACATCACCTTCAAGTCTTCTGTATTCTGCAGGCTTGCCATCCATAGCTGGTCTCTTCCATGCCCACATCATAGTACTTTCTTTAGTTTCTGTAAACTCTTTATCTGCATTATACTTTACATTTACAAGTTCAACCCGGCCTTCGTCTGTTTCAGGCTTCTCATCATATAACTCAAACACACGTCCGGCACCAGCCATAGCCATAACTATACTGCTTACCTGCTGGCTTATCTGTGTTACAGGCTGTGTAAAGCTCTTGTTAAGACTTAAAAATGCTACAAGAGTACCTATAGTCAGTCCCGAAAAATCACTGAGTGCTAATATACCACCAGCAATAGCGCATAAAACATAGCTTATGTTACCGATATTGCCATTAACAGGCATAGTAATGTTAGCAATCTTATTGGCGTTATTAGCGCTTGCACGGAGTGCATCATTAATCTTTCTGAACTGCTCTATACTTTCCTCTTCATGACAGAACACCTTTACAACCTTCTGTCCTTCCATCATTTCCTCAATATAAGCATTAACCTTACCTATATCCTTCTGCTGTTCAACGAAATATTTTCCAGAAAGTTCACTTAATCTGGATGTTACATACAACATAATAATAACCATGATGACAGATACTATAGTAAGTGGAATATCAAGCACTATCATACTTACAAATGTAGAAACAAGCGTTATGCATGAGTTGATAACCTGCGGTATACTCTGGCTTATAAGCTGTCTTAATGTATCGATATCGTTAGTATACACTGACATAATATCACCATGCGCATGTGTATCAAAATATCTTATAGGAAGTGATTCCATGTTAGTAAAAAGCTCAAATCTTAACTTTTTTAAAGTACCCTGCCCAACATTTACCATGATCCTGTTGTATATATATGAACATAACACACCAACAAGAAGTACTGCTGAAAGCTTTATAATAGCAGCTGCAAGTGGAGCATAATCATGCACTGCTGACTGTGTAAGCGGAATAATATAGTTATCTACCAGCTTCTGGATGAAAAGAGTAGCTATAAGTGTTGTAAGTGATGAAACTATAATACATGCCACAACAGCTATACATGAAAACTTATAATTCTTTAAAACATATCCTAATAATCTTTTCATAACATGAAGTGCATTCTTTCCTTCTCTATCTTTCCTTTTATGCTTTCCATCACCTGGATTCATGTCTGATTTATTCAATATTTTATCAGAATTTCCAACATTTTTACTCATTATCTTCTCCTCCCTTCTGCTCATCAAAATCACCACCGCCCTGTGTCTGGACTTCATATATCTCACGATATACCTTGTTACTTTCTATAAGCTTCTCATGTGTATCAAAGCCACTTATCTCTCCGTTATCAAGCACAAGTATTCTGTCTGCATCCTGGATACTTGATATTCTCTGGGATACTATAAGCTTAGTTGTTCCTGGAATCTTAGTTGCAAATGCCTGCTTTATCTTGGCATCTGTTGCTGTATCCACCGCACTTGTTGAATCATCAAGGATAAGAACCTTAGGATGCTTAAGAAGAGCTCTTGCTATACATAATCTTTGTCTCTGGCCACCAGAAACGTTGGTTCCACCCTGTTCTATCCATGTATCATACTTATCTGGCATACGTTCTATGAATTCATCTGCACATGCCTGCTTACATGCTTCTATACACTCTTCCTTTGTTGCGTTATCATCACCCCATCTTAAGTTATCAATGATAGTTCCTGAGAATAACACATTTTTCTGGAGAACAACTGATACATCATCTCGAAGAGTTTCTATATCATATTCTCTTACATCAACTCCACCAACACATACACTTCCGTCCTTAACATCATAAAGGCGGCTTATAAGGTTAACAAAACTTGACTTACCACAGCCAGTTCCACCGATGATACCTATAGTTTCACCCGACTTAATATGTATATCTATATCATGGAGTGTATCTGTTTCACTGTCTTTTTTATATACGAAATCTACATGATTAAAATCTATTCTTCCATCAGGAACTTCCATAACTGGAGCTTTGGGATTAGTTATATCTGCCTTTTCGTTAAGCACCTCTGCTATACGCCTTGCACTTGCAACACTCATAGACACCATAACGAACACCATCGAAAGCATCATAAGAGCCATCATCATGCTCATAACATACGAAAACATTGATGTAAGATTACCTGTTGTCATAGTTCCATCTGCTATAAAATGTGCCGCAAACCATGAAAGAGCAATAATACTTGCATATATGACAAACATCATAACCGGGCTGTTAAAGGCAAGCCATGATTCTGCCTTTACAAATGTATTATAAAGACTAGTTGCTGCCCTTTTGAACTTATCATTCTCATAATCTTCCCTGACAAATGCTTTAACTACACGTATACCAGAAATATTTTCCTGTACGCTCGCATTAAGATTATCATACTTTGCAAAACCTTCTGTGAATATAGGTGTTACCTTATATATAATAAAGAAAAGCACGAATCCAAGAAGTATAAGTGCCACTAAAAATATAGTACTCATAGTCGGGTTAATGATAAAACACATAACCATGCTGCATATCATCATAAGCGGTGCCCTTACAGCTATTCTAAGAAGCATCTGGTATGCATTCTGCACATTAGTAACATCTGTAGTCATACGTGTGATAAGACCTGCTGTACTATACTTATCAATATTAGAAAATGCGAAATTCTGTATATTGGTATATATTCCTTCTCTTAAGTTGCAGGCAAAGCCGGTTGATGCGCTGGCTGCATACTTTCCTGCCTGAACACCACAAAACAGACTGACAAAGGCAAGTACTATCATAACTCCTCCGTATATATATACGTTTTTCATATTGCCTGCCTGAATACCCTTATCTATAATGCTTGCTGTAACAAATGGTATAAGAATCTCCATAAGTACTTCAAATATAATATAGAAAGGAGCTTTAACTGAATCCTTCTTATACTGGCCTATATAAGCCGATAATGTTTTTATCATACATCAAACCTCATTTCTGCGCATATTATCATATATCTTTTGTAATAAGCGCCATAATTCTTCTTTTTCATCATCATCAAGACTGGATAAAAACCATTCTTCCTTCTTTACCATGTTCGCCCATGCATGCTTACATACACCACGTCCCTTGTCTGTAAGCTTTACATGCTTTACTCTTTTATCATCTGGTTCGTAAAAGCTTTCAATCATAGCCTTCTTTTCAAGTCTTGCAACTATTCCGGCTACTGTCGCCTGTGCCACACCAAAATGCTTCTCAAGTTCTTTAAGAGTTATGCTTTCGTTCTTAGTTTCACTGATGATTATAAGCATTTTTATCTGTGATGCTGTCATATCATCGCTCTTAAGTTCCTTGTTTGCACATGTTCCCAATATGTCATTAAGGCGTTTTATAAGCTCTCCACAATGAAGTTTATCTCTTACCACTTGCAACATCCTTTCTTAAATTAGCATATCAAATGAGAATATCAAAAAAGCTGCAGTCATTCTGCAACTAAAGAACTTTATTATAATACGCTATTGATAGCGTGCTGTCAATAGTGTGCTGTTGAATATTTCAGAGCAACTATTATTTCTCTCTTATACAGATAAAATTCTTGCGGATTAATATGTTATCTCGGAAATTTCAAAATATCGTTATTAATATATTGCCACTTTTATTTCATGTCACTTAATTCTGCTAATTTCTTTGCAAAAAAGCCTATCTGACGATTTTCATCCAAAAACCATTTTTCTTTAATATGTCTATTAATATCAAGACATTCTTCTTCTATTTCTTTTATTTTTCTTGTCTTTGATATAATAAGATTTTCTGCATCTATATCATACCTTGACATAATCAGACCTGTTATTATATATAATGAATGATATTTACTTTCTATTAATTCCATATCACTTTCTCTCAGATATGATATAAGCCAGTTTATCGTTTCAACAATTATTTTGTTTAATTTTTTTACAAACTCACTTATATCATCTTTTGTATGCTCTTTAGAATATAATAAATCTACAGCCTTAACAATTCTATTAGAAGACAAACTTATTATTGATGAATATAATTCAAATGCTATTGTATCATTATCATAATATTTTTTAACATTATCTTTATACCTAACACATTGTATAAGTCGCTTGTAGGCTGAATAATGAAATACTTTATCACTATCCTTAATACAACATATAATATTATTAAGACCTATTAAATTCTTAAATATATCAAACTGTCCCTTATCTTTAACTGCACTTATCTCATAATCTTCTTTAATAAGCTCCAATTCTCTTAAAAATGCATCATACTCATTTACAAGTATTGTTTCATTAAGATAATTATTAATCCAGACCGATTGCAATATTTCATATTGAGATAAAGCAACACTGCCAGTATTAATATTTTTAAACAACTCTGGCAAATCTTCCTTATCACCTTTATATATTATAAGAACTATGTCATCATGCATTATTCTTATATTCTGCTGTAATATATCAAATAACTCAGCAATGAAGTCCAAGTCATTCAAATATTTAAAAATGTCCTGTTTTGCTTTAATTTTATTATAAAGAACCGTCATTTTTTCATATTGATACAATCCATTAAGTCCTTCATACCATCCTTTTATGCAGCTCTTTAATTGGCTCTCTCTTATTCCCAAATCATTTTTTGTTATAAAACCTTTAATATCTTCAGATATTTTGCTGTAATACTCTTTAAATCCAACTATTTCAGATGGACTTGAAAGATACTGCTGCAATGTATTAATTCTCTGTAATCCATCTATGATATAATACTGACCTTTATCTTCATAAAGAGTTAATGCACCTATTGGAAACCCTTTGAATAAGGAAGATATAAGCTGATATTTTTTATTACTTTTCCAAACGAAGCTTCTCTGAAAATCTGGTATAGTCAACTTATATGCTGTTAAAAGCTTTTTAATTGTTGTCTGATCCAATACAAACTCCTTTGTCTTATTCTCCATTACTTTCATTTCTCCTTTTATAATATGTAAAAACGGACAAAAATATTATCCTCATTGAACTCTTATCATCATTTTTTAGTATATCATAATATTTATCATCATTAACAATATCTCTAAAAAAATATTTTCTTTCAGTATTCAAGTCAGTTCTGTTGAGCTTATACATATCTATCATGTAAGCTGCTTTCTCTTCTTCGCTCTTTGTTAAACCTTTTGCAACTTTTATCGTTCCATCCATTTTAAATTCAAAATATTTAGATATATCCTTTACTTTTGTAGGGTCTAAATATTTATTTTTGTCATAAGGATATTCATTTCTTTTATTATTACATGTCCTACATGAACATAATAGATTTTTCCATTCAAATATTTTAGATGGTGTACTTACTTTTGTTTGTATATGTTCAACAGTCATTTCCGAATTATAACCCATAATTATTCTTGTGCAAAAGGAACATCTTCCACCTGTCATATTAAAAAACTCTTCTTTTGTTTCTGGTGTATTATATTTATATTTCGACTTATTATCATTGTAAAATTTGTATGCTTCTTTAACAGACATATCTTTTATTAATAGATTAAATTCATCATTTGTCTTTTTTAAATCCTTTAATGACGATTTTTTTCTTTGTATATATTCCATATTACTCTACTCCTAATTTCACTTCTGCTTTAGCAACAAGTCCCGGATATTTAGCTTTTACATTAGCATATTGTTCATTTAAAATCTCTAAATCCTTTACAATAACATCCCTATTATATTCTTCCCCACAAATATAATCTCCCAGCCTGTTAATAATCTCTCCCACTTCCTTAGGAAATTCTTCAACATTAAAATAATCTTCATAAATATTATCTAAATCTTTATAATATAAATCGGCATTAATTTCATTTAAAATTCCATTATCTAATTGAAACTTTCTTATATTATAATATCTTGATAATAATAATGGCGAATGTGTTGTAAACACAAAAGAACATTTTGAAAAATCTTCTTTAAACTTTTGCAACATACGACTCTGTACATAAACATGTAAAAATGCTTCAATTTCATCTATCATAACAACTGCACTTGTATCGCACAAAAGCTGCTTCAGCTTGTCATATTTAATATCTTCTATATCCTTATCCCACGTAAACAGCCATATAATACTGCAATAAATATTTATAATATTCTCAACACCATCACTCTGTCTTCTGTCAAAATCAAATTCATAATCCTCTCCAAACATATACAATATAGCATTTTTAATAACCTGCTTTACTGAAATATTACTTAACAAATTCTCTCTTATAAGCTTCAAATGCAAATCAAACTCATTATAACTGTCTTTTTTATATGCAAGAAATTCTTCTATATCTTTTATCTGTGTACTACTTGTATGTGCCTGTCTTACAATCACCCTGTTAGTAGGAATAAAAAGCGACCTTATATATTCGCCATCATTTACAATACATTTAATATTTTCTTCATCTATAACTTTATCTAATTCCTTAAGAATTGTTGTTTTTCCTGAATTATTATACCCATAAATACCTATTAATGATTCTGTTACTTCTATGTCCTGTTCTTTAATAACATCGTTACCTTTTAACTTAAATACCATTATCTCTCCCCTTAATATATTTTTCAAAGCTTCTTATGTATTCTTAAAATAAGAATATCATATTTTTATTTATGATTCAATTTAATTTTAACCAAGTAAAGTATACTATGATTTATATATATTAATTATGCTATGAGCAAAAATTGTACTACAAGATATACTTGATTACCTTACAATATAATTTATAAAGTAACACTATATAATGTATTATTCAATTAAATCTATTATTCTGATTTTTTTATAATTGGCTTATTTTTAAGGACTTTATACGAATATATTCCATCATATTGTTCTATGAACCTATATTTATATGTATTAATCTCATATATGCCATCATTATTTATATTATATGGCACTATAATAACTTTATTATCTACTTTTGATAATATTATATATTCTTCGTTATCTATCATTACAAATTCATAATCTTTTTGATTATCTACCTTCGGAGTTATTTCATTTATAGTTCCACATATCAATATAATAATCGTTACAATAAATGATATCATACCAATTTTAGTTAAAATTTTAGATTCACAAAGTCTTTTTCCATATGACAAAAATAATACAAATAATACTCCACAAAATATGATAATTATTAATACTATATATGTAACAATAGTTAATGTTATCGTATTCATTTTATTTATTACATTATTAATTATATCTACATTGAACACAATTTTACAAAATTCTAAAACAGCTACAATTCCAATTAAAAATCCAGTTGCTAATGCATATAAAAAATTAACTGCTTTGTTAATCACCACATATTTATCATCATTATATATATTTTTATTCATATAATAGGAATAAACACACATAACAACTAACATAATTATGTATAAATAAAATACTATATTTTTATTTGATTTATAATCAAAATAATCCATTGGAATCCCATATTTATTTTCACATTCAATCTTATATAGAAGATTCTGTATATAATGTATAATTGTGTATATACCTAATAATATACCTGGAATTATCTTTACTATTTTTTGTGTCATTTCCATATTATCTAAATACTTAACTATTCTATTCATACTTAAATTATCTCCCTTAACAAATTATTTCTGTAAATCTTTAAAAATAAAAATCTATCTCAAATTAAATAATGTTCATAAATTTAAGATACTGGGACTATATCTTACCTATTCTCAAAACTTTATTTTTAATTCCGCAATATTGTATTATCACAACAATATATTATTTTAATTTTACCTTATTATGCATCATTGCCATAATTGTCATTCTATCTATTTTTAATCCTCTGTTTGATTGTATATCCATAGTCAAATTTCCATTAGACTCTTCTATTAATCCTCCTGCATACTGGGGAAAACACTCTTTTTTGTCAATTCTTTTATATGAACAGGCTGAATTAACTAACTCATACTTTGAAAATAGTGTCAACACGAACCTGATAAAAGTTCTTAATTACTTTTCAACTATATCTTATCATATAAATGATGGTTACAGAACCCGTGGTTCTATATACGATGTTATACCTATTGTGAATCTCCAGCATGGTACAATTGAAAAAGAAGAATTACCAAAACTAGAAGAATCTAGAATTCATTTAAGAAACTTTTTACAGGGAATGTACAATGATATTGAAGATATTAAATATAGCACTAAGAATACTAATTCAAATGATACTTTAGAATATGAGCTGATATTAACCAAAAAAATATCTAATCGTTTAGTTGATGTACCTGCAAAATATGAATCTAATGGAACAAGACAGCTTATACATCTTTTTCCAATATTTGTAGCTGCAACTAAACCAGGTATAGTTGCTATTGATGAAATTGACAATGGTATTCATGATATACTTATGACAAACCTTATAACCAACCTTGAACCATATATTAATGAGCAGTTAATTATCACCACTCATAATCTTATGTTATTAAATAATAATAATTTCAAAGATTACTTTTATTTTATTAATGTAGATAGTAATGGGAATCACTCTGTTAACACCATCAAAGATTGTCCAATAAGAATACAATCTGATTATAATCTCTTATCTACTTATATAAAGGGATATTTTTATGGAATTCCTTGGGATAATATGAATATAGACTTTTCTACTTTCACAAAATAATATATGTGTATATTTATATATGTAGAGGTTTAAAAGATTACTAATTATAATCTTTTAAACCTCTTAATACTTAAATTAAATAACACTGAACCACAGCAACCTTTTTCTCCAACATTTAATCTTTAAGCATAATACTCTCTCCTGCACATACTTATCTTTTTCTATCTATACTGCAGTATTTATGAAACAATAAAGTCTAATAAAGACTTTATTTTAGCACTAGCCCCAATATTAAATCCACCTAATTTTAAGTCACTAATTGTACATCCGTCATCTATAATCGTATACCATTCATTTTCTTTATTTAATATATAAATATTAACATAATCATTATTTCTATCGTAAACACCAATAACAATATATAATTTATGAAAATTTTTTGTTTTTAATTATCATAATCACATTCAACAATAATGCCTAATTCAAGTAACGCCATTCCTACAAAAGAAAATAATGAAAACGTATTTTCAGAAATATATCTTTGCTGTTGGTAATCATAGACATCCAATAATATTGGAGCAAGATTATCCAAATCATATTCACCAACTCCCATTGTTGTTAATCCATTATTCATTTCATTTATTGAATGGAGCAGTCTATTTTCAGCTTCAATAGATTCCTCTGTAAAAACTGAATCAACAGTTTTCATATGTATATCTGTTTTTGTTTCATAATCTTCATTACATATTAAATTTGTAAGTGTTGATTTTGCTTGCTGACCTAATAAATACGATTGTTTAAATGTATCATCTTCTATACATGATAATAAATAGCTTTCTATGGCAGGATAACTTAATAACAGTTGTCCCTGATCTCCATTGTCATTACCATAAGGATCTGTATATTTTTTTACATACTTCCCCCTCAATTCATTACGTTTATAACTAAGTGCATCTCTATCATAAATAAAAAATATAGGGCAATCCTCTGGTTTAATACCAAATTCTTCACGCAATCTACAAAATAATGCATCAATTGCATCTTCTGTCAACTGTGTTAATTGATTCTTTGGCAAATTCAATGCAAATACACGAAACTGTGGATTACATCCATATCCGATAAATTCTTCACTACCTCGTCTTAGTTCTTGAACTTCATATCCTAATATATCAGCAAATATCTTTTTCAAAAGCCTTAATTCAGTTCCACCCGTCTTTTTACGGCCACCTTCAACAATGAATATTACATTACCAATATTTTTATTTTTATCAATTCTATATCTCTTCATACATTGGCAACCCCTCAAACATTCCTCCTAGATACATTTTCTCCAAATTCTGCGCTTCTCTAGGCTTATATTCTGAAATTCTATTCACCTGACTTCCCTGCACGTCCTTAAAGGTTATTAGATTTATTTGATCTGGACGAAAAACAGAATTTGAAATTAAATTCGTGTGATGTGATGTAATAAAAATCTGAGATTTCACAGCATTTTCCATAAAAAATCTAATAACTTTTTCAGCCAGTCTATTATGTAGACTGTTTCCAAATTCATCAATTATCAACATACCTGGATTTTCAATAACCCGGATTAAATTAGGTAACAAATCAGCAAACACTTGATTTCCCTGTGATTCATTGATAATAATATTAGGTATAGGATAACTTTTACGCTTTAAAAAAACTGCTTTCTTCTCTGACCCAACAATAACCTTCAGACCAGCACCTTCACTTTCAGAACCATATTCAACCACAAAATCATAATTGAATTCATCAAGGTATTTATTTATCTTATCTACTCCATATTCTTCAGCATATTTTGTTATTGCATTGCCATACGTTGCTCCCATATTATAACCATCAATAATATAAGAATTTTGTAAGAAATCCATAAGTTGTCGTAAAGTAGGTTCCTGTGGAAATCGCCCTGTATTAAATGAAGCTGTTCTTAAAAACAAAGTCTGGCTATCCAGCTGATCATCTGTAGTTATATTATCACCAAGCCTTAGTTCCCCTTTATTGCCATTTCTCTGTAACACTGTAATATCGTCTATTTTCAGATTCTCAGAAATTGATTTTGTTTCCATATTGTATTCAATTACATATTTAACCTCTTTACCATCAAATAAAAATTCATACTCTAATATAGTAATGGGATTTTTAGAAAAAAAACATCTGTAACTAAAAAATGAAGCTCCTTCACCTTTTATCATTTTTATAATAAATGCCAGACCTTTCAATACATTTGATTTACCTGATGCATTTGGACCTATTAACAAAGCACCTTTTAGAGTACCACCAGATACATTTGTCTTTTCCAGAATTGAATATTTTGATGCTGTGAAATCAAATGCTGTTCTTTCCTTAAATGACATAAAATTCGTAAGATACATTTTTGTCAACATAACTAATATCTCCTTCAAATATAATCGAATGTTTTATAGACATATATTCTTTATAATATGCTGAATACACTTACATATCCATAAATTATAATTATTTATATTTTATACTGCAGCTATCTTAGTGTCAATATTATGTGTATTTTTATTACTTGTTATGTGTATTTTTTTTACACTTATAAATTTATCTCCAAATCAAAAAAAATTCATCTCCTGACAAATGTAAATATTGTCAAAAGATGAATTTTTAAAATTATACCTTTGCCTGAAGCTATAACAGACTGTCCATCTGGATGTGCTGATAATTGCCAACTTTCACCTATAACATCATAAACACATTTCTTGCCAAATACCGCACGAAGCTTAGTGCCTCCCCACAGATTATCCTTAAATGTAGGCTCAAGTCTTATAATATCTGGAATACAATTTATTAAAATCGTACAACTTATACAATTTAATTATTTTGTTATATCAAATTAGAATTAGCAAAATTACACAATAGCACTACTTTACATAAATCTATTGCTTTTTACTTTCCTTACCTATAATTTATCCCTTTATTTCTTTCGTTCATACTTAACTGTATACATATTAACAATGTCATCTTTTCTAAGCTTATACATATGCAACAATTCATTAATATTACTAACATCATTAATATTTCCATTCTGGCAAAGAGAACTATAGAAATCTCGAACATTTTTTCTAAAACATTCTAGTTCCTTCTCAGTTATCACTCTCATATTTTCGTCTGGAGATGCAACTGCATCAACAATTTTAGACAGATGGATCATTATTGGTATGCATTCATTTGGATATCTATAATTCTCCTTAAACCAATTAACCGATCCCGATAATTGATTACAATAATCTTTTTTTATCGTTTGAGTAGTAGCCTCCGTTTTACATTCAATAACCAAATACTTGCTTGAATCAATTGCCCACAAATTGTCGGGTCCGTATCCTCCAGTTTCCTTATCTGGTCTTGAACATGCAAAACCAAGAATTGTTCCTATCTGATTTAGTGCATCTTCAAACTTTTCGTATTCACTTCCCATACATAAATTTGACAGAACTCCATCTATATATATTAACAATTCATTTAACCCATGTCTTCCAACAACCAGATTGGTACTGATAGCTTGTGCCTGTGGAATGGTGTTAGTTGTTCTTTGATACTGTATACCTGCAAGAGGTGACAGAATAGCTGCACTTAAATTTTTTCCCGCTTTTAGTATTTCTTGAGAAAGAGCTGGATCTATTTTATTTGTGTATTCAGCCTGAATCTGACACAAATATCCTTTAGTTTTTCTGTCAGTCTCTTTATCTTTAACCATCTTTATAGTATTTGCAGCATCAAGCCATTGCATATTCATAGCTTTTTCAAAAGCCTTTCTCTGCGCAACTATCTTTTCATCTACCTTTGCCTCATTTGAATACTTAACTGCGGCTAAATTTTCCTTGCAGGTTGTAACCCACTCTGCACATTTTTCTAACGAATAATTTGCAAGTTCAAATATTTGATCAATCGTTGGCTTTGAACCTGTTTCATTAACTAATAAATCCCATAATTTCTTTGAAAGATCATATTGGCATCTCGTCGCTGCGCTAAAATAATCTATTCCCCTATTTCTTGACAATACATCTGTAAGTTCATCACCCATAAGAACAATACAACATTCATCGTCATTAGAACGAACTCCACGTCCCATACCTTGCTCAATTCTTTGAACTTGTTCCCTCAATAAGATAGTGCTCTGCGGAGCCACACTTTGAATATATCTATCCTTAATACTGTTTAAAGGTGGAAGTCCATCAATCACCAACATTCTACAGGCATCACCCGGCAAATCAATTCCATCATATCTATTAACGAAAATTACTTTACCTACATGTTTTCCACTCTTTAATACTTCAACTATTTGGTCTATATTATCTTTTGTTGCTGTTCTTAACCCTCCTTCATCCCAAAATTTTGCTCTAGAAAAAGAAGGCACAAGTATCACGACATTATATTTTTCAGCTATTTCCTCAACTTTTTCCTTTATTTCAATTTCCGATATGTCACTATTTACGTACTTTGGAAAAATAACTAATCTATCTCCAATATCATTGGCATTCTCTGGAGTAATAATGTTCTTCATGTCTTCTGTAGCTAATCCTAATGCAGAGACAAACACACTATCGTCAGCTAATGTTGCACTCATATATATGCGCCTACTTGCATCTTCGAGACTAGATATCTTTTCTAAATCAATTCCTTTTGGAGATATTTCAATTGCAGAATCAGTAATTATACAATCACATGTTTCCAAACATCTCTCTATCAACGGTAGTCCAAAATATATTGCATTATTATCACTATTATTATATTTCGTTAATATCCTATAAACGTTATCCTGTTGTCTTTGCCATTCCCAATAAGGCACTAGCATATTTTTTCGACAATCTTTCATCTCAACAATGTCAATGTAGTTCTTTGGATTATAGTCTTTTAACGAAGAACTAAATATAGCAATTAATTCCTTATAGGCATCCGTTTCAGCATTAATTTTTATCATAAATTGACCAATAATTTTATCCATGCACGCATGTACATCATCAATAATAATACTTCCTATCGGATAGTTTCCACTTTCTCTCATGCCGAAATAGCTATAGCCATTTACAATAGTCTGAATAGAAGTAACAAGAATTGTTTTTGAGTTTGAATAGCTATAATCATCTTTATCTTCCGTTACAGAAATCCCCAATTTCTTAGCTTCATCAACAACTTGCTTAACCAAATAATTATCAGGCACTACATATATAGCTGGTCCCTTTTCTTCATTTAAACAACTCTGAAGCATAATCAACCCAACTACTGTTTTACCACTACCAGTATTCATTTTTAATATTACATTTTTTTCATTTCTTATCTCAAACCACTTTTTCCAGACTTCACTTTGAACATCTCTAGGATATCCATAACCTGATGCTTTTGAAGGTAATGTCATAAATATTTCTCTAGGCTCTATTGTTTTTGTCTTTGCACTAGAATTAAGCTTCGATAAAAGATTCATTATTCCACTCTCCTAACTCTTTAAATACTGCATCATCGACACTTATTTATGTATCAGCAGTATCATTTACAAATTACAATTTCATTTTAATTATATCATAAAAAATTAGTGCTTTCCTATCCCTTACTTTCCTTTTCTCTGTGGATTAGTCATTACTAATAATAAACAATCTATCCAATGTACCATTACTTTTATACAAAATATGCTCGCTATATTTTACCTTATGACCTTGATTACACATTCCACTTAATAATAAAAAATTATTAAATATAAATAACTATTTTAAGGTTGACTATATAAAGTCAGCCGTTTTGTTATGTTAATTTTTGTATAAAATAAAATACCTACCATAGAATATTATCTATGATAGCTATTTCTGAATAAGATCTGTCCAATATTTATCTCGTTCCGATTTCTTCATAATCTAATCATCCAAAATTTGTTTGTAGTAAAATAATGCAAAAGTGTGATAATAGCATGAAGTGAAATGCTATACTACAACTTTTGCAGTCCAGAACAAGACCTAGAATATATACTCCAACTATTCTAATCGTACATCTAAACGTACATCTAAAATCGGGAGATTGCACTACGGTGGTTTATGAATTCTACCCTGCGACATTATTTCATGTTCTTTTAACGTATCAAAAATCTTCCACAATACTTTTTTCCATGAAAAGTATAATCATTAATGCTGATATTAATAATTATGAAGAATTTCTTATAAATGAGAATAAAAGCAAAACAACTCTTGATAAATATGTGCGTGATATGCGAAGATTCTAGGCATATCTTTCTTATAACAGTTACCCTATATCACAGGACGCTGCTGATAACTATATAGAAACTCTTAAAAATGCTGAATACAGCATAAGCAGCATTCTTTATTCAGATAAATATTGCTTTCAAACATATATTTTCACATATAATAATCAAATTTCTCCATATCTAACAGAATCACCTTTTAAATATGAAACATATTTCTCTATTTCATCTTCTGGCGTATCATATGGAATTATATTTAACATTCCTTCTCTTTTCATAATTTTATATAATTTTGCACAACTCTGTGCTTCCTCATACACATCAGTTGGTACCTTATCTCCTAATAAAATATAATTATCCAACCGCATCATTTTCATTATATCTTGATTAATTTTAGATTTATTTCTTAACATTGTTACTACATAACCCATATCATATATATTTTGCAAATATATATCGTTCTTTGCATCCAGAACGAACAAAACTAATGCATCTAAATTACCCCAATCCATTGTTTTATATATTCCTTTTTTCTTATGAAACATATATGTATAAAACTCCTCAATAGAGGTTGAGAAATGTATGCAAACAAATCCAACATTAAGCATTTTAAATTCCGCATTAGCTTTCCCATCAAATTTTTCTACTATCTTCTTTATGTTTCTATTTAAAGCAGAATAATAGGTACTATGTTCTAATTCGATTGCTTCAGGATGTTCTTTTCTCAATAAATTATAATCAATATCATCATTAATTAATTGTTTTATTAAAACAGTACCATCCTTTACTGTGTGAATATCCAGATTATCCTCCTTCTCAAAAGGATCACATCTCATAGTTTTAACTTCTATATTCACCAGATATTCAATAGGATATCGAAACAATAATGAATATTCCAGTAGCTTATCATTATGCATAATTTCTTTTGGTTCATATATTACAGCTGATATATTTTTGTAATTTTTTATCAGAATATAATATAATATTAAAATCTCATCTATACCTTCTAAATATTTAGGCATAGAAAATTTATTGTTTTCTACTCCATTACACTTATGCAATAAACTTATAGGAACATCGCTGTTCTCTCCCAATATAATTTTTAAGATTATAATATTATCAATTATTCTTGAGTTAGGCGTATTAGGATAATTCAAAAATGGATGCCCTTTTGGCAACATCATTTTATCAATTTCTTTTAATATACCATTCTTTATTTCATTGTATTTGTATACCATAAAATCCTGCACCGTATACCCCCTGTTAATAAGTATCATACATAATATTTTCTATTGATTATATTCCAAACAGGCTCAAATGTATAAATGTATGTGTATCCTTCATAATTTCAGTTAGTTCATATTTCTATACATAAGTTTTTCCACAGCCCCATTCACCGGTAAGCATTATTGCTCCTACTGTTTTAGGTTCATTACAATAATATCTTAACTCTTCTATGATATCCATTCTACATCTATCTCCTATACGTTATTCACATTCATTCACATTATATATACATTATCATATTACATAACATTATCCCCATATAGTAAACGGTTATCTCGCCAGTCAGCATTCCCAATTCCTGCAGTCGGAAGCATCTCCAATAATCATATTCATGTTGCTTCTCCTGCACATATATATCTATTAACTCTTTTACATCTTCTATCAGAACTATTCAATCTTTACATACTTGAATTAACTATATAAATATGCTACCATGTCCAAAGTGTTTTTACAACATAATATTGTTTACGAAACACATTATAAATCATATTTTATACAACACATAATAATACAAGAATTGAGATATACCACCATGTGGTACATAGCACACACAACCGCCGGCAGAGAACAAGATGCCATTGAGAAATGCCGTTAGGCGTACTACGGTTTATAGACTATATTTAGTCGATGTGCTTGAATATTTTACCATATTAATTATATTGCTCTAAAGCATAATTCTTTTGTTCAATTAAATGTTTCTTCTTAGTTATCTGTGATATTGTCTATTATCTCTCTACTTCCCTCAACGAACTCAAAGTAATCATCTTTCCACAATACACAACAGTTATACCCTGTGCTCCTATATTTAATACCATCTATTTCAAGTTCCCTGCAGCATGAAGCAACATAGTTAGGTAATAAATATTCTTTTACTGTTCTTCCAGCATCATTTTCCACTGTAAACCTTATATGTTCTATAAAACGATTAGTGCCTTTTACTTCTCCGGATAAATCCAATAATCTAACAGTTTTTGTAGGTCTAAGTCCAATTACTTGTATTGTTATTTTTTTACCACCACTGTGCTTAGAAATTTCTTTTATGGAGCCTTCTCTGGTTTCTGCAATATAATAACAGCTTCTACCGACCTCATTGTATCTTCCGTGTGATGATACATTTAATGGTGCTTTCATCATCTCATAATCATGAAATGGATTTTGATTTTCTTTCAATGGTCTTGCGTGATAATATGTAATATCGTCAAAACTAACAAAGTGGTTCCAGTTTTGAAGAATTTTAAATATTCTTATACCGACTGGATGACGAAATGCAAATGCATAATTTGTCTCTAGCTTGCTCTCAAATGAAATCAATTCATCAAAAGTAATATCAGCAAATAGTGCAAGTGAACTCTCAACTACAGTAATTTGATTTCCAGAAAACGTATTATCTGGTGAATCCTTATGATAAAATTTTCTTTCCTTTGGATCAAAACGAATCTCGTCTGACTCCATTATTTTCTTAGCTGCTGATTTGGTAAGAGACTTTAACACGCTTTTACTTCCTCGCGGTAATGGAAGCATTTCATAATCTGGCAGCATCTTAATCATAGCAATATTCTGTGCAGCAATGCTACGTTCTGATACATCAGATATACAAAGAGCATTATTCCACTGTGATGTCATATCATATATATAATCAGATATAGCAGACAATCCATTGCCCATTGACTCAATGCTTTCATCTAACTTCGTATGAAGATCTTGTAACTCCGGAGTTATCCTTACTGAATTAAAAGCAGACATGATATCTGAATTGTATTTGTAAATGTTCTGGTATGGTTTCATTGCTGTTGCTATATCAGACAGTGTGCTTGACATAACATTCGTAATATTATCAGGAACTATTTCCTGTGTCGCCGCAGAATATAAAGCTAAAGCTGACGATATTCCTAAACTTTGCGATGTCAATAAATTACTGCATGATTGAATTACATCCTGCATTGGTTGTAGAGCTTTAGCAAGCGATTCCTGTTGTGTTCTTAATTGTTCATTAATACTATCTGCCATCCGCATCGATGGTTGATTCATTATAAGTGCATCTCGTTCTTCCATCTTTCTTACTGCTCTGTCATAGGCAGTTTCAAAAGAATGTATGTGGTCTGCATTTGTTTTCTTATTCACTTAGATTACCTCTTTTTTCTTATTTATCGCATAAAACATCTTATATTTCCATAATCCATCTACAAACCGTTAATAAATCTTTCTGCATAAAACTATCTTCTGTTATAATTCTTCCCTGCCACATTATTTCATGTTCTTTTACCGTATCAAAAATCATCCACAATACTTTTCTCATTTCCACAATAGACATAGCACAATATTCTTTATTTTTTATATTCAATACCTCATATACTATATCAACAAATTTATCTATCCATCTTAATTTGCCGAGAGCATCTATAATTTCGTTATCAGACTTCACAAAATAAATTTCATTAAAATTACTTAAATTCATTATTCTTATATAATCTCGTTGCTTATCTAAAAACGATAAAACTGTTTTTTCTTGCAGTCCCTCATTTTTCCATAATTCATAATAATGACATCTATCATCAAATAACTTTTCTAATATATCTCTTTCTGGCCCATCTTTAAACAATTTCTCGATTTTCTTTTTAAATTCTGTACGAAACCAATACATATGCCCTTGTTTATAAAAAACATTTATCATATCATCTTTTAAAAAAGATAGTTGTTCAGAAACTGCACCATTATCTGAAAATGGAAATGCTGTAGCAACTATTTTAGACACTGAATCATTGCTAACACTCTCACTCAAATTAATATGTATATATGGCTGCCCCTCATGTGACATATCCACTCTCATAATATATTTATCTCTATTATAAAGAGAAAAAATTATTTGAAATCTAGTTGTACAATCATTACAGTTCCTTTCTGCACCCATATTCGTTAATTTACCAGTTTGAAAAAAAATCTTCTCTATTTTTCCAAAATATAATAACTGCCTATATATTTTTAACATATCCTTTGCAAATTCCTTTTCCGGCATTGATGTTTTGTCATCTAAATATACTAAATATACTGATATAGTAACTCCTAAAGCATCTAATTGTTTTCTTATTTCTATCGCATCAAAAAATATTCTCACAATAGCAGTTGGAAAATCATCATCTGATAATTCATCCCATGGAAATATTTCATCCATCAGATCATTATTATCTTGAACTATCTGAGCATCTGCAAGACAATCAATGTCTTTCTTTATAATGTCTATTATTTCAGGAACGACATCAATATTTGAAAACAAAATATTTTTTTCATAAGTACATTCCAAATCAACATATGTTAATATACTTGTAATACTCATATACATATATCTAAGACAGTTACTAGCTTCTATAAAACTCTTTATCTCAAGAAATTGAATATATTCTTCCCATACACCTGCCAACTCAGAAAATTTCTTTATTATTATATCAATCAATACTTTATTATCCATTTCTATTTTTAAAAACCTCTTGAACTCATTCCCAGAATGCACTATATTCCCTTTTAACATAATCTTTACAACACAAATATCTTAAATCTTCTAATATATCCATTCTACATCTATCTCCCACACATTATTCTCTGTTATTTCCATTATCCATTATCATATTACATAACCTTCTCCCCATATCTGTTAAATAAAACTTATCCACCCGCGATTCCCCACAGTAAACAGTTATTCCGCCAGTCATCATTCCCAATGCCTGCAGACGGAAGCATCTCGTATAATCATATTCATGCTTCTTATCCTGCGCATATATATCTATTAATTCTTTTACATCTTCTATCAGCATCATATCAACAATCTACAGATACTCTACGAAATCCTTATACTCTAAATCTTTATTCACAAGTGAAATATAAAGATATACTTGAATCTGTGACTTATTAATATCATTACTTCTTGATATGAACAGCCATAATGCTCTATTTCTCTATACACCCACTTTTCCTTATTCTGATAGACAATTCTACGCTTATTTAATTCTTGCTGATTAACACTACCTTTAGATAATGTTCTTAAAAATTGTAATTATTTCTTTACTTCTATGCATTTTATTATATCAATGCTTAACGAATACAATGAAATCACATACTTAAATACTGGTATATCACTTAGAATATTCAGTACAGTAAAACCTATCATATCAAATACCCTATTAAACGTTTCATATGTCATATCCTTTATAATTTCATTATTGAAAATAGATTCCGCCATTGAATCTGCCATATTACTTTTCCCTTTTTTAATCCATTATTCTCATTCTATCTATACATACTTGCATTAACTATATAAATAAGCTACCATATTCAAAGTGTTTTTACAACATAATATTGTTTACGAAATACATTATGAATCAAGCTTCATTCAACACATAATAACACAAGAATAGAGGTATACCACCATATGGCACATAGCACACACAACTGCCGGCAGAGAACTGGATGCGGTTGAGAAATGCCGTAAGGCTCTTCCAGACGATATAGCATCAAGAGTATTCTCTCCTGTATGGCAACACGCTAAGAAATATGAAGGCTCATGGCATCTTGATGATGACATTCTATTTACTTAATACATCTTTATAGAGAGTGAATCAGATTCCAAGACACCTGAAAAAATTCTCTGGCGTATTCCTAATGTAGTATTACCAGTCCGTATTGGTGGTGACTTCAATGCTCAGAATAAAGATGAAGAACAATATCTCCATCAGCTTATGGATGAATATAATTATATTACTATGTCATATGGATATATCGTAGATAGAGAATTAATGATAGATTAAGGATCTCTTAGCAGAAGGTTTATATAATCAAGAAGATAGACAGACATAAAAGAAGTAAACGCTCCAACCCATGTACCTACAAATCCCCCGAAAAATTTGATATAACCATAATAATCCAGTTGCACAAGTTGTACTATTTTAACAAATTGTACAATTCGTACAATTATCACAAATTTTTCAGGAAGTTATAATTATTGAATGCTAGGGAGCTGGAAACACAGCACAATCTTAAAAAGTGGGCAGCCATAATAAAAGAATGCCGCTCAAGCGGCATGAAGATACTTCAATGGCTTGAGATAAACAACATATCAAAAGAGCAGTATTACTACTGGCAGAGAAAGCTCAAAGAAACATGTATTGATACTTTTGAAAGACAGGCAGCTACATTTGTGGAACTTCCTGTAACTAAAGAAGTCCCGGCATCAACAGAATTAACTATTACACATACTATATGTGAAAACAAAAATGATGGCTGTTCTTTTAAAGATAATACAATAGCTGCTGTAATAAAAACCAATGGAGTTACATTTGAAATCACTAATACTGCTACACCTGATTTTATAAAAAATCTTATAGAGGCATTTAACCATGCTTAATGATGTAGCCGGTTTTAAACGCATATTTATAGCAGCCGGCTACACAGATTTACGGAGAGGAATAGACGGACTTGCAGGAATCGTACAGTATCAGTTTGAACTTGATCCACACGATAAAGATACAATCTTTTTATTCTGCGGAAGAAAGAATGACAGGATAAAAGCACTTCTATGGGCAGGTGATGGATTTCTGCTTATGTATAAAAGGGTTGAAGAAGGCAGTTTCAAATGGCCAAGAAATGTAACAGAAGCATTGGAGATAAATGAGCATCAGTTTGAACAGTTAATGAAAGGCTTTGAGATTATAGCAAAACGCCCGATTAAGCCACAGGATAATCCTGGAACACTGATGTAAACATTGTGCAGAAAGTAGATTTTTTATAATATAAAAAGTTTTCAAAACTATAATCGTGACAGCAAATATATGGATTATCCACTAAATGCAGGACATAAAAGAATTAATACATCACTGTGTCCTGCCTTATGTGGATAATAGTTCTAAAGAACCAGAAATACCGGCTTTTTAGAAGTGTTATCCACCGTCATAATGACGAATCAGACAAATGCCATGAGTGGCATAATAACACGATTTCTGCTATACTTAATGCCATGAAAAGGAGTATGTGGTTATGAAGATTAAGTATACAGAGCAAGAACTGAATAGCATAGATAAGACACTTCTTATAAAGATGTTTCTTAATCTTCAGAACCAGATGGAAACTCTTACAGTAGAAATGAAAGCACTTAATGATAAGATGCAGAAAATGATGGAACAGCTGGTGCTTGCCAATAATAATAGGTTTGGAAGAAAGACAGCCGGCAAACGTGCCATGGATATGGAAGGACTTCCTGTTGAGAGAATAGACCATTACATGACCGAAGAAGAATTAAAAGCAGAATTCGGTGAAAAGGGATGGAAACAGCTTCCGGATACAGTCGTTAAAAGGTACCATTTCACACCTGCTAAGATAACAGTTGACGAGCACCATATAGGTGTATATGCCGGCAAAGAAGATGGACATATGAAGCGTGCACCACATCCAAAGGGATTACTGCCATCAAGTCCTGTAACGCCATCACTTGCAGCGGCAGTCATGAATGGCAAATATGTAAATGCTGTACCTTTATACAGGCTTGAAAAAGAGTTTGAGAGATACGGACTTGCCATAACACGCCAGAACATGGCTAACTGGATGATACGTCTTGCAGATGAATATCTTGGAGTAATGTATGATTATCTTCATATGAAGCTTTATGGATTTCATGTAATCCAGGCAGATGAGACTCCTGTGCTTGTAAACAAAGACGGCAGACCAGCCGGTTCCAAGAGCTTTATGTGGGTATACCGTTCAGGATATATGTATTCAGATGAGCAGATAGTCCTGTATGAATACCAGCGGACAAGAAATGCTTCACATCCAAGACAGTTTCTTAAAGATTATTCCGGGGTATGTGTAACCGATGGTTATCAGGTATACCATACAGTAGAAAAGGAACTGGAAGATCTTAAGATAGCCGGATGCTGGGTACACTGCAGGCGAAAATTTGATGAGGCATTAAAGGCAGTTCCAAAGGCTGCCCAGAAAGAAAGCCTTTCATATCTGGTAATAAAACAGATACAGGCAGTCTACCGTGAAGAGGATAAGCTGAAAGAGCTTAAGCCAAAAGACAGACTCAGACAGCGTCAGGTGGTAATAAAGCCACTGGTTGATGCTTTATTTGCGTACCTTAAATCAAACGAAAGAAAAGCCAGCACAGCTAAACTGAAACAGGCTGTCACTTATGCACTCAATCAGGAAAAATATCTGAGAGTATTTCTTGAAGATGGTGAAGTCCCAATGGATAACAATGCATCGGAACGTGCAATAAGAGGCTTTTGTATAGGCAAGAAGAACTGGGAAATGATAGATACAATCAATGGAGCTACATCCTCAGCAATAATATACAGCATAGCAGAGACAGCTAAAGCTAATAACTTAAAGCCTTATGATATCTACTGACCCAGATACCGGCACATATGGACGATACAGACCGCTCATTTCTGGAAGATCTTCTTCCATGGTCACCAAAGCTGCCAGAATATATCAGAAAACAAAAAGACCGTGGTTAGCGGTCTTTTAAAAGTCAAGGTACATGGGATGGGGCGTTTACTCATTAACTATCTCCTGACAATGATTATAAATATCATCCTTATAGTCAGCAAAATCCTTTATAAGGTCAACTGGTATTCCTTGCCTGATGTAAATAAAAAATTGTACCACAAGATAATCCCATCACCTTACAGTACAATTTCTAACACAACACTATACTATATATTATTCATTCAATATTAAAGAATATTATCCTACTCTTCGTCCCCATTTCTTTTTTTATCTTTTAAAAATTCTCCATAACTTGCCACTTTAATCATCGAAAAAATTATTATTATGCATATAACGACTATTATAGTAATTATTACCCCAATCATCAGTATAGTATTCCTTATCTCTATATTTTATCTTTTATTAATTCCTTAACAACATTATATATTATTATTTTAAACCAAAACAAAATACAATAATTTAAATAAAAATTTTAAATAAAATTATTTTCTAAAAAGATTTATTACCTTTTTAAACCTTCTTTTCCATTTTTTTAATTTAAAAAGCCTATCATATTTACTTAAAACTTTACTAAATGGTTTATAAGAAAGCTCTCGTAAAAATTTTTCGCTTTCCGGTGGTATTTCAACTGATGAATTAAAACATACATTTTTTTCAAATATTTCAGAAAAATTCCTTTTATATGATATTATATTATTTTCTATCCTATTAAATAATGCTTTTCCCTTTTTATTATTTATTAGTACTAAAGATGTACCCTTATCATCATCTAACTTGCTTTCAATTCCCCAAAAATCAGCTAATGTAATATCTGATTGACGTGGAATACCCTTAAAATCACAATCACCACAACTTGGTCTTATATATAAATTGGATGTAAGATATCCATACATAAATAAATTTTCTTTTCCATCTTTTATTTTAAAATTACCATTTTTAAAATCCAATCGTGTTCTTTTGGGAGATGTTTTCCATCCACCTTCCTTATATTTAAACCATACTTTAACTACTTTACTATTATTTGAATTTTCTATTTCATTAAGCCAAGCTTTAAAAGCTTTCGGAGAATTAACGCCTCTACAAATAAAATCAATTGTAATCAGCTTTTCAAAAGATTTGTGTCCTAAATAACTATTTAATGCAGCTACTTGACATGGTGTTCCACAAAATGCAACATACCTGTTTTCATTCAACATTTTTTTAACTATCTGATATATATTGCCACTTCTACTTTGAATATATTTTGACTGTCTTATTTTTTCAATTCCAATAAGATTCTCCACCAAAACATGTTCAACAAGGTTATCCTCATTATATTGTGCTCCAACTACACAGCCACCCATCCTTATTATTTCATTTGCAAGTTCTGAGAATAATCCACCTGAAGTACTATTATATCTAATATCTTTATCTTTTGACCAAGCTGCATATGTTTCTGGCTCCAAATAATTATTAGTCTTTATCAATCTTTCATCACATTTAATTTTGCATAAATTACATTCTATACATGCTTCATTTATATTAGGATAATAAAATCCCATATCATCACTTACCATTTTAATGGCATTATGATTACATACATTCGCACATAATTCACAACCAGTACATTTATCTTTTGAAATAATTTCACTTATCATTTTAAGACCTCTTTATTTTTTTTATTTTATTTATGTAACTTAAAATACTATTTCTAAATATAAATATTATAATAAAAATTATAAACGTACATATTAATCTTAATATATTATACTTATATAATAAACTTGAGCATATAGTCATACAAACTCCTATAACAGAAAATATAAGTATGCCTTTAACATCGAATATATCTGTGTTACCAATATTTTTCTTGATTGTAATGTGACTAAAAAACAGATGTGATAAACTATATATAATATAGCAGATTAAAGTTGTATACGCAGCAGCATAATAACCATATATAGGTATAAATATAGCATTCAAAATAACATTAGATATTGCAGCTAATATAGAACCTATTGATACAAACTTTTTTTCCTCATAAAAAAATTCTACATTAGCAAAGATATTATACATGAATGTAAAAAAAGTACTCATTGCAACTGGAGGAATAACATATACCGCCTCTCCATACTCTTTCGATGCTATTATTTTTAATAATTCTGGTGCAAAAATAATTAACATCAAGATAACAAATAACATAACTAAACATAATATATTAGTTACTTTTCTTATATCTTTTGTTTTTCTTTCTTCTAATTTACCATACATCCATGGTGTCATAGATGCATTTATAGCTTGTATTATTATATTAATTAATATTGCAATATTATACGCTACGCTATAAAAGGCTACTGCTGAGGCATTTTCAAAATAACCAATCATTACACGATCACCTTGATTTAATATAATGCCTGATAAATAATGAGGTAATAATGGCAGATTAAATGATATTGCATACTTCCAATATTCTTTATTATATAAAGTTTTTCCCCTCTTATATTGTAATAATGCTATTACTATGCAGAAAAAACTATCTACCAACACTAAAGATGCAATTCTAGCTAAGGATTTATCAGTTGATATAATAACAAAAATGACACCAATTACTGAACCTAATATTGTTTGGGCTAATGTAATTGTAACAACCATTTTATATTTATACTCAAATCTATTTCTTACTAGCCAAAATTCCATTGATGGTGACACAAGTAATTTCAAAAACATTAAACTAACTAATAATGTTGTCATATCTATAAATTCGTTTATATTTCTATGAAATAACAAATAAACAATATAAACAATTATTGTGAGTAACATTGTGAGTCCTTGCATTGAAGATGTATATTCATCCCTATGATCTTTATACTTTATCATCGCATTATTATAAACACCATAATACAAATTTAATGATGTAAAAATTATCATTATACTATACCAAGATATAAATGTACTATATTGTCCGTATTGTTCTGTGGTCATTATTCTTGTAAATATAGGAATTGTTATTAAAGAAATTCCTTTTTGCAAAATACTGCACACTACAAACCAAATTGATGCTTTAGCTGGTATAGGAATCTTATTATATTTTTCTTTTAATAAAACAAACAAATTATGTTTCACCCTTAAAACTCCCATTTAACACTATTTTTTATAACTTTGGCTGGTACTCCACCTGCTAAACAATCAGACGGAATATCATTTGTAACAACAGAACCCGCAGCAATAACAGCACCATCTCCTATATGCACATTTTTAAGAATTATAACTCCTGCACCTATCCATACATTTTTCCCTATGACTATTCCTGTATTCTCTTTTACTTCATCTGATACTATTTTATGAAAATCGTCATCCCATATCTGCACATTTCTAGAAATTATCGTATTGTCACCAATTGTAACAGAATTCTTGCATCTTATTTGACCGTATGCATTTAATGAAGTATTATTTAAAGATAAACAACCACCTTCAAATATACATATATCACAACCATATCCAAAATTACATACACCATTTACTATTAATTTTGAATTTTGTGCTGCTTTAAAATACATATTCATTTTTCCATGCTTAAATCTCATAGAATTTAATTCTAATCTTCCATTACCTTCAGCCACAAAGTTATTGGAAATACTTATGTTTGTTCCTTTTAATGGTCTAAAATCCACTTTATTATTTTCAATTAGATAATTTAATCTTATATATTTAAATATATCTAATTGTATAATTTTATTTATATCCATCAGATTTTACCTCTATAATATCTCAATCTGTTAAATACTTTTTTCAAAAATGTACATTTAGACTTCTGATATAATAAATACATACATTTACTCCATATATCAGCTTTATGTACATAACTACTTTTTGTTTCTTTCTCATATTTTTCGATTATAGTATTTACTGAATAATCCCACACTGAATCTATCTTTGATAAGTCTTCTGAATTTTTTAAATTATTTATTGTATCTCTTAATCCGCTTTCAACAGTATAGGTTGTCTTAAATTGTGGAACAGCAGAACATATTTTTTTATTATCAAATACGTGATTTAATGATTTATCATACAATAATTCATCTCGTTCTGAAGGAAAATATACTGCAAGCTTTTCAACTGGAATATTTATTACTATTGCTTTTTTATTTAAAATTTTTTCTATAATTGCTAATATATCATTCCAAGTTACAACACAATCCCCTGTTATATGAAAATCCTCATTAAACGCTTTTTCATTTAACAATAACCCTTCTAATGCTACTGCAAAATCTCTTGTATGTGTAAGTGTTAATTTATTATTACCATCACCACACATTATTATTGGTTTATCTGATTCAATTCGATTTATAAGTGAATAATATCTAATTTTTGTTATAACTGGGAATGGTATTCTTCTATTATCATATGTAATATATGGTCTTACAATGGTATAATAAAAACTATATTTAGATGAATTCTCTCTTAAATATATTTCACATTCTTTTTTTGTTCTAGAATATTCCCAATTATCATTTCCTAATTCTGTTTTTTCTGTAATAATCTCATCTGTTGGTTTATATGCTGTTGCTGATGATATAAATATGAATTGTTTACATTTATTATTATAAATTGCTAATCTTTCTTTCATTTGATTAACGTTGTATAATATAAAATCAAGAATAACATCAAACTCTTTACCATCCAATGCACTCTCTAATGATTTAGCGTCATTTGCATTTCCTATTATGTAATTTAATCTCTTATCACTAAGGTTATTTCTATTACCTCTATTCAATAAATAAACATCATGATTTTGTGCTAAAAAATATTTAGTTGCATCGTAGCTTATTGTACCCGTTCCACCAATCATTAATATTTTCATATATAACTCCTAACGTATTTTATTATAAATTATTTCGTAGCCATTCTAATGATTTAATTTTCTCTTCTTCTATTTTCTTTAATACGCTCGAATAATCTATAGGTTTATTTAAAATCTCTTGAATATTCCTACTTGATATATTGTCAACAATTCTATCGTCTAAACCTACTAAAGAAAGTAAATCTGTTAATCTTGAATTCATTGCTTTTTTTTCTTTATTCAAGTTTCTCTTTAATACTACAAATCTTTTTTCAAACAAAATTGAAAATACTACACAATGAAAAGAATCCGTTATAACAAAATCTGAATATTTTATATAACCTAAAAATTCTTTTGGAGAAATATCTATTTTCTGTATATCTCCAAATTTAAAATCCAACTCATTGTAATCTCCTATAAATGGAATTGTTATTAACTTTTCTTTCATTAAATTGGAGGCATCTTGACTTATAATTCTACTTTGATTGCTATTGCCCAAAATATATGCAAGCATATATTTTTCTTCTACTGGTTTTTTTACTATTTTCATCCACTCATCTGGTTCTATTAATAAAACTGGATCAAGAACAATCTGTATATTTTTATGTATCTTATTACTTATCAGTTTTTTTGCATTAGCTTCTCTAACTGAAATTGCATCTAAATTATTAATTTTCTTAACAGCTTCCTCTTCAAATTGTTTTGGTAATACATCTGCACCAAAACTTGCAGCATATGAAATTTTTCTTTTATTAGTAAATTCTAAATAGTAATTCCATTTATGTGGTACAGGTCTAATTCCTCCTGAATATGGTGTCCATACTTGATCACTTCCACATACAAATTCATCAAATATGTCATTTAACTCATTAATTTCTTCTGCTTTATATATTTTTTTTGTATGTGGTATTAGGTTTTGAAATTCCAAAAAAGCTTTTGATTGTCTTTGTTTTATATAAAATAATTTTTCATTAATTTTTCTATCATAAAGCTTTTTCTTTATCAGATTAAATACTCCAAACTTTAATTTAAATACTAATTTAACTTTATCCTTAAAAGATAATTTTTTTGTTACTCTGTTGTCTAAACATATCTGTTCACAATCATACCCTAAGTTTTCAATAGTTCTTTGTAATGCATATGCCTGTAACATTCCACCATGATTTATATTGCCATTATAAAAAGTTATAATTCCTATTTTCATTTATTTTCCTCATTTAATATTTCCAAATAAACCTCATATATTTCTTTTGCATTTCTTGTTGAAGAAAATTTAATTGCTGATTTTTTACCATTTTTTGATAAATATCTTAATAATTCTCTATCATTATAAATTCGTTCTATACATCTGGATAATTCATGAATATTTTGATAATCATATATAAGTCCATCTTTATTATCTTCAATTAGTTCAGGAGTAGCACCCATGTTACTCCCTATTACACATAATCCTGCATACATATATTCTGCTGTAACTCTACCAAATCCTTCTGCTCTAGAACAAGTCAATCCAACATCATATTCTTTATATATTTCATATAAATCATTTCTTGTACCCAAAAATTTTACTTGTGATTCTAACCCACATTCTTTTATTAATTTTTCTAACTTCTTTAAATATTTCGGATCATCCCAACCAGCTATATCTAAATAAACATTTTTCTTTATTTGCTCTGGCAAATAACTTAATGCTTCTATTGCATAATATTGACCTTTTGCTTCACATATCCCACCAGCTATAATTATTTTTAACTTTTTATCATTATTATAATTATTTTTAATCTTAATAGAATAGATATCTACTCCATCATATAATATCTGTACCTTTTCTTTTGTTACACCTCTTGATATCCATGATTTTGCTACAGCTTTTGATATTGCTAGAAATCTATTTGTATATTTACTTATATACTTATTATATTTATATCTATATGTGCAACAATCAAAATCCTCATAACCAAATTCACGAATATGCATAATATGAGGCACATTATACATTCTATTTAAAATGCATCCAATATCATTTCTCGCTGAATTAGTATGTATAATATCTATTGATTTAATATCTATATTTTTTTTAATATTTTTTATTGCCTTAGGAATTGACAAATAATACTTCAAACATTCGTATGGATATTTCAAGGGTCTTTTCCACTTGTATGGTGATTTTGTATTCATAGCAGACATATGACCAATAGCACAATTTTCTATCTTCATTCCATTAAGAATATCATTTAATTCACTATAAGAACTTGTACATACAACAGGCTCTACTCCCAATTTTTTTAATTCGTAAGTCATTTCAATAAGAGCTCTTGTCGCTCCACCGACTACTCCTGGATCTGTAATATACAACACTCTCAAATCAAAAATCTCCTTTTAAACTGTAATTATATTATTAATATAATCTTTGCGTTGCCTGCCAATAAAAAACATATGGATTATATACTCCACCTTCTACAAAAAGACCACCGAAGAAATGTTTAATTCCAAATAAAACTATTATCAAATATAAAAGATACCTTATATTTTTATTTTTTATATATACTAACGTATTAGGAACCAACAATATAGTAAACAAAGAAAAATATTGTGCCATTCTGTAGCTTTCACTTATAGCAATAGTCATTAAATAAAACACATATCCAAGTATTGCCATATTTAACAACCCTGTCATATTTATGTAATGAGGAAAAAACTTATTATTTTTTTTACTCAAAATTATTTTACCATTGCTATAATTAATATATTTCACATTTGCATTATTTTTTTTAATATTATTTTGATATCCTTTTACATTTAAATAATACCAACAAATACATATAAAAAATAATTGTATTATAAAATCACCTGTAAGACTCCCTCCTCTTGTCTGAAATTTCGAAAATCTATCTCCTCCAAGAAAAGGTAATACCTTAAATAAAATTGATAAAATAGCTGGTTGCGAAATATACAATACTAATATTCCACCAAATATTACCCATCCCAATTGTTTAGCACCAATTTTTCCTTTTTGAACAAAATATGCTCCTAAAAATATAATTGCAATTGTGTGACAAAATGTTGCAATTATTACAGTAATAAAATATTTTTTATATTGTTCTTCTTGTAAGAATTTAAATGCTAAGATTATAATTCCCAATGCAAAAACGTGTCTCATAAGCTGAAAATTATATAAATAAAAACCATATGATAAAAACATAATAAAGCTAATAAATATATTTTCTGAATATGTATATATTAACCATGTTACTCCAATTGTATATGGCAAAGCACTAACAAATATCCAAGCGTTCATATTTGATGAAAATAATGAAAATAACTTAGCAAATAAATAAAATCCAAAATCTTTAAAAAATCCCGAAAAAATATCAAAAAAAGAATAATTTTGATTTACAATACGCATAAAATCTCTAGCATATACCTGTGTATCAACACCTCCATAATTGATATTTCGTAATCCTATTAATAACTGCATATATATAAAAATTACTATGCAAGCTATTTTTCTTGGCATTCTATTTTTTCCATTATTTGTAATAAAACATATTAACCCAACTGTTAAATATAATCCTATAAAAATCATTTCATTTCTCCCAACAAATATCCATCTATTTCAAATCTATCCTATAACATCTCCTTGTCTATTAACTGTTGTACCTTCTGATTTATAACCCTTTCTTTTGTTATTTATTTTAACAATATATTTACACATAAACGGTGGAATCAAAAAGAACGGATATAATTTAATCCATAATATTGGATATTTTATTGTACATTTAATTATATTTAATACTCTTGTCTTTTTAATTCCCGCAGCCCTTTCTTTTATTAATGCTCTTTTACTTATGAAACCAATTCTCCATATAAATAGTTCATCTAATTGTTTTTTACTAAATCCATATTTAATAGCAAAATCCAACATATTTCTATAAGTAATTCCATCAACTCTTCCTGAATCGAAATTAGAAATGCTGCTATATATACCAGCACCGATACATGGAATACTTATTATCCCTAATCTTTGTTCTTTATAATCTGCACATAATATATGTACATAACTTTGTAACCAATTCGAACCTTTATATTTATTTACATCTGATATATTGTGTAATGCCTCTGTTAAACATATAAAACAGGATAAAAAGCCCCACATTCTTCCTGCATAACTCATGAAAAGCTGCTTATCATAAGTAACTATTTTTTGTCCATCATAAATTGCTTTATCATAAAAAATACATTTCTGTTCATTTTCATATTTTTCATGAAATCCTTTTGCATTCAGATATACTAATGACATATCCTTATTATTTTGTAAAAAATCTAATATAATGCATAATTTTTCTTCAATTAAAATATCATCATCTGACAATAATAATGTATATTTTCCCTTGGATATTTTCATACATTGTAAATAATTAGAATCTGGACCAATATTTTTAACATTACGGACATATCTAATATTTTCATATTTCTCAATATACTTATCAATAATTAATTTTGTATCATCTGTTGATGCATTATCAGATATCAAAACCTCAACACGTTCATCACATTGTGGTAATAAAATTTCTAACATATTTGCTATTGTTTTTGCCCCGTTATATGTAGGTATTGCAATAGTCAATAACTTTTCGTTATCCATTTATGTCTCCTTTTATATTTACTCATTCTTCCATAGCATTCTAGGTCTCACTTCATTATACAAAAAACAGACAATATAGGATAAAACAGATTGTGGTAACATATGATATACTTTATATTTTAATTTCATAATATTACTACGTGTATCTTTGTGCATTTCTTTCCATGGTGTTAATTCCTTATACTCTAAATATTTAGCTGTCATAGGATGATCACATCCCTCAACCCATGGTCGGCTAAGCATATAAAAATTTCTTGTATAATGAATTATCACAGGATTATTTTTTGCCTGTTGTACCTGTTCATGTGTATAAAAATTTTTAGGTTTTCGCCATCTTAGCAAATTGTCATATTCAAATGCCCAGAATAATGTATATGCATTATAATTTGGAGATAATTTTAATATCTTACCTCTGCAAGACCAATTCATTAAAGTTTGTTCAAAAAAGAAGACATTACCATTCTGCTTAAATATACGATTTATTATTTTTTCTTCAATATTTTCCTGTCTCCATTTTTTTAAATCAACTAAATAAAAGCCTGCATTACAATAAATATCATCATCATCCATATCAAACTGTCTTTTATACTTCTTTATATTCATGCAATCAGCTACACCTGCCAGTATATTCCCAGCCATATCTGTATTCCACAATTCCTCTAAATCTGAACATATCAATGTATCGCTATCTAAACATATAACTTTCTCAACATTATCTGGTAACAAAGTACCTATGCACATTCTAAAGTATGAATGTCCAATTTGATATCTCGTCTTAAAATTAAATTTTAATAAATCGTTAGGAGATGGTGCATCTAAATATATTATTTTCCTTATATTTTCTGTTGAACTATATTTGTCTACCATGCCTTGCAATTTATTCTTTTTTTCTTTTGTAATACCATCATCTACAATATATACATTAATTTCTTTACAGTTTTTATTATTCTCTAACAATGAAACCAATGATACAGCCAGTACTTCTATAAATAAATCACTACTAAAATAAAATATATTCATTTTTCCACCTAATATTTTTATTTATTTTTCATCAATCAAAGGAATAAACATAATCTCCTTAAGTTCTTCTCTTGGAAGGAATGGTGCAAGGTCTTCAAGTGGTGGGCTTACTAAAGTTCCATCTTCAAGACGCTTTGTACTGCTCTTTGGCTCCCATACCTGCTTAGTATCAGTAAATATCTCACAGAATAATGGTCCATCCTCTTTCTGCACTTCATCAACAGTCTTTTTCATCTCTTCGTTAGATGATGCACTGTAATACTTATATCCAAAGGCTTCTGCTATCCTTTTAAACTCTGGGAATGAAAGGTCTTGTGATTCCGGACCTATACCAACCTTGCAATGTTCTTTAAAAAGGTTATTCTGCGTAAGTCTTATTGAGTGATATCCATTGTTGTTAATAAGGAATATCTTTATTGGAAGCTTATTAGTAATGATTGTCTGGAGTTCCTGAAGGTTCATCATGATACTGCCGTCACCCTCAAGACATATAGTTGTTCTTCTCTTTCCACCTATACATGTGCCGATAGCCGCTGGAAGTCCATATCCCATACTTGCTACGGCGCTGTTATTAGCCATTCTGCTTCCCTTCTGGATAACATACGCCTGATTTCCAACAACACAACATGCTCCGTTAGATACTGCAGTAAGGCTGTTTTCTGGCAGCTTACTGCTCATATATCTTACAAATGCATATACATTAGCAGTACATCCATTCTCTTCCCACTGTCTTGGCTGTACTACCGGATAATTCTTCTTCCATTTCTGTGTAGTAGCAAGCCATTCATCACTATGTGATACAGGTGCCATATCCTTTGCCTTACTCTCAAGCTTTGTAAGAAAATCCTTAGCGTCCGCCCACACAGGCATTTCTACATGAATAGTAGGCTTCTTTAACTCAGCTTTATCTATATCAACCATTATAACTTCAGCGGCTCTTGCCCATGTCTTCCAATTATATCCTGTCTGTCTTATAGATATTCTTGTACCTACAGCCAGAATAAGATCCGCATTCTGTATTGCCCAGTTTCCTGGTCTGTCTCCCATATTACCAGCTCTTCCACAGTAAAGAGGACTTTCATCTTCTATCAAATCTACTGCATTCCAATATGTTACTATCGGAATGTTAAGTTCATCAGCAACTTTTCTGAATACATCATAGGCACCTGAAAGTCTTATACCATAACCAGCATGAAAAACCGGTCTTTTAGCATTCTTAATCTTTTCAAGTACAGCATCTATTATATCCATTCCAACTTCTGGTGGTAGAAGCTTATCATCTTCTGCAGGATCATATCCCCTTAATTCATCTGTTTCTATAAAACCACCCTGGAAATTCACTGGAATATCTATCCAAACCGGACCTGGTCTTCCAGTTGTTGCCAGATGCCATGCCTTTTCAAGAGCATATCTTATATCATTAGGATCCTCTATCATAGTTGCATACTTTGTCATATTGGATACAGATTTAACTATGTCATACTCCTGATCTCCCATAGCTCTTAAGGGGGTTTCTGTATACTGAAGCGCATATCTTGCAGTTGTGTCATAACGGACCTGACCACTTATTATAAACATAGGTATGGAATCAAGCCAGCCACCAACAACTCCAGTAAGTGCATTAGTTCCTCCCGGACCTGTAGTTACACATACAGCCGCTATTCTGTTATCAATTCTTGCATAAGCCTCTGCTGCTATAGCGCATGCCTGCTCATGATGGTTATAAGTAACTTTAAGGTTTTCATTGTGTCCCAGCGCATCATTAAGGTGCATAGCACCTCCACCAACTACAGAAAACACATCTGTTACTCCATGATTAACAAGGAATTCTGCAACATAATCTGCCAATCTTATTTTCATCCCGCACCTCCGTTATATAGAAAAAATATATCTTGTAACTAATCTATTTCATTTATCATTTTACAAACATTAAAATTTAAAGAAGCTAAGATTTTCATTATCACTTATCATAGGTTCTTCATTAAGTATCTGCTTAAGAGAACCTTCCAGCGTAGTAAGTTCCTCTTCTTCATATGCTCTTCTATCTATATATATTCCTGCAAAACCCTGTTCTTTAAGATATGAAACCATCTTATCTATGGGCATCGAACCAACATTTTTATTCCATTTATCTTCATCTCTTCCTTTAATAGAACCATAACTCCATTTAAGTGTTTTAGAATGAAGATAACCTATATACAAATGATAATCCCACATATCATTGACAGGTCCATATTCTGGATATTCATGATATGGCAGCTGATATATCATAGAGCCAGCTTCAACACTGTTTTCTATATTCTCAACAAAATTTTTATCACTTATATAGTTCATCTTATTAGTATCATATGCTGGTGTTGCAAGCTGAGGATATCCTTCCCATATGCTGAATAAACACATAAGTCCAAATATACAGCCGGTTAGAACAAGAGATATACGTTTTGCCCATGCCGAAACAACCTTTTTGTTATCTTTAATTACACGTATAAGCTCGTTAACAAGTAAGGCAACAGCTAATATACTAACATATTCTATAAATATAGAAATTCTGTTATAAGCTCTGAGCATCGGACTTACAAAGAATGCAAACATTGAACCAAGTCCACCTATCGTTCCTAATAGAACCATAGATATGTTAAGTTCTGAAAGACAAGCTAATCTCTTCTTTAGCAGTGAATCTCTCTTTGTAAAAAGACAAAACATTAGAACTATGAAACCTATCATGCCTAATATTCCGAGATAAGCTGATGAATTCTCTGTTACAAGAAATGCATTCTCATTATATATATCAATGTATTTATCATACCATCCATGACCATTTAATGGCATAAAAAGCTGTGCAATCTTTAATCCATATAATTCTGTCTGTTCAAAACCAGATCTGTCTACAGCAGCCGCATTGCTTCCATTCATTATATTATATATTTTACCTGGAAGTATGCTTAATACTACAAAAAAGCATACCATTATTACTGCTACAACGCCACGTAAACCCTGCTTGATTTTTCCTGTTTTGGCAAGCTTTGACACGGCTGTAACCATCAGTATAAAACATGTAAAAAACGGATAATATGCTATACCATTGTTAGCTATTAAAAATGTGAAAAACAATGCTACATAATTAATCTTTCTTTTAAAGAAATCTTTATCTAATGTTAATACGTCATCCCTCTCATATATCCATATACATAAAAGTATTGACAAAGGAACAAAATAACATTCTGTAAGAACTATATGTCCTATATTTCTAAACAGCATATAAGGTGATAACGCAAATACAGCTGAACTAAGTGATGCTACCCAACAGTTTATCTTTATATTTCTCATAACAAAATAAGATATTATTCCTGCTATAAAAAATATAGATAAATATGTCAGATTCATTGCTACTGCAGCATCCTTTGTAATTACAGCAAATATCTTCATAATAAAAAGTCCAGAATTATGCATCATGGAAGATGTGAAATCATAATATTGGATTGTATAAGGAGCGCCAAGTCTGTCACATGTCAGATTCCAGAATTGTTCTGTAAACTGTTTAGCATTTACAATAACACCCATATCATCTCCACCCATATAAAAAAGTGGTATATTAAGCTCACAGTTACTTAATTCCATCAGATGATACATCATGCCAAATATAATAATTATCATTAGTATAAAACTGGCATAATCCTGCCATTTTTCTTTAAAATAGCTAACCAACTTCTGTTTCATAATTCACCTTTCTTATGCAGTAGTTTTCCCCACCTTTGCTATAATATCATCAAACTTCTTCATAATATCATCCCACTGGAAATAATCATCTACATACTTTCGTGCATTTTTACACATTATTTCATATACATCCGGATGTTCATATAAGTAATTGAGGCATCCTTCAAACTCAAAGAAATTCTTATAATATAAGCCTCCATTACTCTTAATGCAATGTCCTTTCAGCACATCACATATACCATTAACAATAACCGGCTTGGAAAGTGTCATAGCTTCAAGAACAGATATTGAAAGACTTTCAAACTTAGATGGTAACATAAGTGCTTTTGCACCACTTATACCATCAAACTTATCCTCATCTGTTACAAATCCCAGATTAATAATATCTGGATGCTTAGGAATATCACATACTGCTTTTCCCATAAGTACAAGTTTAAGGTCACTGTTTTTATTTCTCTTTTTATATTCCATAAAATATCTGAATAATCTAGGACAGTCTTTACCTTCATCTATTCTACCGACATAGATGATATAATTATCAAGATTATACTGGCTATATTTCTTTCTGAATCTGTCAGCGCTCACCTCAGATGGTACATCAACCCCAACTCCACATACTTCATATGGTACATCTTCATTGTGGAATATAGAATGAACAAGATCTTTCTCCTCATCTGTAAGGAAAACAAAAGCATCAGCCGCACCAAACACCTTCTTATACATATCAAAATGTATAAATGGTTCCTGATGTGCTGTTGGAATAAAGATTGCTTTATCCTTAATTCTTACTATACTCTTAACTGCTGTATAATAAAGATAAGTTACTACAATGATAGCTTCATATTCATCCTGATGTTCATCTACATATTCAACAAGCTGAGGACAATAAGGTCCCATATGTTCTATCCATCTGTCAGAAAGTTCTACAGGTGCATCCGGATTAGAAAGCATCTCAGAATCAAGTGCTGAGAATATCTTAGGAATTCTTTCGTGTTCTGTCTTAAACCTTCTTACAGTCACACCATTAATGTCTTCAACGCCTTCTTTATAATAATTAGACCACTTAACATACTCTACTGCACATGAAGTAAGAACTTCAACCTCATACTTAGCCTTAAGTCTTTCAGCTATCTCTCTTGAATATAACTCTGAACCACCATTAACTTCAAGTCCATATCTCTGGTTAATAATCGCTATCTTTTTCATAATAATCCTCATTTCTGCGTATGCTTTTGGCGCAAAGCCTGCGACACAATTTGCACACATATATGTCACAATAATCTTAATTATAATTCTAAGAAATCCATAAATTTCTTAAGTACTACATCCCATTTGAAATTATCAAGAACAAATTGTCTTCCAGAATGACCCATCTGCGATGCCGTCTGTGGATTATCTATATAGTAATTAAGACAACCCTCAAACTCAAAATAATTGTCAAAATACAAGCCAGAATTAGATTCTCTTGCAAAATCACTTGTTACATTGCACTGACTATGCACAAGTACTGGTCTTTCTGTCAGCCAGCTCTCCATAATAACTATAGAAAAGCTTTCATTCTTAGATGGCTGGCATAAACATATCGCACCAGCACATGCATCATATTTGTCCTGTATATCAACAAACCCCAGATCAATCACATCATTCTTAATAGTGTCTGGAATATTCACTTCACCGCCACCTATAAGAACCAACTTAATATCAGGAATCTTGTCCGAATTTCTTTTTTTATATTCCCCGAAATATCTGATAAGAGTATTAATATTTTTCGCTTCATCTTTTCTGCCTGCATAAATAATATATGGAGAATTGATCTTATATTTTTTTCTGAATCTATCAGCATCATATTCAAAGTCTGTCTCAATACCTATTCCTAATAGTAACTGATTAACGCCTCTTAAATCTAATATTTCATTGGCAAGCTCCTGCTCTGGTCTAGCATTAAATGCTATTCCCCTAAGATCCCTGAATGTTTCTCTGAAATGTCTGAAATAAGCATAAGCCTCATCATGAAGACATGGTATTAATATTGATTTAAATGGGCATGACTGAATTCCGTAATAAGTTGTTCCAAACATATAAGGAATAAAAACAAACCTGTGATAATCTTCACTATGTTCCCTAAGATAATCATACATATCCGGACTATTAACCATCTCCTTAAGGAACGTTGTTTCTTCTTCATAAGAAATAGTCTTTCCCTGCATTAACTTTGCATTAACGCTATGGAAATCTTTCATATTTCCTTTTCTTACTTTAAATCTTCTAACTGTTATTCCATCTATCTGTTCTGTTCCTTCTTTGAAATAATTCTCAGTCCAGTCAGATGCAAATTCCTTTACGCATGTTGTTATAACTTCAACCTCAACCCCGGCAGCATGCAGATGCTGGACAAGTCCTCTTAATTCCTGTTCTGCACCACCACGTATATCTTTATAATACCATGAAATAACAAATCCTATCTTCTTCATACTAATCCTCATTTCTGCGCATGCTTTTTGCGCATATCGAGCTTGTGTCAAACATGTACAGACACAAATTCTGAGTGTGATAAATAAGCTATCAAACTTATTTTTACACTATTTCCTGCTATTCTTATTAATGAAATCCCTGAGATATTTTTTAAACATTTCAGCTATATTATTATACTCAAAACTTTGTAATCTTTCATTCTGCCAGTTTACAAGCTGCTGTCTGAGCTCCTTATCCCTGACAACCCTGTCTATACATCCTGCTACATACACAGGATTATTATCGTCTATAATCATTCCTTTATATCCCATAGTATCTGCTATTGCAGTTTTATCATATGCTATTATAGGAACCTTAAACTTCATCGCTTCTACCAATGGAACACAGAATCCCTCATGTTCACTCATACACAGAAAAACATCTGCTGTTTTATAATAAGCAAGTATCTGATTAAACTTGATATGGCCTGTAAACACAATTGCTTCTCCAAGACCTAGTTTCTTAGTATACTCTGTAAGTCTGATGTAATACGGATCATTCTCTTTATAGGAGCCTGCTAGTATAAGTCTTGATTTATTATTATATAATCTATTGTAATAATAGAAAGCTGCTATTAAATTCTCATGTTTCTTGTTAGGTGCAACCCTTCCTGTAAAAAGAATATTGGTATAGCCATCCGAATATTCCTTTATTACATCTTTGTCTGGTTTTTTGTCGTAATCTGACATAGGAATAATAATAGGTAAAACGTCTATATCACACTTATATCCCATATCTATGAGATTCTGCTTATTAAACTCAGATACTGCAAGACAATAATCCACTTTATCAGCAAGATATTTTGCACCTTCAAGTCCATACTCGCATATCTTTGTAAAACGTTCATCACAATTCCTAAAATATTCCGGAGGTGTGATATTATGATAAACGACTATCTTACGGCAATTATACTTTGCTACATCATAATTAAGCTTACTACCAGTAGACATATGAAATATGATTATATCATCCTGATGCACATCAGTAAGTTTATCTACGCTAACAGCTGTCTTCTTATCAAGCGGCGGTACAATACTTTCAGCATATATTTTTGTATCATATCCCATTTCTTTTATAATTTTTTCCATAGCTATAGTGTCATTACTTACCGCATCACCATATGCGATTGTTGACAGCATCTGAATAATACGCATATTATTTTCCACCCTTTAATTCTTCAATCTGCTTCTTAAGTTCGGCTATTTCCTTGTTCTGTTCATCTATATAACATCCCATCTGATTCATAAGTCTTACAAGAGAAGCATTGAATCCATCCTGTGCCATTACGATAGGCTCTACAAAAAAATAAACAAGCTTTCTAATAACCTTCTTAAAGAAAACTGCTGCTTTATTACCCTGAAGCGGTCTGTATGGATTTACCTCCCATTCATGATTAGCAACATATAAATCTTCATTAAATTTAACCTTATCAAACTTATTTACATTCATAGCTCCAACATCTACTATAACATCATCAAAGCTTAAAAGGTCATTAGTGTAACCTTTAACTTCTATGTCCTTTTTTATTTCTTTCATTATATCCTGAACATTAATCTGATTATTGTTGTCCATGAAAATCCTCCATTCTGATTATTACAGACTTACATTTAATTACTATTCTGGTCTGTAATACGCTTATTCAATATATGCTGTAGGTAAACTTTAACCTTGACAGACCTCTTTAGAAATTAGCATATATAAATGCCTGTACTCCACCTGTATATCCAAACATTATTATAACTAGTATAAGTACATAATACAATGTCCATCTGATCACTATATTCTTAGAAGCAATACTCTCTCTTATATTTATACCCTTTTCTTTCAGAACACTTATTATAAACACTACTATACAGCCAACTAGTATAATTACATAATCCCTTGCTTCAAGTCCTAAAGTTAACAGACTTCCATCAGTAAACTGAGAAAAACTGAAACTTACCACTGACTGTTTAATCATAGTGAGAGCAGCTCTTAAAGATGTTCCCATGTCAAAATACCAGCCAATATTGACAAGTATAAATGTTCTTAATATCATCCATAATTTCCATGGTTTAGAATCATTTCTGATATTTAACTTATCCAAAGCTTTGTTATATAAAGGTTCAACAAGATTACTAAAAGCAATAATAACACCATTGTACATACCATATGCTATATATTTCCACGAAGCACCATGCCATATACCTACTACAAAGAATATCACAAGATTAGCAAAACATATAGGAAGTGTACGTCCTACATTGCCAAAATGCTTCTTTCCCCACTTACCAAACTTATTCATAGCTTTAGAAAGTGACATAGGATAGAATATATAATCCTTCATCCATGTACCAAGTGTAATATGCCATCTTCTCCAAAATTCACCTATAGATTTAGAAAAATAAGGCTGTCTGAAATTTTCATCCATAGTTATGCCAAACATCTGTGCGGTACCAATCACCACATCAATACCACCTGAAAAATCCATATATAACTGAACAGAATACATAAGAACAGCCACAATATTAAGAAGACCACCATACATATCATAATCTTCAAACACCATATTAACCAATACAGCTGCCCTGTCTGCCAGTATAACTTTCTTAGCAAGACCCCAGCATATTCTCTGAAGGCCATACTGCACATTCTTTAATTCAAATGAATTTCCTTCGTACAGCTGTGATGAAAGTCTGTCATATCTTCCTATAGGTCCCTGCAGGAGCTGAGGAAAGAATGAAACAAACAATCCAAGCTTAAAAACATTGTTCTGGCATCTGTACTTTCCCTGATAAACATCAATTATATAAGAGGCAGACTGGAACGTAAAAAATGAAATTCCTAAAGGAAGTGCAAACTTTGGCAGATTAATCATATTCTGACCACCAAACAGACTTATGATACTATTTATGTTTTCAATAGCAAAGTCTGTATACTTAATAACCGCAAGTTGTCCAAAACAAAGGAGCAATACGACAAGAAGTGCCTGTCTCTTTCTCTTTTTTGTTTTATCCTTATATGCTTTTTTCTCTTCCTTTGACATAGATGCTTTATTAGCCGTTATATAAGCATTACTATCTGTAATAATCTTATCGAGCCATATTCCACCCATATATATAACCACCGTAGTAAATACCATATATATAGACGTCTTTATACTGAATGTAAAATAATATATATAACTTAAGGCAAGAAGCCATATCCATCTTATCTTCTTAGGTAAAACATAATACAACACCAATCCTATTAATAAAAAGGCAAAATAACCTACAACCGCAAATGACATATTAAAGTCCTTTCCATTCGTTTCCAGTCTCTTTAGTGTAATCCTGTTTCATATTTTTATACATATCTTCAAATGTTGAATAAAAATACTTACTCTCGTCAACGCCACCATTTTTTCTGTCATATAAAAGATTAGCTAAAGCCTTTGAATAAATTTCAGCAAGCTGTCCTCCCATATGTCCTTCCTGATCACCATAATCACAGTCATCTCTTGGAACACTACTCATAAGTGCTTTGTTAAAATCATAATATTCAAGTCCGCATTCGTTAACAAAGAATTCAGACATAGTATCATGTACTGTTGACATTCCAAGCGTTTTAGTTACTGAAGGTGTTATAGGTGATGTGACACATATAAGTTCTATATTATTGTCTTTACAAAATTCAACAATGTCCATAAAGATTTCCTTTACAGCCGTATCTATCTCATCATCATATCTGTCCACCCATGTAGCTATATAATCTTCACCAGGTGGAAGCTTTCCCTGTTCAGTTCCCTGTCTGTCAAAAAAGCCCTTTCCAACATATGGACCATCTGCACCCTCTACAAAGCCATTCTCACCATATGCAGACTCTATTGTATAATTCTTATATGCATCAGATGTCTTCATGCTGACATTTCTTTTAACGCCACTTACTGACATATTCCAGCTTAACCTGTTAACTAATACATTCCGCATATCCAGAACATCAAAATTCCTAGCCATGTACTCAAGCTTTACCATCGGATCAGTAAACTGCTGATATATAAAAGACTTAGTAAAATGTGTAGTAGGCTGCTCATAATACCAGTACTGATAATCAAGATCAAATATAATGGTCTTAATGTCATTATTCTTAGCTGCATCTTTTATGAGAAAATATGAATCCTGTACTGATTCACCTGGAATTGCAAGATTAAGTGTATTAGTTCCAAGTTTATCATCTAATCTTTGTGGATCTATCGCTCCCCTGCAATGAGATGCTCCAACTACAATCGTATCGTAACCACCCTTTTTTTCTTCATGGATTATGAATCGTACATAACCAGTCTGTGCAAAAACAAAATCACATACCATTAATATAACTGCAAGACCAGCTATAAATCCAAGAACCTTAATCCATGGTTTTGCCTTTTTCATTTCGCATTCCTTTCCTTAATAAAACCAACATTTATTATTACATTAATTGCTAGCATTATCTTTTGTTTAATATACTTATTTCTGTTCTTCTTTCTTTTCTGCAGTTTCATGATATTCCACATCAAGTTCCCAACTATGAGGAATTCTCGTAACACCTACATCTGTGAGGTTTGAAACCACTTCAAACTTAATAGCCTGCTTGTAATAATCTACAGGTATTCCCTCACCATATTCAATAGTTATATCTACCCAGTAATTACCTGGTATAAGGTTAACATCATCAAGAATAACCTTATATTTTCCATCCTTTTCAATATCAAAATTCGATATTCTATCAATTCTTGTGTTAGTTCCATAACACCATAATGCATCATTTCTGAATATACCAAATCCAAATACCGCATCTGAGACTTTATTTTCAACATGGTAACTGAGATCTAATATCATTTTTTCGCCAGTTCTGAATATACGTGATTCCTCTCCTTTGGCATTATACATATGAATCTCAGTAAACTTAGCGTCTTCACTACCATATCTTGAATTAACTTTAGCTCTTTCCTTCTTGATACGTTCTTCTTCTTTCTTTTTCTCCATCTGTTCTCGTTCAAGCTTTGCCTGACGCATCTGTTCCTTTTCAGCCTGCTCCATACGCTCCTGATTCATATAATCAAGATACTTAAGATGAACATCCTTTGGAGTTCCTTCTGCTTCTATAAGACCATCTTTAATCCATATAGAACGGTCACATATCTGTTCTATCTGTCCAAGTGAATGTGAAACTATTACTATAGTTGTTCCATCTGCCTTTATTTCTCTTAACTTATTAAAACACTTTGCCTGATAGTTAGCATCACCTACTGCAAGAATCTCATCAATAAGAAGAATATCTGCATCAACATTGATAGCTACAGCGAACGCAAGTCTCATATACATACCTGATGAATATGTTCTTACAGGATTATCTATATAATCCTCAAGTTCAGAGAACGCTATTATATCATCAAGTCTTGCATCTATCTCTTTCTTTGTAAGTCCGAATATAGATGCATTAGTATATATATTTTCCCTTCCACTCATATCTGGGTGAAATCCTGCACCAAGCTCAAGAAGACTTGATACTCTTCCACACATTTCAATAGAACCTGTATCAGGATATATGATTTTTGTAAGCATTTTTAATGTGGTACTCTTACCACATCCATTTTTACCAACAAGACCTATAGCCTCACCTTTTTTTACAGTAAAACTTATTCCTTTTAATACATGTCTTTTCTCATATCTGTTACGTTTCCAGAAAAGCATCTTTTCTTTAAGTTCGCTTCCCTTATCATAATAGACTTTAAAATCTTTAGTTATATTCTTAACTTCAATTGCATTCTCTTTATCCATACCAATCTCCATTTCTGCGCACGATTTTGCACATATCGAGTCTGTCTCAAGCATACTCAGACGCAAATATCGCATGTATAAAATAAGTTATCCGGCTTATTTTTTATACTAGAACTCCTCTGCGAATCCTTTCTGAAGTTTCTTAAATAATATTTCTCCTACAACTATAAATACAACTCCAACAACAACAGCTATCAATAATGATGAAAGTTCTGGAACTTCACCATAATAAATAATCTGTCTGTATATCTTAATAATAGGTGTCATAGGATTAAGGTTAAATATAAGAATAAGCCACTTACCAGCCCCTGATCTTTCAACCATATCAACACCATACATAACTGGTGTCATATACTGGAGTGCCATAACAAATATTCCAAGAATATACTGAAGGTCTCTTAAATAAACTGTAATAGATGATACTATTAATGCTATACCAAGACATAATATATATTCCACCATCATAACAACTGGAAGACATAATAAGGCCAATGGATTAATTGACCTGCCTGCAACTATAACAACTGCAAAAACAACTAAAAAAGTAAGAATCATATTAACAAATGCACTTGTTACTGTAGATATAGGCAGCACCTCTCTTGGAAAGTATATCTTTTTGACCATATCTTTCTCTTTTAAAATACTGGCGGCCCCATCAGTAACACTAGATGAAAAGAACATCCATGGTACTAACGCAACAAAAAGGAACAGATAATACTGCTCATAGTTAGCATTCATAATAATAGAGAATACTATTGTATACACAATAAGCTGTAACAATGGATTAATAAATGTCCATAAAAATCCAAGTACAGAGCCTTTATATCTTCCTCTAAGATCTTTCCTTACAAGGCTTATAATCATTTCCCTGTATTCATATAATTCTTTTATGTGCTGCATAAGAAAATCTCCTCTATACGTCTAATATGTTAATTGCTGTTAATATCTTTTGAAATATGCAAATCTTGCATATTATAATAACAACATTTTTCTTTGTCAAACTAACACTGATTATATATACACTATTCTACATATCTCCTGAATGTATAGCTTTCAGTCTTTCACTGACTATGTCAGCTGAGCGTTTATATGCTAGATGTTCCTTAGCATATGACTGTCCATTTGATGCTATCTTATTATAGAAAACATTATCCTCATATAATCTCTTCATATAATCTGCCGCCTCATCAACATGTGCATCAGCCCATACATTTCCTTTTTTGAAGACATCATAATCTTTATCAAGTTCTATCAGATCATATCCTACCATACATGCGGTATCATTATTCATAAACTCTGTATTTCCAGACCAGTTAGTAGCTATGACAGGTGTTCCAAGATACATAGCCTCAGCCATAACAAGTCCGAAACCTTCTGATCTATGTAACGAAACATAAACATCTACATCTGCTAAGAGTGAATTAACCTCTTTTTTATTAACATGTCCACACATATAATATATGTTATCATCTTTATCAATAACCGAATTAATAATAGACTCATCATCAGCAGATAGCTCTGACTCAGCAACTTTTATTACAAGTCCTGCATTCTGATATTTTTTCTTTGTTTCTTCATCTTTACAGAAAGCCTCTTTAAATGCTTTAATAGCTGCCAATGGATTCTTTCGTTCCATAACACTTCCGCTATTATACATAACAAGAAAGAGGAATTTATCCTCTGGAAGTCCAAAATGCTTTCTATCATAAGTTGGTTCTGCCTTAGGTGCCACACAATGTGGTACAGTAATAACCGGCTTATCAGTATATTTCTTAAGCGTATTAGTCACAAAATCAGAAGGTGTCCATATCTCATCTACAAGTTTAAATGCAGGTATCCATTCTTCTGGAAATGTTTCAAGCTCCCAGGCCCAATATCCTATATTATATCTGTAATCCCATACCTGTTTTCCCATACTGACGTATGCCACCATCATCTCACTGGCATTGACGTGTATTATATTAACATCATACGGAAGCTTGTCTGTAAGCCTGTCATCATATGTATCATTTGTTCTTGAGCCTCCTGGTGGAACAAAAAAATCCTTTATAACATGTTCTTCATTATTCTCATCAAGCAGCCTGCACATTATTCTTATACTTTGTCCCAGGCCATTATCTCCCTTGACATTACCAATAACATTAGCTCCCTCTTTGTAATATCCATGTTCATATTTAATTATCGCATCAGCAGAAAGCTTATCTGCTGCATTATTAATTACCCCTGCCTTAATCCTGCTTAACATTTTCATAGGAATAATCTTTGTAAGTGCTGGTCTTAATGCTTCGCCAGCATTTAAAAGAATCTTGGATATATCCATATCTGACCTCTGTTTATTTTTTATAAATATATATTTATTATTACCAACTTTTTAATTAATAAGTCCGAAATATAGCAATAGTTTCTGATCACAGATGACTATGTATACTATCATCTTAATAACATAGTTCATAATGACCCAGAATATTGTCACATTATCTGAATAATTTTACCATACTTCATATACAAATTCAATATATTAAAATCTAAAAGCACCTTCACAACAAATATTGTCACATAAAAAATTTTATACCATATTTAAATCTTTCATGCACAAAAACATCCCAGCATCTTTTGTTATAACAAATGGTCTTCTTAATTTTTTCTGTATAAATGTCTTAAAATCGGAATATCTGTCAAGCAGATACTGATTCTGGTTTCCATGACACGAGAGAATATATTCTACCAATGGATCTGCCTTATCCACTAAAAGATAATCATCATATTTCTTCATACTAATCCGTTCAAAGTATCCATCAAGAAGCTCTTCTCCACCTTCAAGACCAAACTTATCATACAGATTATCAGCTGCCAGCACTATTCTTTTATCGAATTCCTTAACAAGCTTACTTATTTCCTGCATATGGTGTGAACCATATGTAGCACATATAAATATTCCACCTGGTTTTAGAACCCTTTGAATCTCACCGAATGCTTTATCTATATTATCACAGTAAAACATAACATGATTGGCAATTATACAATCATATGTATTATCCTCATATGGAATACTCTGGCAGTCAGCCATTCCATATTCAAATTTCTGACTTATATTTGAATTTAAAGTAAAAGAAGCTTCCCTGATTGCACACTCTATATTACGCCTTGCATCATTAACCATACCTTCTGATATATCTGTTACAGTAATTTTTTTAATATGTACAGCTTCAGCAACATTAGATATATTATCAACCCATAGTCTTCCATCACCGCAGCCAAGCTCCAGTATTTTTTTATGTTCTGATATATTCCCATCTTCATATATCCACCTAAACCATCCCTGCTTATTAACAGAATACATCGCATGCAGATTAATTCTTGCTGATATATTTCCCGCATTCTGATACTGTGTCTTCAAACTACTTTCCATATTAGTAAGATGAATTAGTGACAGCATACTGCTCCAGTCTATTGAATTATTCCTATCTATTGTTTCAACTGTATCCTCTATAGCATTCTTTACCAGCTCCATCTGTGCAATCTTATCCTGTATAAGCTTAAGCTGTAAATGAAGTGAATTCTTAAGTATGTTATAATCCGAATCACCGATAGTCATATTTTTTATATCATCAAGTGAAAAGCCAAGATACTTAAGCAATAATATCTGCTGTAATCTTGTAAAATCAGAATCTGTATAAAACCTTACACCTGTATCAGTTACATAAGATGGCTTTAATATATTCTGTTTATCATAATACCTTATGGTTCTTACAGTAACATTTGCCTTCTTTGCGAACTCTCCTGATGAATAAAATCCTTCCTTATGCATAGTTTTCTACACCTATTGGAAGTTTCAATATTTCCCCCATACTCCAATACTCCCTTCCGAATGAATTGTCTGTAACTAAATGTATTCTACCATTATTGCCTTTTTACTGCAACTTTCATAATTTTTTTAAAAAGCACTTGAAGATTACGTAACGTCACCATTTATTATGTATTTGAAATAAATGAAAACAAATTAACTTATTAGACAAAATATTAATTTTAAGGAGAATACATATGAAAGGTATTATTTTAGCTGGTGGTTCAGGCACACGTCTTTATCCACTTACAATGGTTACAAGTAAACAGCTTCTTCCAATCTATGATAAGCCTATGATTTATTATCCTATGTCAGTTCTTATGACTGCTGGAATAAGAGATATTCTTATCATTTCTACTCCTCAGGATACACCTAGATTCAAGGAACTTCTTGGGGATGGAAGCCAGTTTGGTGTCAATCTTTCTTATGCTGTACAGCCATCACCTGACGGACTTGCACAGGCATTTATTATCGGTGAAGAATTCATAGGCAATGACACTGTTGCAATGGTTCTTGGCGATAACATATTTGCCGGTAACGGTCTTAAGGACAGACTTAAGAGTGCTGTTAAGAATGCTGAAGATGGCGTTGGTGCAACAGTATTTGGATACTACGTTGATGATCCTGAAAGATTCGGTATCGTTGAATTCAATAAGGACGGAAAGGCTGTATCTATAGAAGAAAAGCCTGAAAAGCCTAAGAGTAACTACTGCGTAACAGGTCTTTACTTCTATGATAATAAGGTTGTAGAATATGCTAAGAATCTTAAGCCATCAGCAAGAGGTGAACTTGAGATTACAGACCTTAACAGAATATATCTTGAAAATGGTAATCTTAACGTAGAACTTTTAGGTCAGGGATTTACATGGCTTGATACTGGTACCCATGAAAGCCTTGTTGAAGCGACTAACTTTGTTAAAACTATTGAAACTCACCAGCATCGTAAGATAGCCTGCCTTGAAGAGATAGCTTATCTTAATGGCTGGATAACTAAGGATGATGTACTTAAGGTATATGAAGTATTAAAGAAAAACCAATATGGTCAGTATTTAAAAGATGTACTTGATGGAAAGTATATAGATGTGCTACACAGCTAAATTTCATATACTAATTCCTATTCTAAATTACGAATCAAATATGATATCAGAGTCAAAACATTTTCCACCCTGATATCTTAATATAACTATCAGAAAGGTAAATTAAATTATGAATATTATTGTCACCGGCGGTGCCGGATTTATCGGAAGTAACTTTATTTTCCATATGTTAAAAAAATATCCTGACTACAGAATCATCTGTCTTGACTGTCTCACATATGCAGGCAATCTTTCAACACTTGCCCCTGTAATGGATAACCCTAATTTCAGATTCGTTAAAGAAAGCATTACAGACAGAGAAGCT